>Ga0102953_1000062_pt1 | contig 65793 bp, 64 predicted proteins | sample SalPon2A_C_D2_MG_FD_78509 | JGI IMG/M metagenome (GOLD analysis project Ga0102953, IMG submission 78509) | Soil microbial communities from South San Francisco under conditions of wetland restoration - Salt Pond MetaG R2A_C_D2_MG | ecosystem: Environmental > Terrestrial > Soil > Wetlands | place...
GATGGAAGAGGGCAAGATGGAAGAGGGCAAGATGGAAGAGGGCAAGATGGAAGAGGGCAAGATGGAAGAGGGCAAGATGGAAGAGGGCAAGATGGAAGAGGGCGCGCCCGAAGGCATGCAGGAAGAAAAGAAAGAAGGAATGCAGGAGGAAATGAAATAAACGCTCAAGGAGACGGGGCGCTCAGCCATGGGCGCCCCGCTGCTCTCCGGCCAACCCGTCTCGCCAAACAAATTCGAAAATGTCTCCCCCGTCTACCAAAGCGAAACCCACCGTGCCTCCGAAACAGTCCTCCAGCACCGGGACCTGGTGACGCGCCTCACCCGCGCCTGAGACGGGCGGCCGCCTCGCCGCTTTCGCTGGACATTCCCCGAAAAATTGCCGACAATCGGTCGATGGAGATGACCTCTTTTTCCCTTTTCAACCTTGAAGGAGCCCCATGAAATCGAGAACGACCCGCGAATTTGTCTTCAATGGCGATCTCTGGCCCCTGGTGGATGGATGGGCCGCCGAAGCCGGATTCAAGACCGTGGTCAAGGAGAAGAACGGGCGCCTCTTCCAGCGGGGGCTCCCCCTGCTGGTGGCGCCCGCCGTGGTCGAGGTGCGCAAGAGAAAAGCGAAGGTGAGCCTCCAGGCGTGGGTGAAGGCCGACCCCTACCTGATCCTCGCCGTGCTGACCGGGAAGAAGGCGGAGATGGGCATCGAGTCCGGGGGGATGACCGCGATGCTGCCGCGCCGCCGGGCGCGCCAGGCGGTGAATGCCCTGCTCGCGAAGCTGGGCGAGGAGCCGGTGCGATGACGGCGAGCGGGAACTCCGGGGACAGCTTACTCAATTGATAATGCCCCCCTGGCTCGGGTAGTATGACAATCGAATCAAAGAGTCAGAGTGCTGAATTGAAATTAGGGAGGACCCGTACCGGCATTGGTTGTTCCTGCCGAATGACCGGGCGTATGACGAGCCAAAAGAAAAGCCGAAAAAATGAAACCCCGCTTTCGCTAGGCCGGTTAGGCGCTATCCTAAGTGGAACTTGGGACTTCGCGAGAAGCAGGGCTTTTGTCTATAGTGTTTGCTCATGATCGCTGATTGTCAAAGAAAAATTTCGCGAAAAGTTTTTCTTTGACAGGACGCAGCGGAAAAACCCTGGCCCCCCGGCAGGATACCGATGAGTTGTATCTTTTCAACGTCCGAAGCACCAGAGAGGTACCCCATGCGTTTCTATCCCATCCTGTTCCTGATCCTCCTGCTCTCCGCCTGCTGCCCCAAGATGACGCCCGTACCGACCGGCGAAGAGGCGATCAACCACGAGGCGGAACAACTGATCCGTGCCAGCCTCACCGACCGGCTGATGGAAAATACGGTCGCCTACTACCGCAACCAGGCCGCCCTGCTTCTGACCCAAAAGGGGTTTTCCCAAGAGGAGGCCGAGGCGAAGGTCATGGCGGCCGTGCAGTCGCTGATCGAATCTGAGCATCAACGGCTGGTCGAGGCGCTGGTGCCGATCTACCGCCGCTACTACACCGCCGAGGAAATCCATCAGCTGCTCTCCTTCTACCAGACCGAGGTGGCGCGCAAGTCGACGCGGGTCAGCACCCGGATCGCCGCCGACGGCCAGAAATTCGTCCGCCTGTGGAACGAGAACCTTGGCGAGAAGTTCATCCAGCAGGTTACCGACACTTACGGGATCGACAAACCTTAGGCTCGAATTCCGGGGACAGCTTGCCGAATTCGGGTGCTACTGCGGCTCGGGAAAGCTTTTGGGATCTGAACCAGCCACAATACCTTCCGGTTTAAGGGAGACTCGCAGGGTAAGTTCCTGGTGGCCGAAGACTTACGAGCGGCGCTGGAACGGTTCTAGCTGTTTGCGGAGGATTCGGGGGAGGTTGCCGAGGGGGTTGAGGACGGATGATGGCTGGATGTGAAACGTTGAGGTTTGTTTGATGAATATTGAAGATGTCATTGATAATGTCCGGTTCTCTGTGATTAAAGAGAGTTCTGTCCACGGATATGGGCTGTTTGCATCAGACAGGATAAAAGCAGGAGAGATCCTGGGATATTTGGACGGCCAGGAGATTCCGTGGGCATTGCACCAGAAGTATGAACTGGCAAATGAATGGAATGCGCTGACACCGGATAGATTGCTGGTCAGGCCGTACAGAACCAAATACAGCTTTATCAATCACTCGCGTCAGCCAAATTTGAAGTTGGAAAAAGATCCTCTTCGCATTGTTGCTTTAACCGATATCTCTATAGATGAGGAACTGACTCTGGACTATCGAATGGAACCTCTTCCAGAGGAGTATTTGAGAACTCATGGCCAGACCTATCTTTGATGGTACTGAAATGCCGGGCTCCGAAGTCACATTTTTCTCACTACAGCCCATTCGCTTGGAATATTCTTGTTATAGCGAGCTCCTTTCCAAGGAAATGTCTCTAAATTCGGATGACTGGGTCAAGCTTTCAGACACTTGTGACTCGTCAAACGGGACATTGCGTCAGCGTTTAGTTCAAAAAGGGATTGATTGCGATTGGGTCGAGTCTTTGCGGCGCGTGAGACATTATGACCTTTGGGTCAATCTTAACCCGATGAAAGCTTTCAACGCCGAATTAGATGTTTTGAATCATGACAATAGTGAATTTAAGTTCTTAAATCATTTCACTCTCGATCGAGATAAATCCGGCTACTTTCTTTGCTTCGACTCAAGCAATTATCTTTTCTTGATTGTATATAAGTTGGTCCTTTCCTGTGCGGAAAAAGTAAATGGAATCGATGATCAGTTTAAACTTCAGCTGGACAGCCTGTATCGGAATATCAGAGACCTGCTGGTTGTTGACCCGGTTAACGAAAATCATGACGTTCCGATATGGACGAAGAGTATAAGGAGTTTTTGCATTTCAAAAGCCTACAGGGCTTATAGTTCAGTTGTTAAGTTGAATCGATCTGATTTGTATGTAGGTAATAATACTGGCTATATTGCGGCCTTTTTCAGTTCCTCATTTTGCTCCGACCCAATATTTTCTTCAGTCAATAGAGATGATTTTTTGCAACACAATCATTTTATTGACAGGGTCAATGAAGAAAAAGCGGCTTTTAGAAATCTCGATATTCTTGAGGATAAAGAAAGCCAGGATTTGTTTCTCGGATGGCGACACTCTACGGTTTGGGGGGTGGAGCAAGACAAATGCAGGTGGTTGCTATCTTTGATGATTCACCTGCAATGTCATTATTTTACGTGTCACTTATTCTATAAAGCATATCTTGAGGAATTATTTGCGGATATTCGCTACGAAACCAAACGGAGGCGAAATCTCGACTATTATTTGACCTTGTTCGATCATCTTGTCCTCACTTTTCAAAACCTTTACTACCTTCGCGAAAGATTCCTCAACGAAATTAAACCGATATATAGAGAAGCCTACGACAAGATGGAGTCATACTGGGGACTTGATGGGGATTACAAATCGATCGAGAAGGCTATTTCGTTTTGCAAGGATTCTGTCGACAGGAAGCTCCAGATCGCTGACAGCCTGGTTCAAAAAAGACAAAGTAATATTCTGTTTTTCCTGGCAATTGTTCAGATATTTTCCTTTATTGGTATATTCAGCGACTACTTTAACTTCTTTTCGATTGACGTCATAAAATCCCATAAGGAAGTGTATATAATTCTGGAACACTACCTCTTGCCCGTTCTCTTTGCATCTGCATCGCTTGCTTTGATCGTAACCTACAGCGATCGAGCCATAAGTAGTGCGAAATATTTGATCCGAGGATTGTCAACAAAAAGAAAGAAATAAGGGATGCGACGTTTCGCCAATTTCTATATCGTCCTGTTTCTGATCGATGCCGGACTTTCCCTGTCCGATGAATTCTTGTCGGCGTTCGTTGCCCCTGTGCCGGCTTTCACCGCGGTCCGCAACCTCGTCGCTCTCCTGGTGATCCTCCTCTCCCTGGGGGTCTACACCCTTCTGGGCATCGACCGGCGGCTGCCGAAGCGGGTCTTCCTGCCGCTGACCCTCTACGCCTTCTGGTGCTCCATGGCGCTGTGGCCGCTGCTGGGCATGATCCCGCGCGAATCGTTGGGTACGGCGGCGGCCTTCGGGCAGGTCTTCGTCGGCGGGGTCGCCGTGATCACCCTGCGCCATTTCTACGGGGGCATCCGCCTGCCCGCGGAGCTGTTCCGGCGGCCGCTGTTCGGCTGGCGCAACACGCTCGTCTTTTCGGCCGTCAACCTGCTGCTGCTCCCCCTGCTGCTGGTCTATTCCATGCTGGCGACGGCCGGCTGGTATCTCGACCAGGAGACCGCCGGTTTCATGCGGTTGAGTCCGGTCGGTATCTACTCGTCCGAACGCAGTTATCATCACGATGGCAAGGTGGTGCGCCTGGTGGCGATGATGCATATGGCCCGGCCGGAGTATTACCAGGAACTGGCCGATTCGCTGCCGACGGAAAAGACGATCATTCTCGCCGAGGGGGTGACGGACCGGGACGGGCTGCTGAAAAGCCGGTTTCAGTATGGAAGCCTCGCCAAGTTACTCGGCCTCAGCTCCCAGGAGACGATGCACCTCGACGGCAATCTGCTCGAGCTGGATGACCTGGATGTGCCGGAGGGGGGCGAGCGGGATGAGACCAAGCCGGATATCGTTCGGGCCGATACCGATCTCAACCGCTTCAATCCGAAGACGGTCGAGTTTCTCAATGTTCTCGGTCGTACGCTGCTCGGCGGCAAGCCGCTGGAGGAGGGGTTCGCGGAATATACCGCCTGGGCGCAGGCGAATGCGACCCCGGAGGTGCTTTCGGGGGTGATGGAGGATGTCCTCGACAAACGCAACCAGGTGGTCATCGACGCCCTGAAGCGAAGCCTTGAACGCTACGACACCATTGTTATCCCCTGGGGGGGGGTGCACATGCCGGCCATCGAGGCGGCCGTGCTTGATCGGGGGTTTGTTCCCGGGGAGAAAAAAGAGCGGCTGCTTTTTGCTTTCAGTGCTATCCCCTTTGCCAAGTTGGGGGAGAAGGTGTCGGACCATGCCGGCCAGGAAGCCGACATGCGGGCTCACCAGTCCGCGGGGTCGAACCAGGGTAAGTTGTAGAATTCCTGGGACAGCAGCAAAAACAGGACGACCACGGATCAACCCAACCCGATAGCGAGGCCCTGAATGCCCATGAAAAGCCGCGACGCCATCTTTCTTCTTCTTATCGGCGTGGTCGTTGCCGTCCTCCTGGTCAGCAACCTGCGCGAGAAGCCTCCCGCCCTGCCCGACGATGAGCGCCATCGTCCCTTCGTTGCCGCCCTGGAGCGGGGGGAAGAGCGCACGGCCGTGGAGGAGGGCTGCGTGACGTGCCACAATCCGCGACAGCGGCCGCTTTCCCCCCAGCATCCGCCGAAGGAACAGTGCCTGATCTGCCATCCGGGCAAGGAATAGGGGCGATTCGCGAACCGCCCCTACAGGATGTATAATTTTCCTAGATACTCAGGAGGGTGTCGGCCCGAATAGTCCGACACCCTTCCAGGGAAACGGGAGGTCAGTCGATGAGACACGTTCTCGGCATGATTCTGCTCGCGATCCTGTTGTCGGGATGCGCCGGGCCGCCGCGTTGGGTCTGGGTGCACCCTGACCGAAGTGACGAGCAGATGCAGGAAGACCTGGAACTCTGCCGACGCATGGCTTTCCAGGGGACGCCGGGCATGCCCCTGATGTCTCCGGAAACCGGCGGCGATTTCTACGAAGAGCAACAGGACCTGATCCGGCGGTGCATGGAGGGGCAGGGGTACCATTACGAGGCCGTGAAGGATTCGCGGGAGTGACCCCTTTCCGGCCTTCGGCCACCTTCTTCCTTGGGGAGAAGGATTTGCGGCCCGGCTCCTGCCTCCAGGGAATTTTCAGTTTTCAAGGCCCCATGGGCACTTTCAATTCAAACCAAAAAACAGCAAAAAGGAGGATGAAGATGCCGATCGTGCATTTTTACGGCCCCGACTTGCCGAAGGAGAAAAAGGAGGATCTCGTGCGGGACTTCTCCGAGGCGGCGAGCCACGCCACCGGTATTCCGGTCGAGAAGATGGTGGTCTGCCTGCACCCGATGAACCCGGAGGACGTCGGCGTCGGCGGCGATCTTCTGGTCAACCGGAAATAACCGCTCTTGGTTAAGCAATTCGCTCAAGTTGATGCATATTTTCCCTCCCCCGGTGGGAGGGGACTGATCCTGATAAGAAAAAAGGCCCCGCGAAAGCGGGGCCTTTTGATCGCGGGCGTATGAATATCCCTGTTAATGCGAGGTCTTCTCTTTTTCCTGTTTCTTGGTCTTTTCCTCTGCCGGCTGGACCGAGAGCAGCTCCACCTCGAAGATCAGGGTGCTGTTGGGGCCGATCACTCCTCCCGCCCCGCGCTCGCCGTAGGCCAGCTCCGGAGGGATGAAGAGCTCGTACTTGGATCCGGGCTTCATCAACTGCAACGCTTCCTTCCAGCCCTCGATGACCTGGCCCACCCGGAAGGTGGCCGGCTGGTTGCGGTTGTAGGAGCTGTCGAACTCGGTGCCGTCGATCAGGGTTCCCCGGTAGTGCGCCGTCACGGTGTCGTTCGCCTTGGGGGACTCCCCCTTGCCGGGTGTGATAACCCGGTACTGCAGTCCGCTCGGCAGGGCCTTCACGCCCTCCTTCTTCGCATTCTCCTCCAGAAAGGCCTGGCCTTCCGCGAGGTTCTTCTCCGCCGCTTCCTTCATCTTTTCCTGTTGGGCGGCGATGACCTTCTTCTTGAGCTCCACCAGGGTGGTGCGCATCTGCTCCGGGGTCATCAGCGGCTCCTTCTCGGCGAGGGCGTCCTCGATTCCCTTCACCAGCATCTTCGGGTCGAGCGCAAGGTCCTGACGCTTGAAGTCCCCGCCGAGCTGGTAGCCGACGCTGTAATTGATACGCTCCTTCTCGTCCTTGGGGCCCGGCGTTTCCTGCGCCACGCAGACGCCGGCAAAGAAGACCAGACCGAGAACCCCGACAATCCAAACTTTCATGCTTCATCTCCTTTTGGTGGGTTAAGAGGGTTTCGGTAGAGTCTAGCAGTTTTTTTGCTATCGAGAAAGATCAGCCAGAAATAAAAAAGGCCGCCCTTGCGGGCGGCCCGAATGCTTTTTGCTGCCTCGTTGTTGTCAGTCGCCCGCGGACGACACGTAGTACGGCCGCATCATCTCGTTGTCCTCGTGCTCGAGGATGTGGCAGTGCCAGACGTAGAGGCCGACGTTGTCGAACTTCGCCTTGACGATGGTGATCTCGCCCGGGTAGGCGATGACAGTGTCCTTGAAGCCGGTCTCCCAGGGCTCCACGCCTTTGGCGTCGACGTCATTTGCGATGGGCCTGCGGCGGGTCACCTCGAACCGCACCAGGTGCAGATGGATCGGGTGGGCGTCCTCCGTGAAGTTGTAGATGCTCCACTCCTCGATGTCGCCCACTGTGGGGTTCTCGGTGACGTTCACCGTCACCTCGGCGCCGTTTTCCAGGTTGAAGGTTACCGGAACGTTGTTGGGATCCGAATCGTCGGTCCACAGCAGCGCGTTGCCCGAGGCCGCCGGTGTGCCGGCATCATTGACCGTGCCGAGCAGCGCCGCCTTGGGGCCGAAGGGCTCCCCGCCGGCCTCTTCGCAGCGCTCCTCGAAGTTTTCCCCCGGCCGGACCTGGGCGAGCCACTTGATGTTCCCGTTGGGCCGTTCCGTGACACAGACCTTGGCCGAGCTTTCTTCATTCAAGGAGAGGCTCCGATACTCGTCGGTGGCACCGAGCGAATCCTCGTGGTTCAGTGCCAGGAACTGCGGGGGGGTGGCCTGGTTCGTTTCGCTGGGGTCGGTGTCGCTTTCGCCGTTCAGATCGTCATTCACCACGAACTTCATGACCTTGCCGGTGGTGTCGGGGTCGGCCGGGTCGAAGCAGTCCGGTTCCCCGCCTTCACTGCACCCGGTTTGCGGAATGCCACCGCCGAAGGGCTCGTCCGGGCCGAGGTTGAGCAGTTCGATCTCGGTCATGTCAGTCACATCCCGGAAGTCGACGATGACATCCGCCCGCTCGGCCAGGCCCATGAGAATCTGAGCCGTACCGTCCCCGGACTCGTCGAGATCCAGGGCGTTCATGTCCAGCGGGGCCGGCAGGAAGCCCTGGTCCGCACCGATCTGCCACACTTTGACGTTGGGGTTGTCGAACTTCAGCCACAGGAAGCGCGAGTTGCAGCCGTTCAGAAAACGGAAGCGGTAAAGGGCCTGGGCCACCTCGAGTTTCGGCCAGGAGACACCGTTCACTACCATCACGTTGAAGAACGCCTCGGGGTTCCAGATGGGGGAAATGTCGGACCTGGAGTTGGGGATATGGGGGGTCTGGACTTCACGTGGGAGGCGGAAGTCCTCGAAGAACGCCCGGTTGTCGGGATAGAAGAGCGACCCGTCCGCGTTGAACGAGCGGTCCTGGATTACGATCGGGATCTCGCGATATTTCGCCCTGTCAGTGACGTTGACGTCCAGCACGCCTTCGCCCGCCACCGGGGCCGGCCCCGGGAGGATGCCGTCGCTAAAGGTGTCGGTTCGGGTATCGGTTGCCAGGTCGAAATCGCCTCCCCGGATGAGCCAGAAGCCCGCCGGCCCGGCGTAGACGTTGGAGCGGGTCATGCCCAGGGAGTGGTCGTGATACCAGAGGGTGGTTGCCGGCTGGTCGTTCCGGTACACGTAATCGGCATAGCCGGAATTACTGGGCTCTTGTCCGTTGGCATCGTCGAAGAGGGTTCCCTCGGTGGCATAACCCGCCGGGATGTTGAGCGCGGCCGGCAGCCACCAGGCCTCGGGGTAGCCGTCGCTGTGCCCCTCGACGTGGGCGCCGTGCAGGTGGGTGACGATCGGAACGGGCCCCATGTAGCGCTCGGGAATGAAGCCGCGGCAGTCGGTCCGGAAGGTACCGTCGGCGCAGAGCCCGGGCGGGTTGGCCCAGTGCAGGGTCTGATCGATGGGCAGCAGATGCGTCAGGAACCGGCACGCATTGGCGGACACTGCGTCCGGCAGGTCGGCCAGAGTGCCGTCGTCGTTGTAGCAGACATCCGGATTCTGGACCAGTTCGTTGATCCAGCGGACCTTGACGCGATTTGCCATGGCGTTGGAAGGATTTGATTGGGTCTCGATGGTGAATGCCGGGTAGTTGAACTGGGAGCCGTCTGCCGGTGCAATTGTTGGCGTTGGATCTTCAGCGGGACCGTAGCTCCAGATGGTCGTGGCGGGGAACGAATCGTCACGGCCGTTGAGTGTGTTCCATATGCCGCCCGGCAGGATCTGCTGCTGGAACTGCCGCACGGCGATTTGATACTCGTTGGCCGTCCCATCGTTGTTCATCACCGGGGGAATGACCAGCGGAGTGACAAACTGGGGAATCGTGGTTGGGTCGAGGGTGCCGCCCTCGAGGGGGGCGGCAAATGCACCCACGGCACTCCATGCGAAAAAGATCCCTGCTAGAATCCACCTGCCCAATTTCCATCTTGGTGGTTTAGGTTCCATGTCCAGATCTCCTCTCTCAGTCGTCTGCCCCTCACCGGGGGGGGGCAGACGAAGCCGTATTTAGAACACCCAAAAAAAGCCGAACTGCCACAGGATCTTTATCCTTCGGCAGCTCGGCCATCTTCTCTTCTGTCAGAAGACCCGTCGCTTTCCGTCCCCCCCTCACGGTGGGTTTGGCTTTTTCGGGATTTAATATTCCTTTAACGTCTATTTTTCAATTGTCAAGGTGGGTTGAAATTCGCCTAAAAAAGAATAATTTGAATACTATGTTCAGAATTTGTAATTAGACAAGGGTAAACAATGGTTACGTCTGCGATTTTCGGGAATCTGGAGTAACCGGCCACCAATAATCAACAAGAAGTCAGGCTTCAGTTCAAAATCTGAGGCCGTGCGGGAAACCGTCGCGATCCCGGTCCGGGAATTTTCCTGGAAGGAGGCCGTCGGGTGCGGATTTTCCGGCGTGATTCACGAGGGAAGGGCGATGACTGCCGCCAACATCGATCCGGCCTGGATCGGACCAGATGTTGGCGGACTTTTCGGCGCGGCCACGAACCGCCCCTTTCACGTCCTGAACGATGCCGACGCGGCCGGCATCGCAGAGATGCGTTTCGGCGCCGGGCGAGGGAGGTTCGGGGTGGTACTGGTGGTGACGGTCGGGACGGGTCTCGATACGGCCCTCTTCAGCGACGCCGTCCTGGTGCCGAACACCGAATTCGGCGGAACTCCCCCATTGAGATCGCCTCCGGCGGGCGGTGTCAGGGGCCGCGGCCCCTGGGTTTTGATCCTGACTTGCCCCTCTGGATCTCCTTGGATCAGCCTGAAAAATGACAGAGAAAACACAAGGCCCCCTGATGATTCAGGGGGCCTTGCTGATTTTGGTGTCGGGCAGGATTCAGAAGGTGCCCGTGATCACCGTGCCTGTGGAGACGGTCAGGGTGTAACCGCCGCTTCCGGTGGCGGTCAGGTCGGCCCAGGTGCCCTCGGCGCCGGCAAAATGCAGGGTGCCGGATTCGGGGATACCGGTGACACTGTCGATCAGCAGCGAGTCGGTGGTGGTGATGACCATGTGGCCGGCCTCGAAGTCGTGATAGGTGCCGGTGAACTGGGCCGTGTCGTAAGTGGTGCCGGGGGTGACGACGAGGGTGTAGTGATCGACCCAGTAGGTCCGGTCGAGGGCGTCGGTCAGGACCATGTTCATGCTCATGGTCATGACGGCATTTTCATCGTACAGGGTGAAGATCATGGTGATGGAGCCGGAAAGCGATCCTTCTTCGGTCGTCAGGGTGCCGAAGGTCATGGTCATGGAGACGACGTTGGTCTGCTGGTTGAGCTTGCCCGCGAAGGAGACGCTCCCGTTCAGGACCATTCCGTCTTCGCAATAATCATTGTAAACGATGCTTCCGCTGGCCGAGGTCTCCCCCTCCGAGGCCGACACGGTGGCGGTGCCGCCGCAGGTGCCGTTTATTACCTCGGTCGCCATGGGGGCCACGGTCGGGGTGAAGTCGAGTTCCGGCAGGGAGTCGAACAGGATCCGGCCGAGCGGCGCCAGCGGCTGGTCGTTTCCGCTCCCTGCTGCCATGGTGAATACCTGGTCGGTCATGGGATCGGCCATGGCGCCGCCGTTGTAGGCGTCGAGAGCCAGCTGTTGTGCGTTGTCGTCATTGATGACGGCCTGGGTCTGGACCCCGGTATATCCCGAACTCCCGTTGCCGCCTCCTCCGCCACCCCCGCCGCATGCGACCAGGGCACCGAGGGTCAGGCCCATGACAAAAATCGTCTTCGCCAACCTGCAAAACACGTTCATGACAACCTCCTGAGATGAAAGAATGAATATCCTGCCCTACCCGGAAACAGGAGAGCAAGGATCGGACCAAGGCATCTTCGTCATGACATTTCCAGTCTGCTGCAACACGTTTCCAAGGTTACCAAGCAACCGACAGCAACTGGAGCCCGGTGGATAACCAATTGCAAATTGTATCAATCATACCAATCGATGTCGGATATAAAAGATCCGGAAGGGCGTAAATGCGGTCAGGCTTGCGACGGTGCAGCGGATCGTGCAGCGCCACGGCGGAACGGTGTGGGGCGAGGGGAAGCCGGGGTGGGGGCGATCTTTTTCTTCACCTTGCCGGAATAAATTGCGTGTCTGGGTTTTGGGCTGGGCCGATGGTCATTTCAGGTGGCAGGCACGACAAAGGGCGCTGCCGGAGTTGTCCATGGCGAGCGGATCGCCCAGGTGCGGATCATTGCCGTGGCAGGTGACGCAGGTGAGTATCCCGTCGAAAAGTACCAGTTCCGGCGGAAGACGACTCGCCGGGTTCAAATTCCTTTTTCGCGCGGCCAGTTCCTCGTAGTCGACGCTGATGAGATGGCCGCCGCAATCCCTGCTCATCTGACCCAGGAGGCAAAATCTTGCATGCGCCCCTTGAGAGCCGTCATGGCAGGTGATGCACTCGGAGGAAACCGGGTCGAGTCTCGATGGATTGCCGGCCAGAGAGGCCGCTGCACTCTCAGCCGAGGGGATGGCGGCAATGGTCAGGAGCAGGAGAACGACAAAGCGACGAACAAGCCGAAGACGCATCGGACGCTCCACTTGGCAAGGTTTGAACGGAAACGCTATTTTTACATTTAAACATTTTTTCGGAAAATGGCGAGTTCCGCAAATAGTTAATTTTGATGAGATCGCAAAATCTCAAGCCTAACCACAGAGAACGCTGAGGGACGGCAAGACCACAGAGAAAAATAACTGATTTTGTTAGACTTTCTCTGGGCTCTCGGCAATCTCTGTGATCTCTGTGGTGAATGATTTGACTTTTTGCGAAGCCATCAATTTTGGTTATGGCCCGGCAGTTTGGGGGACGAGAGGGATATCTTCAGGAAAGGGGTAATCAAGAAAAGTGCCGTGCATCCAGGTGACGACCATTTTCTCGGGGCCCAGGGAGAGAGGGGAGCGCGGGGTTAAGAATGTCGATCTTGTCCGAAAGGCAGCGGCCGGCTCCAGATGCGCCGGCCGTCGCGGTAGATCTCCCGAACCCGGTGGAACGGCACGTGATGGACCTCTCCGTCGCGGGCGAGGAATTCGAAGGCGAATGGGTCGTCCTGTGGAAAACGGATCGCCGAGAAGGGGACATGGACGATCCGGTCTTCGATCCGGTCGTAGTAACCGATCTCGAAATCGGCCTCGGCGAAGGCCTGATCCCAGCGGATGCGGTGAAGCAGATCCTGGACTGGCTGCATGCCCGCCTCCTTTTCCGTTCAACCGTCCCCGCGGCGAAGCCTCCCCATCGGGCACGCCCCGCCGCAAGGGAGTCTCGCGTTTCTCACTCCTCGCTGACCTGCAACTCCGTCGTGATGTCGATCGCCTCGTGCAGCGACATGTAGACGGGACAGGAACGATGGTGAACGGCATACACCCGTTCGGCGGTCTCTCGGTCCTCCGCCTGCGCCTTGAGGTGATAGGTGACGTGAATCCGCCTGATGACCAGCACCTTGTTGTCCGTTTCGATCTCGCCCCTGACCTCGGAGGTCAGTCGCTTCTCTGAAGCGTCGATACCGCGTATCTCCAGCGCACCGCCGAAGGTTCCGGTCAGTCAGCCGCCGGCAGCGGCAACCACGTAGTCCAAGGTGGTGGCATGCGGCTCGGCCAGTTCTCCGCCCTTCAGGCCGTAATGCTCGGCAATCGGCCCGTGCACGCCGAACCGGACAGGTTCATCCTCCGCCGGCAGAAAGGCCAGGCGGTCGGGGCCCCGAAGGCGCTCGATACGTACCCTGGATACATAAACGACGTCGCTCATCTTTTTTCCTCCGCTCGGTTTGAATTCATCTGGGACAGGCATTCTGGATACCTGGGAGCCTTCGCGCATGTATTTGTTCCATTATAGCCGATCTTCCTCACGAAGAGGCTTCCTTCAGCGGCGAAGCCGGCCCAGGGAGCAGAAAATGCCGGCCAGGCAAAGGCCGCTGAAAATCAACAGGGAAAGATGCATGCTGCGCAGGAACATCGGGTGCGTTTCGGGGGTGACGCCGTGCCCGCCCATGAGCACCGAGAGGATGACGGTGATGATGGTCATGCTGGTCATCATGCCGAGGGTGCGCATGGTTCCGACCAGGCCGGAGGCGACGCCGAGGTAGCGGTGTTCGACGCTGCCCATGATGACGCTGGTGTTGGGGGAAGAGAAGAGGGCGAAGCCGAGTCCGAGGAAGCCGAGCATGACCAGGATCAGGCCGATGGGGGTTTTTGCGTCGATGGTGGCGGCGATCCCCAGACCAGCGGCGCAAAGGGCCATGCCGGCGGTAGCAACCCGTTCGGCCGGGTAGCGGTCGGCGAGCCGGCCGCAGAAAGGCGACAGCAGGGTCTGAACGACGGGCTGGGTGATCAGGACGGCTCCGGCCTCGCGGGCGCTCAGGCCCTTGAGGAATTGCAGGTAGAGGCTGAGAAAAAAGGTCACCCCGAAGGTGGCGGCGTAGTTGAGCAGGGCGGCCAGGCTGGACAGGGCGAATACCCGGTTGCCGCGCAGCAGGGCGACATCGAGCACCGGATAGGCCGTCCGTGCCTCCACGGCGAGAAAGACCGCAATCCCTGCGAGGCCGGAGGCCGCCAGCAACCAGGCCCAGCTGCCGCGGCCCAGGTTCGAGGCGCCGCCGATCAACAGGAAGATGGCGGCGGCGTAGACCAGGCTCCCGACCCAGTCGAAAGGTTCGCCCCGGGCCTCGGCCCATTCGCCCCGCAGCTTGAGCCAGGTGATGAAAAAGAGAGCTGCTCCCAGCGGCACGCTGAGATAGAAGAGGGCCCGCCAGCCGAGGGCGGTGACCACGGCTCCGCCGAGGAAGGGGCCGCAGGAGATTCCGAGATAGACGCTGGCGACGGCGATTCCGAGGGCCTTGCCGCGCTCCTGCGGGGGGAAGACCGAAACGACCATGGCGATGGCGGTGGCCATCACCATCGAGCCGCCCATCCCCTGCAGAAAACGCAGGCCGATGATCGCCTCGATCGACCAGGCCTGCGACAGCAAGCCGCCGGCGGTGGTGAAAATGACGATGCCGATCAGGAAGATGCGCCTTCGACCGTGAATGTCCCCCAGGCGCCCCATGGCGAGAAGGAAGATCGAGGCTGAAAGGACGTAGATCGTCTCCACCAGGCCCAGCTGCAGGGCGGTGGAATTGAATTCCCTACCGATGGCGGGAAGGGCCACCCCGACGGCGGACACCATGAAGGGCATGAGGAAGTGAGCGGCGCAAACGACCAGGAGGGTGGCGTTGCGAGAGGCGGGTTCGGACATCGGATTTCCTGGAGGTGATGGTTCACTGGTGTCCATCCGCAAGCTCGGGATGGACACTGGCGAGTTTTTGATTCGGAAACGGCCCTTTTCCGGACAGATACTGACTGATACGCCAGGACACAGTAGCCGATTTCTTCGCGAAACAAAAGAATGCGTTGCCCCGCCCACGATACCAATGGGAAAAATGGTTCCCGAATCGGTCGTATATCCCCCCCCCGGCACCATCAGTTGTTCCCCCCTGTGCAACAGGGGGGATGCCGAGCCGAGCGAGGCAGGGGGGTGCGCGAAAGGAACATGATGTTGGCCTTTTTTGCCCGGATCGCGTATAAATGACGGATCACCGAGGGGAAGAATCGTCGCCCCGGCGATCGTTGAGCCAACGGGAAAATGTTTCGTGGAAGGTGGTTGATTTGATGTTCAAGTGGGTTTTGGGGGGCTTTTTCTTCCTGGCGACAATGGCCGTTTGTTCCGGCGCGAATGCCGGGACAGGCGGCGTGAATCTCGATTTCGGTCTTTGGGGCGGCTATCGGGTCGATGACCTTGACTGGAACATTGCCGGCAACGCCGGCGGAGCGAGTCCCGATGTCCTTTCCGAGCTCACCTGGAAAGATCTCGAAATCCACCAACTCGGTGCCGACGTCAAGTTGAACGTCGGGCGCCCCGCCACCTCCCTTTTCGCCCATGGCCGAGCGATGCTCCAATATGGCTGGATAACCGGTGGGGAAAACCGGGATTCCGACTTCAACGGCGACGGTCGGACCCTGGAGTGGTCCCGGTCGATCAACGATGCCGGCGATGGCGATGTCTTCGACCTCGGTGTCGGCGGCGGCCCCGGCCTCCATTTGCTTTCGGGCGAACTGACCGTTATTCCCCTTGTCGGATTTTCCTGGCACCGGCAGGACCTCAGGATTCGCGACGGTTTCCAGGCCCTCTCCGAGCCGACTCTGGCACCGACCGGCTCCTCTCCGCCTCCGGTTGGAGCCATATCCGGCCTCGACAGCACCTACGAGGGCGAATGGCGGGGACCGTGGGCGGGGATCGACCTGGCCTGGCGCCCCCTTGAGCGGTTTGCCATCTCCGGATGTTTCGAATATCATTGGGCCGATTACGAGGCCGACGGCCGGTGGAATCTCCGTTCCGATCTGGCACAGCCGGAGAGTTTTTCTCACGAGGCCGACGGCCGGGGCGTGGTTTTCGCCTTCGGGGTCGATTTCAACCTGACCGCCGAGTGGACGGCGGGTTTCGATGCCCGCTACCAGGACTGGAAAACCGAGGCGGGAGGCGACCGCGTCTTTTTCGCCGACGGCGATGTCGCGGTCACCCGGCTCAACGAGGTCAACTGGGAATCGTCTGCCTGGACGCTCGGGGTGAGCCGTCGTTTTTAGCAGCTGCCTCTCTATAGCCCGGCGGGGGAAAATGTGACCATTACCGAGCCGACGACCCTGATTACCGATTACCTGCTCGCCGTGCTTGTTGCCTGGTTCGCCCTTCGCCTGTACGGTGCCGGCAGGCGCACCGGTGGACGTTCCGTCCTCTTCTGGAGCGCGGCCTTCGCCGCTTCGGCCCTGGCCGCGCTCGCGGGGGGGACGGTGCACGGGTTCGGCCCCCACCTCGGGCCGGCGGCTACGGCGGGGCTCTGGAAACTGACCGTCTACCTGGTGGGACTGGCGGGACTCTTCCTCTTGTCCGGGGCGGCGTATTCTGTTCTCCGGGGTCCTGCACGACGGCTCCTGCTGGCGCTCGCCTCCTGCAAATTCCTCCTTTATGCCTTCTGGATGATCGACCACAGCGATTTTCGCTTCGTCATCTACGATTACGCTCCGGCCCTGCTGGTCGTCTTTTTCCTTCAGCTCTATGCCGCTATCCGGGGGGCTTTTGCACCTGCCGGCTGGATCGGCGCCGGCATTCTGCTTTCTTTTGCCGCCGCCGGGCTGCAGGCCTCCGGGGTGGACCTTCACGCGCACTTCAATCACAACGACCTCTACCACGTCGTACAGATGGCCGCCTTCTTCCTGCTCTACCGGGGAGGACTTCTGCTGCGCGACCGTTGAACCTCCTTTTTTTCTTCCCATCCCTGATGGCGTCGTAAAATCTCACCAACTGCTGCATTGCTGCAATTGCTCTCGCTGCTTCGACGTAAGTAGGTACGTCTCATTGCCAGACAATTGCGCGCCTTGCATTTGGCGCTTTCTGCCTGGCCATCTGCTATTTTGCTTTCTTGCGAAAGCATCATCCCTGGCGGCCGCAAAGGACTTGCAAAAAAACGACCTTGCTGGTATATATTCAATCCCCTGCCGGAAGACAATAAGGCTCTCGTGTTTAAGCGGACCGGGGAGTGGCGCAGTCTGGTAGCGCGCGAGTTTTGGGAACTCGATGTCGCAGGTTCGAATCCTGTCTCCCCGACCATTTACATGAGGGGCCCATCGTTCCGGCGGTGGGCCCCTTGGTTTGATTCAGGGCCTTCCGGATACCTGAAGCTGGCGGATGAGGCGCGTCGGTCGGCGCAAAATCGCCCCCCGCGAACAGGTAACTCTTGATTTACCGGCACAATTGGTATATAAACGCCGGTTGTTGCGGTCGGCCCGGGATCGTTCGGCCGGGTTGCCGAAACGCCGTCCTGAGCGCCAGTAGCTCAGCTGGATAGAGCATCAGACTTCTAATCTGAGGGTCGAGGGTTCGAGTCCTTCCTGGCGCGCCATTTTTTCAGTTAGTCGGGGGGACCGGCAAGTTTCCCATTGACAAACGATTTGTCTCTTACTAGTATTTGGTTTCTTTTTTGCGGTGGGTGTAGCTCAGGTGGTAGAGCACTGGATTGTGGCTCCAGTTGTCGAGGGTTCGAATCCCTTCACTCACCCCATTTAATTATTCCGGCCCGCCCTTTACCGCATCGATGATCGTGGTTTCTGCCACTGGAGAGTCGGCGGGAGGACGGGCCTTTCATTTAGACTGAAAGACTTGCCGACGAGGCCTTTCGTATCGGGGTGACGGTTCTGAACGGCCTTCGGCCCCCTGCGAGAGTGGTGGAATTGGTAGACACGCCAGATTTAGGATCTGGTGGCCTCGTGCTGTGGGGGTTCGAGTCCCCCCTCTCGCACCATTCCTCTTCGTCATATCCGTTTGACCCGCGGACCTCGGTCCGCGGGTTGTCGCTATTGCATATCGATCATCCGAAATTTCCAGCGTGAGGTAAAAAGATGAATGTCAAGATAGAAGATCTCAGCAGCGTGAAGAAGAAGCTCTCCTTCGAGATCGCTCCCGAGCGGGTCGAAAGCGAAGTTGACAAGGCCTACGGGAAGATCGCCAAGACCGCCAAGGTCAAGGGTTTCCGGCCCGGCAAGATCCCCCGCAGCGTCCTTGAAAAATATTACCAGCCGCAGATGGAAGAGCAGGTCCTCAATCGCCTGATCAACGATACCTACTTCAAGGCTCTGGTCGAGCACCGGATCGCCGCCGTTTCCGACCCCGAGATTGTCGACAGCGGCGGTCTCGAGCAGGGCAAGCCCTTTTCCTACCAGGTGGAAGTGGAGGTTCAACCCGAGATTGAAGCCAGAGACTACAAGGGCCTCAACCTCAAAAAGGAGAGATACGACCACGACGACAGCGTGGTCGACGCCCGCCTCGAGGAGATGCGGGAGGGTCGGGCCGAGCAGAAGGTGGCCTCGTGTGAAAAGGCTCGCAGCGGCGATTTCGTCACCATCGACTTCGAGGGCTTCGTCGACGACGAGCCTTTCGAGGGCGGCAAGGCCGAGGGACACGTCCTCGAACTTGGTTCCGGCACCTTCATCCCCGGTTTCGAGGAGCAGCTCGAAGGGATGACGCGCGAAGAGGAGAAGGACGTCGAGGTCACTTTTCCCGAAGATTATGGCAACAAGGAGTTGGCCGGCAAGCCGGCCGTCTTCAAGGTCAAGCTCCATGAGATCAAGGAGAAGGTTCAGCCCGAGCTCGATGACGAGTTCGCTAAGGGTTTCGGCCTCGAGTCCCTGGACGAGCTCCGGGAGAAGATCGATCATAACCATCGCACCCAGGAAACCAACCGCATCGACGGCGACCTGCGCGAACGGCTGGTCAATGCGCTGATCGAGCGCAACCCGATGGAGGTTCCCGATACCATGGTCGAGCGCCAGCTCGACTACATGCTCGGCAACATCCGCAACCGCATGCAATCCCAGGGGATGTCCCTGGAGATGCTCGGGATGAACGAGGAGAACTTCAGGCAGATGTACCGCGACGCGGCGGTCAACCAGGTCAAGGGCAGCCTGATCCTCGATGCCGTGGCCCGCCAGGAGGAACTCAAGGTTGAGGACGACGAGATCGATGGTAAGCTCGAGGAAATAGCCGAGATGGCCAACGCCCCTCTGGACGCGGTCAAGAAGCACTATGCCGGCAGCGAGGCCCGGCAGGGTCTGGTCGCCCAGATCGCCGAGGAAAAGGTGGTGCGTTTCCTTCTCGATCAGTCCACCGTAGAGGAGGTCGAGGCCGAAGAACTCAAGGAAGAGCAGCCGGCCGCCGAAAGCGAAAAGGAGCAAGCCTGATGAGCCTCAGTCGCATGGTGGTCGAGCAGACCGGGCGCGGCGAACGCGCCTATGATATTTATTCCCGGCTGCTCAAGGACCGGATCATTTTCGTTGCGGGGCCGATCGAGGACCACATGGCCAATCTCATCATCGCCCAACTGCTCTTTCTTGAATCCGAAGACCCGGACAAAGACATCAACCTCTACATCAATTCTCCGGGGGGGGTGGTGACGGCAGGCATGGCGATCTACGACACCGTGCAATATCTCAAGGCCCCGGTTTCCACCATCTGCGTCGGCCAGGCCGCCAGCATGGGAGCGGTTCTGCTTGCCGCCGGCCGCAAAGGCAAACGTTCGGCACTGCCGCATGCCCGGATCATGATTCATCAGCCCCTGGGGGGGTTCCAGGGCCAGGCCTCGGATATCAAGATTCACGCCCAGGAGATTCTCAATATGCGCGACACCCTGAACGGGATTCTCGCCAAGCACAGCGGCCAACCGCTGGAGCGTATCGCCGAGGATACCGAAAGGGACTTTTTCATGGGTAGCGATGCCGCAAAAAAATATGGTATTATTGACACCATAGTTGAGAGAAAAGTTTGACCAGATGATCAGCGTGGAGGCCATTTAGTGACCCAGAACGAGAATCAATCAGGACAACTCACCTGTTCCTTCTGCGGCAAGGCGCAGGACGAGGTCAAGAAGCTTATCGCCGGACCGGCGGTTTATATCTGCGACGAGTGCATCGAGCTGTGCAAGGACATTATTGCCGAAGAGGCCAAGCTCGAGGGCTCTTCGGCAACCGGAGAGGGACGTCTGCCGCGCCCGGCCGAGATCAAGGAAACCCTCGACGATTTCGTCGTCGGCCAGGAGCGGGCCAAACGGGTCCTTTCCGTTGCCGTCTACAACCATTACAAGCGTGTCGAGCATGCCGCCAAGGCCGACGATGTTGAGGTTCAGAAGAGCAATATCCTGCTTCTCGGGCCCACCGGTTGCGGCAAGACCCTGCTGGCCCAGACCCTGGCCCGGGTTCTCAACGTGCCCTTCGCCATTGCCGATGCCACCAATCTCACCGAAGCCGGTTATGTGGGAGAGGACGTCGAGAACATCATCCTGAGCCTGCTTCAGGCGGCCGATTACGACCTGGAGAAGGCCCAGAAGGGTATCATCTATATCGACGAAGTCGACAAGATCGCCCGCAAGTCCGACTCCCCCTCGATCACCCGCGACGTCTCCGGCGAGGGCGTCCAGCAGGCGCTGCTCAAGATCATCGAGGGAACGATGGCCAGCGTGCCGCCCAAAGGGGGGCGCAAGCATCCGCAGCAGGAGTTCCTCAAGGTCGACACGACCAATATCCTGTTCATTTGCGGCGGCGCCTTCTCCGGCCTGGAGGATATCATCTCCCAGCGCACCGGTGCCAAGTCCATGGGATTCGGGGCCGAGGTGCAGCAGAAGGACGAGCGCAAACTCGGAGAGATCCTGTCTCAGGTGGAGCCGGTGGATCTGCTCAAATTCGGTCTCATCCCCGAGTTCATCGGCCGGATGCCTGTCGTCGCCACCCTTGACGAACTGGACGAGGAGGCCCTTATTCAGATCCTCAACGAGCCCAAGAACGCCCTGGTAAAGCAATACCAGAAACTGTTCGAGATGGAGAAGGTGAACCTCAAGTTTACCGACGGCGCACTGGTGGCCATCGCCCGCGAAGCTCTCAAACGCAAAACCGGCGCCCGGGGTCTACGATCCATCCTTGAAAATTCCATGCTCGATGTGATGTACGACATCCCCTCCCAGGATCGGGTGAAAGAGGTGGTCATCAGCGAAGAGGTCATTCTCAACAAGGCCAAGCCGATCGTTCTGTACGAGTGCGCAGAATCCGCCTGAATCTAACCGCGACCTTTTACACCACGCTATCCGGAGAGCCATGACCGACCTTCTGCAGAAAAGCAACAGGGAAGACGACGGGCAGACGAACCTCTACCCGCTGTTGCCCCTGCGCGATATCGTCATTTTCCCCCACATGGTGACCCCCCTGTTTGTCGGGAGGACCCGTTCGATCAACGCCCTCGAAGGGGCGATGGAGAAGGACAAGCTCGTCTTCCTGTCGACCCAGAAGGACGCCAAGGTCGACGATCCGGAGGCCGATGATCTTTATGAGGTCGGAACCCTCGGCCAGGTTATCCAGATGCTCAAACTGCCCGACGGTACGGTAAAGGTGCTGATCGAAGGCAAAAGCCGCGGGCGCATCGTAACTTTCGTGGCCGAGGAGGAGTGCCTCTTCGTCGAGATCGAGGCCCTAGCCGACGGGCCTTCGACGTCCCCCGAAACCGAGGCCCTGATTCGCGGCGTTAACGACTCCTTCGAGACCTATGTCAATCTGAGCAAGAAGGTTCCGCCGGAGATGGTCTCTTCCATTTCCGGCCTCACCGATGCGGGCCGGGTGGCTGACACCGTGATCGCCCAACTGGGCGTCAGGATCGACGACAAACAGGAAATATTGGCTCTGCTCGACCCCAAGGAACGGCTCGAGGCCCTTCTCGCCCTGATGGAACGAGAGGTGGAGATCCTGGAGATCGAAAAAAAGATCCGCAACCGGGTCAAGAGCCAGATGGAGCGCAGCCAGAAGGAGTATTACCTCAACGAGCAGATGCGGGCGATCCAGAAGGAACTCGGGGAAAAGGACGAGTTCAAGCAGGAGATCCGCGAACTCGAGGAGAAGATCGGCCAGAAGAAGATGTCCAAAGAGGCCACCGACAAGGCGATGGGCGAGCTGCGCAAGCTCAAGATGATGTCGCCCATGTCGGCCGAGGCGACGGTGGTTCGCAACTATATCGACTGGATCGTCTCGCTGCCCTGGAAGAAGGGGACCAAGGACCGCATTGATCTGAATCGGGCCGAGGTCATCCTCGAAACCGACCATTACGGGCTTGAAAAGGTCAAGGAGCGAATTCTCGAGTATCTCGCCGTGCAGGCCCTGGTCAAGAAGATCAAAGGGCCTATTCTCTGCCTGGTGGGGCCGCCGGGAGTCGGCAAGACCTCCCTCGGAAGGTCGGTCGCCAGGGCGTTGAACCGCAAGTTCGTGCGCATGTCGCTGGGCGGCATGCGTGACGAGGCCGAGATTCGCGGCCATCGGCGCACCTACATCGGCGCCATGCCCGGGAAGATCGTTCAGGGACTGCGCAAGGCCGGGGTCAAGAATCCGGTCTTTCTGCTCGACGAAGTCGACAAGATGAGCACCGATTTCCGCGGCGATCCTTCCTCTGCCCTGCTTGAGGTCCTCGACCCCGAACAGAACAGCACCTTCGCCGACCATTTTCTCGATGTCGACTACGACCTCTCGAGCGTCATGTTCGTGGCGACGGCCAACACCCTCTATTCGATCCCGCGGCCTCTTCAGGACCGGATGGAGATCATCCGCATCGAAGGCTATACCGAAGAGGAAAAACTCAACATCGCCAAGCGATACCTATTGCCCAAGCAGCTGGAATCCCACGGACTTTCCGCTGAACACGTGCGGTTTGCCGATAACGCCTTTTACGAAATCATCCGCCATTACACCCGCGAGGCCGGGGTGCGCAGCCTTGAACGCGAGATTGCCAATGTCTGTCGCAAGATCGCCCGCGAGGTGGTCATGGCCAGGGACAAGAAGAAGCGCTTCAATATCGGGATTCCGCAGATTAAAAAGTACCTCGGGGTGCCGCGCTTCACCTACGGTGTCCGGGAGGAAGAGAGCCGGGTCGGGCTGGCCACCGGATTGGCCTGGACCGAGGTCGGCGGCGAACTGCTGACCATCGAAACGGCCGTTTTGCCAGGACAGGGCAAACTGACCGTGACCGGCAAACTCGGCGATGTCATGCGCGAATCTGCGCAGGCGGCGATGAGTTATGTCCGTTCCCGCTGGCGGGAGCTTGATCTCGACAGGGACGGCTACAAGCGGGTCGATATCCACATTCACGTGCCCGAGGGGGCGATCCCCAAAGACGGCCCCTCTGCCGGGATCACCATGGCCACCGCGCTTGCCTCGGCCCTGACCGGACGTTTGGTCGACCGCGATCTGGCTATGACGGGGGAGATCACGTTGCGGGGCCGGGTGCTCAGTATTGGCGGCCTCAAGGAAAAGCTTCTTGCCGCCAAGCGGGCCGGTATCTCCAGGGTGTTGATTCCGAAGGAAAACGAGAAGAATCTCGAGGACGTGCCGCCGCAGATTCTCAAGTCCCTCACCATCATCCCGGTTGAGCACATGGATCAGGTTCTCGACCAGGCTCTGGAAGCCCAGCCCTCGATGCCGAGCCTGGCAGCGCGCGGGGCGTTTCCCGAGGCCGAGGAACCCCTGCGCCATTAGGCCCGGGGCGGAAAATTTAACAAATAAACGCTTGACACTTATTTTAAAGTTCTGTTATAAAGTATCGCGTTTCAGCGGGGCTTTTCCTATCCTTTAATACGTGGAGGTATGTTGTGACGAAAGCGGATCTTGTCAATGCGATGGCAGAAAAAGCGGGAGTGAGCAAGACCGAAGCCGAAAAGGCACTCAAAGCATTTACCGACGCTGTGACCGAAGCCCTGAAAGCCGGCGAGAAGGTTGCCCTGGTCGGGTTCGGCACCTTCAGCGTGGGCGAGCGTGCCGCCCGCACCGGTCAGAATCCCCAGACCGGCGAAAAGATCAATATTCCTGCAGCCAAGGCTCCCAAGTTCAAGGCCGGCAAGGCTCTCAAGGACTCGGTTCAGTAATACCTCCTGTCGCGCCGCCATGTGGTTGCGAACAGGTCGGGAAAATAGGGAACGGAAAATAGCCACCTGCCTCTTCTTCCTTTTTTAGACTATTTTCTGTTTCCTATTTTCTGTCTATGCGGGGCTGTAGTAGAGTCGGTTACAACGCCGGCCTGTCACGCCGGAGGTCGCGGGTTCGAGTCCCGTCAGCCCCGCCATTTTTTTCGGGCGAATAGCTCAGCTGGGAGAGCATCGGCCTTACAAGCCGAGGGTCACAGGTTCGAGCCCTGTTTCGCCCACCAGGTAGTGTGACGGCAGTGGAATTTTGTCGGAATCAGTGAAAAGCGATTGCGGGGCTGTAGTAGAGTCGGTTACAACGCCGGCCTGTCACGCCGGAGGTCGCGGGTTCGAGTCCCGTCAGCCCCGCCAGTTTGAAGAAAGGGGCGACGCCACTGTTGGTGTCGCCCCTTTCTTTTTTTGCTGCCTTTTACATTCTTTCCCGAGATGCCTTTTGTACTCTCTGGATCCCTTCGTCGACGGCTGCCTCTTTGGGGGCCTGTTGTTCGCAACAATACACCTCATGCCCTTCCCGGAAGTGATTTCCCGCTTACATGGAAGCGGAAGTAAGGGAGTTTGTAATCACGGTTTCATCTCCTCTTTTATATTCGAATTTCCCCGGCAATATGTTATAGATTTCAGATATGCCTACCTTCCATTGTAAAATTGGAACTTCGGACGGGCGGGTGGTGGAAAAGGATTTCGACGCTTCCAGCCGGGAACTGCTTCTGGAGAATCTCGAGGAGCAGGGGTTCTTTGTTTTCCAGATTCGCAAGCGCCCGCTGCAGGCCCTGCTCGGCAAGGAAAAGGGCAAGGGGCGCCTGAGCGGCCGACGCTTTCTTTCCTTCAATCAGGAGCTTCTGGTCCTGATTCGCTCGGGACTGCCGATCCTCAAGGTCCTCGATACCCTCATCGAGCGGATGGAGCCGGGAGGGACACTCGACGTTCTTCGGGAAATCCGCGATGATGTCAGGGGAGGCAGTTCTCTCTCCGAGGCCTTCGGTAAATTCCCTCGCCAGTTCTCGACCCTTTATGTGGCCTCGATCAAGGCCGGTGAGCGTACAGGCGACCTGCCCGTCACTCTTGGCCGCTTTCTCGAATACCAGAAGCGGGTGGAGGCACTCAAGGCCAAGGTTCGCAGCGCTTCCTTCTATCCGATCCTGATCAGTATCGCTGTGGTGGTGGTGCTTCTGTTCCTGATGCTCTACGTCATTCCTAGCTTTACCCAGATTTACGCAGATGCTGACGTAGAACTGCCGCTTATCACCCGGATTCTGATCGCGACAGCTGAGGGGATGACCCGCGGATTGCCGGTGCTGGTGCCCCTGTTGATTGCCGCCGTCGTCGGCCTGCGGTTCTTTATCCACAGTGAAAAGGGACGACGGGCTCTGGATCGGCTCAAGCTTAAGCTGCCATTTTTCGGAGCCCTGATGGTCGACTATGCCCTTTCCGGTTTCTGTCGGACCTTCGGCACCACGCTTTCCAGTGGTATCCCTGCAGTGCAGGCCATGCAGATGTCCCGGGGTACCCTGAACAACCGGATTCTCGAGGATGAAATGGTGGGCGTCACCCGGCAGGTCGAGGAAGGGGCGGCGATTTCGGATGCCCTGGAGCGTACCGATTTTTTCCCGGTGATCGCCCTGAGAATGATTTCGGTCGGCGAGACGACCGGCGCCCTGGCAGAGATGCTTAATGATGTTTCGGAATACTACGAGGCCGAGGTGGAGCGCCGCCTCGATCGGTTGACGACTCTCATCGAACCACTCATGATGCTCACCATGGGCCTGGTGGTCGCCGGGATCGTCGTCGCCATGTATATTCCGATTTTCCAACTGGCCGGAACTATCCGCTAGAGAGTTGTCAGGATGAATTTCCAACGTAAAAAAATTGGCGAGATCCTGGTCGAGATGGGATCGCTCACCCCGACCGAAGTCAAACTTCTGCTCGACAGGATGGAAACGGTCGGCGGGCGCTTCGGCGAGGTCGGCGTCAGCGAGGGAATGATCAACCGGGACGTTCTGGCCCAAGCCCTGGCGACCCAGTTTCGCCTGGAATATAACGACCTTGAAAACTTCATTCTTGACGCGGAACTGGTAGAATCGCTGCCCTCCGGTCTGCCGTTGCGCTACAAATTTCTCCCCGTCCGCCGGGAGGCGAACCGGCTGGTCATCGCCGTTTCCGATCCGACCGACGTCGAAGCTCTTGACACCCTCGAGCTGCTGCTCGACACGCCCCTGGTCCTTCAGATGGCGGCCAGGGATAAAATCACCCGGATCCTCGAGCGGGGGGAAGGTTCCAAGCGGGTACTCAAGGAGGTCTCGGAAGACTTCAAACTCCAGTTGGTCAAGGAGACCGACAAGGGGGAAGAAGTCCTCTCCATCGAGAAACTGACCGCCGACACCAGCCCCATCATCCGCCTGATCGATTCGACTCTCTTTGATGCCCTGAACAAGAGGGCGAGCGATATCCACATTGAAACGAGCCAGGAAGGGGTGATCATCAAGTACCGGGTCGACGGCGTGCTTTTTCGGGCGACCGAGCCGCTGGACGGCCGTTTCCAGAGTCCGATCATCTCCCGTATCAAGGTCATGAGCGAACTCGACATCTCGGAGCGACGCATCCCCCAGGACGGCCGTTTCAAGGTACGCATGGGCGGCAAATCGATCGATTTCCGCGTTTCGATCATGCCCAGTATCTTCGGCGAGGATGCGGTTATCCGTATTCTCGACAAGGAAACGATCGCTTCCGATCTGAAAGGACTGACTTTGGAGGCCCTCGGTTTTTCCGCTCGGGAAAAGGAGCGTTTCCGACGGATGATTCGGGAGCCCTACGGCATGGTGCTGGTGACCGGGCCGACCGGCAGCGGCAAGACAACCACCCTCTATGCCGCTCTTTCCGAGATCAACTCCGATGACGAAAAAATCATCACCATCGAGGACCCGGTCGAGTACCAGCTCAAGGGAATCGTGCAGATTCCGGTCAACGAGAAGAAAGGCCTGACCTTCGCCCGCGGACTGCGTTCGGTTCTGCGCCACGACCCGGACAAGATCATGGTCGGCGAGATCCGCGACCCGGAGACGGCCCAGATCGCCGTACAGTCGGCCCTCACCGGCCATCTGGTTTTCACCACCGTCCATGCCAACAACGTTTTCGATGTCCTCGGCCGATTCCTGCACATGGGCATCGATCCCTACAATTTCGTATCGTGCCTCAATTGCGTTGTGGCCCAGCGACTGGTTCGCAAGATTTGCCCGGAGTGCAAAAAAGAGGTAAAGTACGACCGCGCGACGTTAGAGGAATCGGGCCTCGACTTTGAGCGCTACAAGGACTTTACCTTTTACGAGGGAAGCGGCTGCGGTGAATGTCATCGCACAGGATATCACGGCCGCAGCGCCATCGTGGAACTGCTCGATCTTAACGATGAACTGCGCGAACTGATCGTCCAGAAAGCCCGGGTGACCCAGCTGAAAAAGGCGGCCAGCGACGCCGGCACCATTTTCCTGCGTGAGGCGGCTCTGGACAAGGTCTTTCGCGGGATCAGCACGCTGCCGGAAATCAATCGTGTAACCTTTGTGGAACAGGTGGGCCAGTAGTGATCAAGCGAAACTATCTCGGGCTCGACGTCGTCGTTGGCCAACTCAAAGCCGTAGCGCTGCGCCGGAAGGGCAAGGGTTCCGCCTTGGCGGGTGGCAGGGTGATGGCCCTGGGCGAGGAGATTATGAGAACTTCCGTCCGGGATGCGAACATCCTCGATATGCGCCGTTTTTCCGACGCATTGCACGAGGTCCTCGATCCGATGGCCGGCACGGAGGACCGTCTCGGTCTCAGTCTCCCCGACGCGGTGGGCCGGATTCTGCTCACCGAGGTGGAAACCGCCTTCAAGAGCAAGGAAGAGGGTGTCGAGATTCTCAAGTGGCACCTCAAGAACAACCTGCCCGTCGATGGCCGGGAGATCCAGCTCGATTATCAGGTTCTGGAGCGGAGCGAGTCCGGTCGGTATCGTCTGGTGGTGGGGATCATGGCCCGGAAGGTGCTGGAGCAGTTCGAGGAATTGATTCTCCAGGCCGGATACAGCCCGGTGGTGGTCGATTTTCATTCCCTGAACCTGTACAATTATTACCGTCCGCGACTCGACCTGGGAGACAATTTCGTTCTGGTTGGAATAGAAGGCGATACTCTCGTCCTGCAGTACTATCAAGGGCAGTCTCTGGCCTTCCATCGTTCACGGGATGTGGGTATGGACCCCGGATTGGTTTTCCAGGAGCTTTCCCGTTCCCTGGTGGGGTGCCAGGAAGATTTTGCCAGCTTTCGTCGGGCCAACGTCTTTGTGCACAGCGACTGGCAGGAAAGAGCACCATTGATGGCGGCCCTGCAGTCGGCCTTCGGCAAGGAGGAAATCTTTTTTCTCGATCCGCACATGGAGAGACTCTTTGCCGATCCCATGGAGATTTCCGACGAGCAGGCGATGGCATTGATCGGCGCCGTCGGTGCTGCCGAACGGATGATGTGAGGCCACCGTTATGAAATTGACCCTCAACCTGGCCAGCCGCCGTTACCTCAATCGACGGGCGCTGTATGGTTTCTACACGGCGATTATTGTTGCTCTGGTTCTGGTACTGGGTCTGAATCTCAGCCTCTATCTTCGCGGCCGGTCCCAGACCCGCCGCCTCGAAGTCCGGTTGGCCGAGTTGGAGCGACAGTTGAACGGTCAGCAGGGTTCCGTCGTCAAGGGATTCAGTCCCCAGGCCTACACGGATCTTGTCGAGGAGATCGGCTTTGCCAACGACATTCTGATCAAGGACAGCTTTCGCTGGACCCGTCTGCTTGACTGGCTCGAAGAGGTGACACCGAAGAGGGTGCTGATCAGCAGTATTCAACCGGCATTCAAGGACCGCACCCTGAAGATTGTCGGTCAGACACGAAGTGTCGATGACCTTCGGACATTTATCGACAACCTGATCGAATCGCCCCATTTCCGAGACGTCTACCTCTATAACCAGGCGCGCGTGCTTTCCGACCACAGCCCCAGGGGCAAGGGAGGCAATATCAGCTATACCATCGACCTCAAGGGGGGATTCTGAAATGACCGAAGAATCCTTGTTTCGTGCCGCCTGGAGAACGAGCCGGGTGGCGCCTCTCTGCATCCTCGTCCTGCTGGTGCTGAATGTGCTCTTGTACGGGTTTGTGACCCGCGTCGTGATACCCGGGGTTGATAACCTGGAGCGTCGCTTTATCCATACCCAGACACAGGTGCGGGAGCTCCGCCAGGAGGGCGATGTCCAGGAGACGCCCCAGCAGGTGTTCGCCCGGGGGACCGAGGACCTGGACAAATTCTGGGCGGCGGTTCCCTCGAAGAAGGAATTCAGCGCCCTGATTGGAGAACTTTTCTCTCTTGCCGACAAGGCGGGACTCGGCATCAACCAGGTCAGCTATACTCCTGAAGAGAACCCGGAGCGAGGGCTTCTGACCTATGGTCTGCAATTTTCGGTCGCCGGTAATTATGGTCAGATCAAGAAATTCGTCTATCTGCTCGAGCAGTCGAGGCGGCTCATTATCATCGACGAACTGTCGCTGTCCACAACCCGCGGAGAGGGAAGGCAGGAGGTCAGTCTTCGCATCCGTCTGACGACTTTTTTCAAGGCCCGGGAGCAATGAACAAAAAGAAGCAGGCCCTGGCCGTACTCGGCCTGATATTCCTGGTGGCGCTTGCCTATGCCTATTGGGCTACGCCCCGGCAACAGCGGGTGACCGAACGCCGGTTGGAAACCGCAGTGTCCCGGCAGCCGAAGGTGGCTCCGCAGGTCGAAACCGAGAAGGAGACCCGTCATCTGCGGATCGATCTGCTTCAGCCTCAAAAGGAAAAGTTCCCTGGCTTTGCACGCAACATTTTCCGCTTTGCCAGGATCAAGCGGCCCGCGCCGCCGCTACCGCCACCACCACCCAGACCGGAAATAAAGGTCAAGGAACCGGTGAAGATCGAGACTCCGCCGGTCCCCATTAGAGAAGAACTGGCCCGATTCACTTTTCTCGGATTCTTGAAGAAGGAATCGGTCCGGACCATTTTTCTATCCTCTGACCATACTATCTTCCTGGTCAAAAAGGGGGACCGATTTGGCGAAGGGGGGAAGTTTTTCGTTACTGACCTGACAGACGATTTGCTTACTATCCGACAGAAGGACGATCCGCGTCTCATCACCGTGCCGCTGGTCGAACGAAAACCTCTGTTTCCGAGGTTTTAGCCGGTAGCGAGATGTCGCCCTCTCTCAGGACTTTTCTGACAACGGCCTGGTCTTGTGTTCGATGCCCCGGGTCGCTTAAAATGGTTTTTTCGGAGGCCCAATGATTTTTTTCTGTCTCACTCCAAAAGAGTGCAGTAACCCGGGTGCTGGTACTATCGGAATCGGGAGGATTCGCCGATGAGTAGATCTCTTGTTGCGAGAGTCGTGTTCCTCGGAATTCTGCTACTGGTATTGGGCGGCTGTGCCGGGAAACGGGCTTTTCAGAAGGGTGAAAAAATGGCCCGGCAGGGTAATTATGAGGCAGCGGCGGCGCAGTATGCCGACGCGGCACGCCAGAACCCGGAAAAGCACGAATACCGGACCAAGCTGCAACTTGCTCGGGAGGACGCTGCCAGGGCGCGTCTGGCGCAGGGCCGTCTTTATCGGGAGCAGGGCCGCTATCGGTGGGCGGCGGCGGAGTTCAAGGCCGCTCGCGAGCTCGATCCGACCCTGGAGGTGGCGGGGCAGGAACTGGAAAGGGCGGGTGAGATCCTCCAGGCGGAAGAATTCGTCGCCGAGGCCCGGGACTTCGTCAAGACCCGTCGCTTTGCCCAGGCCAAGCACGCTCTCGACAAGGCTCTTTCGTTGAACCCTGAAAATGCCGAGGCCAAGGTCCTGCTGGAGCAGATGAGGCAGGAACGGAAGACCGTCATCGACGACTTCGAACTTGAGGTTGCTTCCGACAAACCGATTACTCTGAAGTTCCAGAACGCCGATATCCGCGAAGTCTTTAATATTCTTTCAAGGCTTTCGGGGATCAATTTCATTTTTGACGAGGGCGTGCGACCTCAAAAAGTCTCCGTCTTTCTCGAGGACGCAACCTTCGCCCAGGCCCTTGAACTCCTGCTCAACCTCAACCAGCTCGACAAGCGCATTCTAAACGCCAAGACCATCATCATCTATCCCGACACCCGGGAGAAGAAGAAGCAGTTCGAGGACCAGGTCATCCAGACCTTCTACCTCTCCAATATCGATGCCAAAAAAGCGGTCAACCTTCTGCGCACCATGCTCCAGCTGCGAAAGATCTATGTGCACGAGGAACTCAATGCCATTGTGGTCCGCGATACTCCGGACGTGATCCGGCTCGCCTCGCAGATCCTGGAGGCGGCCGACCGGGCCGATTCGGAGGTAGTCTTCGACCTGGAGCTGGTCGAGGTCAGCCATGGCAACGATTTGAACTTCGGGCCCGAACTCAGCTCCTACGCGGTGAGTGCGGGACTTGGCAAGTCGGGAACAATCGTCAACGAAACGCTCGGTCCCGGAAGCAACACTTCCAATCTCGTCGAAAGCTTCAACACCCTGGAGTCCTTCTATACCCTGCCGACGGCCACCTTCGATTTCGCCAAGACCTTGATCGATTCGGAAGTTCTGGCCAACCCCAAAATCCGGGTGAAGAACAAGGAAAAAGCCAAGGTGCATATCGGTACCCGCGAGCCTGTCATTACGGTAACGACCACCGGAGAAACCAGTACCGACAACATCCAGTATGTCGATGTCGGGGTCAAGCTGGATGTCGAGCCGACCATCCAGTTGGACAACACTATCGTTACCAAACTCAGTCTCGAGGTTAGCAGCGTTTCCGACAGACAGGAAACCGCCAATGGCTCCCTCGCCCTGACCATCACTACGACCAATGCCCAAAGCGTCCTGGCGCTCAAGGACGGCGAGCAGACGGTCATTGGCGGGCTGATTCGGGATTCCGATTCCAAAACCCGCAAGACGATTCCCCTGCTAGGCGACCTGCCAATCATTGGCGATCTTCTGAGCAGTTTTACCAAGAACAAGCAGAAGCGGGAAATTCTTCTTTCCATTACACCCCATATCGTCAAGTCGCTCGACCTGCCCCGGGCCGACGTGGCCAGCATCTGGTCCGGCGGTGAGGACGATCTGAAGGCCGGTCCCAACTTTGGCGCCTTTGCCGAAGAATTCTCGGACGAGATCAAGGAAAAACATCCCCAACCCGTTGCGCCGGGGATAGAAGACGTCGTGCCCGAGGCCCCTCCGGCTGCGATGGAGCCCAACCCCTCTTCGCTGCAGCCGGTAGAACCCGCGGAGAAGCAGGAATCGGCTGCCGGGATGCCGTTGGAGGAGAAGGGAAAAGAGTCGGCGGGGATACCCGCGGCTCCGGCCGTGCCCGCCGAGACTGCCGCAACGGCCGAGGCACCGGTCCAGACCGTAAAGCTGTCGCCCCAGGAGGTTCCCGCCCCCTCGACGGGACGGGTCTTCGTCGAAGGGCCGATGCTCGTCAACAAAGGGGACAATTTTGCCCTCGAGGTTTCCGTGGATGAAGTGGCCAATCTCTACAGCGCCCCTCTTTTCGTCAACTACGACCCCGCCAAACTCGAATTCAACCGCGCCGAAGAGGGTGAATTTCTGAGGCAGGGCGGTCAGGTGACAGTCTTCACCACCAGCAACAACCCGCAAACAGGGCAGGTAATCGTCGGCTACAAACAGGGGGCAAGCGGTAAGGGAGCAACGGGGGGAGGCAACCTCTTCCGGCTTTATTTCACGGCCAGGTCGGAAGGTTTGGCGCCTGTCCGACTCGAACGGCTCAACTTCAGGGACCCCGAGGGGAACCGGCTGCCGCTGGAGGCCGAGGAAATTTCCGTGGAGGTGCGTTAGCTTGCGGAGGTTCGGTCCGGGCATCGGAACAGACCAGCGGGGGTTGACTCTGCTGGAACTACTCATAGCCATGGTCATTCTCGCCGTGCTGGCCGCCGCCGTCCTGCCGATGGCCGAAGTGACGGTCAAGCGGACCAAGGAGCTCGAGCTTCACCGTTCGCTGCGGACCATTCGCACTGCCATCGATGAGTATAAAGCCGACTTCGACAAGGCCGTCGCTGAAAAGAAGATCATCCCCGAACTGGGTGAGACGGGATACCCCGAAGAGTTGGAGAACCTGGTCCGGGGCGACGATTGGGGAGAACTCTACCCCTACAAGCGCAAATATCTGCGCCGCATCCCGAAAGACCCTTTCGACCGCAATGACGATGGCTGGGGGCTGCGCTCCTACGCTGACGATCCCGAATCAACCGTGTGGGGCGGCGAGGATATCTTTGATGTATATAGCCAGAGCGACGGAATTGCCCTGGACGGCACCCCCTATGACACGTGGTAAGGCCTTTATGGATAGAGTTCAAGGAAAACGGCGCAAATGCGCCGGGTTTACCCTCATCGAACTGTTGATCGTCATGATGGTTATCGGTATCCTGGCCTCTATCGCCGTGCCGAGTTACAAGACGAGCGTGATCAAGGCTCGCGAGACGGTCCTGCTCGAGGACCTGTACCAGATGCGCAGCGCCATTGACGCATTTTATGCCGACCAGGCGCGTTATCCCGAATCCCTGGAAGAGTTGGTCTACAGCAAATATCTGCGAAGTATTCCCACCGACCCCTTTACCCGGGAGGCGGACAGTTGGGAGACGGTGCCCCCGGAGCCGAGCGCCGAAGGCGACCTGCCCGAGGGAGGGGTTTACGATGTTCACAGCGGCAGCGATCTGGTCGGGTTGAACGAGATCCCCTACAACGAGTGGTAGAACGAAGATGATCCGGATGTACAATGTCAACAAGGCCTACCGGAAGGATTCCGCCGCCTTGCAGGACATCAACCTGAACATCCCCAAGGGAGACTTCATCTATGTGACGGGGTCCTCGGGTGCCGGTAAGTCAACCCTGCTTAAGCTGCTTTACGGGGCCGAAAAACCCTCACGCGGTCAGATTCTGATCGATGGACGCAACGTTACCCGCATGACCTCGGCCAAGTTGCCGCTGCTGCGACGGCGGCTGGGGGTGGTGTTTCAGGATTTCAAACTACTCACCAGCCGTACCGTCTTTGAAAACGTCGCCTTTCCACTCGAGGTCCAGGGAAAAAAGCGCTACGAAGTAGGCAAGAAGGTATATCAGGTCCTCAAATACGTCGGGCTCGAACACAAGCTGCATCGTCGGCCTCTGGAACTCTCCGGCGGCGAACAGCAGAGGGTGGCCATTGCCCGTGCCCTGGTCGTCGATCCCCTGGTGCTGCTTGCCGATGAACCGACCGGAAACCTGGATCATGACGTGACGATGGAGATCATGGAACTATTCAAGGGGGCCAACGCTCGCGGTTCCACAGTACTGCTCGCCACCCATGACCGGGAAATGATTTCTCGTTTCCCCCGGCGGATGATCACCCTGGAGGAGGGTCGTCTGGTCGAGGACCGCCGTCCCTGAGTTCCCCCTTTCCAATCGTACTCAATCAAAGGTGTTATCCAAGAGGTCCGCGTTTTGCTGGAACGTTTCACCTATCTTCTGCGCCGGTCGCTGACCAACATGCGCCAGAGTCCCTTTCTCTGTTTCGCCTCGGTCGGAACGGTCGCTTTCAGCCTCGCCATTCTGGCCTTGTTCGCCATCGTCGTCATTAACGTCCAGCAACTGACCAGCCATTGGAGCGAGGAAGTCCAGGTCATCGCCTACCTCGACAAGATTCCGGAAGAGCGCGTTCTCCAGGGCTGGATCGACAGGATCGAGAACCTGCCAGAGGTGGATGGGGTAACGTATGTCTCCAGGCAAGAGGCTTTCAATCGCTTCGGAAAGCGTCTTGAGCAAGAAGCCGACCTGCTTCGGGGAGTGGAGCCCGACATCCTTCCGGCATCCCTCGAGGTTCGTCTCAAGGAATCTCATCGCAGTCGGGCGACCGTCGAGCAAGTGGTCAGTCATCTGCGCCGGGATCTGGGGTTGAGCGACCTGCGTTACGGCCAGGAATGGCTTGAGCGCTTCGAATCGTTTCTGCTCCTTCTGCAGGTGGCCGGTGCGGTTCTCGGCGGTTTTCTCCTGTTCGCCACTCTCTTCATCGTTGCCAACACCATCAAGCTGACGCTCTACGCCCGCCGTGAGGAACTTGAAATCATGGCCCTGGTCGGTGGCACGCCCTGGTTCATCAAGACTCCTTTTCTTCTTGAAGGAGCCCTGCAGGGGGCTCTTGGCGGAATCCTGGCTCTCGGCGGAAGTTACGGCCTGTTTCAGTTTGTCCTGCAAAAGGGCCTCGGAGCCGTCCTGACGGTGCCCGGCATCGCCGACGTTGTCTTTCTCTCCGGAACCCAGCAGTTGCTTCTGGTCGGAACCGGCGTCTTCCTCGGTAGCTTCGGCAGCCTTGTCTCTCTGCGCAAACTGGTAAGGATATGATGGATGCCGGTCGGCTCAAGGCCCTTCTCGCCGGAACCGCTTTTATCCTGTCCCTCGCTGTTCTTTGCGCCGGCGTTGCCCGCGGCGAAGAAAGCGGGTTGGAGCGCAACCGAAGGGAGCTTGAGAAGATCAGGCAGCGCATCGAACAGACATCGGAAGACCTGAAAAAAAAAGAAACGAAGGGGCGCTCTCTCACTGCCGATCTGAAGGCCGTCAATCGGGCGCTGGAACACAGTCGCAAGCGTCTTGACGACTATGCGCGGCAGACGAAAAAGCTGGACGCAGAGATGACCGCCAGGGAGAGCGATGTCGCCCGAATCCGGCAGCGGGTCGAAAACCTGGAGGGCCAGGTGCAGAAACGCCTGGTCGCCCTCTACAAGGACAGGGAGATGGGCTTTGTCCGGGCTCTCTTCGATTCCGGAGCGCCGGCCCGCAAGGCGGAGCAATTCGACTTTCTGACCCGCATCGTTCGCCGTGACCGGGAGTTGCTCGACAACTACCGCCGGCAAGTCGAGGAGCTGGAAGCGGCCCTGGAGCGGCTTACGGCATTGCGCCGGGAGAAGGAAACGCTTTTGAGCGAGGTAAGGCGAGAGCAGGAAAATCTAGCCGAAGCCAGGACGATCAAGAAAAAGCTCCTTGTCAGGGTCCGGAACGACGAGAAAACCCTTGCGGCCCGGCTGAAGGATTTGCGGGATCGGGCCAAGCGAATGTCCGCTCTGATCAAAAGGCTTGAATCGGACCATGCCCCGGAGTATACTGAAAATTCAGGACTTTTTGCCTCCCAGAAGGGAAGGCTCCCGTGGCCGGTCCATGGTCCGGTCAAGGTCGGTTTTGGTACCATACGCCATCCCGATCTGGGCACCCTCTTCGACAGCCAGGGGATTGAAATCGCAGTTCCCGGCGAGCAGCCCATTGCCGCCGTATGGCCGGGCCGGGTTATTTTCGCCAGCCAGTTTCAGGGATACGGCAATCTGGTCATAGTCGATCACGGGGATAAGTATTACACTCTCTACGCCCAGGGGTCTCGGCTGAACAAAAAGGTCGGCGACCGGGTGGCCCAGGGAGAGACCGTCGCCTACTCCGGGTTCGCCGACAGCAAAAGCGTTTACTTCGAGATCCGTCATCGCGGCAAACCCCTCGACCCGTCCGACTGGCTGGCGACGCCCTGACTTACCGAGAAATACGGAGAAATAAGATGTCCAAATATCTGCGGTTGGCCATTCTCGTGCTGGTGCTGACATTTTCCCTGCTGGGCTGGTCGCTCTTCGGGGCGATGTTCCGCCCGCTTTCCGCCGAGGCCACCTCCCGCTATGAAACCATCCAGCTCTTTACCGACGTGCTGTCGATCGTTCGCAAAAGCTACGTCGAGGAAGTCGACCTGCAGAAACTGGTCTATGGCGGAATCGACGGGATGCTGGCCGCTCTCGACCCCCATTCGAGCTTCATGCCGCCGGACATGTACCGGGAAATGAAGATCGACACCCGGGGGGAATTCGGCGGTCTCGGCATCGAGATCACCATTCGCGACGGTCTCCTGACCGTTGTCGCTCCGATCGAGGATACCCCGGCAGACCGCGCCGGCCTGCAGGCCGGCGATCAGATCCTCAAAATCGAGGACAAGTTCACCAAGGACATGGGGATCATGGATGCCGTCAAGCTGATGCGCGGTGCGCCTGGGACCGAGATCACCATTACGGTGATGCGCGAGGCATTCGATAAGCCGACCGAATTCACCCTTGTTCGGGAGATCATCCAGATCAAAAGCGTCAGGGCCAAAACCCTCGATGACGGGTATGGTTATCTTCGCATCGCCCAGTTCCAGGAGCGCACCGCCGAAGATCTGCGCAAGGCATTGGCCGACCTGCGTAGGGAAAATGGCGGCGAGCTGGAGGGCATCGTTCTCGACCTGCGCAACAATCCCGGCGGCCTGCTCGACCAGGCCGTCGATGTGTCCGATACCTTCCTGACCGAAGGGCTCATCGTCTATACCGAGGGCCGGGAGGAAGGCAGCCAGATGAAGTTCTCCGCCAGCGACAAGGTCGGGGATTCGGACACGCCGATGGTGGTTCTGATCAACGGTGGCAGTGCCAGCGCCTCGGAAATCGTTGCCGGAGCCCTGCATGACCACGGCCGGGCGGTGGTCATGGGGACCCAGAGCTTCGGCAAGGGGTCGGTCCAGACCATCATTCCGCTGAGCGACAATTCGGGCCTGCGCCTGACCACCGCCCGTTATTTCACCCCCAACGGCACCTCGATCCAGGCCCGGGGGATCATCCCCGATATCGAGGTCGAGCAGGTCGAGGTCAAGGAAGTCAGCGACGGGCCGCATTTCCGGGAGAGTGACCTCAAGAATCATTTCGAGACGTCCCCGGAGGAAGGAGCGGAAAATTCCGCCAGGGAGCCCGCCGCCAGGTTCGAACTCGACGAGAAAGCCCGGGCCGACTTTCAGTTGATGCGGGCCCTCGACCTTCTCAAGGGCTGGCGCATATTCAAGGGGCTGAACGCCCGCGCCGCCTGATTTCCGCTCACCCATTGCCGCGGGGGGCAGGGGTCTATCCCCTCCCTCCGCTTCCATTGCCGCATGCCTCCCAAACCAAAATCCCGTAAAACCAGGACCGGCCGCAAAGGTCGTCGCAAATCGGCAAATGCCTACGGGCTGAAGGTCCTTTTCGCTGCCCTGTTTCTTCTCGGATTTCTGATCGCCAGCCTGGTGCTCCTCTCCGAGCTTCGCCACCTTTATCGACCTTCACCGCCCCCCCCTTCGACGCCGGCAGTGGCCGTGCGGCAAGCGGCGTCGGTCGAGGATGTCCGGGTGGAGCTGGAAAGCGCCCTGCTGCGTAGCGGGGCGACTCTGGACCGTATCGAGGCCCGGCAGGATCACGGCCGGCTTCATATCGAGGTGCGGGGGGAGTTTCCGACGCCGGAGATTCGTACGGCGTTGAAACAGCGCCTGGCGCTCATGGCGGGACACCTGCGGCTGGAGTCGCGGCCGGACGTCGGCCGGATGACGGTTTTCTGGGGAGATGAGGAGCGGGTCTTCCTGCATTTTCGTTCCCCGGCTCGCTTGCCGGAACAGGCCGGGAAGCCCCGGCTGGCGATCATCATGGACGATCTCGGCGGCAGCATAGCAACGGCCCGAGAGCTTCTCGACATCGATCTTCCGGTAACCCTGTCCATCATCCCGGCGACGGCCAAGCCGGCGCAGGTGGCCACACTGGCGCACCGTCGACGGCATGAAGTCATGATTCACATTCCCATGGAGCCGCAGGACTATCCGCGGTTCAATCCCGGCAAAGATGCCCTTTTCGTCAACCTGTCGGCGGACGAAATCCGGCGGCGCTTTCAGAGCTACCTCGACCGGGTCCCCTATGCCGTCGGTGGAAATAACCACATGGGGTCGCGTTTCACCGAAGATCGAGTGGGGATGGCGACGGTAATGTCGGTGATGAAGGAGGAGGGGCTCTTCTTTATCGACAGCCTGACTTCGGGGCAGTCGATCGCCTTTCAGGAGGCGCGTCGGGCAGGACTGCCCGCCGCGGTGCGGGATGTCTTTCTCGACAACGACCAGGACGTCGAGAAGATTTCAAAGTGTATCCGGCACCTGGCCGCGGTGGCAAAAAAACGGGGCACCGCGCTGGGAATCTGCCATCCCCATCCGCAGACCCTGGAAGCCTTGCGCCGTGCGGTCCCCTTCTTCGAGGAACAGGGTATCGAGGTAGTGCCGGCATCGCAGATTCTGCTGCACTGATACAGCGTTTTTTGCCCGGAACAACCCAACGTAACACGTGCCAGGGCCGCGATGAAGAGACGGTCTAGGTGCCGGTCCGGGCCGTCTGTTCCTGCGGCAGCTGTTCGGCGATACGTTCCATGACGGAGCGGAACTTTCGATACTGCTCCTCGTAGAGGATCTCTTCGGGCAAATCGGAGCTGACTCGATGGATCTGCAGGAAGGTATCCCCGAGCCGGTCCTCGGTGTCGAACAGGGTGCACGCCACCAGGCGGTGGAGCTTTGAGGGCTCCTTGGACAGGAATCGGCTTTCGAACTCCTTGAGCTCGATGATCTTATGGGATACCTCCAGCCCGTCCTCGTCGAAGCGGTAGAAGGAGAGCTGCTGCTGATAGAAGTTGCGGGTATGGGGGGCGCGGCACAGGACGAAGTAGGAACGCTGAGTCGATTCCCGAAAGAGGTCGCGCAAGGGGTCGCTGGCGCCGATTTCCCGCTTTGACCTGTAGAAGTGGCGGAAGACCATGTCGGAAAAGCACTCCTCCTCCAGAAAGCCCGTCACCCGGCCATCGGCGGTTTCACAGTAGTAGCCGGCCGGAGCGACGGCGCGCTCGGTGACCAGGGGCGAGCTGCAAAGCAGGCACTCGGTCTCAAGCTGCTGCCGACGTTTGCTGAATGCGGCATCGTGGCTGGCCTGGAGCATTCCCAGGTCTTCCCGCACATGATTGAGGCGCCTTGTCGAGCCGTCCCGGGCGCCGAGATAGACCTGGCGGGCAAGATGGGTGAATTGCAGGTGAACTTCGGTGCCTCGGCCGTGAGTGAGGACGGGGTAAATCCTACCCTCCGGGTTGGTGTTGAGGGACTCCACCTTGGGGCTTTTGGCGATGTAGCCCTCCAGGCAACGGTAACCGCGGTTGATGGCGTAACCCTTGAGCAACTGGTAAGGGTCCTTGAAGGGGCCGCCGAAGCGGATGCGGGAGTCGACCAGGCAGGGCAGAATGCGCAGAGCGCGTTTGGAAATCCCCTGGCTGTCGAAGAAGTCGTAGAGGTTCTTGCAGTTTTCCAGCGAGGCAGCGTCCTTGACCGGTACGATAACTCGGTCGGCGGCATAAAGGGCGTTCTGGGTGAAGATGTCGAGGTCGGGCCGGGTATCGATAATGACGATTCCCTCCAGCCCCGAATCGGCAAGGACACGGGCGAGGACGTCGGGCCGGGTGAGGCGCTGGCGAAGGTCCCCGAGATTGCGGCTGGAGGAGATGAACTGGACACCGTATTCCCCGGTTTCGACAATCTCTCGCGGGTCCTGTCCCTCAAGCAGGGAAAAGACATCGCCGCGCGTCTTATTGCTGCCGATGCGAAACATCCGGTCCACGGAAAAGTGATTGTCGAAACTGAACAGGGTGACCGGCAGTTCCTCGTTGAGGGCCTTGAGATAGATCGCCAGATTGGTGGCGAGAGTCGTCTTGCCGACGCCCCCCTTTTCGCTCGATACCGTAACCACGTAAGGTTCCATGCCTATTCCTCGGTCTGAATGTTGAGGTTCCATATATAGGGCAATCGGGCCAAAAAGTCAATATATGAACCCAAGATGTTGTAGGTTGTCCCATGCCTGAACTGCCACGAATACTATCGGTTTCACGACTATCCGCTCTGCTTAAGGAAGTGGTCGAGGAGAATTTTGTCCAGGTCCTGGTGCAGGGGGAGATTTCCAATTTCGCCGCCCCGTCCTCCGGCCATCTCTATTTTTCCCTCAAGGATGAAAAAGCCCAGATCCGCGCCGTGGTCTTCCGTTCCCAGGCCAGACTGCTGACGTTTCGTCCGGAAAATGGAATGGAGGTAATCTGCTCCGGCCGGGTTTCGGTCTATGCCCAGCGCGGCGAGGTCCAACTGATCGTCGATTCGGTCGAACCGCGCGGCATCGGCAGTCTGCAGGTCGCATTCGAGCAGCTCAAGGCCAGGCTGGCCTCCGAGGGGCTTTTCGCCGAAGAACGCAAACGGCCTCTGCCGGATTTCCCGCGCACCATCGGGATCGTCACCTCGGCCACCGGCGCCGCCATCCACGACATCCGAAATGTGCTGACCCGTCGCGGATCGGGAGTGCGTGTCCTGCTCAGGCCGGTGCGGGTTCAGGGGGAGGGGGCGGCTGCGGAAATCGCCGAAGCCATCGACGACCTCAACCGGCATGGCGAGGCCGATGTCCTCATCGTCGGCCGTGGCGGCGGCAGTCTCGAGGATCTCTGGGCCTTCAACGAAGAGCCCGTCGCCCGGGCCATTCACGCATCGGGGATCCCCGTCATTTCGGCGGTAGGGCATGAGGTCGACTTCACCATCGCCGATTTCGTCGCCGATCTGCGGGCGCCAACCCCCAGCGCCGCTGCCGAGATGGTGCTCAGGAGCCGGCTCGAGTTGGAGGGACACCTCGACCACCTGATTCTGCGCCTGGCCGGACAGATGCGCTCCCGGCTGGAACTGCTGGAAGCCAGACTGACCGGCTTCGAACGTCGCCTGCGTTCGCCGCGGCAGGAGCTGGCCCTGCGGCGCCAGCGGCAGGGTGAACTCGAAGCCCGTCTGCAGCAGGCCATGGCCCGGCGGATTCATGACGCCGAATCGAGGCTGGCCTCCCTCTGCAGCCGGCTCGACATCCTCTCCCCCCTGCGGACCCTGTCCCGGGGCTATGCCATCGTTTTCAGCGAGCAGACGGGGAGGGCCGTCCGCGACGGCGCCGAGGTGGCTGTCGGAGATCGCCTGCGCCTGCGTTTCGCCCGGGGCGGTGCCCGGGCGCTGGTCGAGAAGGTCGAATCATGAAACATCTTGGCGGAGCGTTTCTGATCGCCTTGTTCTTTCCCTTGGCGCTTTTCGCCGGCGAATTGACCCTCTCGCCTCCCACCATCGTCAACGGCGGCGTGGCATTGCTGCGCTGGCGGGGAGAGACCCCCTCGGTGGCGGTGGCCCGTTTCAATGACCGGAGCTTTTATCTCTCCCTCGCTCCCGGTGGAGTCGTGGCCCTGGTCGGCGCCGATGTCGAGCTAGAGCCGGGTAATTACCCTCTCGTCGCCGCGGTGGTCGACCGTCGGGGAAGGTCGACCTTTTACCATCTGGATTTGGAGGTTTCGGACGCGCGGCGTGCCGTCGAGGAACTCTCTCTTCCCTCCGCCATGGTCTCGCCCCGGCAGCCGGCCGTCATCGCGCGCATCCGCAGGGAGCGGAAGATGCTCGATGAGCTCTTCTCCCGGCGAAGCGAGAGGCGCCTGTGGAAAAGCTTCGAGCGCCCCGTTGACGATCCCTTGAGCAGCCCCTTCGGCCTGCGCCGCATCCTCAACGGAGAGCCTCGCTCGCCCCATTCCGGGGTTGATTTCCGCAGTCCGGCAGGGACCCCGGTGCACGCTTCGGCGGCGGGTCGGATCGTGTTTGCCGGGAAGCTCTACTACACCGGCAACACCGTGATACTCGACCACGGAAACGGCCTTTTTACCTACTACGCCCATCTACGAAGCATCCCTGCCGAGATCGACGGGACGGTGGAGGCAGGGACCGTCGTGGGAGAGGTCGGCAGTTCCGGCCGCTCCACCGGGCCCCACCTGCACTGGGGCGGAAAGCTGCGCGGCGACCGCATCGATCCGCTGGCCCTGGAGGAATTGGCGGGAATGGAAAAGCCTTGACTCGATTGCCCGGCCGTTGCGATAATTAAAACCTTTCGCACGAGGAATTGACATGGCGGATGAAAAATCCTTTGAAGAAGCCTTGACGGCTCTGGAAGAGGCGGTCGATCGTCTGGAGAGCGGGGAGCTTTCCCTCGAGGAGGCCCTCGAGGCCTTCGAGGGGGGAGTGAAAAACGCCGCCCTCTGTCGGCAGTCGCTCAAGGCCGTCGAGACGCGGATGGAGTTGCTGCTCAAGGACCGGGAAGGCACGCTGCGAGCCGAATCCGAAGAAGAGTCCTAGCCGGTGCTGTTCCCGGGAGACCCCATGGATCTGAAAAGCTACATCGACCGGTGCCGGAAGCGCATCGACGACGCCCTCGAGAACTACCTGCCGACCGCAGAAACATTGCCGAACAGCCTGCACAAGGCGATGCGCTATTCGGTCTTTGCCGGCGGCAAGCGCATCCGGCCGGTGCTCATGTTGGCAGCCTGCGAAGCGGTGGGCGGCGACTCGGAGAGGGTCTTGCCGGCGGCTTGCGCCATGGAGATGATCCATACCTACTCCTTGATTCATGACGATCTTCCGGCCATGGACGACGATGACTTTCGCCGGGGCCGGTCCACCAACCACAAGGTCTTCGGGGAGGCCACCGCCATTCTCGCCGGGGACGCTCTACTGACCGAGGGATTCATCTTGCTCTCGAATCCCGACCTCAATGGCCACATCCCGCCGGAGACGCTGCGCCGGGTCATCCATACCGTCGGCCGCTGTGCCGGTTCGATGGGGATGGTGGGCGGCCAGGTGGTCGACATGGAATCGGAGGGAAAGTCGATCGATTTCCCCACCCTGGAGTATATCCATACCCGCAAGACAGGCGCCCTGATCCTGGCCTCCATCCAGGCCGGCGGGCTGATCGGCGGTGCCGGGGAGGAGGCCTTCGCCGCCCTGACCCGTTATGCCGAGGCGGCCGGGCTCGCCTTTCAGGTCGCGGACGATATCCTCGATGTTGTCGGTGATCAGGACCAGATCGGCAAGGACGTGGGAAGCGACGAGGCTCGTGGAAAGGCCACTTACGTCGCCCTGCTGGGTCTGGACGAAGCGCGCAAGCGAGCCCGGGAACTGGGGGATCTGGCGGTGAACGCCCTGGAGCCGCTCGGGGCGCCGGCCGAACCGTTGCGGGCCATCGCCCATTACATCGTCGAGCGCACCTGTTGATGTTGACGATATTCCCGATTTGTGGGAAAGAGGAACAGGACTGAAATGAGTGAGATCCTCGCAAATTTGACCTCGACAGCCGATCTGAAACGCCTGTCGGTCGAAGAGCTTACGTCTCTGGCCGAAGAGATCCGCGACTGTATCATCGGCACGGTTTCCCGCAACGGCGGGCACCTGGCCAGCTCCCTCGGGGTGGTGGAGCTTTCCATCGCCCTGCACCGGGTCTTCGACAGCCCGCGAGACAAGATCGTCTGGGATGTGGGCCACCAGGCTTATGCCCACAAACTGCTCACCGGCCGTCTGGAGCGGTTCGACACCCTGCGGCAGCTGGACGGCATCAGCGGCTTTCCCAAACGGGAGGAGAGCTGCCACGACTGTTTCGACGTCGGCCATTCCAGCACTTCGATCTCCGCGGCCCTGGGCATGGCCGCCGCGCGGGACGCCCTGAATGGGCGGGAGAAGGTCGTGGCGGTGATCGGCGACGGCTCACTCACCGCCGGTCTGGCCTTCGAAGGGCTCAATCAGGCGGGGCACCTGAAGAAGGACCTCATCGTCGTGCTCAACGACAACGAGATGTCGATCTCGCCCAATGTCGGCGCTCTTTCCTCCTTTCTCAGCCGCAAGATGACCTCCGATCTCTTCGTCCGCTTCAAGAAGGAGACGGAGAACCTTCTCGGCCACCTGCCCCGTTTCGGCAAGGACCTGCTCAGCCTCGCCCGGCGGGCCGAGGACTCCCTCAAGGGATTTCTGACGCCCGGCATGCTTTTCGAGGCCTTCGGGTTCGACTATTTCGGCCCGATCGACGGTCATCAGCTCGACGAGCTGATCGAAACCATGCAGAATGTCTCTCGCATCAATGGCCCCATCCTGGTTCATGTCGTCACCCGCAAGGGCAAGGGATACGGACCCGCCGAACAGAACCCCGCCCTGTTTCACGGGGTCGGCCCCTTCGATCGCGAAACAGGCAAGGTGTCGGGTTCCAAGGGGGGCGCCGCAAGCTACACCTCGGTCTTCGGGCGATCCCTGGTGGAGCTGGCCGAGCGGGACGAGCGGGTGGTGGCGATTTCTGCCGCCATGCTCGAGGGGACCGGTCTCAAGGCCTTCTCGGAGCGTTTCCCGGAGCGTTTTTACGACGTGGGGATTGCCGAACAACATGCCGCAACCTTCGCCGCCGGCCTGGCCTGTCACGGCCTGCGGCCGACGGTGGCCATCTATTCCACCTTCCTGCAGCGCGCCTACGACAGTGTCCTGCACGATGTCTGCCTGCAGAATCTGCCGGTAACCTTCGCCCTCGACCGCGGCGGCCTTGTTGGAGCCGATGGCCCGACACACCACGGCGTCTTTGATTACTCCTACCTGCGCCACATGCCCAACCTGACTTTCATGGCGCCGCGGGACGAGAGGGAACTGCGGCGGGCAATGGCGACCGCCCTGCACCACGACGGACCCTTTGCCTACCGCTACCCCCGGGGAAGCGGCCAGGGGCTGGCTCTCGACGGCTCTCTGGAGCCGGTTCCCCTCGGCGTGGGAGAGACGTTGCGCGACGGGACCGACGGTGTCGTTTTTGCCATCGGAACTTCCGTCGCGGCGACCCTGGAGGCGGCCGAATCCCTCCAGGCAGAGGGGATTTCCCTCGCCGTCGTCGATCCGCGCTTCCTCAAGCCCCTCGATCGCGATCTGCTGATCGACGAGGTCCGGCGAACGGGACTGCTGGTCACGGTCGAGGAGAATGTTCTCCAGGGCGGTTTCGGTTCGGCGCTGCTGGAGATCCTGGCGGAGGAGGGAATCTCCGCCCGCACCCTTCGTATCGGGTTGCCCGACGCTTTCGTCGAACAGGGCAGCCAGGCCGAGTTACGCTCCCGCTACGGGCTGGATGCCGACGGCATCGCCGCCCGCATCCGGCAGTTCGTCGAGCGGCCGGCGGCCGCGGTTTCCGCCGGCGGGCCGGCCTGAGCCGGGCGTCAAGTCCGGCCTGAGCCAAGACAGCATAAGCAGATTCCAGGGCCGTTTTCGCCGTTATTCAGGGCGAAGGCGGTCCTTTTCTTTGGTCTGGTGGGATTTCGAAAGGCATTAGTTCTTTGGAGCAAATCCGGCCATCCTGCATTCTTTCCCTTCCCGGCAAGCTTTAATCACGCCGACAAAATGCTATTCTTGAACATATCCTGGCCGTAACTATTCAGCATAACCCGCCTTTTGCCCTCTGGCCGCGTTGCTGTGCTGCTCGTACCTTACCCGAGAACAAAATTCGGGCATGCTGAACATTTACACCGGCCCTTCCTTTTTCCCCTCGCGAGGTGATTCTCCATGTCCGAATCGTCCGGGAATTCCGAACCGAGTCAAACTATCCGGCGCCGCGACCGCCGGTACTGGCTGGCAGCTTGCCTCGTTCTGCTGGCGTCCCTGGTGCTGGTGCTCCTTCCCTACGGGTTGCAATGGGGCCTGACCAGGTGGCTTGTCGACCGGGGAGCCGAATCCGCTAAAGTGGCGGACGTCGATTTCAATCCCTTTACCGGACGCCTGGTCGTCGAGGGACTCTCCGCCGAGCGTCCGCAGGTCGGTCAGTTGACCTTTGAGAGGGTGGAAGCCCGGATCGACTGGTGGCCATTGTGGAAGAGAAGGATCCACCTGCAGTCCCTTTCTCTGGAAAACAGCTCATTCGATCTAATCGTGGCCGACGACGGAGCCTTGACGGTCGGCCCGTTGGTATTCCCGCCGCAGGCAAAAAAAGCCGAGTCGACGAAGGAATCCTGGGCCTTCGGAGTCGAGGACATCGCTCTGAAGGAGATTCACGTCGACTATCGCGGTCCGTTTCTGGAGAGGACTCTGGATGTCCGCGAATTCAATACCGATGCGCTCGTCAGCTGGCGACCTGAGACGTTGAGTCGCTTCAAGCTCCAGGTGGCGCTCGGTGAGGGATTCATCCGTCTCGAGGGACAGGGCCGGCCCTTCAGCAAAGATCGGCCCCTGCAGACCGAGGTGAAGATTGACGCCTTTGCTCTCGATTGGCTCGCTCCGCTTCTTCAGCGGAGGGGCTTTGAAGGAATGGCCGCCACCCTCGGTGGGGATGTCCGGGTGCGGTTCGGGCTGCAGGAGGGCCTTGGAGGCGGCCCGCACCTGGAGATTGACGGGGAACTGCAGTTGAACGGGATACGGGGCCGCTCGGAAGCCCTGTATCTGCGCGACGGTTCGCTGGCCTGGCAGGGCCTGCTGCAATGGAACGGCGAGGGAAGGGGCGATAAGCCTCTGGTGGCTCTCGAAGGGCAAGCCGTTGCGGGGGAGGTGGATCTGGAGTTTTCTTCGGCGAAACTGCGTTGGCGACAAAAGGAGTTGTCGGTCGGAGGAACCCTGGCGCATTCGGGCGATCCGGGGTTTCCGGGGATGAAAATGGAGGTGGAGGCCGACGCGGCCGGCCTGCGTATCGACGACCTGGAAAGGGAGGGGAGGCTTCTCGAAGCGGAGAGGATCGAGATACCTGTCCTCACCATGGAGGGTCCGGATCGAATCTCGGCGGAGAAGCTCGCATCGACCGGGCTGAAGTTGCTCGAACGCTCGGCTCCGGCCAAGGGCGCCGAGGATTCCTCCTTCATCTTTTCCCTTCGGAAACTGACGGCAAAAGGACCCCGTCTGGATGACCTCAACCGACTGGCCGTCTCCGAGATTTCGCTCGACGGCCTGCAGTCTCTCCTGGTGCGCCGCGAAAATGGCGAGATGGAACTGAATCGTTGGCTGGGGAAAGAGAAGACCGGAGGGGAAACGGAGGGCAAAGAAGAACAAAAGGGAGAAAAGGACAAATTCCTCTTTTCCGCCGCCCGGGTGGAGGTCGGAGAGAAGAGTCGCCTGGTCTTCGAGGACCGTAGCGTTGCGCCCGTTTTCCGCCATTCTTTCGATCCCGTTTCCATCAAGATCGACAAACTGGACGGCGGCCGACCGCAGCAGCAAAGCCCGATCGTCATCCAGGCGCGGCAGGGGAAATATTCATCCCTGGAACTGTCGGGAAATATCCGTCCTTTTGCCGACGAGGTGGGGATGAGCCTGGCCGGCACCCTGAAATCACTGGAATTGCCCCCGTTCAGTCCCTACAGCCGAAAATTCATCGGATATCGCCTGGAAAGCGGGCAGCTCAACGCCGACCTCGACTGGCACCTCGAGAAGGGACAGCTCAACGTACGCTCGGAACTTCTGCTGGCCAAACTGGCGGTGAAACCGGTTTCGGGCGAGGAAGAGACGGACGAGATGACCCGGAGGCTGGGAATGCCGCTGCAGAGCGCCCTTTCGATGCTGCGCGACAGCGACGACAACATCGAACTCGACCTGACGGTGTCGGGAAGTCCGGCTGACCCTTCCTTCCAGGTGGGCGAGGTTGTCATGACGGTTCTCGTCAAGGCGATCAAGAAGGGGGTGCTCTCCTATTATGCCCCTATGGGGCTCAGCATGCTGACCGGGGCGGCCGTCCCGCTCGGCGCAACCTTTGTCGCCGGCAAGCTTTTCGACCTGGTGACGGCGCTGCGCTTCGAACCCCTTTTTTTCGAACCGGGCGAAGCGAAGATCGAGGATGATGCCACGGATCGCCTGGGGAAGATGGCAAAGCTATTGAAGGATCGCCCCGGGGTTCGCCTCGTTTTGTGCGGCAAGGCGGCGCCGCCCGATTTCCAGGAAAAGGGCCGCGAAAAGCCTTCCCTCTCCGAGGAAGAGCGAGCCAGGCTGCTCGATCTGGCCCGGAAACGCTCGGGCGCTGTCAAGGACTATCTCATTGAACAGGGAATCGCCGCCGACCGGCTATTTATCTGCGACCCCCGGATTGAGCAGGTAAAGGAGGCTCGCCCGCGAGTGGAGATTGCCATCTAGTCCCAGAGCCGGGCGAGAGTCTGGCATTTTGGTCCGCGTTCGGAGTCGATGGTTTTCCCAATCGGATCATTCACTTCGCTAAAGATAAATGAAGGCCAGACCGACCAATAAAAAACGTGCAGACAGGGATGAAGGGGATACAGGGGACAAATTATGAAATTAAAAAGTTCTTTGCTTTGATCTATCCTCTTCATCCCCTTTATTCTTTTGGAACAATTCCAATAGGTTGTTAAGTAACCGATAGGGAATTGGATCGGGAGGACGACAAGATTTCCAAAAATTAAGGCGGCCAACGAGAAAATGGCTGCATTTCATGTTGTGACTGCAGGAGATGCGGCCTTTTTAAAAAGCCTGGTAGGGGTTTTTTCAGAGTCCGAGTTTCTCCCGGATTCGATCTTCGTAGTGGCGGAAGGAGGCGGAGGGGCTCCTCTTCTCCATCAGGATGTCGTAATGGAGCTGGCGGAGGTTCAATTTCCGGCGCAGCTCTTTCTCTTCGTCACGGTCACGGCAGCAATCGAGAAGATTGCGCAGGGTCAGTATCTCCCTGCTGAGCTGCAACTCTTCCGGGAGGATGCCGGCGTTTTTGAGGATCTTGTATCCCATGCGCAACTCCTCGGGGACGTCGGCGGAATCGTCCCGGGCGATCGGTTGTCCCCGCAGCGACAGGTTGTCGAGGTCGCCCCGACGGACAGCCTCGCTGATCTTTCGTTCGGCGATGGCGGCAAAGATATCCATGGTGCAGTCTCCGGCGCTCAGAGAGATTCGATGGCCAGCAGGTAATCGGTAATGGAGCGTTCGGCATCGAGGTCGCCCAGTGCCCGGTAGCGGATCACTCCCTGCCGGTCGATCAGGAAGGTGGCCCGTTCGGAAAATCCCTCCCGGCGCAGCACTCCGTAAAGACCGCAGACCACCTTGTTAAGGTCTCCAAGGAGGGGAAAGGCGCCGATTTCGATTTTTTCGGCGAAGGCCCGAGCGCTATGCACCGAGTCGACGCTCAATGCGATGACTTGTGTGTCGAGCCGTTCGAAAACGGCAGCGTTGCCCTCCAGACCGGAGAGCTCGGAAGCTCAGGTCGGAGTAAAGGCCAGAGGGTAAAAGACCAGCAGGACATTTCTCCGGCCGGCAAACGAACTGAGGGACAAATCCCCTCCGGTGGAAGCCGGCAGGGTGAAATCGGGGGCGCGGTCGCCGACGTCGAGCATGCGGTCAACTCCTTTCGGGTCTGTTTGCTGTTAGGTACAGAGTCATTTTACCAGACATCCGGTGTCGGCCTCAAGACCCGGACGAAGAACGTAAAAAGCAATTCATTTCATCGCGCAAAGACGCAAGGAGCGCCAAGAAAACCTGGATTAACCTGGGCACCCTCTTCCCGGACTTTGCGTCTTGAGTGAGCGAAGCGAACGGGCGCGAGGAAGGTTTTAAAATTTCAGTTTGAGAGGGTGGGTACTGCCCACCGGAACGAGGTGGGCCATGCCCACCCGGAGAATGATCTACGCCCTGCCGTGCGTAAGTGAGCAATGCGAATTGTGAAAAAGATTTATGGTTCCGGAGTTTTAAGAACAGAATTTCTTCAAGGTGCAGCCGCTTGTCCGGTGCATCGATCAGGTAATATCGGGCCGGTCCCCCCGGGCCCGCTTGTAGTAGAAGGAGCCCATGGCGAAAAGCACGCCCGCCAGCATGGCCAGGGAGCCGACCAGAGCGAGGGGAGCGCCGGGGTCGCGGTTGATGGTGAGAACGCTGTAGGAACGGTAGACGGGATCGGTCGGCCAGAGGCGGACCCCCGCAGCAATCAGGGGAAAGGGGAGGCCTTCCCGGAGGACGTACCAGCCGCGCCAGGGGGCGATGTCGGGTCGGACAACCTCAAGCTCGATGGCCGGATTGCCGAGTCGGCGGCTTGCCGGCACGGGCTGGTCGTCGCTTCTGCGGACGGCGTCCGGGAGGAAGCGGACCACCCTCAGGCGGCCTCCGTCATCGAGGGGAACGGTGGTACCCGGGGTCAGGGCGATCCGCCCGCGGCCGGATAAAAAGAAGTTGAAGCCTTCGGCAACGCGGCCGAAGGAGCCGGGCACCACGATCAGCCCCTTGTAGGTAAGTGGAGAGTTGGTCTTGACCACCTGGCGAGCCACGGTTTCGCCCTCCTTGAGCAGGGCGATGGTGCTTCGCATGTCCATCGGCCGGCCGCTGTCGTTGAAGACCGGTTCAAAGGCTTCCAGGCGCAGGGAGAAGCCGGGCATCTCGTCGATCGCCATCTCCTCGCCGACCAGGAGGCGGTTATCCGTGCTGCGAAACCCGCCAAGGCTCCCCCAGATATAGGCGACGAGGACCAGGACGAAACCGAGGTGGATCAGGTACTCGCCGCTCTTGCGCCAGCGGGCGCGGAAGTTGCGGGCCCAGTCGATGAAGCAGCAGAGGGTGTTGATGCCGAGCAGGACGATGAAGGTGCCGGCCCCATTCAGCCACCAGGTCAGTCCGGGGGTCAAGGTGCCCCTGGTGTCCAGCCATTCGCCCAGGACCATGGTATCCATGTCGCCGAACACGTCGGGGTTGTAGTGCATGACCAGCGAACCTCCCATGGTCAGCAATGTGGCTGCCGACGCCAGAACGATGGCCAGCTTCAGAGAGCAGAGCAATCTCCAGGTCGCACGAGGAAGGGAACGGGTGTTCATTGATCGGGCCTTTCGAATTATCCCAGGGGGTGATTGCTTTCGAGCAGCAGGCCGATGCCGAGATAGGTGAAGAGCACGACCCCGAATCCGACGATGGAAAGGATGGCGTAGCCTTTTCCCTGCCAGCGGCGGATGAACTTGGCGTGGCACATCCCGGCATAGAAGAGCCAGACCAGAAAGGACCAGACCCCCTTGATGTTCCAGGAGAAGTAGTAGCCCCAGGCGATCCAGGCCCAGATGCTGCCCCAGATCATGCACAGGGTAAAGAGGCAGAAGCCGAGAAAAATGGCCTCTTCGTTCACCTTGCGCAAAAGGGCCAGGTCGGGCAGCAGGGGGTGGCGCAGACGGCTCTGCGTGAGGTAGAGGACGCCGAGGGAGAAGGCCATGGCGAAAAAAGCATAGCCGGTAAAGGAAAAAATGATGTGCAGGGTGAACAGGGGCGTATCGAGGGTTGGGATCAGTGGCGGGATGGCCGGGTCCCGGGGCAATACGCTGCCGAGAAGGAGCAGGTTGAGGAAGATGACGAAGAGCCCCGAGGCATGGATACGGTAGCGCAGCTCGAAGTAGATGTAGGTGGCCGCCAGGGCCCAGCTGAAGAAGAACTGGGTGGAGAAGAGGTTGGTGACCGGCAGGTAGCCGGCCGCCAGCCAGCGCAGGACGAGCACCGCGGACTGCAGGGCAAAGCCGGAAAGGACAAGGGTAAAGCCGGCTTTCCACAGGAGAGGCCGCCGGGCCTTTAAATGGGCCATGTAGAGGACGACCGCCGCCAAATAGAGACCGAAGGCGGCGAAGAGCAGGGGGATTTGGTATGTCAGCATCGAGGATCCGTTCAAGCCCCCGCGGCGCGGGCGGCGGTGATGGTGAATTTTGCCGCCAAAGACTAGCACAAAGCACGCAGGGAGGGAAGGGGCGGCCTGTCAACCTTCGTGTGTCACGAGGTTGACAGGCCGCCGGCTTCATGGTAATTTTCCGGAGTCATGATCGACTCCCTTTACAGCATAAGGATGCACGCCGGCTCGGACGGCATCCACCTCTCCGGGGCGGAGCGCATTGTCGCCGAGACCGACCTGGAGCGGACGGCCGCCTGCCTGTTGCGCCGGGCCATGACCCATGGCCGGGGCAGGGCGGAGCGGGTGCAAATCACGGTCGACGCCCTCGATCCGGAGACGATTGGCAGGGGACGCCTGCCCGATCTGAGGACGGTCGCGGTTGCCGATTACCGCCAGGGCAGGGCAGCCGCCCTTGACCTCCTGATCGAAGCGGGTGTTGCCGCGGCGGCGGCCCGCTCGGCGATGGAGGCCCTGGCCTCGGGTGCGGCACCGGGCGGGGGCGTCATGCGCGGCGCGATGCTGGTCGACGCCGGCAGCGGCGAGAGGCTGGAGCCCGACCGGGCCCGAGGGGTGCGGGTGAGCCGCATGGACCTGACAGCCGCTGCCGGGCAGGAGCTGCGAGGCAGGCTGCAGAAGGCAGGCCTCGACAACCCCCATGTTCGCGAGGCCCTGGTGCTGGCCGCCAAGGTGCTCGGCGCCCCGGGCGTGGTCGCCGAGCTGTGCTGGTCCGACGACCCCGATTATACCGCCGGCTACGTCTGCTCGGCGGGGCAGGGCTATGTCCGTTTTCCTCACCTCAAGCCTCAGGGCGACCCACTGGGCGGACGGGCCTTTTTTCTTCGTCCCGGCCTCGACCCCAAAGCGCTCATCGACTACCTCGAAGGCTCGGCGCTCCTGGTCGACGAGGTCGGCGCGGTGCACGGTGAAACGAATCGGGAGGTGCGTGCGTGAACCGCTGGCGGCAGGAGTTGAACGAACTCGATCGCACGGGGATGCTGCGCTCGTTGCGCACCGTCGACGGTGCCCAAGGGCCTCGCGTCCTTCTCGAGGGGCGCGAGGTGCTGCTGCTCTGTTCGAACAATTACCTCGGGCTGGCTGGTCATCCGGCGCTGATCGAGGCGGCCTGCCGGGCGAGCGTCGATTTCGGCGTCGGCAGCGGGGCGAGCCGGCTGGTTTCCGGGTCGATGACCGCTCACGCGCAACTCGAGGAGCGGCTGGCCGAGTTCAAGGGGACCGCCGCCGCCCTCCTTTTCAATAGCGGCTATGCCGCCAACACCGGCATTTTGCAGGGCCTCTTCGGGGAGAACGACGTGATCTTCTCCGATGCCCTCAATCACGCCTCGATCATCGACGGCTGCCGGCTCAGCCGGGCGAGGACGGTCCTCTACCCCCACGGCGACACGGCAGCTCTCGAAGAACGGATGGCGGCCGAGGCGCCCTCGCGCAAGGGGCGCTGGCTGATCGTCAGCGACGGGGTCTTCAGCATGGACGGCGACCTGGCGCCGCTGCCGGAGCTGGTGCGGATCAAGGAACGTTTCGATGCTTTGCTGATGGTCGACGATGCGCACGGCACCGGCGTTCTGGGTCGCGGCGGGCGGGGGACGGCCGAGCACTTCGACTGCCTCGAAAGGGTCGACCTGCACATGGGCACTCTGGGCAAGGCGCTGGGCTGCGCCGGGGCCTACCTGGCCGCCGACCGGACGGTGGTCGACGTGCTGATCAATCGCAGCCGCTCCTTCATCTTCTCCACCAGTCTGCCGCCGGCCGTCGCCGCAAGCGCCCATGCGGCGATCGACCTGGCGGCCGGCGCCGAGGGCGCCCGGCGGCGAGAGACCCTGGTGCGCAACCGGCAACTCTTTGCCCGCCGTCTCGAGGCGGGCGGTCTCGATACCCTCGGCAGCGAGACCCAGATCGTTCCGGTTTTGACCGTCAAGCCGAAGCCGACCATGGCGGCGACCGACAGGCTGCTGGACGAAGGGGTCTTCGTCCAGGGCATCCGCCCTCCCACCGTTCCGGCCGGACGCTGCCGCCTGCGCGCCACCATCATGGCCGACCACGACGCTGACGATCTCGATCGGGCGGCCAGGTGCATCACCCGGGTTCTGGAGGAGGGGCGATGAAGTCCTGGCGATTGGCGGACAGCCGACACCTGGCCTACCGGGAAGCCGGCAGCGGCCGCCCCCTGGTGCTGATCCATGGCTGGGCGATGTCCTCGGCCGTCTTCCAGGAAGCCCTTGAGTCGCTCGGAGGCGATCTGCGCGTTCTGGCCCCCGACCTGCGCGGTCATGGCCGGTCCGATAGGGGGCCTTCCTACGGGTTCGCCGATTTCGCCGGGGACCTGCGGCACTGGCTGGAGGGACTCGACCTGGAAGACGCGGTGCTGGTCGGATGGTCCATGGGCGGGCAGGTGCTGCTGGAGCTTTTCCCAAAAGTCAGGCACCGCGTGGCGGGTATGGTGCTGATGAACAGTACCCCGCGTTTCACCGCCGGGCCCGGCTGGCCGCACGGGCTGCCTGCCGGCCAGGTCAAGACGATGGCGCGGAACCTGCGGCGCGACTACCGCCGGGCGATGGAGGAATTTTTCGCTTTGCAGTTTGCCGAGGGCGAACTCTCCCGTGAGCGCCACCGGCGGATCGTCGAATTCGCCGTGCGCGCCGGCCGTCTGCCGGAGCCGGAAGTGGCGCTGGCCGCCCTTGAAAGCCTGCGCGAGGGCGATCAGCGGGGGTGCCTGGCCGGCATCGACTGCCCGACCCTGGTGCTGCACGGCGAACTCGACCCCATCACCCCGGCCGGCGCCGGCCGGCATCTCGCCGAGCATCTGCCCCTAAGCCGGTCGGTCTTTTTCCCGGGCCTTGGGCACGCTCCCTTTTTAAGTCGTCCGCGGGAGGTTTTCGAGCTATGGCGGGAATTTCAACCATGACCCGTCCCCGCGTCGATACCCGACGGGTGCGGCAGCACTTCTCGGGGCATGCCTGCGAGTATGAACGCTACGCCGTGGTCCAGAAGCGGGCGGTCGCCGGGTTGCTGCACATGCTGGGCCGGCTTCCTTCTTCCGATGGGCCGGTACTCGAGGTCGGCAGCGGCACCGGTGAGCTCTCCCGCCGGTTCCGGGAAGAGTATCCCGGAGTGCCCCTGACCCTTTCCGACATTGCCCACGGCATGACCCGCCGCGCCGCCGGTTCGGTCGCCATGGTGACGGCCGTCGATGCCGACGCGCAGGACCTGCCTTTCCGTTCCGCAGGTTTCGACCTTGTCATCTCCTCGTCGGTCTACCAGTGGGTGAACGACCTGAAGCGGGCCTTTGCCGAAAGCGCCCGGGTTCTGGCCCCCGGCGGCCGGTTCGCCCTCGTCCTCTTTGGCGGCAATACCCTGCGCGAGCTGCGTGACTGCCACGGTCGGGCCCTTGCCGAGGCCGGGCGGGCGAGCGGTTCCCACATGCAGGCCTTTCCCACCGTCGGGGAGGTTCGCGACGCCCTCCTGGGGGCCGGGCTCGAGGTCCTCGAGCTGAGATCCTTCGACGAAGTGGAGCACCATCCCGACGTTTCTGCCCTGCTGCGCAACCTCAAGCGCATCGGCGCCCAGAACGCCAGTTCCTCCCGCCCCTCCGGCCTCGCCTCCCGCCGGGTAATGCAGCGGATGGCGCAGCTCTACCGTGAAATCCATGGCAGCAGCGACACCATTCCCGCCACCTATGAGGTGGTCTGCGCTCTCGGTCGCAAATCCGGTTAGCTTTCCCCCTTTTCCGGTTGATTACGGACAAGCCCCCGATATAATTGCTTTCTGTCCGGAAACGGCCCTTGTCCGCAAGCTCTTCGTCAATCCGCGGTCTTGCTTGTGCGACCTGCCATGTACTTCTCCGCGCAAGACCTCGATTTCCTTGACCTTGCGCAAAATTACTCGTTTCCGGATGGGCGCGAATCGGTTTCCATCGGGAAACTCCGGACATCGATCCATGGATATCACCCGCTTTCAAGGAAAGGAGGGACGACGATGCCCGTGATCATTGTCAAAACCGTTAAGGGCGCGACGCAGGACCAGAAAGATCTTCTGATCGAAAAAATGACCGACCTGATGCGGGAGGTGCTGGGGAAAAATCCGGAAACCACCCATATCATCATCGAAGAGGTGGCCGAGGAGAACTGGGGGCTGCGGGGCAAGACGGTGGCCCGGATCCGGGCCGGAAAGTGAAGGGTCGGCGGAAGAGGTGTCGAGTTACAGCACCGGCAGGACGGCGCATTTGAGGTAGCCGGTTTCTCTGGACAGGACAGAAGGTCCGGGTGGTCGATGGCCCGACCCCTCCATATTCCGCCAAGGGCAGGGAGCGGCCGGCCTGAAGGCCGGCTTTGCCCAGGGTGTCGATGAAAAGCTCCCGGCTCATGTGATGGGAAAAGCTGCAGGAGAAGAGGTGTCCGCCCGGTTCGACCCGCTCCATGGCGCGCCAGTTGACCGTCAGGTAACCCTTGAGGGCCTCCCTGAGCTTCTTTTTGCTCTTGACGTAGGCGCGCGGGGCGAGTACGACGGACCCGAAACGCTCCGCCCGGAGGCGGGATCGCTCTCGATGGTTTCGATTACATTGCTGACGATCCGCCGGTGCGCTTCGCGGGCGTGGCCGGGGCGCAGGAAGAGACTGTTCACTTGCAGGGGGGGGAATCGAACAGGGCCTGGACCACCTGGCGGGCCTCGTCGGAGACGACGTGATAAAAAACCTCCACACCTTCGCGACGGCCTTCGATGATATTCTTGTTCTTCAACAGCGCCAGATGCTGGGAGACGGTGGCCTGGGGCAGCTCAAGGCATTCCCAGATTTTTTTCACGTTGCAGGTCTGGGACATCAGGCCGGCGACGATTTTAAGACGGATGGGGTGGCCGAGAACCTTGAGGATTTCCGCTTGGCGGGCGAAGCTTTGCGATTTATCGAATTCTACCTGGTCCATCTGCAATGATCCTTGGAAGGGTTTTTATTTGAATATACAGATTCTAGTAGTCCGGTTGGGCAGTGTCAAGTGCGAAGTATACGTCGGGTCTTTTCGGTAATGCTCGACATCGGGCGCATCAGCGATTAGAATATCCTCCTTCGAGGATCGGAGACGAAGTGCCGACTGTCGACGTTTTAGCCCCAAAGGACCCGTTATCCACCATGTCGCTCGCCCTCATCCTTTTTTTTGCCGGCCTGCTCCTTCTCTATTTCGGTGCCGAGTACCTGATCACAGGCAGTTCGCGGTTCGCTCTTTCCTTCGGAGTGCGTCCCCTGATCATCGGCATGACGATCGTCGCGCTGGCAACCAGCATGCCCGAGCTGATGGTCACCCTCTTTGCCGCGGTCAAGGAATCTCCCGATATCGCCGCCGGTAACATCATTGGTTCCAACGTGGCCAACATCGGCCTGATCATGGGGACAACAGCCGTGATTTCGCCCCTGGCTGTCAACCGGGATGTCCTGCGTCGGGAAATCCCGATCATGATCGCCGCCTCGCTCCTGCTGTATCTTTTTGCCCTCGACGGCCGGCTGACCTTCTCCGACGGCCTGATGATGGTCGCGGGCCTCGTCGGATTTCTGTTCTACTGCCTCCGCAGTGCCCGCCACAAAGGCCTCGAGCGGCCCGCCGACCCGGAAGCGGTGGCAGCGGAGCAGCGGACACGAAAAAAGGATCTGCTGCTGATCGTGCTCGGTATCGCCGGGTTGGCCGGCGGGGCCGAGCTGATGGTGCGCTCGGCGGTGACGATTGCACGATCCTTCGGGATTTCCGAACTGGTGATCGGCATGTCGATCGTGGCCCTCGGCACCAGCCTGCCCGAACTGGCCGCCTCCACCATCAGCGCCTGGAAGGGAGAGGCCGACATCAGTGTCGGCAACGTCATCGGCAGCAATATTTTCAACATTTTTTTCGTCCTCGGCCTTTGCGCGATGATTCAACCCCTGGTCATCGAGCCGTCGGTGCTGCGGTTCGAACTGCCGATCATGCTTCTTTTCAGCCTCGCGCTCTTCCCTCTGCTGAGCAGAAACCCGATTCTCGGCCGTGGCAAAGGGGCTGGGCTTTTGACCGGATACCTGGCCTTCGTGGCCGTTCTGTTTGTCAGGTAAAGGGTATGCCCTTGCGCATCTTTCTGGCCCTGGTGCCGCTGTTGCTGCTCTCTTCCCTGGTCTGGGGCGACGAGCTGACCAAAGATGACCCGGCCCTCAGCCAAGCCCCGACTCCCCTGGAGCGCATGGTCGGGGAACATCTGGTTTACGATATCTCCTTTCTCTGGTTCGACAGGCTGGCCGAGGCTCGTCTGAGCCTTGAGGCCATCGAGCCCGCCGGGCGGTACCGCGCGACCCTGGTTGCCCAAACCCTCGGGGTGGCCGCCTGGCTGACCGGCGAGCGGGTGCAGCGTTACGTTTCGGTGATGGAAAGGACCGCTGACGGCCATCTGCGTTCCCTTGTTCACGAAAGCCGGATCATCAAGGGCAAGGGGAAGAAACGCGGGGCGCGGTCCAAACGATACACCTTCGACTACGAGAAAAAGCAGGTCCGCTACCAGCGGGTCAAGGATGGCAAGGCTTACAAGGAGAAGACATTCCCCCTGCAGGAAGGATCGGAGGGAATTCCTCCCGCCGACATCCTGACCGCCTTTTATAACTTTCGCATCGGATTTTTCGGGCCGCTTCGGGTCGGCGGAGAATATGCCATACCCGCCTTCGACAAGGATGGCACCTCCCGAATTCTCATAAAAATCCTTCCGCCGGAGGAGCGGCGGAACAGGCCTTTTTTCCCCGCGGAGGGGCTGCTGTGCCGGGTCACGGTCGATCAGGAGATCTTCGACACGGGCGACGGCGCGGTCTATGCCTGGTTCGATGAAGAGGGCCGCCCCCTGCGGGGTATGGTCGAGAACGTGCTCGGCCTCGGCGACGTACGAGGTATACTGCGAAAATAGCCGGATCTTGCTCTTCAATGGTATTCGACAGCCCGTCGCAGACCTTCCGGTAGACGGCTTGCCACCGTCCAGGGCGTCCGAGACTGAATGCCGATATCCCGTATTCCGGCCCGGTACCGCTGAACGGCCTTTTTTCTTCATGGAATTTCGCTATCATTTGGTAACGGAATTGCGCTAGGAGGGTGTCGGACCATACGGGCCGAAGCGAAAATTTGGAAGCTTGAGGCCGGAATTTGGCTCGTTTGAGAGCTCATAGCCATAGCTATGGGCCGAAAAGTCCTAGGAAAGATACCCACTCGCCAAAATCGAACCCGGGGACAGCCATGGCAAAGAAGATTTTCGTCGCAGCCACCGGTCAGAACGTCGGCAAGACGACCACCAGTCTTTCCATCCTGCATCTGGCCAGGAAGAAGTACGATCGCATCGGTTTCATCAAACCGATCGGACCCAAGCCGATCGGTTTCGAAGGCCTTACGGTGGACAAGGACGCGGCGCTCATCGCCCAGGTCTACGGCCTGGAGAAGCAGATTCGTCATATGTCGCCGGTGATGGTCGACACCGGCACGACCAAGAAGGCTCTCGACGGGGAGATCTCCGCCGCGTCCCTCGAAAAGAGGATTCTGGAGGCGGTCGCGGAGCTGGAGAAGGAGTGCGACTTTCTTATCGTCGAGGGGGCGGGCCACGGCGGCGTCGGGTCGGTCCTCGGCCTGAGCAACGCGCGGGTGGCCCGGTTGGTCAAGGCCCCGGTGCTGATGGTCACCGGCGGCGGGATCGGCAACGTCGTCGACGCGGTCGCCATCAACGCTTCACTCTTTCGCCAGGAAGGGGCGGACATCCGCCTCATCGTCGCCAACAAGATCATCCCCGCGAAGCGCGAAGCGACCCTGCACTACCTGGGTCGTGCATTTCGCGACGCCGAGTTTTCGATCCTCGGCGGTTTCAACTATCAGCCGATCCTGGCCAATCCGACCCTGCGTCGTATCTCCAGGATTCTCGATCTGCCCCTGCACGGCGATGCCGGCGAGGCCAGCCGCATCGTCCATCACCTGCAGATCGGGGCTGCCGCCACTCAGCGGGTGGCCGAACTGCTGCGCGAATCGACCCTGCTGCTGGTGACCAGCTCGCGCGACGAACTGTTGGTGACCCTGGCCAACCTCTACGCCATGCCCGAGTACCGATCGAAGATCGTCGGCCTGCTCATCCCCGGGGTCGCCCCCATCGCCAGGATAACGCAGCAGATTCTCGATCGCAGCAATATCCCCTACATGCGCACCGACAGGACCACCGCCGACCTGTTCCTGTCCATCACCGAGGATGTTTCCAAGCTTACCGCCGAGGACCAGGAAAAGATCAGCCTGATCCAGGACCTGGCGGAAAAGCGTTTCGACTTCGACACCATCGACCGTATTTTCTAGCCTCTCCCAAGGGGCAGTCAATAAAAAGGATCCTCTGGTAATAGCGGCGTCAGAGGCCGCGATCCCTGGACTTTTATCCTGATCTGGTCCCTATGGCTTCCAGAAGAACCAAGAAAAAGGCGGACCTTTCGGGTCCGCCGACTTGATTCACCGGTCCTTGGTTCCGGCGTCAGAGTTTCTTCTCGGGGCTGCAGACCATGTCCGGATCTTCGGTCGGCCGGCCGCAGCTGCTACAGGTATATTCGAGGCTGGCGTTCATCGGCTCGCACATCGCCTCACTCTTCTCCCCCGACCTCCCGCAGTAATCACCCTTGCGAGCAACCTCCACCGGGTTGCACAAATGCTCCTTCTCGTGGGTGACCACGCCGCAGGTGCCGCATTCGTATTTTTCTGCCATATCCGCCTCCTGTCTCGGGATTGGAACGATAACGCCTTTCAAAATCATTATAGCATGGGTTGATGCGACCGGAAGGGAGGGGGAGAAAAAAGTTCGATATTTTTCACTTTCAATGGGGGAGACGCACACCCGCGCCTCCCGCGCTGACGGCCGGGCCTTTCAGCCGTGCCCGCGCTTTTTAAGTTCGTCCCTGGCCAGCTGCTTCTGGTGCGGCCCGAGCCTGCGGGAAGCGAGCAGGTTGTGGATTTCGGCCGTCGCCAGCCGAGGCAGGAAAAGGGTGAACCAGACCGCCGGGGTCTTGCGGTTCTTGAGAATGGCCAGGCGCAGATTGGGCCGGTTTTTCCACTTGGGGTGGCGGGCGATGGCGGAGATGGTCTCGGCGGTGGCCCGCCCGCTGTGGAGAAACTGCAGCAGGGCGACCTCCTTGAGGCGGACGTTGTTGAGACAGGCTTCCATCAGGCGGCTGTCGCCTTCCCTGAGGATGGCGCCTACCACGGTGCTGGTGGCGCGGCGGGCGAGGGTCATCTTGTTGCCCGGTTCGACCTGGGGCAGCCGCTGAAGGATGACGCGCTCGGCGGCGAGCTTCTGGTCCGGGGTGACGCCGGGCCGGAAGCAGAGATTGACCAGTTCGAACAGGTGGAGATGGGGCAGCAGGGTCCGCACCAAGGTTCCGGGGACGGCGGGATTGCAGGCCAGGGCGACCTTGAGACGGTGGCTGTCGTCGAGCTGTTCGAGGCGGGCGACGGCCTTGAGGAGGTCCTCGGTAAGGTCCCGCCGCCTGAGCAGGGCCAGCAGGTGGTCTTCGCTCAGGTGCCGGTTCTTCAGGGCGGCTCGCAGCACCTCCGGGCGCCGGTCCTGCAACAGGGCGAAGAGCTCCTCGCGCCCGGTGGTGAGGGCCCGATGCAGGTGTCTGGCCAGTTCCGGATCGAGACTTTTTTCGGGGGCGGCGTCAGGCATGGTTCCATTTGTGTTGGGGGGCGGGGCTCTCCGTCAACCTTGACCCTTCTTTTGGAAAAAGCCGTAGCGTCCAAGAAAATCCTCCTTGAAGGCGGCGAATTCGCCGGCCTCGATGGCGGTGCGGGCCTGCGCCATCATCTCCAGGTAGAAGTGGACATTGTGGATGGCGGCCAGGATCGCCGAGAGGATCTCGTTGGCGTTGTAGAGGTGATGCAGGTAGGCGCGGGTGAAGTTGCGGCAGCAGTAGCACTCGCAGGCGGCGTCGACGGGAAAGAAGTCGCGCCGGTAGCGGCGATGGGTGAGGCGGATCTTGCCGCGGCTGGTGAAGAGGGTGGCGCTGCGGGCGTAGCGAGTGGGGATGACGCAGTCGAACATGTCCATGCCGCGCTCGATGCTCTCCAGGATATCCTCGGGAAGGCCGACTCCCATCAGGTAGCGCGGTTTGTCGGCGGGCAGGAAGGGAGCGGTGTAGTCGACCACCTTCTTGAGCAGCTCGAGCCCTTCGCCGACGCTCACCCCGCCGACCGCGTAGCCGGGGAAGTCCATCGCCACCAGCTGGCGGGCGCATTCGCGGCGCAGGTCCTCGTAGACGCCGCCTTGGACGATGCCGAAGAGGGCCTGGTCGGATCGCTGGTGGCTGCCCAGGCACTGCTCGGCCCAGCGCAGGGTCTTGGCGATTGATTTGTGTGCGTAGTCATGGCTGGCGGGGTAGGGGATGCATTCGTCGAAAGCCATGATGATGTCGGCGCCGAGAGCGTTCTGAATGGCTGTCGCCTCGCGGGGACCGAGAAAGATCTCGTCGCCGCTGACTTCGTGGCGAAAATGGACTCCGTGCTCGGTGATCTTTTTCTTGGGCAGGGAGAAGACCTGGAAACCGCCGCTGTCGGTGAGGATCGGTTTCGTCCAGTTCATGAAGCGATGCAGGCCGCCGGCCTTGTCGATCAATCCTTCGCCCGGCTTGAGGTGCAGGTGGTAGGTATTGGCGAGGATGATCTGGGCGCCGGCCTCTTCGACCTGGGCCGGGGTCATCGCCTTGAGGGCGGCATGGGTGCCGACCGGCATGAAGATCGGCGTTTCGATGGCGCCGTGAGGAGTGTGGAATCGGCCCCGCCGGGCGGCGGTGCGCGGGTCGGTCGCAAGGGATTCGAATCGGAACATGGTCGGAATGTCTCCGGCAGGTGCGGGCTTAGGGAAAAGGCGGTCCGGGGGACCGGGATTCGGCGGCGAAAGTACCAGAAAACGGTGGCAAAAGCAACTGTCGGCGTTTTTAACGAGACTAAAAAATCCCTGGACGGTTCCCTTTCGAACGGTGTACGGGGAGGGCCGGGAGGCCCCGTAAACGGTGTTTGAAATGTGTATACTGTGTGCAGTTTAAGGTTGACATGTATACGTAGCGAATGTTACTTAAACCTGGATTTATTTATTTTTTCATGGTCGTCTCGAACCGGGTGTTCGGCGGCATTCGAGTCAACCCTTCAGCGGGAGGTAGTGGAAGATGGAATTTTTCAGCAATTGGAGAGGTCCCCCGGTTTTAAAGCCGGAAAAAATCCGACACTCGGACAGGGTCGCTGAAAAACCCTGCGGCTGTTTTGCCGACAGGCAATAAATTCTTTCACAAGGATGGGATGTTGCCATGCGATGGTACAGTACTTCACTAGGTAAAAAATTCATTATGGGCATCACCGGCCTGATGATGGTCGGTTTTGTCGTGGCCCACATGCTCGGTAACCTGACGATCTTCGCCGGGGCCGCCGGCATCAACGCCTACGCCGAGCATCTGCGGGCGTTTCCGCCCCTGCTCTGGGGCTTCCGTTTCGTGATGCTCTTCGCCTTCTGCATCCATATCGTTGTCGGGATCTCCCTCTATCTGGAGAACAAGTCTGCCCGGCCGGTGGAATACGCCATGAAGCGCAACGACAGGACGACCTTCTCGGCCCAGACCATGATCTGGACCGGTATCCTGCTCGGCATCTTCGTCGTCTATCACCTGCTGCACTTTACCGTGCATGCCTTCAACCCCGAATTCGAATCCATGATGACCAGTGAGGGTTTCAACGTCTTCCAGATGGTGGTGGTCAGCTTTGGCAAGTTCATCATCACCTCCGTTTACGTTGCGGCCATGGTCGTTCTGCTGCTGCACCTCCGGCACGGTGTCCAGAGCTTCTTCCAGTCGCTGGGACTGACCAACGATTCCACCTTCTGCACCCTGAACACAGGTGGCAGGTGGGTTGCCGGCGTTGTGGCCATCGGGTTCATCGTCGCGCCCGTCTTAATCTTTTTCAACGTCATAGGGGGTTAATACTGTGATACTCGACGGCAATTGTCCTACCGGACCTATTCAGACTTCGTGGGACCGCACCCGCTTCGACCTGAAGCTGGTCAACCCCTCCAACAAGCGTAAATACAAAATTCTCGTGGTCGGCACCGGCCTCGCCGGCGGCGCCGCCGCCGCGACCCTGGGCGAACTCGGCTACAACGTCGAGGCGTTCTGCTACCAGGACAGCGCCCGCCGCGCCCATTCCATCGCCGCCCAGGGCGGGATCAACGCCGCCAAGAACTACCCCAATGACGGCGACAGCATCTTCCGCCTCTTCTACGACACCATCAAGGGTGGCGACTTCCGCGCCCGCGAGGCCGACGTCTGGCGTCTGGCCCAGGTGTCGAACAACATCATCGACCAGTGCGTCGCCCAGGGTGTTCCCTTTGCCCGCGACTACGCCGGCTACCTCGACAACCGCTCCTTCGGCGGCGCCCAGGTCTCCCGGACCTTCTACGCCCGCGGCCAGACCGGCCAGCAGCTGCTGATCGGCGCCTACCAGGCCCTCGCCCGCCAGGTGAAGGCCGGCAGCGTCAAGCTCTTCGAGCGCCGCGAGATGCTCGACCTGGTGGTGGTCGACGACGTCGCCAAGGGGATCACCTGCCGCAACCTCGTCACCGGCGAGATCGAGTCCTACTGGGGCGACGCTGTGGTCCTGGCCACCGGCGGCTACGTCAACGTCTTCTACCTCTCCACCAACGCCATGGGGTGCTCGGTGACCGCCTCCTGGAAGGCCGCCAAAAAGGGCGCCTTCATGGCCAACCCCTGCTACACCCAGATCCACCCGACCTGCATTCCGCAGACCGGCGAGCACCAGTCGAAGCTGACCCTGATGTCCGAGTCGCTGCGGAACGACGGTCGCTGCTGGGTGCCCAAGCGCAAGGAGGACTGCGACAAGCCCGCCTCGGAGATTTCCGAGGAGGACCGCGACTACTACCTGGAGCGCAAGTATCCCTCCTTCGGCAACCTCGCTCCCCGAGATATCGCCTCCCGCGCCGCCAAGGAGCAGTGCGACGACGAGCGCGGCGTCGGCCCGGGCAAGCGCGGCGTATACCTCGACTTCCAGTCGGCCATCGCCCGGGTCGGCGAGGGCACCATCCGCGAGCGCTACGGCAACCTCTTCCAGATGTACGAGAAGATCACCGACGAGAACGCCTACAAGGAACGGATGCGCATCTACCCCGCCCCCCATTACGCGATGGGCGGGCTGTGGGTCGACTACAACTGCATGAGCAACCTGCCCGGCCTCTTCGTCCTCGGCGAAGCCAACTTCTCCGTCCACGGCGCCAACCGCCTCGGCGCCTCCGCCCTCATGCAGGGCCTGGCCGACGGCTACTTCGTCATCCCCTATACCATCGCCGGTTATCTGGCGACC
>Ga0102953_1000063_pt1 | contig 65163 bp, 76 predicted proteins | sample SalPon2A_C_D2_MG_FD_78509 | JGI IMG/M metagenome (GOLD analysis project Ga0102953, IMG submission 78509) | Soil microbial communities from South San Francisco under conditions of wetland restoration - Salt Pond MetaG R2A_C_D2_MG | ecosystem: Environmental > Terrestrial > Soil > Wetlands | place...
CATCCAGCGACGGGCATATGGCCTGCGCGATGAAGAATACCTGCGCCTGAAAATACTCACATCAATGCTCCCCGCACTCTGAAAAACATGAAATTTACCCACTCGATTACGCGAAGAGCCAAATTTATGTTGCGAATACTGAAGTCAGCTGGCTTAGCAAACAGCCCTCAAAATAAGAAAATACGCATATATGCTATTAATATGGTATTTTGAGCACTAAATGTACTAAAAAATTAAGGCTTGAAGCCCGTTCGCTCAAATTTAGAACTTCCTTAGTTCTGCCGGACGGGATTATTAAAGTTCAACTGCCGGTTCCAAAGGGGTGACTTTCTACAACATGACGAAGCAATCGAACTTGTTTTGGCGTTTTCTGTTGGTTGTTGCAGAAGTCCTGGTAATTTCCTTCCTGGAATATCAGGAGGCAAGAGAATATATTTCCCTCGATGTGCTTTATTGCCTGCCGGTCATTCAGGCCGCGCGTCTCGGTGCAATACAGGCCCTGCGCCGAACGGACTCGCAAGCCCCTACGATCATCGCAATCCTGATTGCCATTGTCTGGAGCATGGTGGAAGCATCCATTGTCTGGCCGAATTACCCGCTAAAAGCACTGGCACTGAACATTTTCACCCGTGGCGTTACCTTCACCGTCATCGCCCGGGTAGTCGCCAAACTATGGCAGGAACGCGAATTCGGCCGCCGGGACATGTTGACCAGCTTGTCCAATCGCGTGGAGTTCTTCGAAAAATTCGAAATCGAGCAACTGCGCAGCGAACGCTCTGGGCAACCCTACTCCCTGCTTTTCATCGACATCAACCAGTTCAAAATGCTGAACGACGACCACGGCCATCATGTCGGCGACACCGCCCTCAAGGAACTGGCTATGATCCTGCAGGACAACTCCAGGCGGGTCGACACCCTGTCCCGGTTCGGCGGCGATGAATTTGTACTCCTGTTCCCGGATACAAACGAACAGGAGTGTGAGGTTTTGGCCCACAGAATCAAGCATGCCGCCGAGCAAGCTTTTCAGGAGCATGGCTGGAACATATCGTTATCGATAGGCTATGTAACGGAAACCGGGAAAGAGTTGAGCACCGATGAAATACTGCGCAAGGCGGACTCAAAAATGTACTCGGCAAAGCGCAGCCGGGATTGATTGCACCAACCCTCCCTTCTTCTCTCCCCTGACCAGGCCGATAGCCTTTGCCGCTTGATCTTGCTGGCTATCGGGACTATAAACATCCTATGAACCGGATGCAGAAAATTGCATTGTTGGTGGCTGCAGGCAACCTTGCCGTGATCTTTCTGTTTCCTCCATTCGACACTTACGCGGTCACCGTTCCCTCTATTCCAATTTTTGCCGGCTTTCATCCGGCTTTTAGCAGACCGGTAAACGCAATTATCAATTCCAACCTGCTGTTTCTCGAAACGGCGGTAATCCTGATCAATGCAGGCATTGCATGGCTGCTGCTCCAAACCAAGCCGGAATCTTCAACCCGCCATAAGATCAATTACCAACATGCGTCGCTGGTGGTGGTGGCAGTCAATCTGATCGTTATCCTGCTATTCCCGCCATTTGAAGACTATCGGGAAGTAACGCTTGCCATCCTGCCAAACTTTCAAGGCTTTTATTTCATCTTTACCTACCACCCAAATATGACAATTGTCAGCACCCTGCTCTATGTGGAAGTGATTTTCGTGCTGATAAACGGCGGAATTCTCTGGCTGTTATTCAGGGAAACAAGGGATCTCTCTCCGGAAGAGACTATAAAACTGATGAGAAAACTGAAAAAGTTTTCCTAGCAAAACAAATATCCAGCCAACGCCTATGCGGCAGCAGACGGATATTTGCATCACACCACCTCTTTTCTGCAATAATTCCGTAATAACAAAGCAATATTCTAGTTACATTCCGACTCGACAAAAACGCACAGGACACTTCTCTCAATGATGATGAAAGGCAAGTTGCATCTTACCCGTCTGCTAATGGCCTTCACGCTGGTCTTGTTGCTGGACGCATGCTCCCTGATACCCAAGAACTTCGCATCCGGAACCAGTAGCAGCTCGACACAAACCACAAACGGTGCAACGACCGTCGCCAAGATAATCCCTGCACACCAGGAGATAACTCCGGCCAGCAGCATTGAAAAACGCCATCTGTCTGTCAGTTACAGCCTGAAAACCATACAAGGCAAATACGAAAAACTTCTCCGCCTCACGCTGATCTTCAAGAATCAGGCCGACAAAGGCAGGCATATATGGCCGCATATCACCTTGGTCGATGCCAAAGGTCGGCGCGTCAGGTCATACTCACTGAAAACATTGCGCCGCATCACATCACGCAAGTCTGGTTCCCACGATGCCGAACAGGCGTCCGAACAATGGGCCGACATGTTCTGGATCAAGCGCAGCTACCGGATTCCTCCCCATGGCATCGCCATAGGAGAACTGGTTTACCACGGCAAACGACTCCATTTCCCGATGAAGCTGACCGTAAGAATTTACAAGGACTACTACCGCTTCACTGCTGAGCAATAATCCAAAATGCCGCGGGGCGCACACGCCGTTGACCGCGCCAGTCAATGGATTATCATGACAGCCATGCCCCGACTGCCGCTACGCATATTGCTTTTCATCGCTGCGTTCGTATTTCTCACGACGTTTATCCAGCTGGGCATATTGACACTTGCACTTGACAAGCTCGGCCTCTCTTCCAATTCAGCCACCCTGTTGTTCATCACCATCCTGGCTGGCAGCATGCTCAATCTGCCGTTGTTCAACATGGATACCAAGCCTCCCCCGGTCGAAGAAGAGGCCCCTCCAGCCACCCTGCCATATACCGGCAAAATACAGGTCATGGCCAATGTCGGCGGCTGTGTCGTACCCGTCGCATTCTGCCTCTACTTGCTGGAACACAATCCCGTGGACAAGCTGCACCTGCTGATCGCGATTACCGCGGTCACCCTGCTCAGCTATTCCACCAGCCGCCGCATGCCCGGTGTCGGCATCGGCATCCCTATCCTGCTGGCGCCCTTTACCGCTGCGCTGGTTTCCTTCCTGCTCGACCCGGAGCATGCTGCGCCAATTGCATACATCAGCGGTACGCTGGGTGTACTGATTGGCGCTGACTTACTGCATCTCAAGGATATCCGCAGCATGGGAGTCCCGTTTGCCGCCATTGGCGGCGCCGGCAGCTTCGACGGCATTTTTATCACCGGCATCGTCGCCGTGCTGCTTGCATAGAACGGTTATTTTTCCGGCAAGGTGGAAAGGTAAGCGCGCTTGCTGCAAAATGATGGCAATGCAACCGACATCCGTTTACCGGCTGTCATCAGGGAGAACGATATGGTGGACGAACCGCTCAAACGCCTGCTCGATGCAGAATCCAGGGCCGAGGAAATCATTGCTCGTGCCGATGCAGAACGACAGCGCGTAATCGAGCAGACACGCCACGAAGCGCGCGAAGCCGAACAGCAGCATGCCGAACGCGTCGCCGAAATCCACGCCTCCTTCCTGGCGCAGGCCGAACAGCGTGCGCAACAGACCATCGCCGAACTGAAACGACGCCACGCCGAACGCTCTGCCGCGCTGCAGAGTGCAGCCGAGCAGCGCAAACAACAGGCCATTGAGGCCGCGGTCGCGCTGCTGACCGCCACGCAGCCGGAACAGCAATGAGCACGGCCCAGTACGCCTACCTGCATGCACGCGTCAGCCTGCTCGCCGGCAGGCTGATCGACCAGAAACAGATCGAGGCCCTGATCGACCAGCCGGCCACACCGGTCCCTGTGCCACAGGACGGCCGCCCCGCCGATGCAACGGGCGGCGCGGCGGCGCTGCAGTATGCGGGCGATCTCGACCAGAACAACGTCACCATCCTGCTGAAGGAACTGGCAGTGATGATTCGCCCGTTGTCCGGTACCGCACGCGACCTGCTCGGCTACTGGGCACACCGCTTCGAGCTCAGCAACCTGAAAGTGATCATCCGCGGCACGATGGCCGGACAGCCGCGGCATGCCATCGAAAAAAAGCTGCTGGATATGGGCGGTTTTACCCGCCTGCCCACCGCCGAGTTGCTGCAGAGCGACAGCCCGGCGGAACTGCTACGCCGGCTCGAAAAAACCCCGTACGCCGACATCGCGCGCCAGGCGCGCCGTATGCTGGAACGGGGCGAGGCGATGTTCGCGCTGGACGCCGCCATTGATCGGCGCTATTACGCGGGACTTTCGCGGCGCGGCAGCGAGATCGGTAACCGTTCGGGCCAGATTTTGCGCGCCGTGATCGGCAGCATCATCGACCGCGTCAACCTTGTCTGGCTGCTGCGCTACCGCTTCGCCTACAACCTGCCGCCGGCACAAGCCTATTACCTGCTGATCCCCGCCAGCCAGCGTCTGAATTCGCCGCAGTTGCAGCAACTGGCGCAAAGTGCCACGTTCGAAGACGCCGTCGCCAATCTGCCGCCCCCGTACGACAGGCTGCTGGAGGGTGCCCGCAACAGCACTGAAGTCACGCTGCGGCTGGAATACGAAACCTGGCGCATTTCCGAAAGCGCATTGCGCCACAGCTCGTTCAACGCGGCGCGCGCGCTGGCCTACATGGTGCTGCGTGAACGCGACCTGCGCCGGCTACGCGCCATCGTGCGCGGACGCAACTTGCAGGCGCCGCCCGACCTGATCCGCAGCGCGCTTGGCCTGCCGCTGCCTGAAGGCGCGGAAGCGCGCCTGGACGAGGTGTAGGAGCGCACGATGTTCAAGCCCTTGCCCATGCTGCGCATCGATCTCAGCCTGATCAAGGACGACGCACCCAAGGCCGCCCTGCTGCTCGCCAATTTCGCCAGCTTCGCGCCGGAGATCACCGAGATTGTTCCGGAAAACCTGCCGGAGTTGCCGGGCGAAAGCTACCGCCGCATCTACCACGAAAACAAGTCGCGCCTGGACAAGATCGTCGACCATTACAGCCTCGCCTTGCCGGAATCCGTGGGGGAGCCGATGCAGCCGGTCGACCTGGAACAGTTGAACGCGCTCGGCGCCTGGCTCAAGCAGGTTTGGCAGCAATGTTCCGAAGACCAGGAACGCATGCGCCAGTTGCACGAGGACCGTCGCCATGCCAGCAACCTGCTGCGCGCACTCGACCAGTTCAGGGACATCAACATCGACCTGACCCGGCTGCAGCAAAAAGGCGAACTGCTGGATGTGCGCGTGGGCACGCTGCCGCTGGCCAACATCAAGCGCTTCGAGGATGCGCTGCATCTGGCCGGCTACGTCGCCATCCGCTTCTTTACCACGGCCGAATTGATCCACCTGATCATCGCCGGCGCCACCGGCCAGTCCGGCGATATCGAGCGCGTGCTGCAGGCTGCAGGCTGGCACCCCACCGACATCCCGGCCGAATTCCACGGCCATCCTGCCGAGGTGCGCAAAGAACTGACTGCGCGCATGGCGCGGTTGGAAGAGCAAATTGCACACGAGGAACAACAACGCAACGCGCAGGCCGCCGAACCGGATTTCCATACGCGCCTGCTTGACGCGGTGCAGACCCTGATGCGCGCAGAGCCCTACGCGGAGCTGGCCAAGCTGATGCGCGGCCGCGGCGAGCTGGTCACCATCAGCGGCTGGGTGCCGGGCCACCAGTTGCCGCGCCTGCAGGAAATGTTGCAACAGAGCATGGCCGGACGCTTCATGCTGCGCTGGCGCGAACCGCGCGACGACGAACGCCTGTTGGTGCCGTCACTGATCAGCCATCAGCGCTGGCTGCGTCCGTTCGCCAGCCTGGTGTTGAACTATGGCGTGCCGCGCTACGGCGAGGTCGATCCCACCATCCTGTTCGCGATTTCCTTCGTGCTGATGTTCGGCATGATGTTCGGCGACGTCGGCCATGGCCTGGTCATCGCCTGCTCCGCCCTGCTGCTGCGCAAGCGCCTTGGCCAGTACACCTCGCTGGTAGCGACGGTGGGCGTGGTTTCCGCACTGTTCGGCGCCTGTTACGGCAGCGTGTTCGGCTACGAACATGTCGTGCCTGCGTTGTGGCTATCGCCGCTGACCGACCCGATGCGCATGCTCGGCGTGGCACTGGGCTGGGGCATCACCTTCATCCTGATATCGACTCTGCTGACCATCCACAACCGCCTTGCCGATGGCAGGATACGCGAGGCGTTGCTCGATAGCCGTGGCGGCGCGGGGTTGCTGCTCTATCTCGGCCTGCTTGGCGCCGCCTGGCAGTTTTCCGAGACCGGCCACCTCGGCATTCTCGCTCCAGTGCTGATATGTACGTCGCTTGCCGCCATCTTTGTCTACACCTGGCAGCACAACCGCGGCACCGGTCTGGTGGAACGTTTGCTGATCGTACTGGTGGAAGGATTCGAGGCGATCATGGCCTACGTTTCCAACACGCTGTCCTTCCTGCGTCTGGCAGCGTTCAGCCTCAACCACGTGGCGCTGGCGATCGCCATTTTCACGGTGGGCGAAATGCTGCAACATGAAGCGGGTTACTGGATGGTAGTGATACTGGGCAATATTTTCATCCTGGTGCTGGAAGGCGCAATTGTCGCCATCCAGGCGCTGCGTCTGGAATACTATGAGGGATTCTCGCGTTTCTTCGGCGGAGACGGCAGGCCGTTCCGCCCGCTCACGCTGGGGAACAAACGCAAGCTGGCTTTGCAAGACTGATGAATAACCAACAGATAAAGGAGCAACCATGTACTGGCTCATCGCGATAATCGGATTGAATCTACTCGGCACGCTCGGGCTGGGCGCCTGGCTCGAGTTCCGCCCGATAACGGACGGCGCGCGCGCGCAGCGCTGGTGGAAAGGTACGCTGGCCACCAACCTGCTGGTATTTGCCGGCGCCAGCCTGGCCCTGCTGGCCATGGGCATCGACACTGCGCTGGCACAGGAGACTGCAAGCGCACACGGCGAAATCTCCACCGGCCTCGGGTTGGCCTTGCTCGGTGCCGGCCTGCCCACCGGCCTGGCCGCATTCGGCGCAGGCCTGGCGGTAGGACCGGTCGGCGCCGCCTCGCTCGCCATCATTTCGGAAAAACCGGAAATGTTCGGTCGCACGCTGATCTATCTCGGCTTGTCCGAGGGGATCGCGATTTACGGCCTGGTGGTAACCATCCTGCTGCTCGGGAAAATCGCATGAATGTTGCCCAGCAAAGTATGGCGGCCGCACCTGCGCGCCTGATCGCGCTGGGTAGCGCCGGACTGATGGAAGGCTTCGAACTGATCGGCTTCGAAACCATTGCCGATCCGACGTCTGAGTCCGTGGAAGAGCTGTTCCAGGAGTTACTGCGCCAGCAGCAGGCCGCACTGGTGGTGATCGAGCGCCGCCTTGCCGAGCGCCCCGGACGCCACTTGATGCGCGCACAGCAGGAAGGTGGCCGCATCGTGATCACCGAAATTCCGGAAATCCATATGTCGCGCGGTTACCACTCGCGCGTGGAAGAGCTGGTGCAGAGCATACTCGGCGCATCGGCACTGGAGATAGAAGAATGAGCGACGGCCAGCACATCGGCGGACTGGAGGCAGCGCTGCTGGCGCGCGCGGAAAAGCTGGCCGACGAATACCTGGCCGGCGGCCAGCACGTGCGTCAGCAAATCCTGACCGAGGCCAATCAGCGCCTGCACATCGAAGAGGAGCGCGAAGTGCTGGCGGCCAAGGCGCATGCCGAACGCGCCTACCAGCAACGGGTGCAGGCAGCCGAACTCGGCCTGCGTTCGGAACTGGACCGGGTGCGTTGGGAACTGGTGAACAGCGTGCTCTCCAGCCTGCCCGCGCGGCTGACTGCACTGGCAAAGGACGAAGCGCGTTACCTGCCGCTGCTTCTGGCCTGGCTGCGCGAAGGCGCGCAGGTCATCGAACGCGACCATCTGGTGGTGCAAGTCAACGCACGCGACCTGACATTATTGAAACATGACTGGCACAACCACGCGCAGGAAGCCGCGCCGAAAAAAAATCTTGAACTGTGCGAGGAAACGCTGGACTGCATCGGCGGCGTGCTGGTTACCAGTAGCGACGGCGACATCCGTTACGACAACACGTTCGAGGGACGCATGGAAAAATTCAGCGAGGCACTGCAGGGCGCGATCGCCGACCAGTTGATCCCGACCGGGGAGGCGCACATTGGGTAAGGTAATCGAAATCAACGGCCCGCTGGTTACCGTCGAACTGGCCGACGTGCCCAACGGCGAGCAGGTGAAAATTGGCGGTCTGAACCTGATCGGCGAAGTCATCGCGCGCAGCGGCGACCACGCGCTGGTGCAGATGTACGAACCCACCGAATCGCTGCGCCCCGGCGAACCGGTGGAAGCACTCGGCCACCCGTTGTCGGTGGAACTCGGCCCGGGATTACTGGGTGGAATCTTCGACGGCGTGCAGCGGCCGCTGCTGGAACATGCCGAACAGCATGGTGATTACGTACCGCGCGGCGTGCACCTGCCGCCGCTGGATCGCGGCAAGCTGTGGCACTTCGAGCCGCAAACCGAACTGAGGGGCGGTACGCGCGTGGAGGACGGCACAGTGCTGGGCACGGTGCAGGAAACGCCCAGCATCCTGCACCGCATCCTGGTGCCGCCCGGCATGGGCGGCGAACTGCAGGATCTCGCTGCCGCCGGCACCGTCACCGTGGACACCGTGATTGCGCACGTCAAGGACGCCCATGGCAAAACGCAGGAACTCAAACTGTTCCACCGCTGGCCGGTACGCATCCCGCGCCCCTACCATAGCCGCGACAACGCAGTGGCGCCGCTGCTCACCGGGCAGCGCATCCTCGACACCTTCTTCCCGCTGGTAAAAGGTGGCCGCGCCGCGGTGCCCGGCCCGTTCGGTGCGGGCAAGACCATCGTGCAGCAACAGATCGCGCGCTGGTCGGATGCCGACATCGTGATCTACGTCGGCTGCGGCGAGCGCGGCAACGAACTGGTCGACATCCTCGAATCGTTCCCGGAACTCACCGACCCCACCACCGGCCGCTCGCTGATGGAACGTACGCTGCTGGTGGCCAATACCTCCAACATGCCGGTGGTCGCGCGCGAAGCATCGATCTACGTCGGCGCCACGCTGGCCGAGTACTACCGCGACCAGGGCTATGATGTGGTGATGGTGGCCGATTCCACCAGCCGCTGGGCCGAAGCGCTGCGCGAAGTCGCCGGCCGCCTCGGGCAGATGCCGGTGGAGGAAGGCTACCCCGCCTACCTCGCCTCGCGCCTGGCCGCGTTCTACGAACGTGCCGGCCGCGTCACCACGCTCGCCGGCGACAGTGGCTCGATCACGCTGATCGGCGCGGTGTCGCCGCCGGGTGGAGATTTCTCGGAGCCGGTCACCAGCCACACCAAGGAAATCGTGCAGACCTTCTGGGCTCTATCCAAGGAACTCGCCGACGCCCGCCACTATCCGGCCGTGGACTGGGTGGAAAGTTTTTCCGGTTACGTCGCCAGTTGCAGCGGCTGGTGGGCAGACAACGTCGATTCGCGCTGGGCGGAGCACCGCGCCGCAGCGCTGGGCATCCTGTCGCAGGCCGACGAACTGGCGCGCATCGTGAACCTGGTCGGACCGGAAGCGCTGTCGCCGCCGCAGCGCTGGGCACTGGAAGGCGTGGCGCTGTTCAAGGAAGGCGTGCTGCAACAGAGCGCGCTCGACCCGGTGGACAGCTATTGTTCGCCGCAGAAACAATTCGCGCTGCTCGACCAGACGCTGGCGATCTACCGGCAAGGCATGAAACTGCTGGAACAGGGTGTGCCAGTGCAGGAACTGCTGCGCATGCCGCTGCTGGCACAGGTGCAGCGGCTAAAGAACGGCTACAGCAACGAGCAGATGGATGAATTGCGCAATTTCGCGACGCAAGCGGAAGCCGAATTCAACCGGCTATCCGACGAATACGCACAACACGGAAAGGCGAGCTCATGAGCGGCAAGGAATACCGAATGGCATCGGCGGCGCGTGGCGGACTGCTGTATATGCGCAGCGTGCCCGGCGTGGCGCTGGGCGACCGTGTCGTGGTGCGTGATCATGTCGGGCGTCGCCGCAACGGCCAGGTGATCCGCACCTCGAACGAGGTGGTGCTGATCCAGGTGCTGGAAGGTACCGACGATCTCGACCTGGAACGCACCTGGGTGCGCTTCCTTGACCAGCCGTTCGAAATCCCGCTCTCCCCGGACATACTCGGCCGCGTGTTCAACGGCCTGGGCCAGCCGCGCGACGACCGGCCGCCGTTGTTCTCGCGACTCAAGCGCAACGTCAACGGCGCACCGGTGAACCCGGCCGCGCGCGCCTATCCGCGCGAATTCATCCAGACCGGCATCTCCTCGGTGGACGGCCTCAATTCGCTGGTGCGCGGACAGAAGCTGCCGATCTTTTCCGGTTCCGGCCTGCCGCACAACCGGCTGGCCGCGCAGATCGTACGCCAGGCACGACTGCCGGGCGAGGAATCTCAGTTCGCCGTGGTGTTCGCCGCAATGGGCGTGTCGTTCAGCGATGCGCATTTTTTCCGCGAGACCTTTTCCGAAAGCGGTGTGCTGCGCAACGTGGTGATGTTCCTGAATCTCGCCGACGAACCCAGCATCGAGCGGCTGATCCTGCCGCGCGCAGCACTCACCGTGGCCGAATACCTTGCCTTCGATCTCGACCTGCACGTGCTGGTGGTGATGACCGACATGACCCATTACGCCGAGGCGCTGCGCGAAGTAGCCACCGCCAAGGGTGATGTACCGGCGCGAAAAGGCTATCCCGGCTATCTGTATTCCGACCTGGCGGAAATCTACGAGCGTGCTGGACGCATCCGCGAGCGCCACGGCTCGATCACCATGGTACCGGTGGTATCGATGCCGTCGGACGATATCACCCATCCGATTCCTGACCTCACCGGCTACATCACCGAGGGACAACTGGTACTGAGCCGCACGTTGAACAACGAAGGCATCTACCCTCCGGTGGACATTCCGCCTTCGCTGTCGCGCCTGATGAAGGACGGTATCGGCAAACAGCTTACGCGCGAGGATCACGGCCGTCTCGCCGGCCAGCTCTATGCCGCTTATGCGCGCGCACTGGAAGTGCGCAACCTGGCTTCAATCATCGGCGCCGACGAACTTTCCGGAACCGACCAGAACTACCTCGCTTTCGCCGAGGCCTTCGAACAGCGCTTCGTCGGCCAGGGCGAGGACGAGGATCGCAGCATCATCGAAACCCTGAACCTTGCCTGGGACCTGCTGTCGCTGTTGCCGGCGGAAGCGCTGACCCGTGTCAGCGAGGCCGACCTGGCCAAGTATCACCACTGGCAGGGGACTACCTCTGAAGCATCATGAAAAAGCGGCTCAAGGTACGTCCCACAAAGAACACGCTGCTTGCGCTACGCCGGCACGTAGTGTCGCTGCAGCGTGGCCATGACCTGCTCGAGCGCAAGCGCGAACTGCTGACCCGACTGGTGCACCAGCGCCTGAAAAAATACCGCGAACTGCGCGCCACGGTCAGCCATTCGCTGCGCCACACTTACCACTGGCTGTCCGTCGCCCACATGCGCATGGGAAGTACCCAGTTGCGACAGGCAGTTCTGGGGCTGCCGCCGGTGATGTCGGTGCACATCCTGCCACGCAGCAGTATCGGCGTGGAATATCCCACGGTATCGGTGGAAAGCGCGCCGCTGATGCCGATCGGACTGATGTGGACCGATTCCAGCTTCGACGAGGCACGCCGGCGCATGACCGAGATCGCCGTGCTGCTCGCACAACTAGGTGAGGCGGAAACCGCGCTGTGGCGGCTGCTCACCGAACAGCGCAAGACGCAGAAGCGGGTCAACGCGCTCAAGTACAACGTCATCCCGCGCTACCACGCCACCATCCGCTACATCGAGTCGGTGCTGTCGGAAGAGGAGCGCGACACATTATTCCAACTCAAGGTAATGCGCGAACAGGCAGAGGCATCTGCAAACAATTAGAATGGCCGCTATATCCTGCGGACTCAACCGGTCGATGCAACACATGCGTTAAATCGTTCTGCCAACCCTCGAAGCGTAAATTTGGGGCGAGGATCGCTACCGTTTGCTTAATGCGAAAACGCAAAAGCATTTTCTTTAAACAACTTCACACAGGCGTCTACTACCGCATTGTCATACAAGATCCCCTTGTTCTTTATAATTTCCTCCAAAGCCGCTTCTATCCCAACAGATGCTCGATAAGGACGATGAGAGGTCATTGCCTCTAGCACTTCGGAAACAACGAGAATCTTTGCCCCCGTTAATATCTCATCACCTTTAAGTCCCCTAGGATAGCCCGATCCGTCTAGCCGTTCATGATGTTGATAAACAATTTGTGCAATAGGCCAGGGAAAATCGATTCCCTTTAGGATGTCATATCCTGCTTGAGGATGCTGCTGAATCAATTGGTATTCAATGCTGGTCAACTTACCGGGTTTGACAAGAATTTCAGAGGGAATCTGGAATTCCCCGATATCATGGACTGTAGCAGCAAGGTAAACACCGTGTATTTCACTTTCCGGCAGCATCATTTCGCGAGCAATAGCTTTAGCCAGATCAGCCACACGCTGTTGGTGACCTCCAGTATATGGAGAGCGAATTTCTATAGCTGCCACCATGGCACGGACGGTTTGTTCCATGCTGATAAGCAATTTATCCGACTCTTGTTTTTGCAATTCGCTCGCAATTAAAGCTTCCTGCATTCGTTTTCGTTCGACTTTTTCCCTCATAAGATCCAAGGTGCGGCTGGACAGGTTTTCGTACATGGAAAGTACGGTGTCTACCAACACCTTCATTGTTCCGCTCATTTTTTCATCGGCAACTTTCTTTGCCTGATCTATGGACAGACCTCCTCTAAGTTCAAGCACTGCTATGGCCATGTGCCTGTCAGTATCCAGAATATGCAAAGCGAGCCAATGTGTTAAAAACCTGACAATATCTTCAACTAGTTCATCTGTAGATTTTGTGCTTTGCTCGCCTTTTAGCTCATTGATTTTTGATATAAATCCAGAGTGGGAGCGCAGATGTTTTTCAAGCCATGGATCATTTTCAAAGCTGGCATGCCAGATTTTTTCTTCAGCACTAAAATGGTAATGAGCATAATCAGCAAGTTCGCCAAAAACCTGATTCAGAGTTGGTAGAGTAGACTTGTTCGCCAAGTGAGCAGCCAACTGATTTAACAGGTGTATTAATTTTTTGTGCTGTTCGTCAATTTCTGTAATCCCTGTTTCGAAATTCTTGTTCCAGGGAAATACCTCAAAAAACTCTGGAGTATCTGTTTTCATTACATATATCCCCTAACAATAAAGGATTGCCTAATGTATTAGCTTATACATGGCGCATCAAGAAAATTGAACAGCATGAGGAGGTGGGCTGTCTCCTATGGGCACATCAGACATATCCCCAACAAGTATATATGGCGCAATTACGGCGAAAATTCTGTTTGCTATCCGCCTGAATCAGGCTATCGAAGCCACACAGTTCCGCCCCTTGTGTTTTGCCATGTACACGCTTTCGTCAGCCGCTTTCACCAGATCTTCCATGGACTGCATTTGCGGTTTGCGCGTGGCCACCCCGATGCTAATGCTGCCGCGCCATTCCCCTTCCCCTGCGGGTACGCGTAACGCCGCTATCTCGCCACGCATTTTTTCGGCCAGCCGAATCGCGCCGTCCAGCGGCGTATCGGGACAGATGACAAAGAACTCGTCCCCGCCCAGGCGGCATACGACATCGTCTGTGCGAAGCACATAGCGCAGATTCCTTGCCAGCTGCTTCAAGACTTCGTCGCCCGCATCATGCCCGTAATTGTCGTTGATTTGCTTGAAGTTGTCGGCATCCACCATCATGCAGGTGAGCGGCGCTTTTCCCTTGACGGATTCCTCCCATGCCTGCTCCAGTCTCCGCATGGCATGGCGGCGATTGGGCAGGCCGGTGAGCGCATCGGTCAGCGCAATTCCCTCCAGCTTCTGGTTGGCAAGGGCCAATTCGCTCGTGCGTTCGGCCACCCTTGCCTCCAGGGTCTGGTTCAGTTCGAGCAGTTCGCGATTGCGCTCCGAGACCTGCTGAAACAAACCGGTAAGTGCATGCAGCAAGGGTTCGACGGCCCCTTCTTTCATGCGCTCTTCGACCAGGTAGGCTTCGGCCGGCGCCTGGCCGGCACGAATCGCCGCGATCTGTTTGGCCATGGATTGGTCGGAACCCAGGATATGGTAGGCCAGCCAGTAAACGAGGAACTTCAGCAAGACTGCCGCCTTGTCGAGGTTTTCCGGGGATACGTCATTGTGCATCCGGACGACGTCCTGCATAAAGCGGACGTGTTCCTGGTGGTGATGGGAAAAATGACGCTGATCTATTTCGACCTGGTTCATCAGCGCCTCTTCTTCAGCGAAGTGATACTGGGCGTAATCCGACAGTTCGCCGAACACCTTTTCGATGTCTTCGAACGATGCGCCTTCCGACTGCTTCAGCAATTCCCCGAACTGGTTGATCACGTCGACAAGATGATGGTGCTGCTTGTCGACCTCGGTCAGACCGGTTTCGAAATATTTATCCCAACGAAAAGATTCCATGGTTATTTTTCCTTATGGACCGCATGGGAACTGCCAGCTGAACTTCCCCTCCCCGTCAGCGCCACTCTACCGCCTCTGCGAAAACCAGCCAAGCCTGTTGAATATATGGTGCCGATACTACGCATACAATTGCATAGATAATTTGGCATATTGAGGACATATGCATCTGCTGCCTGGTCTTGGATTGATTGTCGATGGATAGCCTAAGCCCACCAATAAAGCCTGCTATTTACGTTGCCTGCCTGCCTCGAACAGGCATACTGCCGCGGCAGCGGCAGCATTCAGCGACTCGACTTTTCCTGACATTGGAATGATGATCGGATGAGTAACGTGCCGTAATTCTTCAGAAAGGCCAGCACCTTCATTGCCGATGGCAAAGGCGATCGCACCGCGCAAATCGCACTCGTAGAGGCTGCGTGTTGCCTGCAGTGACGCTGCATACATCTCGCCTGAGAATGCCTCCGCCACTTTCGGCAAGTCGGCCGGCTCATGGATGTCCAGAACGAAATGCCCACCCATGCCGCCACGCAGGACTTTGGGCGACCAGGCATCAACGCAGCCTTTGGACAGAAAAACCGCGTCGCAGCCGGCAGCCGCGGCAGTTCGTATCATCGAACCAAGGTTGCCGGGATCCTGGATGTCTTCCAGCAGCAGGCAGAAGTGACTGTGCGCGATGGGGTTTGCCGGTTGCGGCTGTGGAATCAAAGTGAGGATGCCGGTCGGCGTTTTGAGTTCGGAAATTTCCTCGAACAGTGAATCGTCAAAACAGCCAAGCGGCACATCGGGCAGTTGCTGCAGCAATACGGAAATTTCTGCATCTTCCAGGCCCGCTTGCGTTACAACCAGCCGTTGCGGCTTTCCGCCCGAAGCAAGCAGGGCCTGCAACAGGTGCACACCGTCCAGCATGACCTGCCCGCTTTTGCGGCGCTGGCGCGACGAGGCGGCGAGTTTCTTCAGCTCCCTGAACAACGGATTGTCGCGCGAAGTAATGTGCTTCACGGGATCAGGCGGCGGTCTGTTCGTCCTGTTCCCGGCCCTGCTCCGGAATTTGTTCGGACTCCGGCTCCTGCTCTTCTTCCTGCTCCGGTCCCACCTCCGATGCCGGCCCGGTTTCCTGAGCCTGTTCCGCTAACTGTGTTGGCTCAGGCTCTTGCACCTGTTCGCCCTCCGGCTCCTGCTCCAGCAGTCCACTCATTTCATCCAGCGGCGGCAGTTCCTGCAGCGTGCGCAGATTGAGGTCATCCAGCAGTTGTTTGGTGGTGGCGTACAGCGAAGGCCGGCCCGGCACGTCGCGGGTGCCGACCACATCGATCCAGCCACGCGCTTCCAGTGTCTTGATGATCTGCGAGGATACCGTTACACCACGAATTTCCTCGATGTCGCCGCGCGTCACCGGCTGGCGGTAGGCGATGATTGCCAGCGTCTCCATCACTGCACGGGAGTAGCGCGGCGGTTTTTGCGGGTTGAGGCGGTCGAGGTATAGTTGCATCTCCGGTTTCGCACGGAAACGCCAGCCGTTGGATACGCGGTTGAGTTCGATGCCGCTGTCGGCATAATCCTGCCCCACCTCTTCAATCAGTGTTTCGACAAAACGATTTTCCAGCGGTACTTCGCTGAGCTTTTTCAGTTCGGCCAGCGACAGCGGTTCCTGCGCAGTCAGCAGCGCCGCTTCCAGCACACGCTTGAACTGGGCAGCGTCAACTGCCGGCGCATCGACTTCCTCAGTCTGCGGCGGTAATGCTTCGGCTTGATCGGACATAGATATTCCCCAGGGTTTCGGACTGCGTAATTTCTATCAGGGTTTCTTTCGCCAATTCGAGGATGGCGATGAAAGTGACCACCAGTTGCGGAATGCCTCCAGTCGCATCGAACAGGTTTTCGAACGGCTCGAATTCACCGTGATGCAGGGTCCGCAGAATGTGCGTCATACTCTCGCGTACCGACAGTTCTTCGCGCCGCACCTTGTGATGCGCGTTCTGTTTGGCGCGAGCCAGGATCGCCAGCCACGCATGGCGCAAATCCTCCACGCCGACATCAGGCAGGCGCTGTTCCACGGTACGCTCGATCAGCACTTGCACCAACTCGAAATCGCGCCCGGCTTGCGGCAATTCGTTCAGCTTCTGCGCCGCCAGTTTCATCTGCTCGTATTCGAGCAGACGGCGCATCAGTTCGGCGCGCGGATCTTCCGGTTCGCCCTCTTCCACCTTGGGCGGACGCGGCAGCAACATGCGCGACTTGATTTCGATCAGCACCGCCGCCATCAGCAGGTACTCGGCAGCCAGTTCCATGCGGTTGCGCTGCATCGCGTCGATGTAGCTCATGTACTGCAGGGTGAGCTGCGCCATCGGGATGTCGAGCACATCGAGGTTGTGCTTGCGGATCAGGTACAGCAGCAGGTCAAGAGGCCCCTGGAAGGTTTCCAGCACAACCTCGAGCGCATCCGGCGGGATGTACAGATCCTGCGGCATTTCCAGCAGCGGCTCGCCATGGATATGGGCAAGCGGTGCGGATTGTTCTTCGATTGCAGTTTCGGTTTCGCTCATGACAAATCAGTGCTTGCAGCAATCCTGCTACAGTTGAACCGGCGGACAGGACATGCTGCCGAACGAACAGAATACGCAGCAATCACCTGCCTTGGGACGCAACAAGACATGGCACGCCGTACATTCGTAAAAGAACTGGCAGGCATCGATTGGCATTGTCTCCTCTTTTTTCGCCCCGCAATGCGGGCAGGTAATTACCGATTGCAGGATGGCTTCCATATGTTCAATCGTATTTCAGGCCCATCGCATCGCGCACTTCTCGCATGGTTTCCTGTGCCAGCTTGCGCGCCTTCTCGCAACCGTCCGCGATGATATTGCGCACCAGCGTCGGGTCGTCGAGATATACCTGGGCGCGCTCGCGCATCGGTTTTTGTTCTTCCAGCACCGCCGCGATCACCGGCTGTTTGCAGTCGATGCAGCCGATACCGGCCGTGGTGCAGCCCTCCCACGCCCATTTGCGCGTGTCTTCGCCGGAGTATACCTGATGCAGCTGCCATACCGGACAATGCTCCGGATTGCCCGGATCGGTGCGTCGCACGCGCGCCGGGTCGGTCGGCATGGTACGAATTTTCTTGGTCACCTCAGCCTCGTCCTCGCGCAGGGAAAGGGTGTTGTTGTAGGACTTGGACATTTTCTGCCCGTCCAGCCCCGGCATCTTCGAGGCGATCGTCAGCATGGCTTCCGGTTCGGACAGGATCATTTTGCCACCACCTTCGAGATAACCGAACAGACGCTCGCGGTCCCCATGCGACAGGTTCTGCTGTTCGTCGAGCAGCGCCTTGGCCGCCTCTAGCGCGTCGTCATCGCCCTGCTCTTGGTAGCGCGTACGCAACTCCCTGTAGAGCTTGCTCTTTTTGCTGCCCAGCTTCTTTACCGCCGCCACCGCCTTTTCCTCGAATCCGGCTTCACGGCCGTAAATATGGTTGAAACGGCGCGCGATCTCGCGTGTGAATTCGATGTGTGGCACCTGGTCCTCGCCCACTGGCACCTGGGTGGCGCGGTAGATCAGGATGTCCGCACTTTGCAACAGCGGATAGCCGAGAAAACCGTAGGTGCTAAGGTCTTTTTCCGACAGTTTTTCCTGCTGATCCTTGTAGGTCGGCACGCGCTCCAGCCAGCCCAGCGGCGTAATCATCGACAGCAGCAGGTGCAATTCGGCATGCTCCGGCACCTTGCTCTGGATGAACAGCGTGGCCTGCGCCGGGTCGACACCGGCCGCCAGCCAGTCGATCACCATGTCCCATACGTTTTGCTCGATCACTTCGGGCGTGTCGTAATGGGTGGTCAGCGCATGCCAGTCCGCAACGAAAAACAGGCATTCGTATTCGAGCTGCATCTGCACCCAGTTTTTCAGTACGCCGTGATAATGCCCAAGGTGCAAATTGCCCGTCGGGCGCATTCCGGATAAAACGCGATCAGCAAACATGGTTTTTAGGGTGTATTAATACTAATTTCGCATCTGCGACGGGGGCGGTTTGGGATGCCATCCGCGAAGCAAGACGCGCTGCAATACAAGCCATTACAAGCGGCTTGCGACAAAGGAGGGCGCCCAAACCGCCCCCGTCCCAAAGGGTTGCTACGAAAAGGCAGCAACTGCTGTGTTACTCGTTTTGCCAAGGGAATAACCATTGGCTGCAACTCGTGCCTTGCATTTACCACCTTTTCGCAACAACGCGGGTGTGAAATTAGCATTAACACACCCTAGTAAAGTCCAAAAAGAGTAGCAATCAGCTTGGTCAATATGCTCATCACCGGGAACAGCACCCAGCCCAGTAGTGGTGTCATGACCATGAAAATCAGGATGAAAATACCATAAGGCTCAATTCTCGACAGCGCGATTGCTTGTCGGTGCGGCAACAAACTCACCGCGACGCGTCCACCATCCAGCGGCGGAATTGGTAACATATTTAATGCAATCAATATGATATTGATCCTGATCCCGTACTGCGCCATATCCAGCATCGGCGCAGTGAAATAATTGCCCTGCATGGTCAGCGCGATCTTGGCCAGCAGCGCCCAGCAGCATGCCATGAACAGGTTGGAAGCCGGGCCGGCCAGCGCTACCCACAGCATGTCTTTCTTGGGATTGCGCAGGGCACCGAAATTAACCGGTACCGGCTTGGCCCAGCCGAAAATAATGCCACCCAGGGCGAGTGTCAACAACGGCAGCAGCACGGTACCGACCGGATCGATGTGATGCAACGGATTCAGGCTGATGCGCCCTGCGTTGTATGCCGTCATGTCGCCAAAATGGCGCGCCACATAGCCATGTGCCGCCTCGTGCAGGGTGATCGCAAACAGGATGGGAATCGCAGCAATAGCAATGGCCTGTATTATCTGGTCAATATGCACTCAGCCCTCGATTCCGAAATGCGTCACGTCGCCCTTGCCTTTGCGCACCAGTTCCGGTGCTTCGCCGGTCAGGTCGATAATTGAAGTCGGTTCCAGCCCCACTGCGCCGCCGTCGATCACCAGATCCACGCGACGCTCGAGCAATTCTCGAATTTCGTCGGGGTCGTTCAAGGGACGATGGTCGTCGTCCGGCAAAATCAGCGTGGAACTCAGCAGCGGCTCGCCCAGTTCTTCCAGTAGCGCCAGGGCAATTGGATGGTCTGGAATGCGCACACCTATGGTGTTGCGCTTGGGATGCTGCAGGCGCCGCGGCACTTCCTTGGTCGCCTGCAGGATGAAGGTGTAGCTGCCCGGGGTATTGCTCTTCATCAGGCGGAACTGCACATTGCCTACCCGTGCGTAATGCGAAATCTCGGACAGATCGCGGCATACCAGGGTCAAATGGTGGCTTTCATCCACGCCCCGAATCTGGCGGATGCGCTGCATCGCTGTCTTGTCGCCAAGATGACAGCCAAAGGCGTAGCAGGAATCGGTGGGATAAACGATCACCGCGCCCTCGCGCACCATGCCTGCCGCCTGCCGGATCAGGCGTAGCTGGGGGTTCTCGGGGTGAATGACGAAAAATTGAGACATTATCCGTTCACCGCTTGTGGCATGTCTTGCCGATGTTCCCATGCTTCCCACACGGGGCGGCAGTCAAGCGGCAGGTCGGGCAGCCGACCAAGGTCGCGCCAGCTTTCGAGCGGCGCATGAAAATCAGAGCCGCATGAAGCCAACAGATTGAACTCGCATGCGATACGGCCGAATTCGGCATACTGCGCAGGCGTATGGCTGCCACTGACGACCTCGATTGCCTGTCCTCCAAGCTCGACAAATTCGGCAATCAATTCGCGCAGCGTCGAGCGGCCCATCGGCTTCTTGCCCGATACGTAGCGACCCGGGTGCGCAAGCACGGCGACACCTCCGCTGCCACGGATCCAGCCGATCACGTCCTCTGGCGCCGCCCATTGATGATTCACATAACCCGGCTTGCCCTTGACCAGATAGTTCCTGAACACGCTTTTTATATCCTTGCAGCGGCCGCTTTCGACGAGGAAACGCGCAAAGTGCGTGCGGCCAATCATTTCAGGATTGCTGGCAAAGCGGTAGGCGCCTTCGAGCGTGCCGCCGATGCCGCTTCTCGCCAGCGATTCGGCCATCAGCCGGGCGCGTTCGGTACGGCCACGGCGTACGCCGGCCACGCCATCCACCAGCGGCGGGTAAGCCGGATCGATATTCAGGCCGACAATGTGCAGTGTGTGGCTGCGCCAGCTGACGGAAATTTCCACACCGTCGATGAATTGCAGTCCATGCTGCTGCGCTGCGGCACGCGCCTCGGCCAGACCGTCAAAATCGTCATGATCGGTCAGCGCCAGCACCCGGACGCCACGCCCGGCTGCGCGCGCCACCAGGTCGGCAGGAGACAGCAGGCCGTCGGAAACAGTGGAGTGGCAATGCAAGTCGTAATCAAGCATTTCAGAGATCGCCGCCGCCCTTCTTCATGGCTTTCCCTTCCTCCGCCCGCTGACGGCGGATTTCCTTGGGATCGGCAATCAAGGGACGATAAATTTCGATGCGGTCCTTCTCGCGCAACGTGACATCCTGTTTGGCCAACTTGCCGAAAATGCCCAGTTTGTTCTTGGCAATGTCGATCTCGGGATATTTTTCCAGCAAGCCGGATTGGGTGATCGCTTCGGCCACGGTCGTTCCCTGCGGCACCTGCAGCCGGATCAGGTTCTGTTCATGCGGCAGCGCATATATCACCTCGATATTGATTGTTTCGCTCATGTGTCTGTGTAAATCTGTTCTGCGCGGTGGATAAAGGCATCCACGAAGCTGTTGGCGATGTAATGAAATACCGGCCCCACCAGCTTTTCCAGCAGCTTGCTGGAAAACTCGTAATGCAACTGGAACTCTATTTTACAGGCAGTTTCGGCCAGCGGGATGAAACGCCAACTGCCGTCGAGATGTTTGAACGGCCCGTCTTTCAGCGTCATGTCTATGAATTCAGGGGGCTGGCGCACGTTTTCGGTGGTGAAGCTCTGCTTGATATGGTGGTAATCGATGTGCACCGTGGCATGCACGGTGTTGTCCTTGCCCACCTCGGTGACGCTGCTCCCGCCGCACCATGGCAGAAACTGCGGATATGCCTCAACGTTGTCCACCAGCGCAAACATCCGCTCCGCGCTGAAGGGCACCAAAACCATCTTTTCAACCAACGCCATGCTGCAAGAATCCGATACTGAAACTGGTAGAATACACAAGTTATGAGCATCGTCCAAAACAAAAAGGCCTTTCACGACTATTTCATCGAAGACCGCCATGAGGCGGGCCTTGCGCTGGAGGGCTGGGAAGTCAAAGCCATCCGCGCCGGACGCGTTCAACTCAAGGAAGCTTACGTCACGATCAAGGACGGCGCGCTCTACCTGTTCGGCTCGCACATCAGCCCGCTGGCTACTGCTTCAACCCATATCGTCCCCGACCCGGTGCGTACCCGCAAGCTGCTGCTGCATGCTGCCGAAATCGACAAACTGGTCGGCAAGGTGCAGCGGGCCGGCTACACCCTGATGCCACTGGACATGCATTACAAGAATGGCCGTATCAAGCTCGAAATCGGCCTTGCCAAGGGCAAAAAACAGCATGATAAAAGAGCGAGCGAACGTGAACAGGATGCTAAGCGTGAGGCTGCTCAGGCCATGAAAAAGGAGCGCAGATAGACCAAGACTCGCTCTTTTACGGCGAAGGCTCACACTTGCGGCGCAGGCTCGGCTACGACATAACCTGAAGGTTAGTCTTCGTCGCAACAAGCTGCTTCGCGGCATGTTGTTTGCACAGAAATACCCATTTTAAAATAATGGTTTAACTCCCGTAAAAACCCACCATATCTGTTGACTTCACTGTCATAAACGGATTAAATATATTTAAATGCTTGGCAAACATACTGAAAAGTATGGGCGCAAAGTCACCGGCCTAAGGGGAACTATGGCGGCGGGACTGCGGCATGGGTGTTCTGCTCATGTCTGTCCCACGGTTTCTTCCAATGGCAATAACGTAAACACTTTCGCATACTTGGCATGAAGCAAGGTATGCACTAAGGGGCAATACGGTCATGTATCTGATTATTGCGATTGTTGCCATGATATTGGGAGCATCCGTGTCACAAACTGACATTTGGGATGTTCCGCTTGCAACGCTTACATTGCACATAATCTTCAGTAAACTGCTGGCGTGGATCTATTATGGTTGCGCGCTCGTTCTTGGCCTGAAATCCCTGGAAGCAGATCGCATCTGGCCTTGGCACTGGACACCCAAATTCGTGTACAGCATAGTCCTCAGAACTGTAGTCGGCGGTCTGCTTGTCTACGGTATTTTCCAGTTTGCAACTACCCAACAGCTCGACATAGGTTGGGAGTTGATGTCCCTGGTAACAGTTAGCGGGATTATTCTGTACTTTGTACTGTTTTCTTCCAAGTTCGAGTTCTTTGAAAAAGAAGAAAGGCGCATCCCCATGGAAGAACTGGTGGAAGCCGTGGTCCTCGTAGAGCCGTGGTATCCAACAGAAAGGAATGACTCGCCACGTCAGGAATAGCACCGCTTAAATTCAGCCCGGACAATCCCGACTGCAATCAAACATCACCTTCCTTCGGCATAGTGAATCATATATCTGAAGGTCAGCCGTTGCATGAAAGCGCCGGTGAACGCACCTAACGCATTAACCACCAAGTCTCCAACTTCCAGAACATGATGGTGAGTGACAATTTCGCTGGTTTCATGGATAACACCCGTCAATGCAACCAAAACCACAACCATCCAGGCTGGCCATTGCCGCCAACCCAGCCCGACTGCAAATGCAATCAACGCATACATCCCCACATGTGCTATCCAGTGCATCACTCCGGGAAACGCCGAGCCGGTTTCAGGCAGGCTGCCAATAGTAAACAACAGCAAAACAAGCACAATTGCAGTTACACGGGCAATTTTCATACAGGTAACCTTATCTGCCGCCGGATGATTATTTATATTTCCTGAATTGCCCAACCACAACTCCAAAAACCTCCAGTTCGCCCTCGGGACGAATCACCGGGTAGGCCGGATTGGCGGGAAACAATACAAATTGCCCTCTTTCCTTGCCCAGTGTTTTCAGGGTGAATTCGTTGTCGACGATGGCGATCACCATGTCACCGACGTTGGCAGGGCCGCGCTTTTCCACCACCACCACATCACCAGGCATGATGCCGGCATCTATCATCGAATCACCCTTAACTGTCACCAGCACGGTATGCGACGGAGAAGCAATCAGATATTCGTCGATGCTGAGCGTGTCATAGCTGGTGTCTCCCGCCACACTTGGCAGGCCGGCGCGCACGCTGTCGAAAATGGGGCGCTCGAAAAACCGCTTGCCGGGCTTGAGGCGACGTTCCGCAGTGGATTCCAGGAAACCTTGCAGCTTGAGCCTGGCCACCAATGCCATCACCGGCGATTTCGATTTCAGCCCAAGCAGGGCCATGATGGTGGAATACGGCGGCAGCACGCCGTGGTCGGCGTAATAGTCCTGCAACTTGGCCAGATAGATGTTGTCGCGGTTTTCCATGGGATAAACAATAATGGAACGATCGTTCCACGTCAACCACCCCCCGTAAAAATCGCCCTGCTAGATTCCCCTGCCGATTACCGCTACGGCAAATGTCAGGATGCCCAACACCAGGTTCAGCGCGACCAGCTTGCGGATCCTGGCCAGAATGTCTCCCGCCGTCTTCCACTCCTGTCTGGAGACACTGATATTGAACGGCGCATACAGCCGGAAATACAGAAAAATGAACACTCCCGTCATGACCAGCCCCAGCGCCAGCATCATGTAGATATAGGGCGGCACGCGCAACAGGCCGCCGAACAGGTAGACCATGTAAAAACCGCTGGTCAGAAACAGGTAGACCAGCCCCCACACCCAGTTGAAAAAAAGTTTGAAGGCTTTGTCCCACAACTGCAGACGTTCAGGCGGCTGCAACACATCGACAGCTGCCGGCCGTAATACCATGTATGCGAAAAACATACCGCCCACCCAGAGCGTCACGGCAAGCACATGGATCAGTTTGTAGAACACCATAGTCAATCTCCCTGCAACAATTTGCGCACCGGCCCGAAACTGCGGCGGTGCTCGCACGATACGCCAAACCTCCGCAACGCCTCAAGATGTGCGGCCGTAGGATAACCTTTATGTCCGTCAAATCCATACTGCGGATAGCGCTCGTGCAACTGCAACATGGCATGATCGCGCGTCGTCTTGGCCAGAATTGAGGCTGCCGAAATTTCCGCCACACAGCTGTCACCTTTGACGATGGCACGGCTGGGCAGGCCGGTGTCCGGGCAATAAAGACCGTCCACCAGCACTTCCTGCGGCTCGACGGACAATGCCTGAACGGCACGGCGCATCGCCAGCAGGGTCGCATGCAGGATATTCAGTTCGTCAATTTCCGCCACCGAGGCAGTCGCTACGGCCCAGGCCGCAGCATGCTGTTTGATTTCCTGCGCAAGTGCTTCGCGCCGCTTCTCGCTGAGCTTCTTGGAGTCGGCCAGACCGTCAATGGAACGGGATGCATCGAGTATCACCGCTGCCGCATACACCGGGCCAGCCAGCGGCCCGCGCCCTGCTTCGTCAACGCCACAGACGATCACGGCTCCGCTCATTGCTGCTCCAGATAAGGCAATACCGCCTGTGCCGCCTTGTGTGCGGTATCCTGTCTGAGCGTGGTACGCATATCCTCGAACAGTTCCTCAAGTTCCGCCACGGCATCCTTGTCAGAAACCAGATTGAGCAATGCCTGCGCCAGATTTTCCGGCGTTGCATCCTCCTGCAGCAGTTCCGGCACAACAAATTTTCCGGCCATTATGTTGGGCAGGCCAACCCAGGGTTGATAGCGTTTGCGCTGGGTCAGCCACCAGGTCAACACCGGAATGCGGTAGGTGATCACCATCGGCCGTTTGAGCAGCGCAGCCTCCAGCGTGGCGGTACCGGACGCCACCAGTACGCCGTCGGCGGCGATCATCGCATCCTGTGCATGCGCAAACAACAGCTTGAGTGGCAGCTCCTGCGCATTGCAGTTGTATATTGCCTGTTCGAATATGGCGCGCGTTTCACGGCTGGCCAACGGCACCAGAAAACGCGCATCCGGATACCTTTCCAGAATCAGTCTGGCCGTCTCGATGAACAGGGCTGCAAGCTGCTTCACCTCGCTCTGGCGGCTGCCCGGCAACAGTGCAAATACCTTGATCTGCCTGGGCAACTGCATCTGTTCGCGCATCGCATCGCGCGTCGGCACATGTGCCAGCATATCGGCCAGCGGATGTCCGACATAGGTCACCGGAACATCCTGCTTCCGATATAGCTCAACTTCGAACGGGAGTAATGCCAGCATGTGCGACACGGCGCGCTTGATCTTGTGGATGCGTTCTCCGCGCCATGCCCAGATCGATGGACTGACATAATGCACGGTAGGTATACCGCGTGTTTTCAGCGCCAGTTCCAGGTCGAGATTGAAGTCGGGAGCGTCGACACCGATGAACAGGTCCGGCGGTTCGGCAATGAAATGCTCGCGCAGGCGGCGGCGGATACCGACTATTTCGCGGTAATGTCTGAGCACTTCGACATAGCCGCGCACCGCCAGCTTTTCCATCGGAAACAGCACTTCCATGCCTGCAGCCTGCATCTTGGGGCCACCGATACCGATAAAACGTACATCCGGCATTTGCTGCCGGATTGCATCCATCAGGTGGCTGCCGAGCAAGTCGCCGGACGCCTCCCCGGCCACCATCCCGACCACTTTTGCAGATTGCGCCATAGCCGGAAAATTAACGAATGATTCCGCGTTCAGAACGCGCCAGGAATTCCGCCAGCAAATCGAGCTCCGGATGTTCCTCGGTTTGCTGCTGAATCACTTCTTTGGCTTCTTCCAGCGACAGGCCGGATTTGTACAGCGACTTGTAGGCGCGTTTGATGGCCATGATTGCGGCACTGCTGAAGCCGTGCCGTTTCAGGCCTTCCGAATTAATGCCGTGCGGTGCCGCCGGATTGCCCGAGGCCGTCACATACGGCGGTAGATCCTGCAGCAGGATGGTACCCATGCCGGTGATCACGTGCGCGCCGATCTGGACGAACTGGTGCACCACGGTGAAACCGCCGAGAATCGCATAATCATCCACCAACACGTGTCCGGCCAGCTGCGCATTGTTGGCAAAAATCGTGTGATTGCCGATCTGGCAATCGTGGGCCAGATGCACATAGGCCATGATCCAGTTGTTGTCGCCGACGCGCGTTACACCGCCATCCTGCACCGTTCCCAAATTGAAGGTGCAAAACTCACGAATAATGTTGTTGTCGCCGATTTCCAGCCTGGTCGGCTCTCCGGCATATTTCTTGTCCTGTGGAATTGCGCCCAGCGAACTGAACTGGAAAATATGATTGTTCTGGCCGATGTGGGTATGTCCGTCGATCACCACATGCGGTCCAACGGTTGTGCCTGCACCGATCTCCACGTGTTCGCCAATGATCGAATAGGCGCCGACTTCGACACCGTCGCCCAATTTCGCGTTTGGGTGAATGATTGCAGTCGGGTGCTGCATTATTTCTCCCGCATCGTACACATGATTTCCGCTTCCGCTGCCACCTGGTCATCGACCTTGGCAACAGCCTTGAATTTCCAGAGTCCGCGCAGGTTGCGCAAAATCTCAACCTTGATGATCAACTGGTCGCCGGGACTGACCGGGCGCTTGAAACGCGCGCCATCAATACCAACAAAGTAATACACCGTATTGTCGTCCGGCTTGGTACCCAAACTCTTGAACGACAGCAAGGCCGCGGTCTGGGCCATGGCTTCCACGATCAGCACACCGGGCATCACCGGATGGTGCGGATAATGCCCCGGGAAGAACGGTTCGTTCATGCTGACGTTTTTCAGCGCGACGATCTCCTTGCCGGGCTCGACCGACAATACGCGGTCTACCAGCAGAAAAGGATAACGGTGCGGCAGATGCTGCAGAATTTCATGGATGTCCATTTGTGTACTCATTCGGTTTTCCCCTTCAACGCCTCGATTTCATGCTTCAAGGCTTTAACTTTGTGCGCCAGTTCATCCAGGTGACGCAAATGCGCCGCAGTTTTGCGCCACTCTTCGCTCCTGGCGAACGGAAAAATGCCGGCATAGCTGCCGGCTTCGCGTATGGATTTCCCGATCAACGTAAACGAGGCGATTTCGACATGATCGACAATCTGCAGATGGCCCAGAATGCCGGCACTGCCACCGATACGGCAATAGCGCCCTATGCTGGTGCTGCCGGCGATGCCGGCGCAGCCGGCAATGGCGGTATGCGCACCGATGCGCACGTTGTGGGCAATCTGGATCTGGTTGTCCAGTTTTACCCCCTCCTCGATCACGGTGTCGTCCAGTGCGCCGCGATCAATGGTGGTATTGGCGCCAATCTCCACATCGTCGCCGATCACCACCCGCCCGATCTGCGGTATCTTCAGCCAGCGTCCGTCTTCCATCGCCATGCCGAAACCGTCGGCGCCGATGACCACGCCGGAATGCGCAATCAGGTTGTTGCCGATCACACAGTCGTGGTACACCACCACGCGCGGATAAAACCGTGCGTTGCTGCCGATGACCGTTCTGTCGCCGACACTGCAACCTTCCATGATCACACAGCCGGCGCCGATCATCGCACCGGAGCCGATTGCCACATGCGCGCCTATATGGGCAGAAGGGTCAACCTGTGCGCCCTCGCCGATCACGGCGCTGGGATGTATGCCGGGTACCGCCTGCGGCAACGGATTTAGCAGTGCCGAGACTTTGGCAAAATAGGCATACGGGTTGTCGCACACGATACGCGGCAGCGTGGTGGCATCGGCATCTGCCTCACCCAGAATGACCGCCCCGGCTCCGGTGGCGGCAAGCTGGGAACGGTATTTGCTGTTGCTCAGGAAGGAAATATGATGCTTGCCGGCGCTGTCCAGTGTAGCAATTTGTTGCACCACCACATCGGCATCGCCCAGCAGACGGCCGCCGAAACGCGCCGCAATGTCCGCCAGACAATAAGAAATTTTCTGCTTCACAGGCTAGGGCGCTGCCGGCTTTTCTGCCGCCAGGTATTTCAGAACCTCGTCGGTAATGTCGATCCTGGGATTGCGGTAAACCGCTTCCTGCAGGATGAGATCATATTTGTCCTTTACCGCAATAGACTGGATCGCCTTGTTGGCACGTTCCAGCACTACCGCCAGTTCCTCGTTCTTGCGCAGGTTCAGATCCTCGCGAAACTCGCGCTGCATACGCTGCAAGTCCATGCTGGAATTCGACAACTCACGCTCCTTGTTGCGGCGCGCCATATCCGACAATGCATGCCCCTGCTTTGCCATGAAGTCCTGCATTTCCTTGACCTGTCTGGCCAGCTTCTTGATTTCATGGTCACGCGTGGCAAATTCCTTTTCGATTTTCTTTTCCGCCCTGATCGCGGGAGCGGATTCGCGCAGGATGCGCTCGGTATCCACCACGCCAACACGAAAATCCCCGGCATGCGCTGCTGGCGCCAGCCCCACCGCCAGCACCACTGCCAACAATATCCTTATCGTATTCACGTTCAACTCCTTGCCAGATTAGAACAACGATCCCAGCGTAAACTGGAACTTCTGTAATTTGTCTCCCGGCTGTTTATGTATCGGGAAACCCATGCTCAACTTGAGCGGACCGGCCGGCGACAGCCAGGCAACAGCCAAGCCCGCGGAATATCGCATACCCATCACATTAGGATATACATTTTGCGTGACGGTGCCAAAAATCTCGCCCGCATCTACAAAAGCGCTCATGCGCACGGACTTCTCCTTCTCCAGCCCCGGCATCGGAAACATGACCTCGGCATTGCCAATCAGGCGTTTGGTACCGCCCGTAGACAACCCGGCCGCATCGATGGGACCCAGTGAAGCCGACTGGTAGCCGCGCACCGAGCCTTCGCCGCCGGCATAGAAGTTCTTGAAGAACGGTAACGGCTTTTTGTCGTAACCCCCGCCTACACCCACTGAGCCGTTCAGCATCAGCACGTAATTCTGGCTGAGCGGGTAAAAATGCTGGTATTGATAACTCAGCTTGTAATAATGCAGGCTCTTGTTCGATACCGGCAGGCCAACCTCGGCAGTTGCCTGCTGGTAGACCCCATCAGTAGTATAGATGGCACTGTCCCGGCTGTCCCGGCTCCAGCCTATGGTACCCATGTAATTCTTGGTGGAATGACCGAAGGTATTGACGTAATCGACGTAACGCTGTGGACTGTTCGCCGACAGCCCGATGGTGGCGTCTTCATAACGCAGCCCGTAGTGGATAGTGTCGTCCTCGCTGATGGGCACACCAAAATTCATCCCCAGACCCAAAGTTGAGGTGGTATAGGAGCTGACGATATTGGTCGAGGTCGAATTGTAATTCCGCTTGTACACATTAAAGCCGCGGCTGACGCCGTCCTTGGTGTAATAGGGGTTGTTGTAAGCAACCGAGTACAGCGTGTTGACACGGCTGGTATTGATCTTGGTTGAAAGATATTTGCCGGTGCCGAACACGTTGGCCTGAGTAACGGCGGCACTCAGCACCAGTCCTTCGCCGCTGTTGACGCCGGCACCCACCGAAAAACTTCCGGTCGGCTTTTCCTTTACGTTCACATTGACATCAACCTGGTCGCTGGTTCCCGATACCGCGGGCGTCTCAAGATTGACCTCGCTGAAAAAGTCCAGCTTGTCCACACGCTGCTTGGATTTCTTGATTTTTGCCGTATCGAACCAGGCGCCCTCCATCTGGCGGAATTCGCGCCGGATGACTTCGTCGCTGGTTTTCGTATTGCCGGCAACGTTAATGTTTCGTACATAGACGCGCTGTCCCGGTTTCACCGTGAAGGTGAATGCTACCTCATGCTTGGCCTTGTCTATTTCCGGTATTGCATTGACGTTGGCAAAGGCATAGCCATCATTGCCCAGACGGTCGCCGATTTGCTTGGTCGATTTGGTCAACTCCTTGCGCGAAAAGGTATCACCGGCCTTCACCGACACCAGCTTGCGCATCTCCGCATGCGGCAGGATTTTTTCCGGGCCCGCGAACTTGACATCGGAAATCGTATATTTCGGCCCCTCGGTAACATTGATGGTGATGTAAACGTGCTTTTTATCCGGCGTGATCGAGACCTGCGTGGAATCGATGTTGAATTCGAGATAGCCGGCATCCAGGTAGAATGAACGCAGCGTTTCCAGATCGCCGGCCAGCTTCTGCTTGGAATACTGGTCGTCCTTGGTGATCCAGCTCAGCCAACCCGGCGTGGTGAGGTTCATCATGTCCTGCAGATCGCTCTCGCTGTAGGCATGGGTGCCGATGATGTTGATCTGGCGAATCTCGGAGTTCTCCCCCTCATTCACATTGAATGCGATGTCGACGCGGTTGCGCTCCAGCGGCGTCACCACCGTTTTCACCGAGACACCGTACTTGCCTGCCGCCACGTATTCGCGCTTGAGTTGCTGTTCGGCCTTGTCCAGCGCCGAACGGTCGAAGATGCGCCCCTGCACCAGTCCGACATACTTGAGATTGCTGCGTAACTGGTCCTTGGAGAAACTCTTCACACCGTTGACTTCGATGCTGGCCACCGCCGGTCGCTCGCGCACCAGCACCACCAGCACACCCTGCTCCACTTCCAGGCGCACGTCCTTGAAGAAGCCGGTGGCAAACAGCGTGTGGACGGCTGCGTCAGCCTTTTCGTCGTCCATCTTGTCGCCGACCTTGACCGGCAGGTAGCTGAACACGGTACCGGCCTCGGTACGCTGGATGCCCTCTACGCGAATATCCTTGATGGTGAATGGTTCAATAGCTGCAGCATTCCCTGCATACAGCAGCGGAATCAACACTGCCAGTGTTTTTAATTTCATCTATGTATTAACCCACAATCAGGCGGCTGATGTCGTTATACAACGCAAAAGCCATCAAAGTGACGAGCAGCGCAATCCCGACGCTCTGTCCGATCTCCCAAGCCTTATCGGACACCGGGCTGCCCTTTACCAACTCGGCCGTATAATACAGCAAATGGCCGCCATCCAATAAGGGGATGGGCATCAGATTCAATACCCCCAGACTGATGCTGATCAATGCCAGAAATCCCAGGTATGGCCCCATCCCCATCTGGGCAGATTGTCCTGCATAGTCGGCAATGGTGATCGGCCCGGAAAGATTTTTCAGGGATACCTGGCCCGCAATCATCTTGCCTATCATCTCCAAGCTGACGACTGCCGTCTCCCAGGTCTTGCGCAATGCCTGCCCGAACGCGGCAAACGGCCCGTAATGCACCTCGGTCAGCATGGCATCAAATGCCTTGCGGTCGATATGCGGCGCAGCGCCGATCTTGCCCACCTGTTTACCGCCTTCGTCCACCGTTGCCGGTGTAACATCGATCACCAGCCTGTCCGGGCCGCGCTGCACCTCGAATTTAAGCATGCGGCCGGGATGCTCCCGCACCACATTGACCAGATCTTCCCAGCGGCCGAGATGGCGCCCATCCACGCTCAACATCAGGTCGCCTTCCCGTATTCCGGCACGTTTTGCCGCACCATCGGGCGCCAGCTTGCCGATTTCCGGGCGTACCAGCGGCTGATAAGGTTGCAACCCCAGCTTCTGCATGAAATCCCCGTCCAGGTCGGACGGCGCCAACTCGTCCAGGTTCAGCACATGGTGTCGCCGCGTGCCGTCGGATAATTTCCCTTCGACGTCGACCTCTTCCCCCTGCAAGGCCAGGTTCAGCAAACTCCAGCGCAATTCCTGCCAGCTCGGAACCGTCGCGCCGTTGATGCTGACCACGGTTTCCCTTGCCTGCAACTGCGCCTCCGCGGCCGGCGTATTGGGTGCTACGTTGCCCAATACCGGCTTCAGTCCGGGCACTCCATGAACGAACATCGCCCAGTACAACAACACAGCCAGCAGCATGTTCGCGATCGGGCCGGCCGCCACGATCGCCATGCGCTGCCACACCGGTTTGCGGTTGAATGCGCGCGACAATTCGTGCGCAGCTACTTTGCCTTCGCGCTCGTCCAGCATCTTCACATAGCCGCCCAGCGGAACTGCCGAAATGATCCACTCCGTTTCGCCCTTGCCGAAGCGCCGAGCATACAGCGCTTTGCCGAATCCCACCGAAAAGCGCAATACTTTCACGTCGCACAGCCGCGCTACGGCGAAGTGGCCCAGCTCGTGGAACACCACCAGCACCGCGATCGCAACGACGAACGCCAGAACTGTGGTCATGCCGCCGCCACCTCCGACAACAATGCTGCCGCCTTGTCGCGTGCCGCCGCATCCGCAGCCAGAACGTCATCGAGCGCGCCCACTTTTTCCACAGGCAACGCCTCCAGCACCTGTTCGATCAGCCGCGAAATCGCAAGGAAAGGAATCTGCCCGTCGAGGAATGCCGCCACCGCCACCTCATTGGCCGCGTTCAGCACCGCTGGCGCAGTGCCGCCGGCGCGCAATGCCTGGTAAGCCAGCGCCAGGCAACGGAAACGCTCGAAGTCGGGTGCCGTGAAATCCAGTTGCGCCACCTGGAACAGGTCGAGCGGTGACACGCCGGCATCGATGCGCTCCGGGTAAGCCAGCGCATAGGCGATCGGCGTACGCATGTCCGGATTGCCCAACTGCGCCAGCACCGAACCGTCCACGTACTGCACCAGCGAATGAATCACGCTCTGTGGGTGCACCACCACCTGGATGTCATCTGCGGAAGCATTGAATAGCCAGTGCGCCTCGATTACTTCGAGGCCCTTGTTCATCATGGTGGCGGAATCGACAGAAATCTTTTGACCCATACTCCAGTTCGGATGCGCACAGGCTTGCTCCGGTGTAACGTCGTGCAACTCGGACAATGGCGTGTTGCGGAACGGCCCGCCGGATGCGGTCAGCAGGATTTTGCTGATACCGCACGCAGCGAAATCACCGGTGTAGTTGTGCGGCAACGACTGGAAAATAGCATTGTGCTCGCTGTCGATGGGTAGCAATACCGAACCGCTCGCGTGCACCGCATCCATGAATACGGCACCTGCCATCACCAGCGTTTCCTTGTTCGCCAGCAGAACTTTCTTGCCGGCGCGCGCCGCCGCCAGTGTCGGACGCAAGCCAGCCGCACCGACGATGGCCGCCATCACCGCGTCGACTTCAGGTGCTGCGGCAACCTGTTCCAGCGCTTCCACCCCGCACAGCACCTCGGTCTGCAAACCGCTTCCCGCAACGCGTTGGCGCAGCCTCTCGGCCGCCTCTTCATCCAGCAACACCGCAAAGCACGGCGCAAACTGCCGGCATTGTTCGAACAGCAGTTCGTCCTGCCGGTTGGCAGTCAACGCAAAAATTTGATAGCGATCCGGATGCCGCGCCACCACGTCCAGCGTGCTTTTACCGATGCTGCCGGTGGAACCCAATACCGATAGATTGGTTATGCCGCTCATGCCATCCTCTGCAACAACAGCACCAGCGCCGCCAGCGGCAGGGTGGAGGTCAGCGCATCGATACGATCGAGCAGGCCGCCGTGTCCCGGTAACAGCGTGCCGCTGTCCTTGACTCCCGCTTGACGCTTGATTGCCGACTCGAACAAATCACCGGCCACCGACAACGCTACCCAGAGCCACGACATTGCAACAGCTACGGGGAGCGCATATTTCGCGGACAGGCCGCTGCCCCATACCACCAGTACCACATAAATCGATACGCCCAGCACGGCTCCGGCCACACCCTCCCAGGTCTTGCCCGGGGAAATCGCCGGCGCCAGCTTATGCTTGCCGAACTTGCGCCCGCTGAAATAGGCTGCAATGTCAGCCATCCACACCAGTGTCATCACGCCCAGCAACAGCCATGGACTGCTGGCGCGCAAATCGACCATCGCCAGTCCGGTTGGAATCAGCACTGCCCATCCCAGCAGCGCCATGCCTAATGGATTGCGCAACTGCCAGCCGCGCACCAGCCACAACGGTACCAGCAGAAGCCATAACAGTGCAGACAGCGTATAGAACGTCAAGTGCAGCGGGCGCGCGAAATTCTCAAGCTCAGCGCACAGCAAACCCGCCATCAGCACCAGCGTCAGTCCCCAATACAGCATTGCCCCACGCTTGGCCAGGCCGGCCAGCCTGCTCCATTCCGAAGCCGCCACCGTTACCACGCCCAGCACCAGGATCGACCAGCCCGGCTCGGGCAAGAGAAACAGCGCCGCCAGGAACAGTACAGCCAGAATAATGGCAGTTACAACGCGCTGTTTAAGCACCCGCCTTCCTTTCTTCCGACTGCCCCTCTTGCAACTGCTCGCTGGTCCGCCCGAAACGGCGCTCGCGCTTCTGGTAGGAAGCGATCGCCCCCTCCAGTGCCGCATGATCGAAAGCCGGCCACAGCGTATCGGTAAAATACAGTTCGCTATAAGCCAGTTGCCACAACAGGAAGTTGCTGATGCGCTTTTCGCCTCCGGTACGAATGAACAGGTCGGGCTCCGGCGCATAGTTCATTGACAGGTAGGGTTCCAGTGCAGCTTCGTCGAAACTGCCAGCCCGTTCCGGATGCTCGCGCAACATCGTCTGCACTGCCTGCATGATGTCCCAGCGCCCGCCGTAATTGGCGGCAACGGTCAGGGTCAATGCGGTATTGTCTGCGGTCAGCTGTTCCGCTTGTTCGATGTGGCGCACGAGGGTGTCGTCGAAGCGGCTGCGGTCGCCGATAATCTTGAGGCGGATATTGCTCTGGTGCAGCTTGTTCACTTCGCGCTGCAGCATTTTCAGGAACAACTGCATCAGGAACGTCACTTCGTCCGTCGGGCGGCGCCAGTTTTCGCTGCTGAAGGCAAACAGCGTCAAGTATTCCACGCCAAGTTCGTTACAGGCCTTTACCACGTCGCGCACGGTTTCCACGCCGCGCTGGTGACCCGCCACCCGCGGCAGGAAACGCTGCCGGGCCCAGCGCCCGTTGCCGTCCATGATCATCGCAATATGGCGCGGAATCTCGGGAGCTGCAGGAATAGTACGGGTAGAACTTTGAAATAGAGCCACTGGGGCACCCTTACAAAAAGGCCGGGGAAAGTGCTGACTGCACCGCGGAATAAACCGGACTCAGACCGCCATCAGGTCCGCTTCCTTGGACTGCAGCGCCTTGTCGACCTCGGCGACAAAACGGTCGGTCAGTTTCTGGATGTCGTCCTGGGCACGACGTTCCTCGTCCTCGCTGATCTCCTTGTCCTTGACCAGCTTCTTGAGCTGGTCGTTGGCATCGCGGCGGATATTGCGCACGGCGACCCGGGCATTTTCCGCCTCACCCTTTACCACCTTGATCAGGTCGCGGCGGCGCTCCTCGGTCAGCATCGGCATCGGCACGCGAATCTGGTCGCCGTTAGTGGCAGGATTCAGGCCCAGGTCGGCGTCGCGGATTGCCTTTTCCACCGGCGCCACCATGTTCTTTTCCCACGGCTGCACGCTGATGGTGCGCGCATCGACCAAAGTCAGGTTGGCCACCTGGCCGATTGGCGTCGGGTTGCCGTAGTAATCCACGGTCACGTGATCGAGAATACCGGTATGCGCGCGGCCGGTGCGCACCTTGCCGAAGTCCGTCTTTAGCGTCTCCAACGATTTGTTCATTTTCTGCTCGGCATTCTTTTTGATATCAGCAATCATCGTTCAACTCCTAGCATCAATTGCAATGCACCAGCGTGCCCTCTTCCTCACCCATCACCACGCGTTTGAGCGCGCCATGCTTGAAGATGTTGAACACGATAATGGGCAACTTCTGGTCGCGGCACAATGTCAGCGCGGTCGCATCCATCACCTTGAGATCCTTGGCAATGGCCTCGTTGAAATCCAGTTTGCCGTAGCGCCTGGCTGCCGGATCCTTTTTCGGATCGGCGGTATATACACCATCCACCTTGGTCGCCTTGATCACCACATTCGCGCCCATCTCCACACCGCGTAGTGCGGCTGCAGTGTCGGTGGTAAAGAACGGGTTGCCGGTACCGGCTCCGAAAATCACCACCATGCCGTCTTCCAGGTAGCGCAATGCCTTGCCGCGGATGAACGGCTCGGCCACCTGCTCCAGGTTGAGTGCGGACTGCACCCGGCATTCCATACCATGGTGTGTCATCGCATCCTGCAGCGCCATGGCATTCATTACCGTGGCCAGCATACCCATGTAGTCGGCGGTGGCGCGATCCATCCCGGCCGCAGCCGGCGCCACGCCACGGAATATATTGCCGCCGCCGATCACGATTGCCACCTGCACGCCGAGTTCGATGACCTCGCCGATTTCCTGGACGACGCGTTCGATAACCTCGCGGTTGATGCCGTAGCTGTCCTCACCCATCAGGGCTTCGCCGGACAGTTTGAGCAGAATGCGCTTATAGGCAGGGGCTGCGGTCATTATGGAGCCTCCGAATAAGTCCCACATGGCCACGCGCTGGCCTTTGCGGGATGGGATGCAAGAAAGGTGACGACGCGAAGGGTAGCGACCATGACACGGTGCGCGAAGCGTCTGGTGCGGGAAGGGTCGCTTGCGGTCGCTCCCGCAATCGGCTGCTGCACAGTAACGTGTCGCGACCGCCCCTTTGCTAGGAGCCTGACGCTGCAGACCGCCCGCAAAGCCAGCGCCCGTACGGGTTGCAACAAAAACGGGCTCTCGCCGTGTTGCGCTCCTTGGCATCGTAGATCAACTACGACCAGCGTCGCACGCCTTGCGATAATCCCGTTTTTGAAAACAACGTGGCTCATGTTGGACATATTCAGAGGCTCCTTAGCCTTTCGCCACGGCAGCGGCAGCGGCTACTTCGGCAGCGTAGTCCTCGACCTTCTTCTCGATACCTTCGCCCACCACGTACAACTGGAACGCGGACACCGAAGCATTCTTGCTCTTCAGTAACTGCTCGACGGTCTGCTTGCCGTCCTCGGCCTTGACGAACACCTGGCCCAGCAGCGTCATTTCCCTGAGGAATTTCTGTACCGTGCCTTCGGCGATCTTCTCCAGCATCGCATCCGGCTTGCCGGCTTCGCGCGCCTTTTCGATCGCAATGCGGCGCTCGGTAGCGATCAGCTCGGCGTCCACGCCGGAAGCGTCGATCGCCTTCGGCTTGGAAGCCGCGATGTGCATCGCGATATCCTTGCCCAGCGTCTCGTCACCGCCGGTGTAGTCGACCATCACGCCGATCTTGCTGCCGTGCAGGTAGGATGCCAGCTTGCCGGCGGTGGTGGCATAACGTGCGAAACGGCGCACCGTAACGTTCTCGCCCAGCTTCATCACCAGCGCCTTGCGGGTTTCCTCGACGGAACCGGAGCCGTTGGCGATGCTCAGGCCGGATAGCGCATCGATATCGGCCGGATCCTGCTCGGCCACGGTCTGTGCCAGGTTCCGGGCAAACGCATTGAAATCGTCGTTCTTGGCCACGAAGTCGGTCTCGCAGTTTACCTCGACCACCGCGCCGGTCTTGCCGTCAGCGGCGATGTAGGAAGCCACCACGCCTTCGGCGGTAATGCGCGCAGCAGCCTTGGTGGCTTTCGCGCCGCTCTTGATGCGCAACAGTTCCTCGGCTGCCTTGGCATCGCCGTTGGTTTCCACCAGCGCCTTCTTGCATTCCATCATGCCGAGGCCGGTCGCCTCGCGCAGCTCCTTCACCATGCTTGCGGTAATTTCCGCCATTGCTCTACTCCTTGAAATACTGAATCGGTATCAAATCAAAACATGTAAAAAAAGGGGCTTCCGCCCCTTTTTGCAGGACGCCCTGCTTACTCCGTCGCCGCCTCGGCGACCTGCTCAACCACTTCGTTGAGCGACTGGGCGCGACCTTCCAGTACGGCGTCGGCCATGCCGCGCGCATACAGGCGAATGGCCTGGCTGGAATCGTCGTTGCCGGGAATCACGTAATCCACGCCGACCGGGCTGTGGTTGGTGTCGACCACGCCGACCACCGGGATACCCAGCTTGCGCGCTTCGGTCACGGCACCCTTCTGGTAGCCGACGTCGATCACGAACATTGCGTCGGGCAGGCCCTGCATGTCCTTGATGCCGCCCAGGCTGCGCTCCAGCTTGTCCAGCTCGCGCTGCAGCATCAGGCCTTCCTTCTTGGATACCCGCTCCAGCGTGCCATCTTCCATCATCGCCTCCAGTTCCTTCAGACGCTTGATCGAAGTCTGCACGGTCTTGTAGTTGGTCAGCATGCCGCCCAGCCAGCGATGGTCGACATAAGGACAGCCGGCGCGCTGCGCCTCTTCCTTGATGATCTCACGCGCCTGGCGCTTGGTCGCGACGAACAGGATGGTGCCCTTGTTGGCAGCCAGCTTGCGCACGTACTTGACCGCCTCGTCGAACATGACGATGGTCTGCTCCAGATTAACGATATGAACCTTGTTGCGATGGCCGAAAATAAAGGGGGCCATCTTGGGATTCCAGAAACGGGTCTGGTGGCCGAAATGCACACCGGCTTCCAGCATTTGACGCATAGTTACAGACATTCAGATTACTCCAGTCGTTAAGGGTTAAGTTCTGCCACCCGTCAGCTGACCCGATTAGGGCACCCCAACATGAACGGGCAGGTAAATTTCCTGTTGTTCCAAAAACATGCCGAAACGAACAGGGCGCGCATTGTAACCCAAGCGCGCCCCGTGCTCAAGCTCGCCGGCGACTTTTTCTGCACCGGCAACCTTGGTCAGATCGAGGTGAAAAACCGGCCTTGCAACTCCTCCAGGCCCAACTCCCGCAGCAGCGCGGACAACCGGTCCGCCGCCTGCCCGCGCGGCAGGTTTTTATAGCTTGCCACGATCAGTTCGTTTTTCATCGAATGTTCCCAGCCCACCAGTTCGGTCACCATCACCTGGTAGCCGTGTGCCTGCAGCTGCAGGCAGCGCAACACGTTGGTGACGTGGCTGCCGAATTCGCGGGTATGAATTGGGTGGCGCCACAGTTCGGCCAGCGGATGCTTCAGCATCGCATTCTTGTGCTTGCGCAGCACCGCCGCCACCTCAGCCTGGCAGCACGGCACCAGCACGATGAACCGCGCCCGCTTTTCCAGCGCGAAGCGGATCGCGTCGTCGGTCGCAGTATCGCAGGCATGCAGCGCAGTCACCACGTCCACCTGTTGCGGCAGCCTGTCGGACGCGATGGAATCCGCTACCGACAGATTGAAAAAGGACATACCGCCAAAACCCAGGCGCTGCGCCAGTTCGCACGAATACGCGACCAGTTCCTCGCGCGTTTCGATGCCGAAAATATGGGAAACATCCTGTAGTGCCTTGAAAAAAAGGTCGTACAGGATGAAACCAAGGTAAGACTTGCCCGCGCCGTGATCCACCAGCGTCACCGCACCGTGCTCGTCCTTCACTTGCTGCAGCAGCGGCTCGATGAACTGGTACAGGTGGTAAACCTGCTTCAGCTTGCGCCGCGAATCCTGGTTCATCCGGCCGTCGCGGGTCAGAATGTGCAGTTCCTGCAACAGCTCGACCGACTGGCCGGGACGCAGTTCGCTCAATTCCTGCGAAGGGTTCTTTTTCGCCATAATGAATTATTCCTTTGTTCGCTTGCGCAGCCGCTGCGGATCCAGTGCTTTCAGAACGACTTGCAGCACCGGCGGCAACTGGCCGCACATCGCGGCAGCAACAACCTCGCCCGCCATGCCCGCCGTGAGCAGGCCGCGTGTGCCGTGCGCCAGGCTGCAGTACAGCCCCGGCTCGACCTCGCCGACCAGCGGCGTCGCTCCCGGCACCGAGCAACGCACACCGGCACGGCCGGACAAATGCGCCATGTCCATTTTACCCAGCGCCTCGCGCAAGGCCGGCATGTTCGCCGCGAGCTGCGCCAGATTGGCTTCGTGATCGGCTGCACGCAGGTCGACCGCATCGTCGTCGAACCCCGTGGTCGCACCCGCCACATGCAAGCCGCCCACGGCCGGCGCACAATAGCCTTCGCCGCACACCACGGCTTTCAGTTCTTTGCTTTCCGGCGTCGCCGGCAGTTCGCTGATCTGGCCGCGCACCGGCTGCAACGGAAAATCCGCAAACCGACTCAGCATGCGCGCCTGATAACTGCCACATACCACCGCCTGCTCCGCCTCGCATGAAAAATCTTCGCCGCTCGCACGCCAGCGGGATGCTCCACGCTCCAGTGCCGCCACTTCGTGCCCCAGTTGCAGCGTAATCAACGGATGATTGACGAGCTGCGCACATACCTGCGGCGGCACCACCCAGCCGCCGGCAGGAAACCACATCCCGCCGCAAGTCATTTCAATGCCGGCAAGCCGCGAAGCCTGCTGCGCATCGACGAACTGCAGCAGGTGCGATGGCCATTCCTGTTGCGCAAGCTTCGCGATGCGTTTTTCTTCCGCATCGTTGCAGGCAAACTGCAGCAGGCCGCACTCGGCACGTTGTACGCCATCCGCCGGCAGCAGTTCATCGAGCAATCCCAGCGCATGGCCATAGGACGCGAGCACAAAACGATGCAATTCGTTCATGCCCGCGCCGAAACGTGCATGCAGAATGCCGCACGGGTTGCCCGATGCCGCGTTGGCGATTTGTGTGGCCCGATCGATCAAGGTTACGGCCACGCCGCGCTGTGCCAGCGCATGCGCCGCCGCACAACCGGCGAGGCCACCGCCGATCACCAGCGCCGTCGCCGGTGTATGACTTGCCTGCCTGCTGCCGGGCAACTTGCCGCGCATCATCTCGCGCTTGCGGCCGTAACCAGGTGTGCGTTCCATTTCGAAACCCGCCTGCTGCAGCCCGCGCCGCACACAGCCTGCACTGGTGTAGCTTGCCAGCGTTGTGCCGGCACGCGAAGCACGTGCAATGCCCTCCAGCACCGGCTCGGCCCACATCTCGGGATTCCTTGACGGCGCAAAACCGTCGAGGAACCAGGCATCCACACTGGCTTGCGGCAATTGCGGCAAGGCCTGCGCCACATCCTCGACCGCCAGCGTCAGCCGCACGCGGCCCTGTGCGAAACTCCAGCGATTCCACCCCGGCACACGGCGCTGCCAGCGCAGGTACAGCGCCTCAGCCAGTTCGCGCAATTCCGGCCACAGCGCGAGCGCATCACGCAGTTCGTCATCGTTCAGGGGAAATTTTTCAACGCTGAAAAAATCCAGGCTGGCACCGACAGGGGCTGTCTGTTCGAACAACTGCCATGCGCAGAGGAAGTTCAGTCCGCTACCGAAACCGGTCTCGCCGATGCAGAAGCTCTCCCCCACCGACAGCGCGGAAAAGCGTCCGGACAGGCGATTGCCCTGCAGGAACACATGGCGCGTTTCTTCCAGCCCGGAATCGGCGGAAAAATACACATCGCCGAATTCGCGCGAATACGGTTGACCCTCTTTCCAGTCAAATGCCATGCCAGCGGGTGGGAGCTTCAGAAAATGTGGATATTAAACCACAGTGGAACCTCTGATGAGGTTCCAATCATTCGCCGTGCGGCTTGCGCGCTTGGTAGGCGGATACCGACTGGATAATGGTCGAAAAAGGTAATTCTTCCAGATTGTCGAAGGCCTGCTGCACTGCCTGCACCAGTGCCGCCACGTCGGAAACCAGTCCCGATTCATCCTGCAACAGTTGCAGGCCGCGCAGGCCACCGCACTGAATTTTCATGTTTTGCGCATGCGTCAACGGTGCATCCGGATGAATCCGCTTGAGCGCGAATTGCGAATTGTCGTACAGCAAGTCGTACAGCTTTTCACACTGTTCATGCGCCGCCGCCCTCGTGCAGATTACGGTTTCGCGTTCGGCGATCGCTCGCCTGCCCGCCAGCGAGCAGGCCGAGCAACGCGCCAGGATAGCCTTGCCAAACGGGCAGGCATAACGATCGGTGGCACGCAATTCCTTGCGGAAGGCATCTTCGTCCATACCTGCTCTTTATCAGTCGTCCCCCAGTTCAGGTGCCGGCTCGCGCACTTGGGACAGAAGGTCCTCCGCACCCAACTCATTTTCGGCAAATATCATCTTCACCGCACACTGCTCGGTCAAGGCCAGTTCGCGGCGCAATTCCTTGGCACGCGCCGAGGCCGGACGATATTCGTCATGCTGTTCGATTTTTTTCAGCTGCAGAATGGGGGTCTGAAACACCTTGTAAATGTAGTACGGCATAACTGCACCTCTCACGATTCCATAATGATACAATCGGCATGATATATCATTAAACGCTGATGCATGCGCAGCAATACTTCCATCAGGATTCTGGCGTCGCAATGACGCGCATGTTGCCCGCCTTACTCACACAATAACCTTTACTGGCTCGCTATTTGCTTTTGCATGTTCACAATGCAGAAGTTAGTGAACAACACCATGGAAATAACCACATCGGAATATGCCGACAGCACCGCCTACGACGAATTGCTGGGAACAGACCTGCTGCCACGCCCCGTGGCCAAGCCACTGCTCGACTACCTGAATTCGCTGGACCATGCGGAACTGGCGGCGCGCCGTCAGGCGGTGGACGCCACCATCAAGGCGATGGGTATCACCTTCACCGTCTACAGTGAGGCCGGCAACATCGACCGCACCTGGCCATTCGACCCGATCCCGCGCGTCATGGCACGCACTGAATGGGCGCGCATACAGGACGGACTGAAGCAGCGGCTGACCGCACTCAACCTTTTCATCAACGATCTGTATAACGAACAGCACATCGTCAAGGACGGTGTATTCCCGTTGGAAGTGCTTGCCGGATCGGGTAATTTCCGCCCGCAATGCGTTGGAGTCACGCCCCGCTTTGGCGTGTGGGCACATATTAGCGGCACCGATCTGGTGCGCGACCGCGACGGCACCGTGTACGTGCTGGAAGACAATCTGCGCGTGCCTTCCGGCGTGTCCTACATGCTGGAAAACCGCCAGATCATGAAGCGCATCTTCCCCGAAGTGTTCCGCACCACCCATATCCTGCCGGTGGACGACTATCCCACCCAACTCTTTGAGACGCTGGCGGCGCTGTCGCCGCGCCCCGGCGACCAGCCGGTGATCGCAGTACTCACCCCCGGCATCTATAACTCGGCCTATTTCGAGCACAGCTACCTGGCGCAGCAGATGGGCGCCTATCTGGTGGAAGGCTCGGATCTGGTGGTGGGCAGCGACGACGTGGTGTATATGAAAAGCATCTCCGGCCTGCAACAGGTGGACGTGATTTACCGCCGCATCGACGACGGCTTTCTCGATCCGGATGCATTCAGGCCTGACTCGACGCTGGGCGTGCGCGGCCTGATGCGCGCCTGGAAAAGCGGCAAGGTCGGCATCGCCAACGCACCCGGTGCCGGTGTAGCGGACGACAAGGTGGTGTACACCTTCGTGCCGCAGATCATCCGCTACTATCTCGACCAGGATCCCATCATCGACAATGTACCGAGCTACCTGTGCATGTACGACGATCAACGCGAACATGTGCTGGCCAACCTCGACAAGCTGGTGGTCAAGCCGGCCAACGAATCCGGTGGTTACGGCATGCTGATCGGCGAGCGCGCCACCCAGGAAGAGCGCGACCAGTTTGCCGAACTGATCCGCGCCAACCCGCGCAACTACATGGCGCAGCCGACGCTGGACATCTCCACCGCACCGACACTGGTGGACGGCCAACTCGCCCCGCGCCACCTCGACCTGCGCCCCTTCGTGCTACAGTCCGATCGGCTGTACGCCACCACCGGCGGCCTCACCCGGGTGGCAATGAACAAGGGCTCGCTGGTGGTCAACTCCTCCCAAGGCGGAGGCAGCAAGGACACATGGATCGTCCAGGAGGAGGATTCCTGAATGTTGGCTCGAGCCGCAGAAAAGCTTTACTGGATGGCGCGCTACCTGGAGCGCGCCGAAAATACCGCGCGCCTGATCAACAGCACCACTCACGTACTGCTTGACCTGCCGCTCGGCGCCTCGTTCGGCTGGACCAACCTGCTTGAAATCGTCGGCCTGGACGACCTGTTTCACCAGCATTATTCGCAGACCGACGAAGAGGCGATCATGCGCTTTCTGATCGAGGATGCACGCAACCCCGGCTCGATCCTGTCCTGCGTGCAGTACGCCCGTGAAAACACGCGTACCCTAAGGGAGGTTCTGCCCGCCGAGATATGGGAGCGTACCAACGGCATGTATCTCTATATCAAGGAAAATGCCACCATCGCCTGCCGCAGCCGGCGCAACCGTTACATGGTGCTGGACACCATCATCGAGCAGCGCCATGCCATCGTCGGACTGATTTCCGGCACCATGGGACACGATCTCGCCTACCAGCTGATCAAGCTGGGACGCAACATCGAGCGCGCCGACATGACCACCCGCATTCTCGACATCGGCTCGGCGGTGCGCTTTCCGCAGGACAACGTGCTGAAGGAAGCGCTGATGGAGCGCATCTGGATGAGCACGCTGAATTCGCTGTCGGCCTACCAGAATTACCGGCGCCTGGTGAACATGCACGTGCACCGCAACGACGTGGTGAATTTTCTGCTGTGCGACGACCGTCTGCCGCGCAGCGTCGCACACTGTCTGGGCGAAGTGGAGTCCTGCCTCAGGCTGATGCCCCAGTCGCAGCAACTGCAGATGAACGTCACCGAACTATCGCACCGCATTGTGCAGGGCCATGCGGAACGGCTCGACGCCCCCGCCCTGCACGAATACATGGACTGGCTGCAGACCAAACTCGGCAAGATCAACGATGCCCTGACCCAGCGCTATTTCCATGCCTACGATAATGGCATGCCGCCACCCGCTCCCGACCAGGCCGAAATTGAATTTGCCGAGCAATAGCACGCATGATAATGTTCGCCGCGACAACCAAATAATATTGTGCCCGTGCGGCTGACTTGATATGACTTATTGCCTAGCCATCAACACCGATCAGGGGCTGGCCTTCTGCTCCGATTCGCGCACCAACGCCGGATTCGACAACGTCTCCACCTACTCGAAGATGCACACCTTCATCTGGCCGGGTGAACGCACCCTGGTGATGCTTTCCGCCGGCAACCTGGGCACCACCCAGACCGTGATCAAGTGGCTGTGGAGCGATATCGAAAACAACGCACCAATAAACCTGCACAACGTGCCTACCATGCTGGCCGCCTCCGATTACATCGCCAACATCAGTTCCGGTGTGCAGAAGCAACAGTCCGAGCGCGACAGTTCCAGCACCAGCTTCGAGGCCACCTTCATTCTCGGCGGACAGATCGGGATGAATCGCCCGGAGACCATGCTGATCTATTCGCAGGGCAACTACATCCACGAGTCCGACGAACATCCGTTCCTGCAGATCGGCGAGACCAAGTACGGCAAACCCATACTCGACCGCATCATCAAGCGCAACACTTTGCTGCCAGCCGCCGCGCGCTGTGCGCTGGTATCGATGAATTCAACGACCCGCAGCAACCTGACCGTCGGCCCGCCGATCGACCTGCTGATTTACGAAAAAGACAGCCTCGGCTTCGGTCAGCGCATGACCCTGACCGAAAACGACCCGTTCGCGCAACAGCTTTCCGAAGCCTGGAGCCAGGGGCTGATCCGCGCACTCGACGACCTGCCGCGCTTCCCTTGGGAAAACTGATCTTCACAAACAATTAGGGGCGCCGTAGCGCCCCCGGACTGGATGGAAAAACATCCGCTCACGAAGTTCGATAGTCTCCCGGCCCCGCATCATCGCTCGGCGTAACGCGATAATGTTCCAGTACGGATATCCGCTTCAACAACCGCTCCAGCTCGCCCTGGTCGAACCACTTGCCGCGGCAAACGGGACAATGCTCGATCCTGATGCCGTGCTTGTTGGTCATCTGCAGTTCCGTATCACATCGAGGGCAATTCATGTTCATGGCGCTTCAATCCTCCTCGGCTATCCATGTGGCATGATGGGAATGGTGGTGTTTTTCCCCGCCGTGTTCATTCAGCACCAGTGGTTCGCCGAGGAACGGCAGCGTCACCGACCGCTCCTGCGGATTCCAGCCCTGCCAGTACACAACCGAGAATGACACCACCAGCATCAGCATCACCAGAGCTGAAACCGGGCGCCCCGAACGGATGCCCTGCACGGCCTCGCCCTGTTTACGACCTGTAACCATTGCCTGCGACAGATTCTCGCCATGCAACATGCTGGCGACAGCAACACCAATAATGTGCGCAACTACCACACCGACCGCCATATTCGCCAGCACCTCGTGAACATCCTCGAACTGCTCGCCCGAGGAAAGCGTGGCCAGGCCGAAAATGCCGATCCCGGCCGCCAGCAGCAGCATGACATAAATCATCCAGCTGCCCGTCGGGTTATGCCCCAGGTGGCGCCTGGCGTTGCCATTCGCAGTGTCGAACAGATACTTGATTGCCGTCGTCGGCGAAAACAGGAAGGATGAAAACCGCGCATAGCGGCTGCCAACGATGCCCCACAGAAGGCGGTAGGCTATCAGGCCCAGCATGAGCAAACCGGCAAACACATGCGTCGCAGCCCAGCTTTCGGCCTCTGCGGTAATGAATGCAACAGTAAAGGACAGTGCAAACAACCAGTGAAACAGGCGTGTCGGTATGTCCCAGACCCGTATCGATTTCATGATGTACTCCTTATCCTTATTACAGGAAGATGGAGCACACTCTAGACGGGCAAAATTAACTCTCCCTTAACGGCAACAGGGTTTCTACAATGCGGGAAATAACGTGACTTGTGTTATTCCGCTACCAACGCAACCGCAGTCGCGGCGGTCGTTTTGTCGATCTCCAGCCACACTTCGCAGTATTCGTTGATCTCGCTGTCTGGAGTGGGATCATCCGCGCAACTGCAGCCGCCGATCACACTCTGGTAGAAAACTCCGACCAGCACGCGGATCGTATCGCCTTCCCCGGCAACACGGTTGATGATCACTGAAACCGGTGCATCGGCCAGATAATTGCCGGTTGCCAATCCCTGTTGCAGCGGCAGTTCGTCGGCCTGCCATGCAATCTCCTGCTTGAGCACGGCCTCGAACTGCGGCGAGCCCCATGCCTGCAATGATTGTGCAAACCGCATCATGCCTCCGCTATCAGGACGAACAGCTCACCACAATGTGCGGCGTCCCTTCCGGCGCCGGCATTGCATAATGTTCCATGCCCGGCTGCTCCGTGAACGGATCGCGCAACAACTGCAACAGACGGTCCACCTCGGAGTAGTCGCGTTGTTGCGCCTTCTCGATCGCAGCTTGCGCCAGATGATTGCGCAACACGTATTTCGGATTGATCCGGTCCATGCGCGCCTTGCGTTCCGCATCGATACTGCCCTCGCCGAGCAGACGATCACGGTAGCGCGCGGCCCAGGCATCGAATGCTTCGCGGTCGACGAACAGGTCGCGCAATGCATCGTTGCGCGCACCCGGCGCCGAATCGAAGCTGCCCAGGCTGCGGAACAGATTGCTGTAATCAAGTCCGCTTTGCTGCATCATGCCGAACAGCGTCCTGAGCAGGTCGAGATCGTCCTCCTGCGCCTCGACCAGGCCGAGTTTTTGCCGCATCAATACCGTGAAGTGCGCCCGGAAGATACCGTGATAGGTATTCAGCATTGCGTTCAGCGACTGTTCGGACACCAGCGGGGTCAGCGTCTGTGCCAGCGCCGCCAGGTTCCACAGCCCGATGTTGGGCTGCTGGTCGAAGGCATAGCGCCCCTCATGATCGGAATGGTTGCAGATAAAGCCGGGATCGTAGCTTTCCATAAAACCGAACGGGCCGTAGTCGAAAGTCAGCCCCAGGATCGACATGTTGTCGGTATTCATCACGCCGTGCGCGAACCCCACTGCCTGCCAGTGCGCCATTAGGTGTGCGGTGCGGGTGAGAACCTCCTCGTAGAATCCGGCATGCCGGTCGTCCCGTCCTGCCAGGTGAGGGAAATGCCGGCCGATCACGTAATCCGCCAGTCGTTCCAAGCGCTCGTGCTGCTTGCGGTAATAAAACACCTCGAACGAGCCGAAGCGCACATGCGAAGGTGCGAGCCGCGTCACCACCGCTGCCGTCTCTATTCTCTCGCGGTAGACCTCCTCATCGCTGCCGACGATGCACAGGGCCCGTGTCGTAGGAATGCCCAAGCCGTGCATCGCCTCGGAACACAGGTACTCACGGATACTGGAACGCAGCACCGCACGGCCGTCCGCATTCCGGGAATACGGCGTCTGCCCGGCCCCCTTGATCTGCAGGTCCCAGAATTCGCCGCAATGGTTTTTCACCTCGCCCAGCAGGATTGCGCGCCCGTCGCCCAGTTGCGGCACGTAATAACCGAACTGGTGCCCGGCATACACCGCCGCCAGCGGCTCGCTGCCCGGCAACAGGCGGTTGCCGACGAAATACTCGGCAAAGTCGTCGCGTTTGGCCTGTTCCGCCGCCAGGTCCAGCAATTCCGCCGCATCGGGATTGAAACTGACCAGGTAGGGTTCAGGCAAAGGCGTGGGCGCCAGCCGGGTGTGGAAGCCACCCGGCAAACGCGCAAACGAATTGTCGAAATGCAACTGTTCCAGTGTTTTCATTTGTTACAAACTCAACCCCGGAACAACAAACAGCCGGGGGACTGCGTCATGCCGTTACCGGCTGTTCGGCCGTCTGCTCGGCCCGCTCCGGTTCGCCCTGCCACAGCATCTCGTATCCCAACTCCTTGCTGTCCGTACACATTGCGGCCATTGCCGCGAATTTTTCCTTGAACACATGGTCGGCATGCGACTTCTCGTGCTCCTCGAATGAACGCCAGTAAGTGACGATCGCGATATGGTCATCGGCCTCGCGCGATTCGCCGAGCGAACCCTCGTCCGAGACGAAACCCGAGAATTTGAAAACCTGGCCGGCAATAAACCCGCCTTTGTCGCCACCGTAGGTGTTTTTCACAACGTTGCACATCTCGCCCAACGCCAGCTCGACGTTGTCGAATTCCACGCCGGGCTTGAGCTTGAGCGTGTTGAACAGCATCTTTGCCCCGAAGGGTATTTGAACAGGCTCATACATGGCTTTTCTCCTATCACATTGAACCCGCTGCCTGCCCCCTCTCAGTCAGCACATTGATTCCATGCGGATTTAGCATGAAATACACTCTTCCCTCAATCGATGGCAGAAAGTCCGCCGTCGCAGCATGAGGACCGATTATCCTCCAACTGTTGACTATTATACTCAGGTATTATTACAATTCAATACAACGTTCTGTAACCTCGACCGAGGAGGAAATATGTCGTCCCCCGAACTATTCGATGCGGTACTGGCCGGTAATCTGGAAAACGCCCGAAAGCTGCTGCAAAGCGGCGCCGACTGCAATGCCAGCAATGGCGAAGGCGTAACCGTACTGATGCTGGCGGCCGGCAACGGCCATATCGCGCTGGTCGATGTGCTAATCGAGGCCGGCGCAGACGTCAACGCCACTGACGTGCGCGGCTGGACGGCCCTCATGAAGGCCATATACAACTACGACATGGATGTCGGCTTCCCCGAAATCATCAGCATGCTGATCGACGCCGGCGCGGAAGTCGAAACCCGGATCGTCTACGGCACGCGGCCGCTGATGCTGGCAGCCGGCTATGGGCAGGCCGGGGTAATTGAAGTACTGCTGGCCGCAGGAGCAGACGTCCAGGCCCAGAACGAAGGTGGCCGCACCGCACGCACGATGGCCGAGGCCAAGGACTACGTCGAAGCTTTCAACCTGCTTTATGAAGCCGAAATGATGCTCGGCGAAAACCTCAAGGGCGCATGCTCATCGCATGATGCGCCGGGCATCAGCATCGTCAACTTCACGCGCAACCCGCCCCACTGAGAACAGGTGCCTGCCACTTCAAGGTGCCTGTTCCACCAATATCCAAGGAGAACGGCATGCTTGCAAAAACCAAACCCACCCTCGATGGCAACCCCGTAGAACTGCGCGGCATGTTCCCGCAAGTCGGTGACGACGCCCCGCCCTTTTCGCTGGTTAACAAAGATCTGCAGGACGTTACGCTGGCCAGTTTCGGCACCAGGAACAAAGTGCTGAACATCGTACCCAGCCTCGATACCCCAACCTGCCAGGCTTCGGCTCGCCGCTTCAACAAGGAAGCCGCCAATCTGGACAATGCAGTGGTAATCAATATTTCGGCCGACCTGCCGTTTGCAATGGCACGTTTCTGTAGCAGCGAAGGGCTGGACAATGTGGTCAACCTCTCCACCATGCGCGACCATGGCTTCATGCAATACTACGGCGTTGAAATCGCCAATGGTCCGCTGGCTGGGCTTGCCACGCGAGCGGTCGTCGTGCTGGACGGCAATAACAAGGTACGTTACACCGAGATGGTCAGCGCGATCGAAAATGAACCGGACTACGCAGGAGCCCTGGCGGCATTGAAAGCGATCTGACAGTCGCTTTTTACCACTTCAAAGTTTGACGGCACGCGTCAACAGGTATTCATGGCGTACCACGTTGTCGTGCAGGTATTCGCCCAGCACCTCGTCCATCTCGTCGCGCCAGGCCTGCAGCCGTGCCGGTTCCGATTGCAGTGCCTGCACCGCGCGAATGAACGGCCCCGCCTTGGCTTCCTGAACCAGTCGCAGGTGTTGCGGCGTGAGCGCCGGCACGGCCATGATGCCACGCTCCATGTGAAAGTTCTTCACCGCGTCGCCCAGCCGCTGCCTGACGACGCCGACATCGCCCCACAGTATCGGCGACGGCACGCCCTGCGGCGGCGGGACGTATTTCGCAATCAGCGCGAACTGGCGGCCGATCAACTGCTCGCCGGGCCACGAGGCAAACACGATGGTGCCGCCGGGTTTCAGCACGCGCAGCATCTCGCTCACCGCCACTTCGGGACGCGGCGCGAACATGTGCCCGAACTGGCTCAGCACCACGTCGAACGACGCCTCCGGAAAAGGCAGCGCCTCGACGTCACCCTCGTGCCAGTCGATGTCGCCGTAACCGGCCACCGCAGCACTGTGTTTCGCCTGTTCCAGCAGCGCCGGCGTCAGGTCGAGCGCCGTCGTCTTCGCGCCAATGCGCCGCGCCGTGATTGCCACCACACCGGTGCCGGTACCGACGTCCAGCACCGCCTGGCTGCCGTCCACTTTGGCAAAGCGCGTCAGGTGTCCGGCCACGGGCGTGGTAAACATCGCCATGTCGCCGAAGTTGCCCAGCGTCCAGGTTTCGCGCTGCTTGTTCTTGAATTCCGTCAATGGGTCCGTGCTCATGATTTCCTCCTTAGCCGGGTCATTCTTCACCTATGTCTTCGTGCCACACATCCGGGTGCGTCTCGATGTACTCCGCAAGCATCCGCATGCATTCGTCCGAGTCGAGGTTGATGACCTTGACGCCTCGTTCACGCAGCCAATCGATTCCACCCTGAAAGGTGCGCGATTCCCCGGCAACCACCGTCCCGATGCCGAACTGGATGACGAGTCCGCTACAGTACCAGCACGGCGCAAGCGTCGTCACCATGATCGTGTCGCGATAGCTGCGCTGTCGCCCTGCCTTGCGGAAAGCATCCGTTTCGGCATGCACGGATGGGTCGTTTTCCTGCACCCGCCGATTATGCCCCCGCCCGAGCAATGTGCCATCCTCGCGGAACAGCGCCGCTCCGATCGGTATGCCACCTTCGGACAGGCCAAGCCGCGCCTCTGCGATGGCGACAGCCAGCATGGCTTCGTAATCGATAACGTTCGTCATGACGTGGACTATTTCGGCTGGGCCCTGCTGAAGGTTATGGCAAACTTCCACTGCGTCAGCTGGGAAGTGCGGTAGATCGCCGTCTTCGTGGCATTATCGAACTCGTAGCTGGTTTCCCCGGCAGAATTCGACAGCATCTCGTTCGCGGCCTTTTTCAGCGTCTCGCTGCCCAGGTCCCGTGGATCCAGAAACTCGCGCCTTGTTATTTTGTGTAGCGTGGTCAGGCCATCCGGCGCCAGTGCGAAAAAGGCGACATCCGGCCGCAGTACCAGGACCGAGTCCACCTGGTCGGCCAGCTTCTCGAGAAACAGCGACACGCCGATCGCACCGATTACCTTGCCGCCCTTCTTCACGGGAACCGCGATCACTGCGGAACGTTTCCCGGTGCTTTTGCTGACCACCAGCGCCCCCATGACGTCTTCGCCGGACATCAGGCCCGGGAAATAGGCCCGGTCACTCAGTTTTACATCCATCAGCCCCCTGTCGACGGTGTAATAGCGTCCGTCGGGGCGGACGAACCAGACGACGAGGCCGCCATCCGATTTCTCATATCCGCGCAGCAGCGGTTTCATCTTTTTCCAGTTACCCGATTGCGCCTCGGTCGTTGAGGCCAAGATTGCCACGCTCTGCTGCACGCTGCTCATGCGCAGATCGGTGTAAGAAACGAAGGCGGAGAGCAGGCTTTGCGCATCTTCCTCGACAGGGGGACGAACAACCGAGGGCTGGGCAAAACCAGATCCGGAGATAACAAGCATGAGCAAAGCCGCAACACTTAAAAACCATTTCCTGGACATTTTTCGCTCCTTCCGCAAAGTGAACCTGGCTGACTCCTCGAATACTTCCCTTGACTCGCTGCAACTGAGCTCATGGTACGCGCGTAAGCAGATGGATGCCGTATTCCGGTATTTAATTTCAGGGTTGCCGAATTTTATATCCCTGCCCTCTTTAATTACGGCTCCTGTCATGTAAGAATGCCTCGGGTAAGCCCAACTATTGTAACGAACTATGGACAACCTGCTTGAAGTCAACAACCTGCATCATGCCTATGGCCCGCACCAAGTGCTGAAGGGCATCAATCTCACCGTCCCGCACAACAAGATCATCGGCATCATGGGGGCCAGCGGCAGCGGCAAATCCACCCTGTTGCGCCACTTCACCGGGCAGTTGCGCCCGTCGAAGGGCAGCGTGAAATTCATGGGCAAGGTACTGCATGAACTCAGCAGCAACGAACTATACAAAATACGCTTGAAGATGGGCATGATGTTCCAGGTTAGCGGCCTGTTCACCGACCTGACGGTTTACGAGAATATGGCCTTCCCGCTGCGCGAGAACACCGACTTGCCGGAAGCGATCATCAGTGACCTGGTAATGATGAAGTTGCACGCCGTCGGTTTGCACGGCACCCAGCAACTGATGCCGACCGAACTTTCCGGCGGCATGGAACGCCGCGTGGCGCTGGCGCGGGCAACCATCACCGACCCCGCGCTGATCATCTATGACGAGCCATTTGCCGGACTCGACCCGATCTCGCTCAGCACCATCGCCAACCTGATCCGCAAGCTGAACGATGCCCTGGGTGTGTCCTCTGTCGTGGTTACCTACGACCTGGCCGAATCGCTCAAGATCGTCGACTACATCTATTTCATCCACAACGGGGTCATGGCTGCAGAAGGCGAAGTAAAAGAGATGATCAATTCGCAGGATCCGCTGGTCAGGCAGTTTCTCCACGGCGAGCCGGATGGCCCGGTCCCCTTCCACGTCCCCAGCAAACCGTATCCGGAATCTTTGTTCAACGAAACCTGATGCGTTGCTGCAAACCGGTTTCGCAATGGAACAATTCTGCCGCACGCCTGGTCAATTGACAGCGCTCGGCAATGCGCGATGCCATCCGGAAATCCACCGGGTTTTTCCGCATCAAAAACATTGAACGACCCGACTGCAGTCATGTCATCATGACTTAACGTGATGGGCATAATCTGCCTGTCACAACAAGGAGAGGCATCATGCAGCAATCCTGGAAGGACAGTATTTATCTGCAACGCGAACAACTCGCCCGCATTCTGCGAGAGCCGCTCGCACGGCTGGCCGACAAATGCACCCCCGCCTGGAATGATCGCGAACAGCTGAACAAGCTGCTTCTGGATGGCTTCGCAGGTATCCCGCACTGCACCTACCTCTACTGCGTCGGTACGGACAGCGTGCAGATCTGCGACAACGTGGGTAAAGCCGGGCTGGTGCCCGGGCACTTCGGGCGCGACCGCTCCCAGCGGCCCTACATGAAGGAGCCCGTCCCGAGCTGGGGATTCCTGCTGTCGGATGCCTATATCAGCCTGGCGGGCCACCGCCCCTCTCTCACCGCCCTTCAGGCCGTAAGCTCGGATTCCCGCCTGTTGGGATACCTCGGCGCCGATTTCGACCTGCGCAACCTGCCCGTGACCGCGGAACAATATCAGGAGCCATCCGAGTGGCGCCAGGTGAAGGGAGACCCCGTGATCCGGGAATCCGTCATGCGCCAATGCCGTGTCGACAGCCCATTGGACGGGCATCTGGAGCAGGCGCTGTCGATCCTGGAAGAATTGATGGCCGACCGGGGCGTGTTCCAGTGCATGATCCATTTCTCGAGCAGCCAGGCAACGATCTGGACGCGGGACGATCCGTTCCGCTACCGCATCCTGGATGAGGAAGCGCTGAACGATCCGGATATCTGCCTGGCCTACCCGTCCCGGCCCTACCCCCCCGATGCCGCGATACCCCAGCACGAAATCCCCCGCATACTGGAAACCCTGCATGCCATGCGCGTGGCCGACGAGAACATCTATTTGCGCATCGCCTCCATCAACCTTTTCAATGGCATGATCAGCCTGACCTTCTCCTGCGACGGCACCCACTACATGCGCCACGACGAATTCCTCGGCAAGAACACCCAGTTCTGGTTCGGGGTCGCTGCGTGAGCAGTGTGCCGCTAACCCAGCACCCCTGCCAGCCACAGCCGCAGCCGTAAACCCGGACCCGTGGTGTAGCCAACCTCAACGAAGCGTATCCGCCCGTCCGTGCCGATGATGAAACTGGCGGGCACCGCATGCACGCCCCACGCGGCGGAAAGCCGTCCATCGGCATCGTTCACCACGGGAAAGTGCAAACCCTGCGCGGCGAGATGTCTGGCCACTTCTGCGGCACTGCCGCTTTGCATCGCCACGGTGATGGTATTCGGATGATCCCGTGCAATAGCGGCGATGGAATCCTGGTCGACCCGGCAGATCGCACACCAGCTTGCCCAGAAATGTACCAGCACGGGTTGTACCGGTCTGGCGGCCAAGGCGTAGGCACTGCCGTCGAGCCGCATGCCGGATAACGGCGGCGCCATGCCGCTCGGCATATCGCGCTGTTGCCAGGTACGGATACCGACGATCAGCATCACGAACAGCAGCAGCTCGATTGCGCGCCTGCGCCAGATTTTCATGCGGGAAATTTTTGCAGCAGGAAGGGACAATGGCTGGCTCAGGGCTTGCCGAACAACTCGTCGAGCGGGTTCTTGCCTGTGGAGGTGCCGGTTGAACCGGAGGAAACGCGCTTCGCCGTGAACTCTTCCTCGATGTTGTCGCGGTAATAACTCCAGGCCGAACCCGAGCTGCCGAGCCGGCGCCAGGCTTCCGCGCCGACACCGCTGTACTGCAGCGTGCTGCCGTCGTCGAGCTGGACTTGCAGCAGGCGGGCGGATGCATCGTAGCCGATGGCGCGCAGCTTGCCGGAATTGATCTTCTTCATTTCCATGTCAGTAAATGCATGAGGCTATTCAGCCTCCAGGCTTCCCACTTTCTTGTACAGCCACCCGCCAAGATACAAGCTTGCACCGAGCACCAGCAGACTCGCAATGCGTACCAGCGGTGTAGCCAACGCAATGTCATACAACAAAGCCTTGAATATGGAAGCCCCAAAAATCAGCAGCGACGACTGTCCGAGAATCTTGTCGCGTCTTTGCAGGGAAAGGGTCAGGCAGCCCAGTGCCAGCGCCCCCCAGACCAGCGACACAACAAAGCGGCTATCGAAAAATTGTAACGCCCAGCCCATGACAGCAATATGCCCCGCATACAGGGCGATGCTTCCCATGTCGTTTTTCCCTGCCGCTTTCCGCAACAAATAGTAGCCCAGGTAAAGTTCTGCGGCATAGCAAAGCGCCAGCAAGTCATGGGCAGGAACCTTACTGCTGGCAGGCAGCAACGAATATCCCGTGAACAGGCGCAAATAATTGGCGGCGAATATCAGGGAAACGGCAAACCACAGCGGTGTGCCGGGTGCCTTTATGTCGCCGCGCATGGCTGCATACGCGCCCACAAGCGGAATGAGCAAGAGCCCCACCCACGGCGCCCACAATGCCGGCACCGACTCCATATAGCCCGCATGCACCAGCACCAGTGCAACATAAGCGCTAAGCAGCATCCGCCCGCCTGACAGATCTTTCCCAAGCACGCGATACACAATGAAATAACTCGCCAGCAGGAATGCTGCGCTGGCCACCGCAATCCATGGCGCCAATCCCGGAATGTGTGCATCCAGAATGTGGTATTGAACAAAGTAAAACAATACCAGCGCCGGGATGTGCGCAACCGCCATCTCGTCCGACATCTGCGCAATACGGATACTGAACACCGATGCGGCAGCGACAAAAATCAGGAAATGTATCGTCTGGAAAACCAGTGCTTCGACCCACGCCCCCGGCATGGAGCCTTGCCACTTCAGATCGAATATCACCAGGGCCAGATACATCGCCAGGATATAGATGCTGCGTTTTCCCACCCAGATCGAGAAAATCGAGAACACCACACTCCAGCAGGCAAAATAGACGATCAGGTCCACGATGGAATAGCTGACCCCCCCCAATAAAAGCGGCGCAGTATAGGAGCCGACGACGGCAAATAACGCATACAACTCGCTCAGGAACAGGCGGTTCAACCACAGCGATGCCAGGCAAATCGCGATGATTCCACTCGTCGCGAAAGTCGTGTTTACCAGGTGATAATAATTGTGTGCGCCATACATCGACAAAAACAGCACCACAATGCCTGTCGCAGGCAACAGGCTTGCATAATGCATATCCTTGCTGCGCAGCAGCAACCCGATGCCAACACAGACAATACCGCCCAGCATCGACAGCACTACTTGACGTGCCGGCGTCAGCCAACCCGCATCGATCGCCAGCGACACCAGATAGATCGAAGCCAGCACCAACGCGGTTGCACCTGCCCAGCCAAGAATACTGGTAACCGGGAAAGCTGCTTCTTGAGAGTTTTGCACCCTGCTTACCGCCGGCCTGGATGGCGCTCGGGCTGGAGGCTGGACAGCGGAGGGGGCAGTTACAGACGCAACAGCCGCTGAAGTCCCGGCAGGTGTACTTGGCCGGGGCATGCTCAACTTGATAAATTTTTCTATCGCCGACAGGCGCGTTTCGATTTCAGCTAGCCGCTCTTCCAGATTCATACTGAATGTCCCCCTGACATAATCATTCCTGCTCGCCCAATAAAAAATTGCCATTGGGAGAGTGGCTCTGATCCTGGATTATTTAATATCCCCTGTAGCTCAAGAAAACCGGTGCTACCCCACCGTTACAATGTTTTTAGGTTGCACAGAATAATCCATTGCGCGGGCCAGTGCCTGCGGCGATGGAGACACTCCAGTGGTCCTCACTGAGGGACGCCGCCATCCAGCCCTTTTCGGGCAGGATGCGCCCGAATTGCTGTGCGGATCGCGCCTGCTTCAATACCGTCCGTGGGTCTTGGTGATGTAATTCGTCAGTTCCATGCTCTCCTGGTTCACCCGTGCCAGGTTGGCGTGGGTAATCCGGAACAGCGCGCGCATCACCATATAGGCCAGGCGCGGATTGGCATCCAGCAATTCCTCGAAGTCGTCCGGGTCCAGCGTATAAACGGTGGCATCGCCCAGCGCGCGCAGTGTGGCCCTGCGCTTGGACTGCTTCACGAATGCCCGGGTGCCGGCGCACTCTCCCTCCGTCATGGTGTAAACGTGCTTGTCCACGCCATCGGCGGTGTCTTTGCTGATGACGGCGAGCCGGCCCATGACAAGAATGAACAGGGTCCGGTCATCTTCACCTTCCCGGACCAGCACCTCGCCATCTTTCAAATGGCGCACGCCCAGCTTCTCTGCCAGGATTTTGGCTTTTTCTTCGGTAAGCTCGGCTCCCACGCAGGCGTTGCGGACCAGTTTGTAATCTGCGACTTCGCTCATGACTCAAGTCTCCTTTTCATGTAAATCGGTAACAAGTGATGCGTCATCCAGTGCCCGCGAGAATGCCGGCAAAAGCAGCAAATCGGTTCAGGGATATTGCGATCCCACTCCAATGTCCCGCTATTTTAATATTTAAAGGCTAGATGGTGTTGCGCAGACGCTAACGAGGCGGATCGACGCGCTCGGCGGTGAAGGCATTGATGCGATACCAACCGGCAATGCTGTAACGGTCGCGCTGTGCGGGCAGCACCTCGTGCGGGAAATCCTCGCTGAGGAACACCGCTATCCGGCCCATTCCGGGCTGGATGCGGGCAAACGGCTCCACCTCTTCCGCCCGGTACAGCAGCATCTCCCCGCCGCCGTCCGGCTGCCAGTTGTAGTTAAGGTAAAGCACAACCGTCAGCACGCGATTGCCTTCGCCCTTGAAGGCATCGAAATGTTTTTTGTAGAAGGCACCCGGCGCATAGTGCGCAAAATGGCCTTCATAGGAAAAAAGACCTAGGAACAGGCAGCGGTTGAGATAGACGCGCAATTGCTCGATCCATTCCAGCCAGCCCCGCTCGACCGGGTTGCCGGCTTCGAGCCAGCGAATTTCGTCGCGGCGCACGAAGCCGTTCAGCATCTGGTCCTGCGCCCGGCCAATGCCGGCAGGAGCAAATTCTGCTTGTCTGAGCGAGGTGACGCGCTCGAACAGCGTGTGGCACAAATCTTCGGGAATGGAATCATCCAGCAGGCAATACCCCTGCCGGTAAATATCCGAGGCGATACGCTCGAATATGGTGGTGCCGTCGTAAGTGCCTTGCGCACCCGCAGCAGGCAATGCCTTGCCCATGTATTTCTCCATGTCGCGCAAAGGGCCCGAAGGGCCGCAAATCGGCGGCGCGCGAGTTTAGCACGACATAACCGACAAACGGGCACGATGCAGCCGATAAACGTAATAAACGAAGCAGGTTAGTCCTGTATCATGAAATTTACTTTGGAAAATGGAGCACGACATGAACCGAGCTTGCGTCCGCCTCTCGATCCTTTCTGTAGTCATCGGAATCTTCCTCGCCGGCCTGCCCGTCCAGGCCAACGCCGAATCGCCTGCCGCCAAACGCGCCGAGATACGCAAGATGCGCAGCAAAACCCTCGCGAAACTGTACCGGATTCACCCGGCTGCCCGCGCCAACGTTAACGGATCGGCCGGCTATGCCGTGTTCAGCAATGTCGGCATCAACCTCATCCTGCTGTCCGCCGCCGGCGGCTCGGGCGTTGCGCATGACAATCGCACCGGCAGAGACCTCTACATGAAAATGGTTTCCGGCGGGGTCGGCTTCGGGCTGGGTGTCAAGGATTTCCGCGGCGTGTTCGTGTTCCACAGCCACAAGGCCTTCAAACATTTCGTCAACAGCGGCTGGGAAGCCAGCGCCCAAGCCGATGCCGCTGCCAAGTCAGGTGACAAGGGCGGCGCCGCGGCAGGCGCGATCACGGTTGCAGACGGCGTGGATCTCTACCAACTCACCGAGAACGGGCTCGCCCTGCAGGCAACAATACAGGGGACAAAGTACTACAAGGACGACGACTTGAACGCCAGGTAGCCTGGCCGGGGACGCCTTAATCCAGCTTGAGTTCGTTTCCCAGGGCTGTGCTCACGGTTTCAAATTCACCCATGATCTTTTGCCAATCGCTTCCCAGATGGGTACCGATATAGTCAATAAACGAAGCATCCGGATCGTTCATGAGAATGGCGACCGCGCACCCGCCGACGTTGTCCCTGAGCTTCATCAGCACATCGTATTTGGTCCCGCTTGCCAGGGGGTCATCAACCACGACAGGTGCCGGATCGAAGTACAACTTGGGAACATCGCTGCGCAGGCTCGGGGTAAAGTCGGTTTTGAAGGCCGCCTTTGCTTCATCGAAACTCCGGAATTCGGCGAAATGCCCGAAGGGATAAATCTCGAAATACTGCTCTACCGGAGGCAGCTTGTCCTGTTCATGCGCGGCCTCGAAAGCCTCTTCGACGTCTGCGCGCTCCCCGACCTTGAGGTGGATCCGGATGATGAGTGCTTCCGTTATGCCGGTAAATCCTTGGGTCTGGAAATGCCGTACGATGCGCTCGGCCGCAGCATCCGCTGCCAGGGTAGAAGAGTTGTTCATTGAAATAATTCCGAAAAATTTCCGTTTTCTGGAAGGCGCAGTTTACATAAACCCGCCAGGAAGCGCCAAGACAAACCGGACAGGCGGCATCTATACGGCTATAGCCGTTGCAAAGCCACAACAGATTATTTCGGGCAATTGACCCGACCAAAACGGGCAAGGATAATTCCGGCAGAAAATCCGAATTGCAGACCATTTCAAATCAACTTTTCGCAGGCGGCGATATCGTAATCGAGACTATCCAGGCCTATGCAGCCCATCCGCTATCCCAACTCGCTATCTTCATAGCGGCAAATGCCCTCATGGTCTGGCGCCTCCACATGATGGAGAGCAAGGGCTTTGAGGGAACGGTGCTCGGCACGCTCATCATGCCCTACTGTTCGGGCTTCCCGAACCTGGTCTTCGCCTATGTCATGAGCCAGTCGCCCGGCAATGGTGGCGCGGTCATCGATAACTGTCTCGTCAACAATGCCACCAACCTGACCTTCATCCTCGGCATGGCCGCGCTATTCGGCGCGGCAGCGATCCTGCCCAAGACAAAAGCCCAGCAAAAAAAGCACAAGGTATTTTCCCGCATCAACCGGCTCAACCTGCTATTTACCCTGATTGCCCTGTTCCTGTTCACCGGCACGCTCTGGGCCCTGGCCAAGGATGGGGAGCTGAATTTCTACGACGGCCTGATCCTGGTCGGGCTGTTCGTCTTCTGGCAGATATTGCACATGTTTGAAGTGATGAAGGACAACGTCAGAAACGAAAAGTCGATCCACTGGTCTATCATTATCGACCTCGCGCTGATCGCGGTGAGCGCCTACGGCATCTATTTTTCCGTCAATCACCTGGTGGACTGGTCAGCCACAACCCAGAATCCGCTGTTCAGTTTCGCCAGGATCGGCTGGGTCAGCGGCTTGCTCATGGTACTGCCCAATGCATTCCTTGCGCTTTATTACACCTACATCGGCCGGCAGGATATCGTCCTGACCTCCCAGGTCGGCGACGGGCACATCTGCATCCCGATGTGTATCGGCCTGTTTTCCGTCGTCAATACGGCCCAGATTCCCGATTCCTTCCAGACCGGCATCTATATCATCCTGGGAGCTGCCGTGATTCTTTTCCTGTCGATTGCCGCGCTCGGGCGCATTCCCCGCTTTGCCGGTGCCGGACTCGTCGGCGCGTACGCATTTTTCCTGTACAACGGGCTAATTCAGTAGAACAGCGCGCCTTATGATAGAACCTGTCTAAAATGTAGCGAGCGCAGTAGTTTTGAGGCAGGTTCTACAACACCACATCCGTCCTGCGCAGACGATTCGCAATCACACGCATCACGTTCTGCGCGAAATTCGGCGTCTGCTGAATCATGAAATTGAAGCGGTGGCGGTCCACCGGTAGCAGCCGGCAATTGTTCCGGGCAACCACGGTGGCGGAGCGCGCGCCGTCGTCGATCATCGCCATCTCGCCGAGGATGGTGCCCGGTTGTGCGGTTTCCATCATCCTGCCGTTGACCCAGATTTCGGCGACGCCGGACATCAGCACATACATATAGCCGTTCTGGTCTTCACCTTCCTTGAACAAGGCATGGCCTGCCGGAAGCTCATAGAGGTCGCCCTCGTGATGAAAGAGTTCGGCAAAATTCATCTAATCCTCCCCACCTGTCCTTATCTGAAATTATTGCCTAACGGCTGATCGGTTTGTAGCAACTCCGCTTGGGTGCGGCAAACTCGCGCAGCATGTCCTCGAGGGCGCGTAGGGTTTACACGTCCAGATCTTTCGACGACTCATCGAGTAACTGCTGCTCGAGCCCGGGCCCATTAATGCTTTCGGCTCTATCTTTACTTTACAGTTTTCCTGGTTGCCGGAGCCTTCTTGGCCGGAGCCTTCTTGGCCGGCGTCTTCTTGGCCGGCGTCTTCCTGGTTGGCGCCTTCTTGGTTGCCGGTGCTTGCTTGGTTGCTGCTTTTATCTTGTTTTCCATCTTTTCGGCAGCTGTCATTATTTTGGCTCCTGCCTTCCTGGCAGCTTTCTCCAACGAGGCTTCCGCCTTTTTTGCCGCTTCCTCTATCTGGTGCTCTGCCTTCAAGACTACCGGTTTCATCTTTGCTCCCGCCCTTTGGGCTGCGGGCCTTATCTTGGCTGCTTCCAGCCTGGTTGCAGACATGATCTCCGCCCCGGCCTTTCGGGCTGCCGGCCTTAATTCGGCACTGGCCTTTTTGGCTGCTGCCATTATTTCGGCAGCCGCCTTCTTTGCCGCCAGCATGATATCGGCTCCCGCTTGATGTGCTTCCGATTTCCTGGCTACTGGCTTTTTGACTACTGGCTTTCTGGCCGCCAGTTTTTTGGCTACTGGTTTTTTGGTTACTGGTTTTCTGGCTGCCGACTTTTTAGCTACTGGTTTTTTAGCTGCTGTCATTCTGATCTCCTTGGCCTAACAGTGAAGTTGATGAAAAACCAAAACACAAATGTAATTGCACAGAATTCAGATATCGCCTTGCAGTACATAATGCCACTTTCCATGGCAATTTGCAGTAGTCACAAACTTCTTTTTACTTGAGTTTTTCAGTTGCAAAACATGGGATGGAATCAGCGATGCCGGCAGGCACAATTGTTCTGCCGCGATTCAAGCTGCTATCATGCTGCGCAACCAGCCCGCGCAATCCTGCCGACCCCATCCACAATCCAGTTCACGCAATCACATGGCCGAACAAATCATCGACGTTGGCACACTGCTCAAGGACGCAAACGAAAACCTGACCGCCGAGGAAAAGGCAGAACTGAAACAAAAGCTGTCGGAAAAATTACAACAGCTCGACGCAGCAACAGAGACCGACCCGCTGCAGCGCGCCCGCCTGCAACTGGACCTTGCCGAAATCCTGAACCTGCTGGAGCGCAAGCCGCAGGCATGGACAATCGCCCTCGAGGCGTTCGCCACCGCCATGCAGCATTCATCCTGGCAGGACGCCGTCGAGGCATGCAACGTGATGTATCAGGCCGAACAGCCGGAGTCCATCGCCGTGCTCGGCATGGGTATCTGGCTCGCCGTCACCTTCCCCGTCGATCCCGAACTGACCGTGGCCATGCTGGTCCACGCCATTGACGAAATGCCGGACGATGCGGACGGCGCAGCGCTGGCGGCGATTACCGCACGCTACGTGGTCGACCTGCGCGCCGAGGACGACAAGTACGAGAGCCAGAGCTTCTTCGTCGATAACCTCATCGCGATGGTTGCCAAGCGCCATAGCGGGGTGCATGACCAGAACGCGATGGACAAGTGGCTGGACCGGCTGGAGCTGCGCGACCCGCAGATATTCCTGCCGCGCCTGGCGCAGGTGGTGGATGCCATCGTCGGCGACAAGTGGTGGTTCGATCGGGATGTATTGCGCAGCAGGTTGCCGGAATAACTTTTACCTGCTGAAATTATTGCGCTGCTGAGCCCATTAACGCATTCAGCCGCTGTTATTCCTTCGGCCAATAAGCAGTCGCTATGCCTTCGCCCAGGTCTGCCTCGGCCAGTCGGCGGCGCACCTCAAGCAGGCGTGCGATCAGCGCGGGTTCATGCACTGCATAGGCCTCCGCATCCGGAACGCGATTCACCACCACGCCGAGCAATTCGGTGATCGCATTGCCGATGGAATTCTGGCTGATGGTCACGATCAGCTTGCCCGCATCGTTGCGGTAGATCAGCTGCTTGAACGCGGGCTGCCAGCGTATCGCATTGGCATACTTCGCATCCACGATGCAGTGGTCGCGCACCTTCTTCGCCGTCTTCATGAAATCATTGTTGAACAACAACACACTTTCCACCTGCTCCGGGAAATAGACGTCCGGCAGCATCGGCGCGTTATGCGTGGAGACCTGCGAAAAGAACGTACGGTAGAAATCGATGAAGCCTTTCAACACCTCGTCGTATTCCTTCCAGAAATGCACATCCCTGAGCGCGGCCGCCCCGCCTTGTATCTCCCAACTGGGCAAACCCTGCGGATATCCGGTCAGCGCGATGCGGGCATCGGCCCCGCTCACCGGCTTGAGTATCTTCAGCCGCAGCGCCTTGTCGAAAAACTCGCGATACACGTCGCGCATGTATGCCTGAAACAGGCTGTGCTGTCCGCCATCGGTCAGGTTGGGATTGCTGGCATCGGCCAGCTTGGCGTTGCGCAGCGCCGCCTTGGGGAAAACAACAAAGTGGTTGTGCAGCATGCGGATGCTCGGCACACCGGGAGAAGTCAGCGGCCAGGTCGCATCCAGGCTCGCCTCGCCCGCCAGGATCAGCGCCTCGTCCGGATCGGGATACTGCTCCAGCATGTAATCGAGGATGATCTGGTTCATCCGGTTCCACACATGCTTCACGTTATCCGCAACCTGCGTGCGCCGCACCGGGCGCCCCAGCGGGTTGAGTATCGTCTTGGACGTGTTGTAGATGATCGAACAATCGAACTCGGTGCTGTGCCCCAAGGCCTTGCGATACAGCAACAGGTTTTCCGGATTCACCAGCAAACCGTTGTTGTTCACCAGATCGTTCAGGTTCTCCGTGCTATTGAAGAATTCGTTGTGCTTCATCCCCTCCGGTACATCCAGAGGAATAGGCCGGAATGGTGTGAGAATTTCGCGCGGGCCGGATGTCGTGTCGTTCATCTTGTAAAAAGCTGTTCTCGATTACGTGACTCAAAATTGTGGTCTACCGCCGATTATCCCACATCGCGATGGTCGCTATCGTCTGC
>Ga0102953_1000064_pt1 | contig 65025 bp, 50 predicted proteins | sample SalPon2A_C_D2_MG_FD_78509 | JGI IMG/M metagenome (GOLD analysis project Ga0102953, IMG submission 78509) | Soil microbial communities from South San Francisco under conditions of wetland restoration - Salt Pond MetaG R2A_C_D2_MG | ecosystem: Environmental > Terrestrial > Soil > Wetlands | place...
GACCAGGGCGCCGCCTACCTCTTCGGCCGCACCGACCGAGCCGCCGACACCTGGGAGGCGGCCATGACCCTGACCGCCGCAGACGGCACGGCATTCGACCACTTCGGCTCCGCCGTCGCCATCGACGGCGACGACGCCCTCGTCGGGGCTCCTTTCGCCGATACCCTCGGTTTTGCGGACTCGGGGGCAGCTTACCCGTTTCTCCGTCCCTGACCGAAGCAGGGAGGCCTGCGTGTGGGAATTCAACCTCGTGGTGACCCTGGCCAGCGAAGGGCGCTTTCGCCACCTGATGGAAGAGCTGGAACCGCACGGCGAGTTCCGCCGCACCGAGTTCCTGGGGGTAATCCTCGGCCGGGTGGAGGACCTTCGGGCCTTTCTGGAGACGGTGCGGCGGAAACGGGGCGAGCAACTCATCGCCTTTCAGGACTTGGGCCGGGTGATTCCGCTGGACGGAATCTTCACCTTTCATGCCGAGAACTTCATCGAACGGGCGCGCGAAGCGATCCGGCCCTACCTCGAAATCCTCGCCGACCGGCATTTTTACGTGCGACTGGAGCGGCGCGGCTTCAAGGGCAGGATCGTCTCGCCCGAAGCCGAACGGGCCCTCGATGCCTTCATCGAGGAGGAACTGGCCCGGGAGGGGAAATCGGCGCAAATCGATTTCGAGCAGCCCGATGCCGTGGTCGCGGTGGAAACCGTCGGCGACCGGTGCGGCGTGGGCCTGCTGACCCGGGAGACGATGGAACGCTACGATTTCGTCCGGGTGGGCTGAAGGAGAAAGACCCCATGAGCGACAACCGCGCGCCGGCTTATCTGAGACTGCTCGATTCGGAAGAGCTGGCCAACCGGGCCCGGAAGGCACTGGCGCACCTGGAGCACTGCGATCTGTGCGCGAACGGCTGTCATGTCAACCGCCTGCTGAGCACCAGGGGCGCGGTCTGCCGCACCGGCGAACGTGCGATGGTCTACAGCTACGGCCCCCATTTCGGCGAGGAGCCCCCCCTGGTCGGCAGCGGCGGCTCGGGGACGATCTTCTTCTCCTGGTGCAACCTGCGCTGCGTCTTCTGCCAGAACTGGGAGATCAGCCAGCAGGGCGCCGGCCAAACTGTCTCCCCCGAGGAGCTGGCCGCCATGATGCTCGAGCTGCAGGAACGGGGATGCCATAACATCAACCTCGTCACCCCCAGCCACGTGGTGGCCCAGTTTCTTGCCGCCCTCGTAATCGCCGCAGGCGACGGACTGCGCCTGCCCCTGGTCTACAACAGCGGCGGCTACGACAGCCCCGAGGCCCTGGCCCTGCTCGACGGCGTCGTCGACATCTACATGCCGGACATGAAATTCGCCGACTCGGCCGCGGCCCGCCCCTGCCTGGGGGTGCCCGATTACGCCGAAGTCAACCGGGCGGCGGTGAAGGAGATGCACCGCCAGGTGGGCGACCTGATCATCGACGGCGGGGGCATCGCCCGCCGCGGACTGCTGGTGCGCCACCTGGTGATGCCGGACAACCTCGCCGGAACCGACCGGATCCTCGACTTTCTCGCCGCCGACATCTCGCGCAACACCTACCTCAACCTGATGGGCCAGTACCGGCCCTGCTACCGGGCCGACGAATATCCGGAATTGAACCGACGTCCGAGCCGCGCCGAAATGCGCTCCGCCCGGGAGCGGGCTAAAACCCTCGGACTGCGCCGCCTCGACCGCCGTTGACATTTCCAATCGTAAGTTGCAATTATCACTTGATTTTCAATCGCGACAGACCTACGCTAAGAGGATACGTCTACGCCCCCACCATTTTTCAGATTCCCGCTTTCCGGAGGTAGATCGATGAAAGCCTTTACCGGCCTCGCGGCGCTCCTGTTCATCCTGGCCCTGCCCCCCGCCCTCGGCGCCGCCCAAACCCGCTACGTCTCGGATCAGCTGGTCATCACCGTCCGGGCCGGGAAAAGCGCCTCCTCCGAAACCCTCGCCACCCTCCAGACCGACGACCCGGTCGAGGTTCTGGCCGAAGGGGACCGGTACCTTAAAGTCCGCACCCGGGACGGCGTCGAGGGCTACGTCCTGGCCCAATACATCACCGGGGAGACGCCCAGGCCGCTCGTCATCGCCCGGCAGAAGAAGGAAATAGGGGAGCTTCGGCGGCAGCTGGATCAACTGCGCCAGGCCAAGGGTTCCGCCTTCGAACAGACCGAGGAGCTGCAGAAGCGCAATGCGGAACTCGAAGGGGAACTCGCCACCAGCGAGGAAAAACTGCAGGAGGTCACGGACAAATATGCCGCCCTGAAAAAGGACTCCGAGCAGGTGATGGAAATCATTGCCGAGCGCGATCAGCTGCAAAGCCAAAACAACAGCCTTGCCGGGGAGGCGGACGCCCTGCGCAAGGAGAACGAGCAGTTGCTGCGCACCGGCATGATCCGCTGGTTCCTGGCCGGCGCCGGCGTCCTGCTCGTCGGCTGGATCCTGGGCAAGGTCTCGCGCAAGAAACGCCGCAGCTTCTGAAAATAATTCAATGGGACGTATTTACCGAGCCCGGATACTGTTGACGGGCCTTTTTTTCCTTCTGCTGCAACTGTTCTGCGCCAGCTGCCAGGACCGGCCCCATCTCACACCCCTCGACCCCGGGGCGGTGATCGTGGCCTTCGGCGACAGCCTCACCTACGGCACCGGGGCCGGAGCGGACGAAAACTATCCGGTCCGCCTGCAGGCGCTGATCGGCCGCAGAACAGTCAACGCCGGCGTCCCCGGAGAGCTCAGCGGCGAGGGCCTCGAACGCCTGCCCGCGGTGCTCGACCGGAACCGGCCGGCCCTTCTGATCCTCTGTCATGGCGGCAACGACCTGTTGCGCCGCCGCAGTCCCGAAAAAACGGCGGAAAATATCCGGGAGATGGTCCGGATCGCCCGCCGGCGGGGAGTCGAGGTGGCCCTTATCGGCGTGCCGCAACTCGGCCTGCTGCTGTCTCCGGCGCCTTTTTACGGCAAGATCGCCGAGGAGCTTTCCCTGCCCTTCGAGGAGGAGATCCTGGCCGACATCCTTTCCGACCGCAGTCTCAAAAGCGACACCGTCCATCCCAACGCCGCAGGCTATGATCAGTTGGCCCGGGCGGTCGCCGATCTGCTCGAGGAGGCCGGGGCCATTTAACCCGGTCCGCACTCGCCCGACGCCGAACCGGCGATGATTCCAGTTGACTTCCAACCGGTTCCATGGTAAAGCAAGGGCCTGTCGGGATGTTATTCGACCTTTGGGGATGCAGCCGCATCATGCACGAATACACGTTTCAGGAAAAAGCAGCAGAAGCAGCACGAGCTACCACCGCGGCGGCCGCCAGGGCCGTGCGCTCGCGTGCTTCCTGTTGCCTCGCGGAGAGCCGGTAGGGCTCCACCCGCCAGACTGGTAAAGGCCATGGGCAGCACGCTCATGGCCTTTTTGCATCGTAAGGAACGGGGAGAAGTAAAATGCGCAACAACATCGTCCATATCGGCGCCGGAGAACTGACCTATGAAATCCGCGCCATTGTCGAAATCGCCGAAAAGCTCCAGGAACTGGGGATCAAGACCAACATGGAGAACATCGGCGATCCGGTGGCCAAGGGAGAAAAGATTCCCGAGTGGATGAAGAAGATCGTCGCCGGCCTGGCGATGAAGGACTGCTCCTACGGCTACTGCGCCACCAAGGGCCTGCTGGAGACCCGGAAGTTCCTGGCCGACATGACCAACAAGCGGGGCCACGCCCAGATCACCGCCGAGGATATCATCTTCTTCAACGGCCTCGGCGACGCCATCCAAAAGGTCTACGGCTTTCTGCGCCGGGAAGCCCGGGTGATCGGGCCCTCGCCGACCTACTCGACCCACAGCTCGGCCGAGGCGGCCCATGCCGGCCAGAAGCCCGTCTCCTACCGCCTCGACCCGGACAACAACTGGTACCCGGACCTCGACGATCTGCGCCTGTCGGTAAAATACAATCCGGCCATCTCGGGCATTCTGATCATCAATCCCGACAACCCGACCGGTGCCGTCTACCCGGAGCGCATCCTGAAGGAGATGATCGCCATCGCCCGGGAATTCGACCTCTTCATCATCTGCGACGAGATCTACCACAACCTCGTCTACAACGGCCAGTCGACCCGCCCGATTTCGGACCTGGTGGGGAACGTGCCCGCCATCGCCATGAAGGGGATCAGCAAGGAGGCCCCGTGGCCGGGAGCCCGTTGCGGCTGGATCGAGGTCTACAATGCCGACAAGGACCCGATCTTCAGACAGTACGTGGAGAGCGTCCTCAACTCCAAGATGGTCGAGGTCTGCTCCACCACCCTGCCGCAGAAGGCCATTCCCCCCATCCTCAGCCATCCCGAATACCCGGCCTGGCTGGCCGAGCGCAGGGCCCGCTATGAACGATACTCCAACATCGCCTACGACATGCTGCGGGATGTCCCCGGCATCAAGGTCAATCGCACCAACGGCGCCTTCTACATGAGCGTCGTCTTCGAAAGGGGCCGCCTGAACGACCGTCAGGCCCTGCCGATCAAGATCCGGGAAGTGCGTGAGATGGTCGAGGGCCTGGTCAATGGGCCGGGCGTTTCCCTCGACAAGCGCTTCGTCTATTATCTGCTGGCCGCGACCGGGATCTGCGTGGTGCCGATTTCCTCCTTCTGCACTCCCGAGCTCGGCTTCCGCATCACCCTGCTGGAGAGAAACGAGAAGGAGTTTACCCGCATCTTCCAGACCGTCGCCAAAAGCATCTCGGACTATCTTCAGTCCTGAGACGACTCGCCTGCGACCGGCACTATTCCCAAAGGTCGACCACCCGGTCGGCCTTTTTTAAAATCCGGGGTCGCTGGACGGCCCCGACAGAGGTATCCTTAGGGCATGACGACCTTGGTGAAAAGTGAACTGGACGAACCGGTCGCCTCGACCCGCGACCTGATCGACTACCTGGCCCGTCGGGCCAAGCCGGCGGTGCGCTGGGGAATCGGCGCGGAATCGGAGAAGCTGGTCGTCGAGGCCGGAACCGGGGAGGCAGCCCCCTTCGAGCGGATCGAGGCCCTGCTGGAGAGGTTGGAGGGTTCGGACGCCTGGCGCGGCATCCGCGAGGACGGACACCTGATCGCCCTGATCGGGGAGAGCTCTTCGCTGACGTTGGAGCCGGGCGGCCAGCTGGAGCTGTCGGGCAAGCTCTGCGCCGACGTCCATTGCTGCCAGCGCGATCTACATCGACACATCGGTCAGATCACCCGCGAGGCGAACCTTCTCGGGCTGACGTTTCTCGGTCTCGGCGCCCAACCGTTCACCCCCCTGGAGAAGATCGACTGGGTGCCCAAGGCGCGCTACCGGGTGATGGCCCCCTACATGGAACGTTGCGGGGGCATGGGGCAGCGCATGATGAAACAGAGCGCCAGCCTGCAAGTCAATCTCGACTTCTCCGACGAGGCCGACTGCATGGAGAAGCTGCGCATCGCCCTTGCCCTGGCGCCGCTCTTCTACGCCCTGTTCGCCAACGCCCCCCTGCTCGAAGGCCGGCCGACCGGCTATCTTTCCTTTCGCGGACCGATCTGGAACGATACCGACCCCGACCGCACCGGCCTGCTGCCGCAGATGTTCCGGCCCGGGGCCGGGTTCGCCACCTACGTGGACTACGCTCTCGACGTGCCGATGTATTTCATCCTCCGCGACGGAGCCTTCCTGAACCTGACCAAGGAGCGCTTCACCTTTCGCCGCTATCTTGCCGAGGGCGTCGAAGGCCACCGGGCGACGCTCAGCGACTGGGACCTGCATCTCTCGACCCTCTTTCCGGAAGTGCGGCTGCGACCCCAGATCGAGGTCCGCAGCCCCGACAGCCTCCCTCCCCATCTGACCCTTTCGGTGGCAGCTCTTCTCAAGGGGCTTCTCTACGATTCGGCGGCGCGGGAGGAGATCTGGTCCCTCTTTGCCGGCCAGAGCGAAAGCGACCGCCAGACCCTCTACCGCCAGTCCTGGAAGCTCGGACTCAAGGCGCCCATGGATGGCAGAACGCTCCGGGAGGTGGCCCTCGACACCCTCGCCATCGCCCGTCGCGGCCTCACAAGGCAGCAGCGGTACAACAGGAGGGGCGAGGACGAGACCGTCTTTCTCGAGGGGATCGAGGAGATCGCCGACAGCGGCATCACCCTGGCGGAGCGGCTGCTGAACCGCTGGCCGGAATCCCGTGCCGAGCAGGTGGCGCGACTCAAAAGGCACTGCGGGTTTCCCGGGGAGCAGGTTTATCTGAATCCGTGAGTTTTTTCCTCCTCACTCCCTGCGCCTCGCACCTCACGGATTCCGGGTTTAGACAGTGTCGTGCGACTTGAGAAAGATCACGTAGTCCGTCGACAGCCGGTGCGCCTCGGCTCCCCGGATCATGGTCTGAAGATAGGCCGCGCTCGGCTTGAGACCGGTGCGGAACTTGGCCGCCCGGTAGGCCACGCACTCCACGATTCCTTTCGACGTCTGCACCGAAACCGCCTGGCGCCGGTAATGGCCCCGGTCGACCCCCTCATGGACATCGAGGTTGTCCAGGCTCGTCCCGGGCACATCGTAGACCGCCCCCTCCACGAAGCTGCCCTTATGATCCTGCATGTCGGCCTTGCCCGTGCCGTCATCGCCCGGCTTGTGGAAAACAAGCCGCATGTTGGCAACCTTGCCCGTTCCGACCCGGCGGGAACTCACCCCCCTGGCGGCCAGGATCTCCTCGTCCATGTTGGCACCGTACGCAAAATAGAGCATGGATATCCTCCTTCTGTCTGATTTACCGCGATCGACCCGAACATCACCCGGGAAACGATCGACACCATGGCCACGCGCAAGGCGAGCGGATCGCCGCCGAGCTCAGGCGTCTGCTGGCGAAGCAGCCTCCCCGCCCTTGGCGGATTGCTCCTCGAACATCCGCAGGTCGATCGGCTTGCTCGCTTCACCGAAGTAGATCGAGCGATGGGGGAAGGGAATCTCGATATCCCTCTCGTCGAAGGCGAGCTTGATCCGGCGCAGGAACTCCCGTCCGACCATCCACTGCTTGATCGGCTCGGTCTTGATCCGACCCTTGATCACCACCGCCGAGTCGCCGAACTGGTCGACGCCGAAGATCTCCGCCTCTTCGAGGATCAGCGGCCCGTACGTCTCGTCCTCGCGCATGCCGGCGCAAACCTCCCGGATCACCTCGCTCACCCGGTCGGTATTCTCCTTGTAGGCGACGCCGATCTCAAAAACGTAAGCCGACCAGGTCCGGGTCATGTTGCTCAGGGTGGTGACCGTGCCGTTGGGATAGACGTGGACGACCCCCGAGAGGTCGCGCAGGACGATGGTGCGGAAGTTGATCTCCTCCACCAGGCCGCCGGTGCCGTTGATGACGGCGACGTCGCCGACCCGTACCTGGTTTTCCAGAATGAAGAAAAAACCCGAGATGACGTCCCGCACCAGGTTCTGGGCGCCGAAGCCGACCGCCAGGCCGAGAATGCCCGCGCCGGCCAGGATCGGGGCGATGTCGATTCCCACCTCCTTGAGAATCACCAGCAGCACGATGACATAGACGACGATGCGCACCCCCTGGCGGACCAGGCGAAAGAGAGTGTTGACCCTCTTGGCCACTTCCGTGGCCTGCTCGCCGGCGGCTTCCCGCCTTCGCACCATCCGCTTCTCGACCCTCTCCAGGACCTTCCCGGCGACCAGCAACGACAGCCAGGCGATGATCAGAGCGAGCAGGATGCGCAAGCAGACGTTGATGACGTCCTCCCAGCCGATGCTCTGCAGGTACTCGAGAACGATTTCCATGACTCACTTCCCCTTTCCGTCGGGTGCTCGGTTCTCCTTGAACACTGCTTGACCTGATCAGGTCCAGTTCTCAGCCGGAGAAATCCCCCCCCCTTCGAGAAAGGGAGGGCGAGGGGGGATTTGACGGCCAGTGACAAATAAAAATCCCCCTAAATCCCAGCGTTGTCCGGTTAGGAGCTTGCAGTATCCCCAACCCGGGCAATTCCCCCTCACCCGGCCTTCGGCCACCCTCTCCCCGTGGGAGAGGGGAAGCATCTTCCCTTCTCCATCAGGGAGAAGGTGCCCCGGAGGGGCGGATGAGGGGCGATTTTGGCCGGGTGCATCAACCTAACCGGACACTGCTGCCTAAATCCCCCTTTTCTCAAGGGGGACTTCAAGGCGATCTGAGAATAGAGTCTAAAAGGCTTGCTTGAAGGGTAGCGTGCGTCGGGGAAATTTCAACAGAGGAGTCACTCTTCGATCAGGGCCCGCAGGTCGTTGAGCAGCTGGCGGACGAAATCGTAGCCCTGCTGCCAGAAATCGGGATCGTTCAAATCGATCCCGAGGGGGGCGAGGAGTTCCTTGGGCTTGCGGCTGCCGCCGCTGCGCAGCAGGTCGAGATAACGCGGCACGAACGCCTCCCCCTCCCGGCGATAGCGCTGGTAAAGGGCCAGCACGAGCAGTTCGCCGAAGACGTAGGAATAGCAGTAGAAGCGGGCATGGATGAAGTGACTGATATAGCTCCATCCCCAGCGATACGGTTCGATCATTTCGACGGCGTCGCCGAAGAGCTTGCGGTTCTCCTCCCACCACAACTCGCAGAGATCCTCCGGCGCCAGCAGCCCCTCGGCCCTCCGTCGGTGGGCCGCCAGCTCGAATCGTGTCAGGGCGTTCTGGCGGAAGGTAGTGGCGATGATATCCTCGAGCTTGCCGCACAGCAGGTCGATCTTGACCTGACGGTCCGATTCGCGCTCGAGCAGATGGCGGGTCAGGAGCATTTCGCCGAAGACACTGGCGGTCTCGGCAAAGGGCAGCGGGGCGTGGTAATGAAAGAGGTTCTGCTCCTGCGACAAGGCAAAATGGACGCCGTGGCCGAGTTCGTGGGCAAGAGTCGACACGTCGCGCAGGTTGCCCGTGTAGTTGAGCAGCACGTAGGGCGGGCATCCCGGCATCATTCCCATGCAGAAAGCGCCGCCGGTCTTGCCGGCACGGGGCAGCACGTCGATGCGCCGCTCGGCAAGGAAAGCCTCGGCGGTGTCACCCATCTTCGGGGAGAAGCCGCGAAAGGCATCGAGCACCACGGAGCGAGCCTCGTCGAAGGGAATCCGGCGGCTCCTGCCGCCGACCGGGGCGTAGATATCGGTGTTCTTCATCCGCGGCAGGCCGAGCAGCTGCCGCTTGAGGTCGAAATATTCCCGGGCCAGGCCGTAGTTGGCCTCGGTTACCTCCATCATCCGCTCGACCATCTGCGGTTCGGTCTCGCTGGAGAGGTGGGTCGGTGTCATGATATCCGGGTAGCCCCGAAGATCCGCCTCCCTGGCATGGTCGAGGAAGAGGTTGTTGAAACAGGAGGTGAGCACCAGGGCGTTTTCGGCATACACCTCGAGAAAGGTGGCCAGGGCCCTTTCGCGCACCTCGCCGTCGGGGTGATGGAGCAGGGCCAGCAGCTCCTCGCCGGTCACCTCCCGCGCCTGCTCTTCCTCCGGCATGCGAAAGGAATAGTGCAAAGAGGAGGTCAGTTCGTCAAAGAGCTGGACGAAGGCTTCCTTGCCGGAGAGGTCCTTGCGCTTGAGCGCCTGTTCCACTTCTTCAGAGAGGGTATAGGGGGCATGGGCGCGCAATTGAGGAAGGTAGTGCCCATAGGCGGCGACCTCCGTCTCCCGCAGCAGGTCGGCCATCTTTTCCTCGTCGATGCGCAGAACCTCCAGCTCGAAAAAGAGCGTCTCCTCGCTCACCGCTGCCCAGGTTTCGCGGACCCGGGCGAGCAAAGACTTATGAGTCGGCGGCCGGCTGTCGGCGGAGAAGAGCAGCTGGGCGTAGAGATAGGGCCGCAGCCCCAGGCGCTGCAGTTCCTCGTAACTCTTGAGGGCGGCAACCAGCCGGTCGGCGGTGAGGATCTCGGAAGCGATCCGCCCCCGAAAATCGCGGCGAAAAGTCTTCGCCCGCTGGCGAAGGTGGTCCAGGTCTTCAGCCAGTGCCGGATCGTCTGCGCCGGCGTAGAGAGGGGTCAGGTCCCAAGCGAGATGGTCGTCTTTTTCCATGTCCATGAAGTCTCCTTACTGTTGTCACGCGCCCCAGAAGGTACCAAAAGGCAAATCGATTGACAAGCCTGTACGGCCGGCGCTAATGTATCCCCCGCTGCCCCTCCGGCGGCGGCCCGTACCGGGCCCATTTTTCGTTCTTCGACCTGTTGCCAAGCCTAAGGCCCGCCATGAGCAAACGCATACCCGCCATGCTGCCGCGCTACCTGGTGCAGAGCAGCTTTGTCCTCTTCTACGTCTGGATCGCCTGGCGCTTCTCGTTCTGGGTTGAGGCCCTGGCGGCACACCGGATGCCTCCCTTCGGCCGCCCGGCGGCCGTGGACGGCTTTCTGCCGATCAGCGGCCTGATGGGACTGCGCCACTGGCTGCAGACCGGCACACTGCACCCCGTCCATCCGGCGGCGGCGCTGATCCTGCTGGCGGCCCTGCTGACCGCCCTCTTGTTGAAACGCGGCTTCTGCTCCTGGGTCTGTCCGGTCTTTCCCCTCTCGGAGGGGCTCTGGCGCCTCGGCCGGCGGATCTTCGGGCGCACCTTCGCGCCGCCATTCTGGCTCGATCTTCCCTTGCGCGCCCTCAAATACCTGCTCCTGGGCTTTTTCGCCTGGCAGATCCTCTGGATGATGCCGCTGCCCGGATTGCGCGCCTTTCTCGCCGCCCCGTACCACAAGATCGCCGATATCCGCCTGCTGCAATTCTTCTTGCATCCCTCGACCCTTTTCCTGGTCATCCTCGGGGGGCTGGCGATCCTCTGCCTCTTCGTGCAGATGGCCTGGTGCCGCTACCTCTGCCCCTACGGGGCCCTGCTCGGACTGCTGTCGCTCTTTTCCCTCTCCAAGATCGGCCGCGACGAAAAGCTGTGCATCCGCTGCGGGATGTGCTCCTCGCGCTGTCCGGCCTGGCTGCCGGTGATGCAGAAGAAAACCGTCCGTTCCCCCGAATGCTATGCCTGCTACCGCTGCGTGCACAACTGTCCGGCCCCGGGGGCGGTGACCATGAAGATGGCCGGCAGGGTGCTGGTGCCCTCGGCGGTCTTCGCCCTGGTGCTGCTGGCCCTTCTCATCGGGGCCGACCTCTACGGCCGCAGCGTCGGCCGCTGGCAGAGCGACGTCCCGCCGCGGGAGATAAGCTACTATCTGCAGCGGCGCTGATCGGGCAATGGCCTTTGAATGAAAGGGCCCGTCCTCATGGAAGACGGGCACCGTTGTTTTTGTTCAAATCGCTTTCTCGGCCTACCGGCCTTTCCGGGCCGGGACCTAACCTTGAATCGCCCGTTCATCCCGACCCGGAGCTATCTGGCCTCCTGTGGAAGAAGATAGGCCTTTCCCGAACCGTCTTCCTTCTCGTTGAGCAAAAGGACGGCGGTCGGCGCTTTTCCATCCTTCTCGATCAATGCAAAATCGATCAGGTAAACGTCGACCTCGGGAAACGGTCTTTCCAGGCTGAGGTGGCCTCCCTCCCGCACAATGCGCACCAGGGAATCACTTCCGGACGGGCCCGTCCAGAACGGAACCTTCCCCGAGCGATGCCTGGAGATGGTATAGACGGCCCCATCCCCCGCCACGGTCATTCTCCGCGAAAGGGGATCGTATCTCTCGAGAACCCGGTCCTCTCTGGAAAATCCGCTCCTGAACTCCGGGGATTCGAGTCGGGAGGCCACCGCCGGGCCTGCAAAAGTGCCGAGATCCGCCAGAAGGGTACCGCCGACAACAGCCTCGCCCGTGCCGAGCGCGACCAATTGCAGCTTACCGGACTCGCTCCAGGCGAGCGCCCGGTCGGGCGAGACCGGCGTGGCCGCATACAGGCCGCGTCCCGCCCACGGCACCGCGGAGCCAGGCCGATAGCCCCCGTCCTCTGCGATCAGTCGGCGCACCGCCCCGCTGAACGGCTCGTGAACGCCCTTTTCCTGCCAGTAGGCGGTATCGGCGACCAGGCGTACATACCCCGAAAGGTCGCCGCTTCGACGGCAGTTACCATTCGGTCCCGTCGGGTCCAGGACCCAGGCGTGGACGAGGGAGTCCGTCCCCTGGTAGATATCCCGAAGGTCCTCCGCCCAGACGGCGACGGCTTCCGATTCGCCGTCGCCGTCGAGGTCGCCGGTATCGACATGAAGGGCCCGGCTGCCCTCGATCGGCGAAGAACAGACGCCGGTCTTCTCCAGCCCCTGCTTTCCGAGGCGGACCGTCTCCAGGCGGTCGTCGTAAAGCAGGGCGATCCGGCTTGTTCCCTCCTCGCCGCCTGCCATCGACGTAATCCGTCGGGGGTGACCGGCCAGTTCGATAGGGGCGGAGACCATTCCGCCGGCAGCGGCGGGCTTTGCGGCCCCTGTCGCCTTCCGGGCAGAAACGGGGGCTGGCCTGGCCGCCATATCGGCAGGCGGCGTCGCCGGTTCAGGCGCTGGCTGTTTTTTTAAAACCTCTGCGCCGAGCCTCTCCATGGCAAGAACGGAGCCGTCCGCGGCCGCCGAGAGAATCAGGGCCGGCGTTTCCCCCGCCGTACGATAATCGAGGATCAGCCCCGAGTCGACCTCGACGTCGACTCGGGCGGTGCGCACCGCATACCCCTCCGCCAGCAGCATCTCCAGCAGGCCGCGTACCGTTTCCGAGGCGAAGGGATCAGCCGCATCGGTGCGCAGGGTCACCTGCTTCTCCCCCTGCCACCGGGAGAGCGCATCCGCGGTCCGAGGCCAGGGACGGTCGGCCGCCTGGGCGGTCGCAGCGCAGAACAGAACAGCCAGGGCGAAAATGAAAATCAGGTGTCGCTTCATGGTGTTACCTCCGGAACGGGGATGTCTGCTCCCTCATTCCCCGGCAAATCATTTCACACGGGTGGCGTAGATTCCGGGTTGGAGCATAGGCCCAAAAAGGCGGTATCTCACGCGAAGCCGCGAAGAACGCGAAGATATCCCTGGACATCTTGCTTTGTTGGGAAGAATGCCGACTCAATGGCGGTCGACATTTGTTAACAGGTTTATTTTTTCTATTTTTTTCTTCGCGCCTTCGCGTCTTCGCGTGCAACTTGATATCCGCCATCCCCCATTGAAAAAAAGGGGGCCCTTGGCGGGCCCCCGAAAAGAAGCGGAAAGGTCTCGTCTCAATAGGACCAGGCCAGAGTAAGCATGTTGACCATGGCCGTGTCGTCGGCGTCCACCTGGTCCTCGATCCCGTCGCCGGGGACGAAGGCCGAGAAAATGTAGTCGACGCTGAAATTCTTCGACAGGGCGTAGAGCAGCTGCAGGTCGAAAGTGGTGCCGGCGTAATCGTCGACATCCTTGTTGGAATCCTTGACGTTGATCAGGTTGTCCGTATTGTCGTACCAGATGAAGAATGCCTGGGTCTTGTAGAGCAGATTGTCGACCAGCCCTGAGAGGTCGCCGCGGGCGCCGATGGCAAAGAGCTTCTGGCCGGGGTTGTTACCCGAGCTGGCATTGCTGATGCCGCCATAAATATTTTTCTGGTATGCGGCATCTTTTAGATTGGAGTTGACATTGTAGAACCGCCCCGGCGAGTAGGAATAAAGGGTCGCGCCGTAGCTCTGAGCCAGGTCTTCGCCGAGGATGTTGCCGTCCATCCCCATCAGGCCCGTGAAACGGCCGATGTCGGTGATGCCAACCCACCCTTCCACGTCGTCGTCGGTGTCATCGTCGTCTCCCTGGGTGAAACGGAATGCTACGTAAGGGTTGAAAGCCTTGCACACGGGCACCTCGGCCCCGGCGAACATGGCCCAGGAGGAGATGTCCCGACCATTGTCGAAATCACCGTCGGCACGAAGGATTTCGAAGTAAGGCTTGACCGGACCGACCTGGCCGGTCGCCTCCAGACCGTAATAATGGATCTGGGCATCACGAGCGCGGTTGTCGCTGAACGCGTAAATAGGGCTCAGCGTCAGGCCGAAATCCCGGTTGGCGTAAAACGGGCTGGCGGGGAGCTGCTCGCTGGGCTGGCCGAAAGATTGGCTGAGCTTCGCCGAATAAACCCGCCAGTCGGCGGAATCGGCACTCCCACCTACAGGAGGATTAGTTACGAAATTCACCCGGTTCTGGATGGGGAGGTAGAGCACTTCGTAGCGAGTCTGTCGGGACAACTTGCCCCGGAATCCCAGGAAGGGATGGTCGTCGCCGTAGAGCAGGCCGCCCGTCTGGATGTCGAGGAAGCGGATGTCCCAGCCGGTCTCCAGCTCCAGCTGCGGCAGGAAGGAGTAGGTGAACTCGGCCCGCTCGATGCCGAACTCGCCGCCGGTGTTCGGCTGTCCTTCCTTTTCGGCGCCGACGTAGAAGGAGCGATCCACTGTGTCCTTCTCCATGATGATATCGCCTTCGGCGATCATTTTGACCTTCCATTTATCCCCGGACGCCTTCCAGCCGAGACGCACCTCGGCCCGGACGTGTTCGCCCTTGGTCAGGCCGCCCTCATTGACGATGGGACCGTCGTCCTTGTCGTCATTGAAATCGAAATTGCTGTAGTAGGTCGGTTTGACCTTGGCGGTGCCGAAGAAACTGATCTCGGCGAGGGCGGGCGACGCAATCAGCGTCAGGACCGCAAGGAACAGGGTGAGGGTACACAACATCCTACGCATGGGGAATACCTCCTTTGCCATTAAATGAATGAAAAAAATCCGGAATACCGCTGTCGGGACGGGCATTTCGGGGGTGGGTTGGCGCACTTTTCTCCGGATAAAAACAGTCTAACCGCACTGGAATTTATCAATCCTAAAAAAGGGGGTCAAGAATAAAACGCGGTTCTCCGATATTGTTGCACTCACAAATTCATTTCGTCATGGCCGTTATCTTCTTCTGATGCCAGTGTAAAAACTCGTCATACCCGCTTTGGCGGGCATGACGGGAGGAATCTCTTCAGACTTTTTACGGAGCAATCCTCTATTTATCGCCCATGATTCCAATTTGGTACAATCTCTCCCTGAGCCTGCCCCCAATCGCGGGCAGCGATCCCTTCAAAGGTGATAAAATAATCATGACAGTCCCATGCGCAGGGAGCGTCGTCATGAAAAAAGCTCTTGCCATCACGATTTTGCTGTTAACCGCCTGCACGCCCCGGCCCGGCCTCTGGACGTGGCACCATCCGGACGCCGCCCATGCCGAGAAATATCGCGCCCGGGATATCGAGGAGTGCGAGGAATATGCCCTCGATGCCGAAATGGACGGCAGACGTCACCTGCTGCGTCCCGCCCGGGATTACGGCGGGTGGGGGGATTTCTCCTTCGAGTTCTGCATGCAGGAACGAGGATGGAAGCTGGAGTTCGAAGAACGGAAGCCGTGAATAGCTTGGAACGGAAGAAAGGACTCCAAAGAGAAAGGCCCGGTGAACCCGGGCCTTTCTCTTTGCCAATCCGTTATTTCAGGGGGAAGGAGAGCAGATGACTCTTGCCCTTTTTTCCCAGCAGGGAGGATTCCCCGGTGGTCACCAGGTAGGCCCGGTCGTCGGAGAGGTAAAGGCCCTGGATGGGCCGGTCGACCTCTTCGCCGATGGTTCCTTTCACGAACATGCCGTCGCGGTACTTCAGAACGGCGAGCCAGGCCTTGTCGATTCCGGGGCCGATGCCGGGCATCGTGAGGGTCTTGCCTTCCGAGGAGATGACGACCAACTCGGGAGCACCGTCGCCATCGAAATCATGCACCACTGGCGGTACCTCGAACGCCTGGGTGGAAAGATCGGCTTCCTTGAGCCCCGGGTTGACGTAATATTCCATCTGGGAAATGCTGCCGCCCATCTTCTGGCGCCCCTCGTAAAGCAGTTTCTCCCCCGAGTAAATGTACAGCACGCGGTTGCGCACCGTTACCGTTTCGGGGGAGCCGTCTCCCGTCAGGTCGGCGAAGGTACTTCCCTCGACGGAAAAAATCCGGGGCAGGGCAACAGGGAATTCCCCCGCCTCGATATCCCCGCCGTCCAGACGCAGCTCTTTCACCTGGCCGAAGAAGATGTCCCGGTCGAATGCCTGGCCGAGGAGGGTTTCATTGCGTCCGTCGCCGTCGCGGTCGAAGGTGCCCAGAATGTAGTTTATTCCTTCCCGGACCGGCACCAGGCGATTTTCGTCCAGACGGAATACCGCCCCGACGGCCTTGTGTCCGACGTAGCTGGAATACGGCTCGTTCAGTTCAACCGACAGGGTGGCGGCCAGGTAGAGCGGACCGCCGGCCTCGGGCTGCCACCAATGAACCGAGAGGAATTCCCCCGGCCGGGCCGTGTCGCCGGAGGCGACCTCGTTCAACTTTTCCCCTATTTGGAAGACCCGGAGCTCGCTTCCGTCGGTGCTCGCCAAAAGGAGGCGGTCCCCGGCGAGGACGAAGTCGGCCATTGCGGTGCCGCCGGGCAGGGATCCCAGGGATTGGAGGTCGGGAAAAGAGAGGGTGCTTCCCTCCCGGCCGGCCGGTTGGCGTTCCCAGGAGACGCCACTTTCGGCCGTGGCAGGGACTGGAACTGGGATGGGAACCGGGGCAGCGACCGGTGCGGGGAGCGGCGGAGTCGGGGCGGCGACGGCAGCGGCCGGCGGGGCGGCCTGAACTGCTTCCGGCAGGGGATAGGTTCTCAGCATCTGCAATCCCGGCCCCCGCACCTGGAGGCCGTCCCGGCGCAGCAGGAAGAAGAGCTGCGCGCTGCTCCCCTTCGCCTGTTCCGGGACCTCGGGGCGCTGAGCCTGGGCCGCCTCATAGCCGGGCCATTCAAGCTCCGGCAGGGCAGCCTTCAGCTCTGGATAGAATTTTTCCCCCTGGCCTGTGTAATCCCAGAAGGTCGCCGGCAGGTTCGCATAGCGACGCACCTTGTCGCCCCGGGAGATATCCCCTTTCGCCGGCACGACGGGACGGGCGTAGGAATACCCCGACTTGATGCGGGTCACCTGCAGGACGCCCTTGACTTCGTCGAGGGAGCCCAGGACCTCCTTGGTCACCGGGTGGACGATCTTCTCTCCCTCCCGGACCACCGCGATCAGGTCGCCGACCTGCAGGCCGTTGGCGGCATCGAGGTCAATGAGATACTCCTCTCCCACGGGCATGATGACGTAACCGGTAACGGGCCGGAAATCCTCGCGGATCTGATCGATGACCGCGGCCCGCGGCATTGCGGGAAACAGGAGCGGAAAAAGAACCGCCAGCAGAAAGATGGGTCGCAACAACAAGGCCGAACCTCCACGTTTTTAGGTCAGGGAAAATGGACCGTTGCTCTCAGCGGACCAAAAGAAAGGGCCGGGCACAAGGCCCGGCCCAATACATAGCACAAATCGGATCGCGGAACAATTATTAGAACTTGTAGCGAACCCGCGCGGTGGTGCGGAAGACGTCGGCATCGGAAGAACCGTCACGGCTGGCGTCGTTCTCGAAGAAGTCCATGCCATCGTCGGCGAAGAGGTAACCGGCATTAAGAGCCACTTCCACGTTGTCATAGAGTTTGTGGCTCACGTAGGCATCGATCTCGGTACCGAGGGTATCCTCAGAGAAGCTCTGGCTATCGTCCGCATTTGTGTACTCGAGGTCCTCGGCGGTCATCAGGTAGAGGACGGCGGCGCCGACGTTGGTCTTTTCGCTCACCTTCTGGTCGAGGGCCAGCTTGTTGAGGATCAGGCCCTTGTTGAGGATGTAGGGGGCCTCGGTGAAGTAGTCGTCGTCGGTGTAGCCGCCTTCGAAGAATATGACGCTGTCGAAGCGGTCGACGTCGGTGGACATGAAGTTATCGATGTTATCGTCGTTGGGATCGTCGTCGCCGGAGGCGTACCAGCCGGTGTAGGTGAGGCGGGTGGAGCCGATGTTGACGCCCACGTCGGCGTGAAGCAGGTAGGCGCTGACGTCCACGTCAGGATCCACAGTGGAAAAGGTGTCCGTGGCAAGGTCGTAGACGCCGATTTTGTCAACGCTGCCGCCCTGGTAGATCAGGTCCCAGTTCACGAAGGCATTGCCGTAGGAGGTGGGGGTGGCGAAGCCGCCGTCCACACCGAGGGTGTAGAGATCGAAATCAGACGGTCCGACCTGTTTCACCTCATAGAAGTCGCCGTCTTCGGAAAACTGGGTAGCAGCCCCAGCCGGGTCGACAGTGAATTCATTATCCGCATTCTGCTGACGCTGATAGAGGGCGAAGAGGCCGAGTTTGACGCCTTCGGCGGGTTTGAGGTCAACGCGGGCGAGGAGGCTGTCGAGGTCCTCGAAGAGATCGTCGTCGGAGTCGTCGTTGAAGGACTCGACGCCGCGGGCCCAGGCCAACTTATAGGCGAAGGAGCCGGTGTCGCCAGCGAGCTGGACGGAAGGAACGGTCTCCCACCAGACGAACTTGTTGACGGTCAGGGCCTGCAGACCGAGGGAAACGCGGGCCTTGCTCTGAACGCTCGGCAGCTGGAAGTCGGTGTAGGCCTTGCGGACCTCGACCACCACGCCGTCGCCGGAGAAGTCGCCGGCCGGGGAGGTACCGAACTGAACGCCGCCGACCTCGATGGCGAACACGCCCTTGACCGCGCCGTCGTTGGTGGCGGCGGTGGTGTTCAGGCGGTACTTGAAGTCGGCGAAGAACTCCTCGACGTCGTCTTCATTCAGGTTCTTTTTGGCGACGCTTTCTACCCCATGGTACAGTCCAGCCTGATTGGTGTAGAGCCCAAACCGGTTGTTGAGGTCTCCATGAAACTCGAAAGTGGCCGCAAAGACGGGAGTCGCCAGGGCCACGGCGGCAATCGCCGCCAGTATAATCTTGAATTTGCTCACTTTTGCCTCCTGAATCAAAATGTAAATTACGCTGTTGCGGGCAAGAAGCCCGCTGCCCGGCCTCACGGCGAGGCCCGGGGGCTAAGGTCGATTACTCGCCGCCCGACGCCGGGGTCTGGAACTCGTACCCGCAGGCGGGGCACTTGACGCGCATCGACTCTTTCTTACCCATGCCGGCACAAGCAGTCAGGGAAAGCGCCAGCATCGCCACCATTGCAAAGGAAATCAGCTTTTTCATCCTTTCACCTCCTTTCATCAAGAGTGATTGACTATCGGCTCGTTTTCAACCGCGCTAGAAATAACCACATAAAACAAACAACTTCATGAGCAGTACAACAATAATGCCAAAACCTTGGGAAGCTCAAACTTTCCTGTCCAGCCCCGACTTCTCGCTGAACAGTGTTTCCATGAAAAATCCGAAACCTGAAAAAATTTGCAACAAACTGTAGAACCTTCGCCACAGTGTTGTTTTTCCGCCACTAATGCAACAGGTTTTCACTCAATAAAAACGGTCCTGGTAATTTTAAAAGCTCTTTTCGAAAAGTCAATCGACCTGAGAAACAAACAAAAAACCGCCCGCCGCGAAGCTCCGGCAACCGCGCCCCGCGGTCACCCCAGAAATCACTTCGCTATGCAGACGGCATCATCTCTCCCTCCGCGAGAACGGAACGGCAAAAAAACCAAAAGAATCCCTCCACAAATCAACGACCCACATACTGTCGGGTTTCATCAAACATTATGAGTCTTTTTTTGCTGAGTCCTTTTTTGCAACCAGCTTTCCTACCTCCCGAAGCAGATCCTCTGCTTCCATCAGGCTTCCGTCGCGGCGGACGATGAAATCCCGATCAATGAGAACCAGGCGGGGAATAAGATAGACGTTGTAGGCCTCCAGCGCGCTGCCGTCGTCCAGAAGGGCAACGAAGGGCATCGGGTAATTTTCCTCGGCGAGAAAATCCCGGACCATGCTTTCGGAGTCCTGCAGGAAAACCTCGACCACGGCGACCTTGTTCTCTTTGAGGAATTCGCCGGCTTTCTTGATTTCCGCCGTTTGCTCCTTGCAGGTCGGGCACCAGGTGGTTGCCAGTTTGAGAACAATGACCTGTCCCCGGTAATCGGAGAGACGAACCTTTTTGCCCTCAACGGTTTTCAATTTGAAATCAGGAGCCGTCGCTCCGGTTTCGACGGCCAATACGGGACCGGCAAGGAACAAACAGACGAGAAATATAACGGACAGGACAGGGAGATGCGGTCTGGTCATGAAAACCTCCAGTCAGGCAGACGATTAGGGTCCTTTCAGCCCAGTTTAAACAACCCCACCCTGCAAGTCAATGTAGACGCCACGAAACCTGTTTTAAAATGTATACGCAAAGTACAATTTTTTAAAACAGGCTGTCAAGGCAAAAAACCGTCTTCCCCCTCAAATGTGGGCCAGGCAAGGCCTTGAGATGATCGAAATTTATATAACGCTGTTTGTTTAATGTCCCCCAGGCTGGCACAACTCGGTCAGAACACCCCCGGTTGCTTTAGGATGAAGAAAGGCAATGCGGGTTCCGTGGGCACCGGCGCGGGGGACCTCGTCGATGAGCCGAACGCCCTTTGCCTTCAAATCGGCGAGAACAGCCTCCAGGTCGGCGACTTCATAGGCGACATGATGGATCCCCTCACCATTTTTCTCCAGGAACCTGGCGACCGGCGAGGTGGGCGAGGTCGGCTCGAGTAGTTCGATACGGCTTTCTCCCACGGCAAGGAAGGCGACCTTCACCTGCTGCTCGGCGACCTCCTCGGTCCCCTCCAGGGCCATCCCCAGAACGTCCCGGTAAAAAGGGCCGGAAACTTCGATATTTTTTACGGCGATGCCGATATGGTTGATTTTTTTGGTCTGCATAAAATCTCCTCTAAAATCTTTCTTGGCCACCAAGACACCAAGGCACCAAGAAAATCTGATTAAAGGGCAAAGCGCCTGATACCATCTTTGATCAGTGGGACATTGAAATTAATCAGAAGCCCGAGACGCTTACCGGTCAATTTCATATAACTGAGAAGTTGAGCCTGCCACAGGGGGTTTTCTTTTTCTACAGCTTTCAGTTCACAAATGATGCAATCTTCTACCAGAAGATCAAGGCGGAACCCTTCGTCAAATGTCAGACGATCATAAACAATCGGTACCGAAAGCTGCCGTTCCACCTTGAACCCCCGGCGGGTCAATTCATAAGCCAGACAGGCTTCATAAATGCTCTCGAGTAGGCCAGGCCCCAACCTTTTATGGACCTGAAAAGCGGCATCTACAATTCCCGCAACAACCTGATCCATCCTATCTCTCGAAGCAGACATGAATCCCCCTCAAATGGTTTTGCATTTCTTGGTGTCTTGGTGCCTTGGTGGCAAATACTCCTTTAATGTCTTTTGAAAGCCTCCAGCAGCCGCCTGGCTGCCGCGCTCGGGGTGGTGACTCCTTTCGCGACCGATTCCTGGATGGGGGCGAGGAGGGGCTCGACGGCGCGGTCGCGCAGGAAGAGATCCTTCAGATCGTCCATCAGCAGAGTCCACATCCAGTCGGTGGCCTGCAGCCGCCTCCTCTCGGAAAACTCGCCGCTTTCCTCCATCTTCCGCCTGAACCGGAGGACCGTCCGCCAGGCCTCCTCGACGCCTTCGTTGCGCAGGGCGCTGCACAGCAGCACCGGCACCTGCCAGTTGGCGCTCTTTGGCTTGAACAGGTGCAGGGCGTTGAGATACTGCTGCCGGGCGAGCTCGGCCCGGGGCCGGTTTTCTCCCTCGGACTTGTTGATCAGGATGCCGTCGGCGATTTCCATGACGCCCTTCTTGATCCCCTGCAGTTCGTCGCCGGCGTTGGGCAGCTGGAGCAGGAGGAAAAAGTCGACCATCGAGGCGACGGTGATCTCCGACTGACCGACGCCGACCGTCTCGACGATGATCACGCCGTAGCCGGCCGCCTCGCAGATCAGCATCGTCTCGCGGGTCTTGCGAGCCACTCCGCCGAGGGTGTCGCCCGACGGGGACGGACGGATGAAGGCCCGGGGATCGCGGGAGAGCTCTTGCATGCGGGTCTTGTCGCCGAGGATGCTGCCGCCGGAGACCTGGGAGGTGGGATCGACGGCGAGAACGGCCACCTTGTGCCCCCGACCGGTGAGGTGCAGACCGAGGGCCTCGATGAACGTGCTCTTGCCGGCGCCGGGAACGCCGGAGATGCCGATACGGATGGAGTTGCCCGAGTGGGGAAGGAGTTCGTCGAGCAGGGTGGTGGCGGCGACCGAATGATCGACGTTGCGGCTCTCGATCAGGGTAATCGCCTTGGCCAGGGCGCGGAGCTTGCCCTCCTTCACCCCTTCGGCGATGTCGTGAAGTTTGATCAAATGCGGAAACCTTGGGTTAGCCACCAAGTCACCAAGGCACCAAGAAAATCAAACCCTTTTCACCACAGAGGACACAGAGAGGACAGAGAAAAACTTAAAGGCGATGATCTTGTGATTAATCTAAAAAAATAAGCCTTTTAGTCATTATATAGCTCTCAGTTTTTTCTCTGTGTCCTCTGTGGTAAATGCTTTGCCTTGTTTTTGAAACGCGTTTCTTGGTTGCCTTGGTGTCTTAGTAAGAAATTAAAAGAGTTTAGGCTCTCTTCTCCTCAATCGCATCCAACGTCTCCGATGCCGAGACGGTGATCGGCGTGCCGGGCCCGAAGATGCGGGAGGCGCCGGCGGCCTTGAGGGCCTCGTAGTCCTGGCGGGGGATAACGCCGCCGCAGACGATGGCGATGTCCTCGGCGCCGAGCTTTTCCAACTCGGCGGCGAGCTGGGGCACCAGCGTCTTGTGCCCGGCGGCGAGGCTGGAGACGCCGACCACGTGGACGTCGTTTTCCACCGCCATCCTGGCCGCCTCCTCGGGGGTCTGGAAGAGCGGGCCTACGTCGACGTCGAAGCCGGCGTCGGCGTAGGCCGAGGCGACGACCTTGGCGCCGCGATCGTGCCCGTCCTGCCCCATCTTGGCCACCAGGATGCGGGGACGCCGGCCTTCGCTGACGGCGAAGGCGGCGATGCGCTTCTTCAGTTCCGCGAAATCCTTATCCTGGTCAACCACCGATCCGTAGGCTCCCGAAACGAGTTTGATCTCGGCCCGATGCCGGCCGAAGACCTTCTCCATGGCGTCGGAGATCTCGCCGACGGAGGCCCGCCGGCGGGCGGCCTCGACGCAGAGTCCGAGCAGGTTCTCCCCATTTTCGCATCCGGCGGTGAGCGCGGCAAGGGCTTTCTGGCAGGCGTCCTCGTGGCGCTCGGAGCGAACCCGGTCGATGCGGGCGATCTGCGATTCGCGCACCTTGGTATTGTCGATATCGAGCACCTCGATCGGGTCCTCGTTGGCCAGCTTGTACTTGTTCACCCCGACGATGACCTCGCGGCCGCTGTCGATGCCGGCCTGCTTCAGCGCGGCCGACTCCTCGATGCGCAACTTCGGCATCCCCGATTCGATCGCCTTGGTCATGCCGCCGAGTTCCTCGATCTCGTCGAGGATCTTTTGCGCTTCCTCGATGAGGGAAGCGGTGAGCGACTCGACGTAGTAGGAGCCGCCCAGGGGGTCGACCACGTTGGTGATGCCGGTCTCCTCCTGGATGATCAGCTGGGTGTTGCGGGCGATGCGGGCGCTGTGATCGGTGGGCAGGGCGATCGCCTCGTCGAGGGCGTTGGTGTGCAGCGACTGGGTGCCGCCGAGCACCGCCGCCAGCGCCTCCAGGGTGGTGCGCACCACGTTGTTGTAGGGATCCTGTTCGGTGAGGCTCCAGCCGGAGGTCTGGCAGTGGGTGCGCAGCATCGACGACTTCGGGTTCCTGGGCTCGAACTGGCCGATCATCTTCGCCCAGAGATAGCGGGCGGCGCGCAGCTTTGCAGCTTCCATGAAGAAGTTCATGCCGATGGCGAAGAAGAAGGAGAGGCGCGGCGCAAAGGCGTCGATATCGAGCCCGGTGGCAAGGGCCGCCTTGACGTATTCCAGGCCGTCGGCCAGCGTGAAGGCGAGCTCCAGGGCGTTGTTGGCCCCCGCCTCCTGGATGTGGTAGCCGGAGATGGAGATGGAGTTGAAGCGCGGCATGTTCGAGCTGGTGTAGGCGATGATGTCGGAGATGATCCGCATCGAGGGCTCGGGCGGATAGATGTAGGTGTTGCGGACCATGAACTCCTTGAGGATGTCGTTCTGGATGGTACCGGCGAGCTGCTCCCGGCTGACGCCCTGCTCCTCGGCGGCGACGATGTAGTTGGCCATGATCGGCAGAACGGCGCCGTTCATGGTCATCGACACCGAGACCTTGTCGAGGGGGATCTCGTCGAAGAGGATCTTCATGTCCTCCACCGAGTCGATGGCGACTCCGGCCTTGCCGACATCCCCGACGACGCGGGGATGGTCCGAATCGTAGCCGCGGTGGGTGGCCAGGTCGAAGGCCACCGAGAGGCCCTGCTGCCCGGCGGCGAGGTTGCGTTTGTAGAAGGCGTTCGATTCCTCGGCGGTGGAGAACCCGGCGTATTGGCGCACCGTCCAGGGCCGGCCCGCGTACATGGAGGCCATCGGCCCGCGCACGAAGGGGGCGAAGCCGGGCAGGGTGTCGGCGGTCTCCAGCCCCTCGGTATCGGCCCTGGTGTACAGGGGCTTGACCGGGATCCCCTCGGGGGTGTTCCACTGCAGGCGGGAGAGATCGTCGGACTTGATCTCTTTTTTGACCTTTTCTTCCCAGTCGGCAACGGTCTTCTTCTCGAAACGGCTCATAACTCGACCCTCTTCTCTGCGGTTCAAATTTCTGTTCTCGGTTTCCAGATGGACACTAGCCATGGACTTCGCTCAAGTTGATGCGGATCTCCCCTTCCCTGGCGGGAGGGGATTCCGACCCCCTATACGTATACGGTTCCAAATAAAAAGAACCCTCCCCGAAAGCTCGTCGAGGAGGTGTTCCTTTAATGCCGCCGGAGCTCAGCGGGTGACGATCGCCATCACCTGGACTTCATCCCCCTTGTGGGAGAGGAGACGGTGCTTGATGGAGGAGTCGAAATAGACCGCGTCGCCCTGCTCAAGGATGAAACGCTCGTCTTCGAGCAGAACCTCCGCCGTCCCCTTGAGGATCAGCAGAAACTCCTCCCCCTCGTGGTTGTACAGGGTCTCTTCCTCGGCCCGTTCGGAGATGGTGAGCAGGAAGGGCTCCATCTTCTTGTTGCGCTTGCGGAAGGATAGCGCCTCGTAGGTATATCCATGGCCGGTCCCGGCCTTGGAAATGACCCTGCTGACCACCCGCCGCTCGTCCCTCCGGACCACTTCGTACTTGCGCTCCTCTTCTTCCTCCTCGAAGAAGTGGCCCATCTTGACATCGAAAAAACGGGCGATCTTGGAGAGCGTCGCGATGGGCGGAGAGACGTTATTGTTCTCGATCTGCGAGATCAGCGCCGGAGAAAACCCCGTCTCCCTCGCCACATCCTGCAGAGTCAGCTTGCGCACCTTGCGCAATTTTTTTATCTTGGCCCCAATCTTGTATTCCATGTTCCAAAATCCCAAGGAAATAAAAAATAGTTTTATTTCTGCTCGATATACCGGAAATGGTCAAAATTGTCAACAAAAATATTTTATTGGTGATAAAACCCCTTTACCCAGAATAAACACATTTTCACCGACAAGGGGAGCGGAAAATCCGATCCATGGGGTCGGCGGACTTCACGTCGCCGGCCCCATGGACTCCGATCTCCTCGCCCATCCCGGCTCGACGTCCGTATTGACTTTTTTCCGCAAATCCACTACCTTTGACCAGATACGTTTCCCTCATCGCCCGTCGGACTTTCCCGGCAAAACCAATGCCGCGACACCGCCCCACCCTGTATAAGGAAATAAATTGCAGAACGATCCGGTCGAATACCCGCTGGGGATCCATCTCTGGCCCGCCGAAAAACGCTCGGCCCGCAAACGGCCCCGACAGGGATACCACTTTTCCCTGCTGGAAAACTCTTCCGACTCTTTCCGCTTCACCGCAGTGGTCAACGCTTGCAAGGTGCCGGTCCTGTTCCGGGACCTCGCTTCCCTGCTGCCAGAGGAATCCTTTCTTATCCTCGAATTCTACCAGGAGGGATCCGGCAACGAAAAGGATGCGAACCCTCTGCCCGCGGTCTACTACTCTCCCTACATGCCCACCACGGAGATACTCGAAGCGCTCGCCCCCTTTCTGCCGCGTCTCATCCATGACGGATTCGTCGGTTTCGGTCTGGCCAATAATCGCAACGGAATGGAGATTTTCTTTTCCGAAGAAAAGGTCCTGACCTGTTTTACCGGCAACCACATCCGGGTGATGGACCTCTTCGGCCGCCACAGCCTGCCTCATCATGCCGAGCTGGTCTACCCGACCGACTTCGGCCACGACCACCTCTCGCTGCTCTGCCATGGGCGCGAAGCCCTGCCGGAGCCGTTCGCCTCCATGAGCGACACCGACCTCGACTATACCCATTTCTGCGCCGAACTCGCCGAGTGTCTCGACATGTACCCGGTTGAGGAAAGCCTTTCCTTTTTCCTCTCCAAGAAGGAACAGGACGCCATCGAGACCCGCATCAAAACCCACCCCGATTTCGAAGAATTCTCCGAGGAGGACTTCGGCACCCTGCTGCTGGACTGGAACGATTTCGTCAACGAGTGCGAAGCGGTCTTCGAGGGCGATCTCTGGGAGTATCTCGAGGGGCTGCGCCTGCGCGACCTGATCCAGTACGTCCTCGAGGGCGTCTCGGCCGAACTGCGAAAGAAAATTCTGGAGATCGTGACCGATGCCGACGCCAAATTCCAGAAAAACCTCGTCGATCGCCGCAAGCGCCTCGACCACCCCGCCGACATCCCCCTGCGCGAGGACCGCTTCTGGTACCGCGGCATGGTCCGCAACCAGGGAACCTACCTGCGCCGGGACCTGATCCGCGAGGGCTGGTACAAGGCTTAAAATCCGTTCAAGGTTCAACGTTCAAGGTTCAACGTTCAAGGCTTAAGGTTCCATGTTCCAGGTTCAAGGTTTCTGCCTTTTACCTTTTACCTTTTACTTTTTACTTTTTACTTTTTACCTTTCACCTCTAACCTGTCACCTGCCCCCATGATCGCTCTTATCGCCGCCGTACCGCTGGAAACCGAAATCCTTCGCCGTCGCGCATCGCTGGCCGAGGAGCCTTTCGGGCCCTATCGGCTTCTATGCGGCCCCCTTGAAGGCCACCAGGTTATGCTGCTGCACGGCGGGGTGGGCAAAGCCAACGCCGCCGCCGCCACCAGCTTCCTGATCCAGGGCAGGCAGCTCTCGGCCGTCATCGCCTTCGGCTGCGGCGGGGCCTATCCCGGCAGCGGCCTCGAAGTCGGCGACCTGGCCTTGGCCACCGAGGAAATCTACGGTGACGAAGGGGTCATAACCCACGAGGGCTTCCGAGACATGGAAAGCCTCGGCCTGTCCACCGTCGAAAAAGCAGGCCGGCGCTATTTCAATCGATTCCCGACCTCTCCGCACCTTCAGAAGAGTGCCGAGGCCATCCTCGCGCCAACGGCCGAAGCCGGGTGGGAAACCTTCGGGGAAGGTTCCTTTGTCACCGTCTCCACCTGCTCGGGAGTCGGGGAGAACGGACGGATGCTGGCCCGGCGCACCGGCGGAATCTGTGAAAACATGGAAGGGGCTGCCGTGGCCCAGGTCTGCACCCTGCACGATGTCCCCTTTCTCGAACTGCGCGGGATCTCCAACCTCGTCGAAGACCGGGAACTCTCCCGCTGGGACCTCGCAGCAGGGGCCGAAACGGCCCAGCGGGCGATTCTGAGCCTGCTGGCCGCCTGGGACACACCCGGAGAGATAAAGTGAAACGCACGCTCAGCCTCGGCTATTCACCCTGCCCCAACGACACCTTCATCTTCTACGCCCTGGTGCACGGGCGGATCCCGATCGAGGGACTGCACATCGAGGAGCGCCTGGAGGATGTCGAAACTCTCAACCGCCTGGCCCTCGACGGCGCTCTCGACCTGACGAAAATTTCCTACCACGCCCTGGGCCATCTGCGAGAGCGCTACGTTCTGCTGCGTAGCGGCGGCGCCCTCGGCCGGGGCTGCGGCCCGCTGGTCGTGGCGAGGCAAGAGACCGAGATGACCCGCCTGCGGGGCAAGAAGATCGCCATCCCCGGAGAGCTGACCACCGCCAACCTGTTGCTGCAGCTCTGCGGAGAGGGCTACGGCAACGTGCTGGTTCTGCCCTTTCACCGGGTCATGGCGGCGGTCGCCCGCGGCGAGGCGGACGCCGGGGTGATCATCCACGAGTCGCGCTTCACTTACCGGCAGCACGGCCTGGTGAAGGTCCGGGACCTGGGTGCCTGGTGGGAGGAGGAGACCGGTCTGCCGATCCCCCTCGGCGGCATCCTGGCGCGCCGGGAACTCGGCACCGAACTGATTGAAGACATCGACCGCGCCCTGGCGCAAAGCGTCCGCTACGCCTTCGCCCACCCCGAAGAAACCAGCGACTACATCAAGAACCACTCACAGGAACTCTCCGACGAGGTGATCCGGCAGCACATCGCTCTCTACGTCAACGACTTCTCCTTCGACCTCGGCGAGGAAGGGAGCCGCGCCATCGAGACCCTTTTCGGCAGGGCCGAAGCGCGGGGAATCATCCCCGCCTGCGACCTGCCGCTCTTCTCCAGCCACTGAGCAATCCGCCCGCCCTCACCCGCTCAAATCGCGATTTCACCCCTGAAATCGGACAAAACATCCCTTTACCGTTCACCTGCGCGGCCGGAAAGAAATTTTTTTTGCCTTCCCAGCCTTTTCCCGCCCCAAAAATTTGCGAAAATTTCAAAATAACGATTTATTTTCAAATTATAGCAACAATTGCGGGTTGTTAGGCTCTATTGGAGGGACGGCTTCCTGAACGTATACCTTTGCAAATATTAACCAACGATTTGCTCCCCAAAACAAAAAACCATTATAACATATTGTTTTAACGAGTTTTTTTGCTATTCTTCGCTTGCATAAACTTCGCGGATCATTATAATGGTAAACAATCTTTGGGAATTTAAACCATATAGTACGAAAGGAGTCCGGCCATGAAATGCCCGGTCTGCAAAAGCCACGAGTTTTCCGCCATCGATCTCCATGCCGACGGTTTCTACGAGGATATCCTCGAATGCGGCAACTGCGGAACCAGCTGGTCCGTCAATCACGGCGCCACCGAGGTGATCAGGGACAGCCAGGAGAAATCGTTCCTGGAAGCCTTGTCCGAATGCGTCGAGGGCGACGATTACGGGGTCGCCGAGGCCATCTGAGCCGGCCTACCCGCCCCGCACCATAAAATGACCGATGCCTTGCGCATCGCCTGCCGCCGGCCTTGAAAGCAGTTCACGCGTCGGCCGGAAAATATCCGACAGAACACAAAAGGGCCCCGCATTCGCGGGGCCCTTTTGTGTTTTTCCCTCCGAAAAATTTTCAGAGCACCGCCTCCAGGTAGGAAGTGGTGGTGCTGCGCTTCAGCTTTTCGATCTCCTTCGGATCGACTTCGACGAACTTCTCGTCCGGGGTGACCTTGAAGACCGGCTGGCCCTTGGAGACGATGACGCCGTCGCCGCCCTCGATGAGGATCTTGTCGACGGTTCCCGAGAAGGGAGCCGGAACCTTGTTGAACATCTTCATGACCTCGAGAATGAAGAGCGGCTGCCCCTTTTCGAAATGGTCGCCTTCCTGGACGAAGGACGGCATGCCCGGAGCTTCCTGGGCGTAGTACATGCCGCCGCCAGGGGTGACGATCTCATCGGCCCTGGTGGCCGGAGGCGGCACCAGAACCTTCTTCATCCGGGCCTGAAGGTCCGGGTCGTTGAGGTAGTCCGGGATAGTCACCTCGAGGTTGTCCTCGACCTTGAAGTCGTAGAAATCGGTCCTGTCGGCGATGAGGAAAAGGATGCCGAGCAATGCGTTGCCGATCTCGTAACCCTGGTGGGCCGACTGCATCCTGGCCCAGGTCTTCGCGTCGCGGCCGCCCTGCGGCTCGTCCTTGGCGAGGATGTCATTGAGCCTGGCGAATTCTTCCTTGCCGAGACCGAACTGCTCGCGCAGCTCGGCGTAGAAATCCAGGGCATCCTGCAGCAGCGCGTTGTCATGGGACCAGATCACCTCGGAGGCCGGGGCATTGGCGCGCCAGCTCATGTTGAGATATTCGTAGGTCTCCGCAAGAATGACCAACGGGTTGCGCTGCCAGGCCACCTTGCCGTTTTCGATCCTGAAACTCTCCCGGTTCAGGCTCAGCCATCCCGAGAGCAGGTGCGGATCGGCCAGCAGCTTCTCCATCGGCCGGGTCAGCAGGGTGCCCTTGCGGTCGAGGACCTCGGAGGCGGCCTTGGCGGCCTCGGGGTCCTCGCCGTAGAGTTTGCCGTAGTGCTTCTTCATGGCCAGGAAGGCGAAGACGACGTCGAGCTTGCTCGCCTCTTCCTTGAGCTTGCCGACCAAAGTCAGGTAGGGGACGACGAAGCGGGTGGTCGGCTTGGCCATGACGTTCTGGCCGATGAACCAGTTGACCAGGCCGTAGTGGAATTCGAGGTTGGTGGCCAGGTCGGTGCCGCGCAGGGTGGTGTTGCTCAGAACCCTGGACAGATGGTTGTAGCTGGCAAGCCGGTCCTCGCCCCTGGTGAGCAGCAGGGCAATGTTGGAATCATAGGCACCGGCCAAGGTGTAGCGCATGAACTGGCCGGTGTCGGGGTTCGCGATGCAGATCCCCTGATCGTCGCGGATCTCCCCCTCGATCGGCTTGGACCAGTAGCGCACGACCCCGCCGGCGCTCGGCGAAAGGGAGCAGTCGGTGGCGTTGAGGCGCGCTTCGGCGCCGGCGCCGAAGCGGAGGAGGCGCTCGGGCCGCGGCAGGCGCTCCTTGTGCTCGGCCAGCAGGGCCATGGCCTCGACCAGCGACTCGACGATGAAGAAGTCGTTGGGGTCGTCGGGGTTGGTGAATTTCAGGCTGTAGACCAGCTCGGTGACCCGGTGTTCGACCTGTATTCGGGTGTTGACCTCCATGAAGTAGTGGCGGTCGCGGTCGACGATGCACTCGAAGGTCGAGGCAGAATCAAGGCCGACAGCCTGGCCGAAGCGCTCCGACTGCTCTTCCATGCGCTTGAGAACGTTGAGATCGCTCTCCAGGGCGTCGGCCTCCTTCTTCCTGCCGGCGGCCCTGGCCTTTTCGATGGCGTCGGCGAGACCCTCCTGGGTGACGGAAATTTCGAGCAGTTTCTGCTCGTGCATCTGCAGCGAGCAGTCGCGGCCGCCGAGGGCGATGGCCCACTCGCCGTTGCCGAGCAGCTGGATTTCATTGTGGCGGGTCTGCTCGATGTTGAGTTCGATGAGGACGTTCTTGTTGTCGCCGACGCCGTTGGCCTTGACTTCGTTGAGGACCTCCCGGACCAGGCCGGGGGCATCGGCGGCCGCCTTCTTGATATCGGCCTCGCTCGGGTTCTTCCTGGTCAGCAGCGAGGCGCCGAGAATTCGTTGACCCTTGCCGCCACCGCCGCCGATGGCCTTGAGACGGATGCGGGCACCGGGGTAGCCCTTGAACATCCCGGCGCACTCGGCCTCGACCTGGGCGCAGAGTTCATCGATGGAGAAAAGATCGATCCCCTTCTCGTAGGAGGCGAAGAGGATGTGGTCGGCCAGGTCCTCGAGGGAGATATCCTTGTCGTTGACGACCTTTTCGTCGACCTTGAGCTCTTCCGACTTCGCCGTGGCCAGCAGCGCCTCGCGCGAGGGGTGCTTCTTGACCAGGGTACGGGCGGTGACGTTGTCGATGCCCGGGGTGACCGAAACGTCGACCTGCAGGGCGGTCCGCTTCGCCTCGTCCTTCTTGCCCGCCGCCCTCTGGGTGGCGGCGCAGGGACCGATGAACTTGAGGCCGGCGTCCTCGATGGCGGCGACGAATTCGTCGTCCTCGGCCATGAAGCCGTAGCCGGCGAAGATGGCGTCATAGCCGTTATCCCAGGCGATCCGGATGATCTGCTGGATGCGCTCGATGCGCTCTTCCTTGCTCGCCCCCGTGTAATCGGGAACCCGGTGCACCCGGCTGTTGTCGGTCAGCTGGCGCAGCTCGGGAGAGAGGGCATTGGGGTAGACGATGGAGTCCTTCTCCGAGAGCAGGATGCCGTAATGGCTGATGCCCATCTCCTCGTAGACGTCCATCGCTTCCTTGCGGATCGGGCCGCGGCAGACGATGAGGGGCTTGAGGTTTTCGCAGGAAAAAGAGCGGGCCCACTCGGAGGAAGACTGCCCCAGGCGACGGTTCTTATGGATCAGGGGATTGTTCCGGTAGTAGTCAACATCCCGGGAGAGGGGGCCGACCGCCTCTTTGCCACCTTCGATTTTTGTCAACATGGGCCTTGGATTGTCCTTTTGGCAGGGGATTGTCTGAGCCATGGGTGATTATCTCCAATCTGATCTCGTCGTCGATTATTAGTGGAATTCGCGCTGCACGCCGCCCATCGGGCCGGGCTTGTAGTGCCGGAGGAAGAAGTTCATGTTCTCTCCGAGAACCTTGCGCAGGTCGGTGGGCATGACAATCGAGGAGATGGAGCCCAGGCTGAGACCTTCCTTCGGATTCATCAGTTCCTTTTCGTAGCGCAGATTGAGCGCGGCTTCCTGCGCCTTGAGCCATTCCGCCGTTTCCTTCTCGGCGTCCTTCTTGGCTTCCTCGCCGTCCATGCCGGCCTTGATCCTCTCCTGGGTTCCCTGCTTGACGCGTTCGGCAATGGAGCCGCGCAGTTTGCGCAGCTCGCCCTTGTAGACGAACTCCTTGCCGGCCGGACCCATAACCGCCAGACGGGTGGTCGGCAGGGCCAGCACCAGGTCGGCGCCGGTCGGGTAGTTGTTGTAGGAGGCGTAGGCGCCGCCGAAGGCGTTGCGCAGAATGAGCAGAATGCGAGGGGTGCGCACATCGACGATCGAATCGAGCATGGAGCGGCCGGCCTGGACGATGCCGCGGGCCTCCTGCTCGCGGCCGGGCAGGAACCCGGTGGTGTCCTCCATGAAGATCAGCGGGATGTTGTAGATATTGCAGAAGCGCACGAAGCGGGCGATCTTCAGGGCCGAGTCGCAGTCGATCTGGCCGGAGGCGACCGCCGAGTTGTTGGCGACGAAACCGACGACGTTGCCGCCGAGCCGGCCGAAGGCGGTGACCGCCTCGCGGGCGCGCTCCGGCTGGACCTCGAAGTAGTCGCCGTGGTCGCAGATCTGCTGGATGATGATCGAGACGTCGAAGGGGGTGTTGAAGCCGGTCGGCGAATTGAAGGCCTTCTTCAGCAGGGTGTTGATCTCCCAGGTCTTGCGGTCGAGGGGATCGCTGGTCTTCTGGAAGGGGGCCATGACGCTGTTGTTGTCCGGCAGATAAGAGAGTAAACGAACCGAGGTGCGCAGGGCGGCGACCTCGTCGGCGACGGTCAGGTCGGCAACGCCCGAGGCGCCGTGCACCTTCGGTCCGCCGAGTTCCTCGGGAGTGATGTCCTCGCCGAGGACCGACTTGACCACCCCCGGGCCGGTCAGGCCGAAGAAGGTGTCATTGGGCTGGATGACGAAGCTGCCCTGGCGCGGCAGGTAGCTGCCGCCGCCGGCGTTGAAGCCGAACATGCACATGATGGAGGGCACCACGCCGCTGATCTTGCGCAGGGCGGTGAAGGCCTCGGCGTAGCCGTCGAGGCCGCCGACGCCGGCCGGCACGAAGGCGCCGGCGCTGTCATTCATGCCGATCAGGGGAATCCCCTTCTCGCCGGCCATCTGGAAGAGGTTGGCCAGCTTGCGGCCGTTGGTGGCGTCGATGGAGCCGGCACGCACGGTGAAATCGTGGCCGTAGAGAGCCACGTCGCGTCCGTGAATGTTGAGGATGCCGGTCACCAGGGAAGCGCCGTCCAGGTTCTTGCCCCAGTTCTGGAACAGGATGTTGGGATCCTCGTCGGAAAGAACCTTGATGCGCTCCCAGACGGTCATCCGCTTCTTGAAGTGCTGCTTTTCGATCTGGGCCACGCTGACGGACTTGATGGGGCGCTCGACCAGCTTATGCCCCTCCCGCATCGCCTCTTCGTAAGCCCCCGTCTCACCGCTGATCTCACCGGGTATGGTGAACTCGACCTCTTCAAGGGGGGTGAGCGGGTTTTGCAATGAAGGTTTAATCGCTTTTTTCGACATTTCGGCCTTCCCTCTCGATGTATTGGAATCTTCTCCCCGGAAAGCAGCTTCGGAAGCTGCAAACCAGCCTGTCTAAGGACTCTCTGCGCCCGGCCATTCGCCGGACATCATATAAAACATTACTTCTCAAACAATGTTTCCAGAAAGCCATTAAAAGCAAAAAAACCGGGGCATTGTCAAGCAAATTTTTACTGAGGATAAAAAAACATCCCGCGTTCAGACTTGCCGTTCGGGCCGCCTCGAAATCCTCCAATGAAAACCCGGCCGAGCCCGGAGGCAGAGCCTCGGGAACACCCTCCGTGGCCCTGCCTCCGCCATGAAAACATCGGAAATTGTACCATTTATATGAAGGGACACAAGCCCCGCCCGCTCCCCCTCACAGCCGGACCGAAGACCGCTCCATAGGACGCCGCCCGGCAGCACTCTCATTAAATCCCCGCGCCGGATGACACTCCCCGATCACAAACGGTTTTTCTTCCCTGACTTAAAATTCTCCCCCCTCCGAAACGAGAAGGCCCCGCCTGAAAACAGGCGGGGCCTTCTCGTTTCGGATCCGGTCATTGCGACCATCGGAAACAGGTGGTTTTTGCGGCCGGCACTCAGCGGCTCTCCATATGGACCGCCCTGATGAAATGAGCGCCGATTTCGCTCGCCAGCTTGTCGAGGAGCTCGTCGTCGGCGGGAGTGTCGACCGAAAGGACTGCCATCGCTTCGCCGCCTTCGGCCCGCCGTCCCAGGTTCATGAAGCCGATATTGATGCCGGCCTCGCCCAACAGGGTCCCGATCTTTCCGATCAGGCCCGGCCGATCGGCATAGGTGATGACCAGCATGTCCCGAGCCGGCGTGAAATCGGTGAGAAAGTCGCGCATCTTGACGACCTTGGGAATCCCCTCGAAGAGGGTGCCGGCGATGACCCGGGTACCTTCGGGCGACTCGAGGGTGAGGGTCACCAGGTTGGAGAAGGACTCGGACTCGGTGGTTCGCACCTCCTCCACGGAGATCCCCATGGTCTTGGCCACCAGCCGCGCATTGACCATGTTGACCTCGGACTCGGTATGGCGGTTGAGCAGGGCGGCGAGCCCGCAGACGGTCAACGGGGCGCAGTCGTAGCGAGCCAGCTTCCCGTTGTAGGTGAAGGTGACCTTGCTCGGATTGGCCGGCGCAAGCTGGGAGATGAACTCGCCGATCTGGCTGACCAGTCCCATGAACGGCTTCATGTGATCCATCAGGTCCGGGTCGAATTTGGGGATATTGACGGCGTTGGTCATCGGCCTGCCATCGAGGTAATTAATGATTTCCCGGCTGACATCGACGGCAACGTTTTTCTGCGCCTCGAAGGTATTCGCCCCCAGGTGGGGCGTCACCACCATGCGCGGATGGGCGATGAGTTTCCTGAGCGTCTCGCTGCTGGGCGGTTCCTCGCTCCAGACGTCAAAGGCGGCGCCGGCAACCTTGCCGCCTTCCAGTGCCTGGAGCATCGCCTCTTCGTTGATGATGCCCCCGCGGGCACAGTTGACCACGATGACCCCGTCCTTCATGCCGGCGAAGTGCTCGGCGTTGATCAGGTCACGGGTTTCCTCGTTGAGCGGGGTATGAACGGTGATGATGTCGGCGAAACGCACGATGTCTTCCAGCGGCACGAGCTTGACCCCGAGATCCTCGGCCCGTTTCTCGGAGACGTAGGGATCGCAGGCAATCACTTCGGCCTCGAAGGCCCGGCAGCGCCGGGCGACGCGGCCGCCGACCTTACCGATGCCGATCACACCGACGGTCTTGTCCTTGAGCTCGGAGCCGGTGAAGGGGGCCCGTTTCCAGTCGCCGCTCTTCAGGCTGGCGTTGGCGACGGTGACGTTGCGGCAGAGGCTGAGCAGAATCGCCATCGTGTGCTCGGCCGCCGAGTTGACGTTGCCGAAGGGGGCGTTGACGACGATGATCCCCTTGTTGCTGGCGCTGTCGACGTCGACGTTGTCGATGCCGACGCCGGCCCGGGCCACGATCTTCAGCCGGCGGGCGTGCTCGAGCAGGGGGGCATCGACCCGGGTGCCGCTTCGGGTGATGATGGCATCGTAATCACCGATGGTCTGGTGGAGCTCTTCCACCGAAAGCCCGAGCTGGACGTCGAGTTCGATGCGGGGATCGTCGAGGAGGGGCTGCAGTCCCTCCCGGGAAATCTCGTCGGTTATGAGGACCTTCATGGGGACTCCTTCTGTTGCCGGATATCGTCGCCGCGGCCGTCGCCGCCTTGAATAGGTTGTTGCCGAAACGGGCAGTTTAAGCCGTTTGCCGCGCCCTGTCAACGTCGGTGCGCCATCCGGCCCCTATTTGATCACCTTGAGGTGCCCCTTCCCGGAGCTGGTCTCCGGAGCCGGTTGGTCTTCCGTCGGCGCGGTCTCCCTGGCCGCCGTCTCGGGAGAGTCCGGACCGGCCTCGATGACCGGCAGAGTGCCCTCCTCGACCATCCGGGACACCGTCTCGGCAATGGACAGGCACTGCTTCATGCAGACCTGGCGCGCCGGACAGGCGGAACAGTCCGCCTCGCCGGCGGCGGCGCGCAGGGCGTGGATGACCAGCTCGACGCTTTCGACCTGGGTCAGGGGAATAAAGAACATGATTCAGATCTCCTGTAGGGGCAGGCCTTGTGCCTGCCCGGTTTTGGGCACCCACAAGGGGCGCCCCTACAACGTTCGTCCCGCCGCCTCGGCGAAGGGCCGCAGCTTCGCCATCATGGCGGCGAAATCCTCCGGCCTCAGCGACTGGGGCCCGTCGCTGGCGGCCTTCTCCGGATGGGGATGGACCTCGACGATCAGGCCGTCGCAGCCCGCCGCCACCGCCGCGTAACACATCGAAGGCACCAGGTGGGCGTGACCGGTGGCGTGCGAAGGGTCGATGACGACCGGCAGGTGGGTCTGTTCCTTGAGCACCGGCACCGCCGAGATATCGAGGGTGTTGCGGGTGGCGGTCTCGAAGGTGCGGATGCCCCGCTCGCAGAGCATCACCTTCTGGTTGCCCTCGGCCAGAATGTACTCGGCGCACATCAGGAATTCCTGAATCGTGCCGGCCATGCCGCGCTTGAGCAGCACCGGCTTGCCCAGTTGACCCAGCATCTTGAGCAGGGCGAAGTTCTGCATGTTGCGCGCCCCGACCTGCATGATGTCGGCGTACCGGGCCACCAGCTCCACATCCCGCGGGTTGACCACCTCGGTGACGATCGGCAACCCGGTCTCATCCCGGGCCGCCGCCAGCAGCTTCAGCCCCTCCTCCTCCATTCCCTGGAAAGCATAGGGGCTGGTGCGCGGCTTGAAGGCGCCGCCGCGCAGGACCGTGGCGCCAGCGGCCTTGACCGCCCGCGCGGTCTCCAGGATCTGTTCCTCGCTCTCCACCGAGCAGGGTCCGGCCATGACGATGACCTTGTCGCCCCCGACCCGCACTTGCGGCGAGACCTCCACGACGCTCGGTCCGGCATGGACCTCGCGGCTGGCCAGCTTGTAGGGCCGCAGGATCGGCACGACGCTCTCCACGCCCGGCATCGACTCCAGGGACTGGAGCACGGCCTTGCCCCTTTCGTCCCCCACCGCGCCGATGACGTTGCGGGTTTCGCCGTGGATGACGTGGGGGCGGTAGCCGAGCTCCCGGATGCGTTTCTTGACCTCGGCCAGTTCCTCCTTGCCGACTCCCTTTTTCATTACGATGATCATGGCGTTTCTCCTTTTCGGATCGATGATGAATTGACGAGGCCGCCCGATCTTTTCCGGCGGCCTCGTCAGTTCATCGATCCAAAAACGAAAAGACCACGGGAAAACCGGATCGGTCTGCCCATGGTCGTTGATCTTCGGCGACAGGTGCTCTTTTTTACGCCAACAGACCCCGGCCCCGGGCAGACGGCCGAAAGTAAAAGCCGTACCAGAAGCAAAAGTCGATAAAGCTGGCGAAAAAAGTGCGCATGACTCTCCCGAAAAAACAAATTTTCGTACTTATTAGCAAAACCGGCGAAAAATGGCAAGCCCATAAATCATCTCGCCTCCGATAAGACCCCGTCGGCCCGAAAGCCTCCCCGGGCAAGTGGCTTCATCTTTTGCAACTGGTCAGCATGCCCGAATTTTGTTGTCTGGCAAGGCTCGAGCAGGGCAGAAGCGCAGCATACACCGCCCATGTGAGCATTTGAGCAGCACAGAAACGCGGCCAGAGGGCAAAAGGCGGGTTGTGCTGAATTAGTTTCCATCCTTTTTACCACGGACTGCCCGTCCTCCATTTATCGGTGCAACTCCACAAACAACTGTTATTATTTTACTAACGATGATTCCCATGGAGCCGGGAGGGCTGCTATGAACGAACAAGGAGCGGAAGAGAAACGTTCTCTGGAGGTTGCCGAGGAGGCGCGGGAGCGGGAGTGGCGGCAGCCGAGCTTCGTCAGCGAGCTCTTCATGGGGAGGCTGACGGCCGACCTGGTCTTCCCCTTCCCCGAACAGGATCCCGAAGATCGGCGGGCAGGCGACGAGGTGCTGGAAAAGCTGGGGGTCTTTCTCAGGGAAAAGGTCGATGCCGATCGCATCGACCGGGAAAAGGAGATTCCCGGGGAGGTCCTCGACGGCCTGCGGGAGATGGGCCTTTTCGGCATCAAGCTGCCGACGGAGTACGACGGACTCGGGATGTCGCAGACCAACTACAACCGGATTATCCAGCTGGTGTCGAGCCACTGCGCCTCGACCGCGGTCATGCTCTCGGCGCACCAGAGCATCGGCGTACCGCAGCCCCTGAAGATGTTCGGCACCGACGAGCAGAAACAGAAATACCTGCCGCGCCTGGCGGCGGGGGCGATGAGCGCCTTCGCCCTGACCGAACCGGAGGTCGGTTCCGATCCTTCCAGGATGAAGACCACCGCCGTTCGCGACGAGGAGGAGGGAGGCTACCTGATCAACGGCGAGAAGCTCTGGATCACCAACGGGCCGGTCGCCGACCTGCTGATCGTCATGGCCCGCACCAACGATCCGGACGCAAACCGTCCGGAGATCACCGCCTTCATCGTCGAGGGCGACGCCGAGGGTCTTTCCACCAGGCACCGCTGCGACTTCATGGGCCTCAAGGGCATCCAGAACGGTCTGCTCAGGTTCGACAACGTGCGGGTGCCCGAAGAAAACATCGTGGTCGGCATCGGCGAGGGGCTGCGGCTGGCCCTGCGCACCCTCAACACCGGGCGGCTGACCCTGCCGGCGGCCTGCGGCGGGGCGATGAAGCAGGTCCTGGCGATGGCGGTGCGGTGGGGCCGGGAGCGTCACCAGTGGGGGGCGCCGGTGGGCGAACACGAGGCGGTGGCGGCCAAGATCGCCACCATGTCCGCCGATATCTTCGCCGTGGAGAGCCTCACCTGGCTCACCTCCGCGCTGGCCGACCGGGGCGACACCGACATCCGCCTGGAAGCCGCCATGGCAAAGATGTACTGCACCGAGGCGCTCTGGCGCACCGTCGATGCCGGGGTCCAGGTCCGGGGGGGCCGGGGGTACGAAACGGCCGATTCGCTCAAGGGACGGGGCGAGCCCGCCATGCCGATGGAGCGGTTGATGCGCGACGCCCGGATCAACCTCATCATCGAGGGGACGAGCGAGATCATGCGCCTCTTCATCGCCCGCGAGGCTCTCGATCCCCATCTGAAGATCGCCGGCGCCTCGGCCACCTCGAAGAAGGTCGACCTCCTGGGAGCGGCGAAATTCTACGGCCGCTGGTATCCGGCCCTGTGGCTGCCGCGCTTCTCCACCCCCGCCGGGGCCGCCGTCTCCGGGAAGCTTGCCCGGCATCTTCGTTTCGTCGAGCGGGCCACCCGCCGCCTGGCCCGCGACCTCTTCCACATGATGGTCCGCTACCGGCAGGGACTGCAAAAACGGCAGATGGTGCTGGCCCGGCTGGTCGACAGCGGCGCCGAGCTCTTCGCCATGAGCGCGGTAATCGCCCGCGCAGCCTCTCCCGGGGCGCCCGCCGGGGCCGCACGGCTCGCCGACCTCTTCTGTCGCCAGGCCCGCCGGCGGCTGAAGATTCTCCACCGGGCGGTCTACGCCCATGACGACCGCCTGGCCGCGAAGGTCGCCCGGGAGGTCTCCTCCGACTCCTTCCCCTGGATCGAGGAGAACATCGTCAGCACCTGGAAAGGCGGGGACGAGCCGTCATGAACGCCGCTTACGACCTGGTGATTCTCGGTTCGGGCACGACCGCCTTCGCCGCCGCGCTACGAGCCGCCGAGCGCGGCGCCAGGGTGGTGATGGTCGAACAGAGCCGGCTCGGCGGCACCTGCGTCAACTGGGGCTGCATCCCGAGCAAGACTCTCATCCACCAGGCCCAGAGCTATTTCGAGGCCCGCCGCGGCGAACCCTTCGGCCTCAACCTGCAGGCCTCGGCCGCCGATTGCGCCACCCTGATGGCGGCCAAGCGCCGGGCGGTGGAGGAGGTCCGGCGGGAACACTACGAGCAGGTTCTCGACGAGCACCCCGCCATCGATATCCTCCGGGGCCACGGCCGCTTCATCTCCTCGCGCGAATTGCAGGTGGGGGCCGAGGTGCTGGTGGCCGACCGCTTCCTCATCGCCAGCGGCGGCAATCCCCGCATCCTGCCCCTGCCCGGGCTGGCCGAAGTCGGCTACCTGACCAGCTATTCCGCCCTCCACCTGCCCTGCTTTCCCGCCTCGATGCTGATCATCGGCGGCGGCGTCATCGCCCTGGAGATGGGGCAGATGTTCTGCCGATTCGGCACCGAGGTCACCATCCTGGAGCGGGGCGATCGCATCCTCAAGGAGTTCGACTCCCGTCTGACCGCCATTTTCGAGGAGATCCTGCGCGAGGAAGGGCTTCGGCTGATCCCCGACGCCAACGCCAAACGGGCCTTTCGTGAAGATGGATTAAATTCCCTGATGGTAGATGTGGCGGGGGAGGAAAGGCGCTTCGATGCCGAGCGCATCATGCTCGCCGTCGGCACTGCCCCGGCCACCGAGGATATCGGTCTGGAGGCGGCGGGAGTGGAGATCGATGGGGGCGGCTTCATCGTCGCCGATGAACAGATGCGGACCACCGCCCCCGGTATCTGGGCGGCCGGCGATGTCACCGGCGGGCCCCTGATCGCCCCGGCCGGGGAAGCCGAAGGCGAGGCCGCCGCCGACAACATGCTCGACCCGGCTGCCGCCCGCCGGGTCGACCACCGGCACACACCGATGGCGGTCTTCGTCGATCCCGAGTTCGCCAACGTCGGCCTCACCCTGGAACAGGCCCGCCGCGCAGGATTCGATGCCGTCGAAACCTTTCTCGACCTGCGGCATGTCGCCAAGGCCCATGTCATGGGCGGCCGCAGGGGCGGCATCCTGCTGGTCGCCGAACGAGCCTCGGGGCGCCTCCTCGGGGTGCAGCTTCTCGCCCCCCGGGCCGCCGACATCATCCACGAAGCGGCCCTGGCGGTGCGCCTCGGCCTGACCGTCGAGGACATCGTGCGCACCATCCACGTCTACCCCACCATCAGCGACGGCCTGCGCCTGGCGGCCCTGGAGCTCTTGCGCCGGCGCGAAGAAAAAACCAAATCCCCCTGAGCCCCAGCAGTGTCCAGGCAGGTTGACACACCAAGCCAAAATCGCCCCTCCTCCGCCCCTTCGGGCCCCTTTTTGCACAGGAGGATTTCTTTCTCTCTTCGCTCTGAAAGCCGCCGTTTGATCACCACACCTGGCCGGTCCCGCGCGGCGCTCACTCTCCCGGCACCTGCCCCGTCAGCTCCCGCCGCAACTCTCTCAGAACGCCCTTGATCCGCTCGGCGTTGACCGGTCCGGTGCGGATCAGGATCTTCTGCCCGGCCGAGAGCTCCTCCAGCTGCGGGTCCGCGTAGGAGTAGAGAACCTTCGGCTGGACGAGGCGCACCGGGTCGGTGACTTTCGGGGTGGCCAGGAGGTGGTCGATCACCTCGACAAGGCGGTCGTTGAAGTAGCCGTGGGAATAGCCGAGCCCCTCGTAGGCCTGCTGGAAGAGAGGGTAGAGGTAGGTGTAGGCGGCCACCGCCAGGCGGGTATCGACCGCCTCGGCCAGCCCGACATAGGGGGTGTAGCGGCGGTAATTGGCCGGATCGATCACCAGATAGTCGTCCTGGCCGGTCGTCAGGAAGGGGCCCTTAACGGCTTTAACCGGTATATGGCTGCGCGGCAGCTGACGACGGGGCAGGTTGTCGACCATGACCACGAAACGCTCGATGAAGTTCCGCAGGATGAAATAACGCCCGAGATTCCGGCCGGGAAAAAGTTCCTTGAGAATTTCGGCCATCCGTGGGTCGGCCTCCTCCAGGGCGGGCAGCGGCCGGTCGAGGTCGATCCGCGGTTCGACCTTTTCGGGCTCGGGAGCCTGCTCGGTTATCGGATGGACGGGCGCTTCCGGCGGCGGCTCGGGGACGGGAAGGGTATGGACCTGCGGTGTCTCGGGCGGCCGGCGGACCGGGGTGGAAGGCCAGAAGTAGATACCCGCGGCGACAGCCACGGCGAGAACGACGATCCAGAATACCGTTTTCTTCATGATTCCTCCTGGAAGCTGGGCAGACACCGTATTCCGCCCGGATTGTTTCCGGACAGAAACAGCTTAGCTTTCCCGTCGCGTCGAAACAAGCCTTTTCAGGCCGAAGAACCTCCCCCGTTCCGCCGGTCGTCCGCGAGACCTGGCAAACCCCGGGAAGATTCGCATCAGGCCAGTTTACCCGGTTACGCTTCTGGCGATTGTGGTTGTTCCGCTGCGGCGGGGTAAGTTATACTTCTCTTTTGGTTTTCTTCGGAGGACTCGACAAGTGCAACGCCCGATCATCATCACCATGGGAGACCCCACCGGGGTCGGCCCCGAGATCATTCTCAAGGCGCTTCTCGATGGCGCGCTCGATGCCTGCCCCCGGCCGCTGCTGGTCGCCGGAGATGTGAGAGTCCTGGTGCGGGCGGCGGCCATTTTCGGCGCCGAAGCGTCGCTGGCGCCCGGCGACGGCCTGGCCAGCCACCTCCTGCGGGTGGGAGATCGCGCCCTGGCGGTGAAGAGCCTCTCCGCCCTGCCGGTCGCAGACCTCGCCTGGGGCCGTCCCGATGCGGCCTGCGGCAGGGCGATGCTCGCCTACATCGACTGGGCCTGCGAGCGCTGCCGGCAGGGCGAAGCCGCCGCGATGGTCACCGCTCCGATCAACAAGGCGGCGATCCGCGCCGCCGGCTGCGGTTTTCCCGGCCACACAGAGCTGCTCGCCGAGCGCTGCGGTGTGGACAAAGTGGTAATGATGCTCGCCGGCGAAAAGCTCCGCGTCTGCCTGGTCACCACCCACCTCGCCCTTCGCGAGGTGCCGGAGGTACTCAGCGGCGAAGAGATCCTGGCCACGGTGCGCGTCGTCGACGGCGCCTTTCGGCGCTTCTTCGGCCTGGAGCTGCCGCGCCTGGCGGTGCTCGGGCTCAACCCACACGCCGGCGAGGAGGGCCACTTCGGCGACGAGGAGCGGCGAATCATCGGCCCCGCCGTCGCCGCGGCGCAGGCCGAGGGCATCGCCGCCACCGGCCCTCACAGCGCCGACACCCTCTTTCACTTTGCCGTGCGCGGCAGCTGCGACGCGGTCGTCTGCATGTACCACGACCAGGGGCTGATCCCCCTCAAGCTGCTTCATTTCGAGGACGGGGTCAACGTCACTCTCGGCCTGCCCATCGTGCGCACCAGCGTCGACCACGGCACCGCCTACGACATCGCCGGCACCGGCCAGGCGAGCGAGAAGAGCCTGGTGGCGGCGATCCGGATGGCGGGAGAAATGGCCGTACGCTTGTAGGGGCGAATCTTGTATTCGCCCAGGGCGATCACAAGGATCGCCCCCGCGGATCACGTTTCACCGTTTACCGTTCACGGATTTTCATGACCGACAAGATCATCATCAAGGGTGCCCGCGAGCACAACCTGAAGAGTCTCGACCTGGAGATCCCCCGCGACAAGCTGGTGGTCATCACCGGCGTCTCCGGTTCGGGCAAATCGACCCTCGCCTTCGACACCATCTACGCCGAGGGGCAGCGCCGCTATGTCGAGAGCCTCTCGGCCTATGCCCGGCAGTTCCTCGAGCAGATGGAGAAACCGGACGTGGAGAGCATCGAGGGACTCTCGCCGGCCATCTCCATCGAGCAGAAGACGACCTCGAAGAATCCCCGCTCCACCGTCGGCACGGTCACCGAGATCTACGACTACCTGCGCCTGCTCTTCGCCCGCGTCGGCCGCGTGCACTGCCACCGTTGCGGCCGGGAGATCGCCTCGCAGACGGTCTCGCAGATGGTCGACCGGATCCTGGCGATGCCGGAAAAGACCCGCCTGCTGCTGCTGGCGCCGGTGGTGCGCGACCGCAAGGGGGAGTACCGCAAGGAGCTCAAGCAGCTGCAGGCCGACGGCTTCGTCCGGGTGCGGGTCGATGGCGAGATGAACGAGCTGGGCGAGCCGATCTCCCTCGACAAGAACCGCAAGCACACCATCGAGGTGGTCGTCGACCGCCTGGTGGTCAAGGAAGGCATCGAGGGGAGGCTGGCCGATTCGCTGGAGATCGCCCTCAAGCTTGCCGGCGGCATCGTCCGTGCCGAGACGACCGACGGCCAGGGCGAGCTTTTCTCCGAACATCACGCCTGCGTCGACTGCGGCATCTCCTACCCGGAGATCTCGCCGCGCATGTTCTCCTTCAACAATCCCCACGGCGCCTGCCCCGACTGCGGCGGCCTGGGGACCCGCATGTACTTCGACCCCGAGCAGGTGGTGCCCAACCCGGCTCTTTCCCTGCGCGAAGGGGCCATCGTGCCGTGGGAGACCCGCACCGGCGTCTACTACCAGCAGCTGATCGAGGCCCTCTCCGACCACTACGACTTCGACGTCAAGACCCCCTTCGCCAAGCTGCCGGAGAAGGTGCGCAAGGTCCTCCTGCACGGCTCGGGCAAGGACGCGGTGCGCTTCTTCTTCGACCAGGGCGGCCGGCGGCATTTCTACGAAAAGCCCTTCGAGGGGGTGATCCCCAACCTCGAGCGGCGCTACCGGGAGACCGATTCGGAGAGCGTGCGCGAGAACCTGGAGCGCTTCATGGACGTCATGCCCTGCCCGACCTGCGACGGCGCCCGCCTGCGCCCCGAATCGCTCTTCGTGCGGGTGGGGGAACGAAACATCCGCGAGGTCTGCGCCCAGTCGGTGAGCGAGGCCGAAGTCTTTTTCGCCGGCCTGGAGCTGGCCGAGAAGGAGGCCGAGATCGGCCGCCGGGTGCTCAAGGAGATTCGCGAACGCCTCTCCTTTCTCAGCCACGTCGGTCTCGGCTACCTCACCCTCGACCGCACCTCGGGCACCCTCTCCGGCGGCGAGGGACAGCGCATCCGTCTGGCGACCCAGGTCGGCTCGTCGCTGATGGGGGTGCTCTACATCCTCGACGAGCCCTCCATCGGCCTGCACCAGCGAGACAACCGCCGCCTGCTCGAAACCCTCAAGCGGCTGCGCGACATCGGCAACACCGTCCTGGTGGTCGAGCACGACGAGGAGACGATCCTCGAGGCCGACCACGTCATCGACATGGGGCCCGGCGCCGGCAGGCGCGGCGGCGAGGTGGTCGCCCAGGGCACCCCGCGCCAGATCATGGACGACCCCGAATCGCTCACCGGCCAGTACCTCTCCGGGACCCTGACCATCCCTCTGCCGGAAAAGCGCCGAGAAAGCGACCGCTCCCTGTTGATCGTCGGGGCGAGCGCCAACAACCTGCGCGGCGTCGATGTGAAGATCCCCCTGGGGGTGATGACCTGCGTGACCGGCGTCTCGGGCTCCGGCAAGTCGACCCTGGTCATCGACACCCTCTACCGCGCCCTCTCCCAGCACCTCTACCGCGCCCGGGAGAAGGCCGGCCGGGTCGAGGCGATCCGCGGCATGGAGCATCTCGACAAGGTGATCGACATCGACCAGTCGCCCATCGGCCGCACCCCGCGCTCCAACCCCGCCACCTACACCGGCGTCTTCACCGACATCCGCGACCTCTTCGCCCACCTGCCCGAGGCCAGGGCGCGCGGCTACAAGCCGGGCCGCTTCTCCTTCAACGTCAAGGGAGGCCGCTGCGAGGCCTGCCAGGGCGACGGCATCCTGCGCATCGAGATGCATTTCCTGCCCGACGTCTTCGTGACCTGCGAGGTCTGCAAGGGCGCCCGCTACAACCGGGAGACGCTGGAGATCCGCTACAAGGGCAAGAGCATCGCCGAGATCCTCGACATGACGGTCAACCAGGCGGCGGGCTTTCTCGAGAACATTCCGCGCATCCGCACCAAGCTGGAGACCCTGCGCGAGGTCGGCCTCGGCTACATCAAGCTCGGCCAGAGCGCCACCACCCTCTCCGGCGGCGAGGCGCAGCGGGTCAAGCTGGCCAAGGAGCTCGCCAAGCGGGCCACCGGCAAGACCATCTACATCCTCGACGAGCCGACTACCGGCCTGCACTTCGCCGATATCCGCAAGCTGCTCGAAGTCCTGCATCGCCTGGTGGAGAGCGGCAACACCGTGGTCATCATCGAACACAACCTCGACGTCATCAAGACCGCCGACCACATCATCGACCTCGGCCCCGAGGGGGGAACCGGCGGCGGCGAGGTGGTCGCCTGCGGCACTCCGGAGGAGGTGGCCCGCTGCTCACGCTCGCATACAGGCCGCTACCTGCGGCCCTGCCTCGAGCTCTAACCCGGCCAGAGCTCCAGTCCCGCTATCTCATCGCCAATGCGCAGTTTTTTCACCACACCTGTGAACTTTTTGCATCAGTTTTTCCCACCGAAAGGCGGCCTCCAGACAGGTTCCCCTTCCCCTTTTCAGGAAAATTGACAACGGGGGATCGTCGCCTCCGCAAATCGAACATAAAGCCCTGCAATTGCAGGAAGTTGTACAGCCGGAAAGGCGGATGGTTTCAGGGAGACTAAAACGACGCCTTTTCCAGAAAACGGTATACAGTTTGCATTTACTTAGGCCCGGAACGAAAAAAACCATAGGAACCGGGGGTCATATTGAAAAAACTGATTGCGATTTTACTGCTGACGATCTTCACCAGCGCCTGCGCCCACCAGGCGGCCTTCATCACCGAGCCGACCGGAGCCAGGGTCATGATCGACGGGGAGTTTGTCGGCGTCACCCCCTGCCAGTTCGACTACAAGAACAGCGCCGGCGAGGACTACGAGATCACGGTGACCAAGGACGGCTACGATACCGTCCATCAGGCCATCAAGGCCGACGAGGTCGATCACGAGGCCCGCAACAAGCTGTTGACCGCCGGTCTGATGATCCCCGGAGGCAGCGCCCTGATGGTCGGCGCCCTCTTCACCAAACGGCTCAAGCAGAACTACGAGTTCATTCTCAGGAAAACCGCTCCGCAACTCACCGCACAGACCGCGTCGCCCGAAAAGCTCCCCTTGTAAAAATCGCAACCTCTCTCCATACCCAAAAGGGCGGGCCGAATGCCCGCCCTTTCTATTTCCAGCCGGCTCCGGGCTCGTCCCCTCAGCCGGCAATTTTTTTCTGAACAGGTATACTTGGAGGTCAACAACCACCTGTTGTTCTGAATGCGGAGGCCCGTGGCGATCGGCACTTATGGTGCAGGACCACCCGAGGAGTCTTCAACACGCCTCGAATCCCTGGCCGCCGGCAACCCGTCCAGCCGATCGAAACGACGGGCCGGTGTCGGGCACTCCAGGCGAAGGAGGAAACAATGCGGGCAGTGATGATCGACCGCCACGGCGGTCCGGAAGTACTTTGTCTGCGCGAGGACCTGCCCCTCCCGACCCCGCAGGCGGGGGAGGTGGCGGTCGATATAAGGGCGGCGGCCCTGAATCACCTCGACATCTGGGTACGCCGGGGCCTGCCCGGCATGCCGGTGGAACTGCCGCACATCCTGGGATCGGACGGTGCCGGGACGGTCGCCGCGACAGGTCCCGGCACCGACGGCCTGCACGTCGGGGACGCCGTTGTTCTCAACCCCTCCGCCGGCTGCCGCCGCTGTGAATTCTGCCTCTCCGGCCAGGAAAGCCAATGCGTCGACTTCGGCATCCTGGGGGAAAACCGTCCGGGAACCTTCGCCGACCGGGTGGTGGTTCGAGCCGACCACGTCCACCCGCTGCCCCGGGGGCTGAACTTCGAGCAGGGAGCGGCCTTTCCCCTGGTCTTTCTCACCGCCTGGCGTCTGCTGGTCACCAAGGGACGAATCCGGGCCGGCCAGGACGTCCTGCTGCACGGCATCGGCGGCGGGGTCGCTTCCGCCGCCCTCCTCATCGCCCGGCTGCACGGCTGCCGGGTGTTCGTGACCTCCTCCTCGGCGGAAAAGCTGGACCGGGCGCGGGAGCTGGGAGCGGAGGTCGCCATCGACTACCGCAACCTCGACGTTGCCGCCGAGGTTGCCCGCCATACCGGCAAGCGGGGGGTGGACGTGGTCCTCGACAATGTCGGCGCCGACACCTGGCGCACCAGCATCGAGGCGGTGCGCAAGGGCGGGCGCATCGTTACCTGCGGCGCCACCACCGGCCCCCACCCGCCGACCGATCTGCAGCGCATCTTCTGGAAGCAGATCACCATCTGCGGCTCGACCATGGGCACCCCCGATGAATTCCGCCAGGTCTGGCGGCTTTTCGACCAGGGACGCCTGAAGCCGGTGATCGATTCGGTCCGGCCTCTGGAGGAAATTCGCCGGGCCCAGAAAAAAATGGAACGCGGCGAACAGTTCGGCAAGCTGGTGCTAACCCTCTAAGGGACATGGTTGAGCCCTGAAGGGTTCGAGTCTGCCGCAAAGAACCTTCCGGCACCCGCAGGGGAATGCGCGGGTTCGCCAGGCGGTCCACCTGCTGACGGCCTTCCTTGATTCGGAGGGCCTTTTTCATTTTAATTCTCGATTTCCGGCGATGGCGACAACGACCCCGCCCGAGACTGCCGTTCCGGGTTGATCGCGTACATGGACGCCTCCGCGAAAGGCCATGATTGACAACGGCGGGGAGATGTTCGAAAATGTCCGCCGGGCCGCCGGTGCGGGCCTATTCAACGAAGGGTCGCGATATGAACAAATTGGTATGCCGCTGGCTTCTTTTGCTCTTCCTGTTGGCAAACCTTTCCGCCTGCCGGAAACAGGAGCCCTGGAAACCGGTCGTGGAACCGGGCGGGTTCGACTATCTTGCCGATGCCGTCGCCGAGGCTCTCGACGCCCATCGGGCGCTGGCGGACCACCTCGAAAAAGGGGACCGGGAACACACGCTGCAAGCTCTGGCGCAAAGCCGGCATTCCCTGCTCAAGCTGCAACGCTATTACATCCCCATGACCGAAGTGCGGCAAATGGTCTATGATGCCGACCGCCTGTACTTCCTGCGGCGTGTCGAGGAGTCGGGGGCGAGCCTGGAAAAAGCCAAAACCCTTTTGCAGGGAATCGCACGGACCGACGGGCCCGGCCTCGAGAAAGAGGCCAATCAGGTCGAAACGAAGATCGATGCTCTTCTGGCGGCCATGCAACAGGCTTCCCCGGAGGTGTCGGAACTTTTCGGCTCCCTCGGCCACAGAGTCAATCTGATGGTGCTCAAGGGAGACATGGTGCTCGCCGGGGCGCGTTTTTCCGAGGAGCGCTAGCAAAATGCCATCGCTTAAGGAACGGCTGAAGAAGCTCGCCCCGGGACAGGTCCTCATTCTCTACTACGCGGCCGCCATCCTCATCGGTTCGGTAGCCCTCTCCCTGCCTATTGCCGCGCACGGTCAGCCGCTCTCCTTTCTCGATGCCCTCTTCACGGCCACCTCCGCCCAGTGCGTCACCGGCCTGATCGTGGTCGATACCGGGGCCAGGCTCACCCTTTTCGGCCAGTTGGTCGTCCTCCTGCTGATCCAGATCGGCGGCCTGGGCATTACCACCTTCTCGGTCTACCTCTTCTTTTACCTGCGCATGGGGGTCGGGTCGCGGGGGCGCTGGATCATCCAGGAAACCCTCCTGCACACCCCCGTCGATTCCCTGAAAACCCTCGTCCGCGAGATTTTTCTGCTTACCCTGACCATCGAGGGGATCGGGGCTCTGCTGCTCGCCATCGTCTTCGTACCCGACATGGGGCTCTGGAAAGGACTCTACTGCGGACTTTTCCACTCCGTCTCGGCCTTCTGCAACGCCGGATTCTCCCTCTTTCCGGACAGCCTGATCGGCTATCGGGACGACTCACTGGTCAACCTGACCCTCATGGGCCTGATCGTCCTCGGCGGCATCGGCTTTCTGGTCATCCGCGAAATTCTCGACTTTTTGCCGTGGCGGCGCAGGAAAAAGCGGCAGCGCCTCTCTCTTCACTCCAGGCTGGTCCTCTGGACTTCGGGCGCCCTCATCGTCGGCGGGGCGCTGGTGATCGGGCTGCTGGAATCCCGCTCGGCCTTCGCCGGCATGGGCTTCAAGGAAAGCTTTCTGACCGCCGCCTTTCAGTCCGTCACCGCCCGCACCGCCGGCTTCAATACCATCGATTTCAACCAGCTGGAGCTGCCCACGCTGTTCCTTTTGCTTTTCCTGATGTTCGTCGGCGCCTCGCCCGGTTCCGCCGGCGGCGGCATCAAGACGACCAGCCTGGCCCTCTTCGTTGCCATCCTGCACAGCCGACTCAAGGGAAACCCACAGACGAACATTTTTCGCCGGACGGTACCCGAGGAGGTCATCACCAAGGTCCTGTCCCTGGTGATGCTGGCCCTCCTGCTGATCGGCACGGCGATATTCGGCCTGCTTGCCGTTCAGTACTCCGGAGTGGCGGCGCTCGCGAGTCAGGGCGGGTTCATGCAGTATACCTTCGAGGCCGTATCCGCCTTCGCAACCGTCGGTCTGTCCATGGGCGCTACCGGGCACCTTCTTCCCCTGGGCAAGGTCATCATCATCCTGCTGATGTTCATCGGCCGCGTGGGTCTGCTGACGGTCGCCTTCACCATCGCCCGCCGCACCCGCCCCGATGCCGTTCGTTACTCGCAGGAAAACATCATGATCGGTTGAAAACCAAGGAGTCATACAATGAAACGCGAGAAACGTTTTTGTGTCATTGGGCTGGGCAACTTCGGATTTCACGTGGCCCGGACGCTCTACGAGGCCGGCCACGAGGTCATTGCCATCGACATGGACCAGGAGAAGGTCCAGAGGGTCCAGGACCACGCCTCGTACGCCATCATCGGCGATGCCGCCGGCAAGGACTTTCTGACCGGCCAGGGAGTGGGGGAAATGGACGCCGTCGTCGTCTCCACCGGGGAGCGTTCTCACCTGGCGACACTCATCACCCTCTACCTCAAGGAACTCAAGGTACCCCACATCCTGGTGAAGGCGATCAGCGAGGACCACGGCCGAATTCTGGAAAAGGTGGGGGCGACGGAGGTTATTTTCCCGGAAAAGGATATGGCGATAAAGATCGCCCGGGGCCTTTCCAGCCCGAACGTCCTGGAATTCATTCCCCTGGCCGAAGAGTACTCGATCACCGAGGTCGCGCCCCCAGCCCATTTCGTGGGCAAAAGCCTCATCGACCTCGACCTGCGCCGCAAATTCAACGTCACCGTGATCGGCATCAAGGACGTGTTGACCGATGCTTTCACTGTCGTGCCCCCGCCGACCTGCGTGATCAAGGACAGCGACCTGCTTGTCTTCATCGGCAAGAGCGACGACGTGGAGAAGGCCTGCCGGAAACCATAGAGCTTGGGCCGCGCCGGTTGACATCACGGACGAACCCGATAAAATTCAATTCGTTGTTCTCGCCATCAAACCATTTGTTCAATATGAAAAGGAGTGGAAGTTCATGGCTGATCTCAAGGGAACCAAGACCGAGAAGAATCTCAAGGAGGCCTTTGCCGGGGAGTCCCAGGCCAACCGCAAATATCTCGCATTCGCCAAAAAGGCGGAGACCGACGGCTATCCGCAGGCCGCCAAGCTTTTCCGGGCCGCGGCCGACGCCGAGACGGTGCACGCCCACGCCCACCTGCGCGCCCTGGACGCGGTCGGCTCCACCGAAGCCAACCTGAAGGAGGCGATCGGTGGCGAGACGCACGAATTCACCACCATGTATCCGGAAATGATCAAAGACGCCACCAACGAGGGCTTCGACGCGGCGCTGAAGAGCTTCTCCCTGGCCAACACGGTGGAGAAGATCCATGCCGGCCTCTACCAGAAGGCCCTCGACAGCCTGGGCAGCAACGCAACTGTCGACTACTATGTCTGCCAGGTCTGCGGCAACACGATCGAAGGCGAACCCGACGGCCCCTGCGAGGTCTGCGGGGCGCCCAAATCCGCCTTCAAGAAGATCGACTGACCCCTCTGCGCCGAAGCGAAAAGCCGGACCCCGAGGGGCCCGGCTTTTTTGTTCGGACTTATCGGCCCCATTTGGCTGCCGTGCAAAATTGTTGGTCCCGAAGAGCTACGAACCGAATCCCGCACAACCGCCCCCAGACGAGCGACGAGGTTGACCATGGACAAATGTCCGGTCTGCAAGGAACAGAAGAAAGGGAAATACTGGTGCAGCGGCTGCAAAACCGTCTTTCTCTGCCCCAACCCGAACTGCGGCGCCGAGATCAGCAAACGCGATGCCGCCGCATGCCCCCGCTGCGGCCTGCTCTTCGGCGACTACATCGAAGGCCGCAAGATGTACCGGCAGTGCCCCAAGTGCAAGAAGAAGCAGGGACTTTCCGAGCCCCAGTGCCGGCATTGCCGGTACTGGTTCAATTGCCCCACTTGCGGTCACAGAGTCCCCTCCACCAGCATGCTCACCTGCCCCCGATGCGCCACCGACCTGAGAAGATAGGGGCCGGAATGGCCCCTTTTTCTTTTCTCCGGCCGCCCGTCGATTAAACTTTCAGCAGGTACGGACCGGTTCCGCGCCCGACGGTTTCGAGCGCATCGCCGAACGGGCCATCCGCTCCGCCAGCCGCGAAAGGGGCGGATGCCGACCTGCCGGTCTATGGAGGATTTCCCTTGACCGAACTTCTCTGGGTCTTTCTTCTCCTCGCCGCCGTCTTCTCCGCCGGCCACGCCCTGCTGCACAAACGCGACCCACGGGCCGCCCTCGGCTGGATTGCCGTCTGCCTGGCGATGCCGGGGGTGGGGGCCGGCCTGTACTGGCTTTTCGGCGTCAACCGCATTCGCACCCGAGCCCGGGACTGGCAGAGCCGGGGCCAGGGCATGGACTGGCTTCCTCCCGGGGTCTGCGAATGGCCCTCGCCGGCGGATACCCTGCCTTTCGTCCAGGAGAACTATGCCGCCCTGCTCGGCCTGGCCGACGCCGTCACCCGTCGTCCGCTGGTACCGGGCAATCGCCTGACACTGCTGCACAACGGCGAGGAGGCCTTTCCGGCCATGCTCGAGGCGATCTCGGGGGCCGAAAGCTTTGTCTATCTCTCCACCTACATCTTCGATTCCGACGGCATCGGGATGCAGTTCATCGAGGCGCTGCGGCAGGCGGCCGAGCGCGGGGTCCGGGTCCGGGTTCTCGTCGACGCACTTGGCGAACGCTATTCCTTCCCTCCGGCCCGGCGTAAATTCCGCAAGAGCAAGGTCCGGGTGGTGCGCTTTCTGCCGCCATCCCTCTCCGGGCGTGGCATCAACCTCAATCTGCGCAATCACCGCAAGCTGCTCATCGTCGATGGCCGGGTCGGCTTTACCGGCGGCATGAACATCGGCGACTGCCACCTGGCCGCCCGCAGCGACAACCCCCGTCGGGTGATCGACCTTCATTTTCGCATCGAGGGTCCGGTCGTAAGCCACCTGCAGGAGTCCTTCATCGAGGACTGGGTCTTCGCCTCCGGCGAACGCCTCTCCCCGCTCCCGCCTCCCGCAGTCGAAGGAGACGAGGGGGCGTTCTGCCGCGGCATCAGCGCCGGCCCCAACGAGGACTTCGAAAAGCTGGGCTGGATCGTCATCGGGGCCCTCAACTGCGCCCGCCGGCAGGTGCGCATCATGACCCCCTACTTCATCCCCGACCGGGCCCTCATCTCCGCCATCAATGCCGCCTCCCTGCGGGGGGTGGAGGTCGAGATCGTCCTGCCCCGCAAGAACAACCTGCCCTACGTAGGCTGGGCCAGCCGGGCCTACCTCTGGGAGATCCTGAGGTACGGCACCCGGGTGTCCTATCAGCCGCCGCCCTTCGTACACAGCAAATTCATGCTGGTCGACGATCACTACGCACTGATCGGCTCGGCCAATCTCGACCCGCGCAGCCTGCGCCTCAACTTCGAATTCAACCTCGAGGTCTATGATCGCCGATTCAACGCCCGCCTCGCCGATCACTTCGACAACGTCCGCGACCGCTCCGACGAAATCAGCATGGCCGAGATCGACGGACGGTCTCTGCCGGGCAAGCTGCTCGACGCCACGGCCAAGCTTTTCTCGCCTTATCTCTGATCGGGGGGCAAACGACGGGGGTTAAAAGAGGATCATCCGGGAAAAATCGGGGATATCCCCCCTTTGAGTCGCCGCCGGCGGGTGGGGGTTTCGGAAAAATGGCGGGCCTCGTCGGGAATGCGAGAGGCAGGGTTTACGATTCGTCTTCTGAGTTGCTTTTTTCCTTCCGGACCGGAAGGCGACAGCTGTCCGAAAGTCAGGTCTGGACCCCCATGCGGGGCAGGATCCAGCGGTTGAGAATGTACCAAGCTGCCACGACACCCAAGAGAGCGAGAATTTCCATCAAAGCCTCCAGTTTTTATATTTGTTTTTCAATATATATCTATCATAGCCTGGAGGCAAGACCTTTTTCGCCCCGTGGCAAGGCCCAACCACCGAAACACCTCGCAGCAGGCCGCGGGGAGTCAGGATCCAGGAGTGAGAAAAAAGAGCCATCCTGCTTTTAGCTTTTCTCCTGAATTCTGACTCCTGACTTCTGTATTCCTTTACGATCCTTCTCGCGCTCAGCCGACCGTCAGCTCGTTTTTCACGTCGACGACCCCCGGCGTATACCAGCAATCCTTCTCGGCGGCATCCTTTTCCAGGGGGCTGTCGACCCTTCCCGTCAGGGTGACGCAGCCATCGCGTACGGAAAGCCGGAATTTTTTCGGATCGACCAGCACGTCCTTTTCGAGGATGGTCACCAGGTTGTCCTTCAGTTCGTCGTCGCTGTCCTCTTCGGCGGGTTCGACGAGAAGGAGGTTGGTGACGCTGGTCACGCCCGGAATCCACCAGCAGAGCACCTCGCAAAGCCGCCGCTGGATGAGCGAATGCACCATCCCCCGCAAGGTAACCCCGCCCTCCCGGTCCGTCTCGAGCTCGATCCGGCCTTCCTCGATATTTTTTTCGGCCACGAAGGCCCTGCGGACGTGCTCGGCAATTTCCAGATCTCCCATGGGATTGGCGATCTGCACGCGAAGCCCGTCCACCACCGACACCACCCCCGATTGGGCAGCGGCCAGGTGGACGGCCCGTCTCTTGGCGGCCACGTTCGGCAGCGTCCCGCTCAGGGTAACGTGACCCTCCTCGCTGGTGACGGTGAGGTCGCAATGGCTCACATCCATCCTCCCGTCGCGGGTGAGGGCTCCTTCGATCTGTTGCCTTAACTGAAGATCCGCATTCATATTCAGCCTCCCGGTTGGCACTTTGGCAACGGCCTTCCTCTGTTTTTCAGTTTATCTCCCCTCGATCTATTCTCAAGGGCGACGGGAAAAGTGGGACGTTCGCGAAAGGAACGACCGGGGTAGATTCCACGGGTCAAGACGGAAGGGGTAAATCGCAACGAATCAGAACCGGCTGAAGAGGGAGCGCTCCCGTTTTTCGAGCTTGAAACGGATCGGCACCCGCACCTCGTCGGCGACGGGGCGGTTGCCGCGCCTGGCGGGCTGGAAACGCCAGCGCCGCACGGCCTTCAGGGCGGCGGCATCGAGCAGGGAATGGCTGGAGGAGCTCTCGAGAGCGACCTCACGAACCAGGCCGTCCTCATCGACCACCACTCGCAGCAGCACCGCCCCTTCCCACCCGCGGCGTTGCGCCAGGGGCGGATACGGGGGCGGGGGGTTGTGGGCATAGAGGGGAGCTGCCTTGACCAGGGGGCTGTCGTCCGAAGCCTCGCCCGAAGCTGGGGAATTTGCCAGGGAAGAGGGTACCCCCCGAAGGCTCTCCTGCGGGGAGGCGCTTTCGCCTTCGGGCTCTTCGGGGCGAACCGTTGCCCTGCCTGGTTCGGCTGCCGGTACGGGGGTGGGAGGCGCGGAGCGGAAAGCGGTCAAAATCTCAGTCGGCGGTTCGGGACGAGAAAGGTTCGAGGCGTCCTCGGTAGGATCGGCGGAAGGCGTTTCAGAGGTTTTTCTGTCTGCGACGAAAGCTGTCGGCACTTCATCGAGGACCGGCCGCGATTTTTTTCCGGCCCTCCTTTCCGGTTCGGTGCGCAAAGCCTGCCGCTCCGTTTTTCTTCCGGCGACCCCGGCGCTCCTTGCCGTTTGCGGCAGGAGACCGACTTCGATGCGTTCAATCGGCGCCGTCCGGGGTGGGGAGGGAAGTTGCAGCAACAGCAGGATGAGGAGATGGAGGCCGATGGAGGCGCCCACCCAGACCAGGGTCGATCTCTTCCCTGCTTTCCATCGGCTCATTTTCGGCATGCGACCATTTTCGTTTCGGGCGTCGGTCATTAAGGAGTCCGGGTCGTCTTGACGGTGATGCGCTTCGGATGCCTGCGGAGTCAAAAGGCTGAACCTCCTGGGTTTTATACGTCAACCCTGGCGGCAGGGTCAAGGGATGAGGTGGGTCGGCTGACAATCGAAAGAGGGCATTAAGCGGCATACAGGGGAATGTTTTTTGCAGTTTATAACGCCTTTTTACCTGATGTTCAGGACTTGGGCATCTATACGGGTCCTGAAACGGTTGTTTTGCCGATGATTTGGGGCAAATAGCGTTTAGTCTTTTCCATAAAGCGAGGGTTTTTGTGAGGCCGCCATGTTGTTGCAGAGGTAACCGGTTGCCAAAATGGAGGAGCCGAATCGTGGCCCCGGCACCGTGGGTATTTTTCGGCATTTGCTTGTGGCTTTCGATCATTGTGGCGCCGCCGCCGGCGATAGCGCAAAGCCAGGAGGAGGTCTCCGTCAAGGAGCCGGGGCCTGAACCTCGCTCCGACAGTACCGACAGATCGGAAACGGTCCGATCAGGGCCGGTGCCGACCCTGCCCCCGATCACCGTGGTCGGGGCGGCGGAAGATCCGGCCAGCGGCCGCTCGGTCCTGGCCGGAGAGATCATCGAAACCCTGCCGGAGAACAACGGCAACATCAACGAGATGCTTCGGGTTCTGCCGGGCGTGCAGCTCAGCGACCGCGCCCGCCCCTCCTTCACCGCCGGGGAGATCCGCCCCCCGAACGTCTCCATCGCCGGGGGCAAGGTTTTCCAGAACAATTTCACCATCGACGGCCTGAGCAACAACAGTCTCACCGATCCCACCTTCGAGGGTGAATCCAGCCAGATCTCCCTGCCGGGCCATCCCCAGGCCATCTTTCTCGATACCGACGTGGTCGAACGGATCACCGTCTATGATCACAACGTGCCCGCGAAGTACGGAGATTTTGTCGGCGGAGTCGTCGACACCCGGACCCGCGATCCGCTTCCCGAGCTTGGCGGCCGGGTGCGCTTCCGGACCACCAGCGACCGCTGGACGGAGGTTCACGTCGAAAAAGAGGACAAGGAGGCTTTCGAGAATTCCCGCAGCTCCGCCAAGCAGCCGCGGTTCGAAAAACACGACGGCGGCGCCACCCTCAACCTTCCCCTGGGCGAGACGGCCGGCCTTCTCGGCTCCTACCAGATCCTGCAGTCGCGAATCCCCCTGCGCCACCTCGACGGCCACGAGACCGAGGAACGGCGGCTGCAGAACGTCTTCCTCAAGTATTCCCGGGCCCTGGGTCCCGACGACCTGGTCAGCGCCACCGGTCTCTATGCTCCCTACGAGGAGGACCGGATCTATAAAGACGCCCGGCACGGTCGCTATTCCATCGACACCGACTCCTGGCAGCTCAGCAGCGAGTGGCGGCATGGTTTCGAGCATGCGCAACTAAAGGTGCTAGCCGGTTATCGCCTCAGCGAAAAGGACCGCGAGGGCGCGCCCTACCTGACGGTCTGGAAGACCACCGAGAGCCGCGGCTGGGGCGCCGAGGGAGATAGCCCGGACAAGAGCTTCGAGGGCGGTCCGGGTCCGCTGACCAGCGAAGAGCGCGCCTGGCAGCTGCGGACCGACCTGGCCTTCGACACTTTCGCTACCGGCGCGGTGGAGCATACCGTCAAACTCGGCATGGATTATCAGCGGGTCACGGGAGAGATCGACCGCTCCGCCGACTGGCTCTTTTCCACCGCCACCGATTTCAATATCGATCAGGTCGTCTGCGCGGAGGACGACGACACCTGCCTGCCGGGGGAGCAATATGTCAGCTACCAGCAGCTCTATCCCGCTGGCAGGGTCGACGCTTCCATCGATCTTTACCGGTTATACCTCGAGGACCGCCTCCACCTTGGCCGCCTGGAACTGCGGCCGGGACTGCGCTTTTCCTACGATGACTTCATGCGCAACCACAACGTCGCTCCCCGCCTGGCCGCAACCCTCGACCTCTTCGGAAACGGGCGCACCCTCCTCATCGGCGGCTACAACCGCTACTACGGCAAGGTGCTGCTGGCCTACAAGCTCCGGGAGGAGAGTCGGCGCTTTTTTCGCACCCGGACCTATCTGGACCTGACCTGGGGCGAATTCAAGCCGAGCCAGGGCTACGGCTTCTCGAAGCTCGATACGCCCTACAGCGATGAAGCGGTCGTCGGACTCGATCAGTTGTTGCTGGGCGGCACGGCCCGCCTGCGCTATATCGAGCGCGAGGGCAAGGACGAGTTCGCCCGCGAATACGATCGCGACAGCCAGACTTATTTCCTCAACAACAACGGCCACAGCCGGCACCGCGAATACCGCCTCTCGTGGGAGCGGCAATGGCGCCGGCATTTTCTTTCGCTCAACACCACCTATCAGAAGACCCGATCCAGCAACGAGGACTACAGCGACTCCCTCGACGACGCCGCCCTGGAGGAGCGGATCTGGTACCACGGCGAGTCGAAAAGCATCACCGAGCTGCCCCGCAAGGACTTCAACCGGCGGTGGGTCGGAAACCTGATCTATGCCGTGCGCCTGCCGCGCGGAGTCGCCTTCACCAACGTCACCCATTATCGCGGCGCCTACCGGGCCCTGAAGGATAGCGGGGAGAATATCGTGCTGCCCGACGGAACCGAGCTCGACGTCTACGAGGAGGTCAAGAAATCCGAGGCCTGGCTGTTCGACTGGAAGCTCGACTGGCAGCACCGCATATTCGGAGACCAACTGCTGGTCCTCAGCCTGGAAATCAACAACGTCTTCGACCGCAAGCTGACGGTCGGCGACGGAAGCAGCCATGAATTCGAGCTCGGCCGCCAGTTCTGGGCCGGGGCGGAATATCACTTTTGAGGGGGATCGAATGTGATCGGGCCGGGCAGGGAGCGGACGATCCGCCCGTCGGAAACTTGCAGAAGGTAATCGCCGGGGATGTCGACGGGAGGAAAGCGAACGGTGAGACGGTTCGGCCCTTGCACCTCGATCCCGGAAGGCTCCAGCGGCAGGGGCAGGACCAGCAGGCCGTTCTGGCCGTTGGCTATATGGATTCGCCCTTCCTTGACGAGGAGAGCCTCGGCATTGTTCGGCAAAGGCAGCGACGCGATCCGTTTCGGATCCCGTAGATCGGAGACGTCGAACACCTGCAACCCCCGATACATATCGAGCACGTAGGCCCGTTCGTCCTGCAGGGCGATGTCCTTGGCGTAGCTCGGCGTTTCGACGGAAGCGATGATCTTCATGTCGTCCGGATCGCCGACATCGATGATCTGCAGGCCCGTCCTGCCATTTGCCAGAAAAGCCTTCGACCCTTCAACCACGACCTTCATCGCGGCGGCGAAGGATTGCCGGGGCCAGGGCAGGGTGGCTGCACCGACGAGGCGGGGACCACGGGAATTGGCGTCATCGACGAGTTGCAGCCCGTCTCCGAGGCCGGCAAGAAAGACCCTGTCGCCGACCGCCTCCACGTCGTTGGGCTGGGAGAAGACTTCAAGCGTTCCGGCGAGGTGCGGCTCCCGGGGATTCTCGATATCGATGGCATACATCCTGCGAAGGCGATCCGGGACAGGCTCCTTCAGTGAGAGAGGTCTGCGTGCTATGGCATAGGCCTTCTTTCCGGAGATAGCCACCCGGATCACCTCTCCCGGAACTTTCACCGAGCCGATGATTCGCGCTACGCGGGAATGGCGGACATCGGCGATCCGAAATCCCCCCTGGCCGTCGGCAAGATAGGCCAGTCCGCGGCGCACCTTCACGTCCTTTACCATCCCGTCGGTCCGGAGAACCCCGAGCAGCCCCGGCCGGGAAGGATCGGCAAGGTCGATGATCTTCAGCCCCGCCGGTCCGTCGGCAAGAAAGAGCCGCTCCCCCTCGAGAAAAAGGGCTCCGGCATTCCCGTCCGTTTCCAGAATGCCGACGGCCTGCAACGAACGGGTCGTCGATTCCAGGTCGACGATCTTCAGTCCGCTGTGACTGCCGGCCAGATACGCCTTGCCCCCGGCGATGGCCACGCTGCGATCATTTCCGGTGCAGAGCCGGCCGATGATCGTCGGGGCGGTGGGATCATCGAGGGAGATGGTCAGGAAACCGCCGATGCCGTCGGCCACGTAGGCCCTTGTCCCCCGCACCTCGAAATTTGCAGCATGCGAAGGCATCCCGACGGCACCGACGATACGGGGGGAGAGCGGGTCGCGGGCGTCGATGACCACGAACCGGTTGTTCCTGTCGGTCGCATAGACCCAGCCCTCCGAGGCCTCCACGGCGGAGAGGCCGGAGACCGGATTGAGGCGCCCGAGAAGAGAAGGGCGGTCGGGCTTGGAGATATCGACGACGTAGAGACCGTTCGAGAGACCGGCGAGGTAGGCCCGGTCATGCGCGACGGCCACCTTCCAGACGGGCTCATCGACTTCCAGGGAAGCGATCGGGAGGGGATTTTTCGCATCGGCGAGGTCGATCACCTGCAGACCCTTTTCATAGTCGGCAACGAAGGCGTGTCGGCCGCTCAGGGCCACGTCGAGACGACGGCCCGGCGTTTTGAGAGAGGATAGCAGGGCAGGGGTTTGCGGGTTGCCGACATCGAAGATCATCAGGCCTTCCTCGCTGTCGGTTGCCAGAAGCCTGTCGCCGTCGAGGGTGAGGGAAAGCGTGTTCCCCGAGGTGGGAATAGAGTTGACGATAAAGGGGTTGGCGGGGTCGCTGACGTCGGCCACCTGAAGGCCACGGTAGCTGTTGGCGAGAAACGCCCACCGGTCGAGGACCTCGACGTCCTGGAGGTTGGCCCAGGTCTCGAGGCTGCCGAGCACCGAGGTGCTGTTACCGACATCGAGAGCCAGGGAAACCCGGGTGTCGACATCGAAACCGCTGCCCTCCAAAGTCAGCGTCAGTTCCTTTCCCACCGCTGCCCGTCGGACCGAGGTCGATTCTATGCACAGTTCCTCCTGCGGCAAAGGCTCCTCGGTCAACGCCAGAGGCAGAAAGCCCAGGACCCATAGATTGACCAGGGCGGCGACGCCGATAAGGAAGCTCCAAAAAGTTCTTCGGGTCATGATATCCGGTCAGCCAGGGAGCGCGCCGGGCGGAGCGATCCATTTTTCCAGCACGGCGACCAGCTGCTTTTGCTTGAACGGTTTGCAAAGGTAATCGTCGACACCCGAGGCCACGAAATGGTCGATCATCTCCTTCCGGGAATGGGCGGTCAAAGCGATGATCGGGGTGCGATCTCCCTTCTGGCGCACTCTACGGGTCGCCTCCGGCCCGTCCATCTCCGGCATGTTGTAATCCATGAACACCAGATGAAATCGTTCCCGCTCCAGCATGGCGACCGCCTCCCTGCCGTCGGCGACGACCATGACCTGGAAACCCCGTTTTTCGAGATGAATTCTGAGTAGCTGCTGGACGTCCCGGTTGTCTTCAGCCAGGAGAATCCTGCCGGGAAAAGACTGATTCTCCGGAGGGGTCGCTTTTGGGGCGGCGGATTCCGGAGGCGCGGAAGCCTCCTCTTCCGGCCGGGAAAGGCTGTCGCAGAGGGCTTCGCCCAGAGCGACAAGGCGCACCGGCTTGGACAGGGAGGCGGTCACCGACCGACCGGCGAGTGGCGAATCGTCACCGTCGCCGGGCGGGCGCAGCACGATGAGCGGAAGCCCGCAAGAGCCCTTCCCTCTACCGACTGCGGCCAGCAGTTCCTCGGAAATCTCGCCGTGTCCGGCGTCGACCAGGGCGGCGACGAAGGAATGCCCACCTTCCCCGGGCTCCTCAAGCCGCTTCAGGGCCGTCGCGGCATCGGCGGCTTCCGCGACCAGCATCCCCGCCGCCTGGAGATGGCATCCGAGCGCCAGCCGGGTCCGGGGGTTCCCGGCCAGGACCAGGATCCTCCGGCCGACCAGGCCGGCGGGCAGCTCGAGGCGGATCGGACGGGCATCATCCGGGGTGTCGAACCAGAGGGAAAAGGCGAATGTCGAACCCTCCTCCGCTTCGCTCTCCAGTTCGATCCGGCCCCCCATCAGCTCGACCAGCTCCCGGACGATCGTCAGTCCCAGCCCGCTGCCTCCGTAATGGCGGGTCGTCGAGTCGTCGGCCTGGGAGAAGGATGCGAAAATATGTTTCTGCGCTTCCGGCGCGACCCCGATGCCGGTATCGCACACCTCGAAACGGATCCGGCTTGCCCCCGGTTTCTGATTTTCCAGGGCGAGCCTGACCGTGACCTCTCCCCGGTCGGTGAACTTGATGGCGTTGCCGATCAGGTTCAGCAGAACCTGCCGCAGCCGGGACGAATCCCCCAGAAGGGTTTCGGGAACTTCGGGAGAGACCAGAGCAACCAGCTCCAGCCCTTTGGAGAAGGCGTTGCGGGCAAAGAGGTCGAGCGCCTTTTCAACGACGTCGAGCGGGGCAAAGGGGAATCTTTCCAGTTTCAGCTTCCCGGCCTCGATTTTCGAGAAATCGAGGATGTCGTTGAGAACCCCGAGCAGGGCCTCGCCCGAGCGGTGGGCGGTCAGCGCCAGGCTGCGCTGCCGATCGCTGAGATCGGACTGGACCAGCAGTTCGGTCATCCCCAGCAGGCCGCTCATCGGAGTCCTTATCTCGTGGCTCATGGTGGCCAGGAACCGGCCCTTGGCCAGGCTGGCCGCCTCGGCCGCCTTTTTCGCCTCCTGCAGCTGCTCGGTTCTCTTGGCGACCTTGGCCTCCAGGGAATGGCGGTATTCCTCCAGCTGACAGTCGCGGCTCTCAAGCTGGGTCAGCATGTCGTTGAAACCGCCAATGAGCCGGCCCACCTCATCGTCGCTTTGTTTTTCCGCCCGTACGGAAAAATCCTGATTCCGGGAGACGAGTCTCATTTTGTCCGCCAGATGGAGAACAGGGGCGGAAACAACCCGTTGCAGTCTGGAGGCAAGAGAATAGACCAGGGGTGAAAGGCTGGCCAGCACCAGGACCAATCCCACGGCATACCGGGCAAGACGGGCATAAAGGGCATCCAGGTCGGACTGGATAAAGACGGTGCCTATTTTCCTCCCCTCCAGGACGATAGGATGAAAATAGGCCAGATGTTGAAAGGTGAAGCAGTAATCCTCCCCGTCACCAAGAACCCCTGCCGCCAGCTTGTCGCAGGTCCGGGAAGGGGTCTTCTTTTCCCGAAATACCGCCGGTCGACCGCCGCGGATAAATCGGGCGAAGGGTTTGTTGCCCTTGTCGAAAATGTAGGCTTCGCTGATATGGGGTTCGGAGCCGAGCGAGGCGATGATTTTCTCGGCGGTCTGGGAGTCCCCAAAGAGCAGGGGGAGGGAGGTGTTGGTGGCGAGGATGCCGGCCAGCGACGAAGTTTTGTCGAGGAGGGCCTGGCGGAAGAAATAGACCTCGGAGAGGACAAAGGTTGCCGAGGCCAGCAGCAGGACAACGCCGCAGCTGAGCATGATGATGCCGATCAGCTTTTTCTTCAGGGGGGTCTGGCGAAAAAAAACCATATTCCGATCCCGGCAGGCAGCCCGCGCCTGAGACGGCGAAAGGCTTCGGCAAAAAACCCGACCGGGCCATCTTAAGCCGGATCGGGTTTCGGGTAAAGGGTAATCTGAACCCGTGAGGAGGGAGGAGGGAAAATCCAAGGCCCTGTTTCCGCTTGAATAATTACGCCTCACGCCTCACGCCTAACCTGCCGCTTTCTGCTAAAGTATGGGCGGTCGGTCAGGTCCGGTCAGAAGAGCAGAACGGGGCAACGCACGTGATGCAGGACGTGGTTGGCGACCGAGCCGAAGAGCACATCGCGAATCTCCCCCATCGCCCGCCGTGCGATGATGAGCAAATGAAAATCCTCCTCGTTGGCCAGGCGGCAGATCACTTCGCGCGGAGCACCGAATTCCAGGCGGATTTCTGTGTCGAGACCGGCCTCCCGGAAGACTTCCCGACGGCTTTTCAACAGCTGATTGCCGGCCTCGGCGGCGCGCTCGCGAATCATCTCGACCTGAAAGTCGGGAATCATCCGGTAGGCCAGCTTCTCCGTGTCGACGACATGCAGCAGGGTCAGCCCGCAAGGGAAGCGATCGCGGTTTTCAATGATGGCGCGGACGGTTTCCTCGGAAGTCCTGGAATCGTCGATCGGGACCAGAATCTTGGGTACCATGGGCCGCTCCTTCACGGTTGCAGGGTTTGCACTAGCCGCCGTAGCCGTAGACCAGGCGCGGCAGCACCAGGGCCAGATCGGGCCAGTAGGTCAGCAGCAGCAGAACGGCGATCTGTATGAAGAGAAAGGGCAGGACGGCGCGACTGACGTAAAGCAGACTCTTGTCCGCCACCGCACCGGTAATGTAGAGACTCACCCCCAGCGGCGGCGTACAGTAGCCGATGCCCAGGTTGATCGTCATCAGCAGTCCGAAGTGCATGGTGTCGATGCCGAACTTGCCCAGCAGGGGCAAAAAGATCGGCGTCAGGATCAGGGTGGCGGAGATGATGTCCATGAACATGCCGATGACCAGCAGCAGGACATTGACCGCCAGCAGGAACACCCACGGCGTCTGGATGCTCGAAACCACGGCATTGGCGATCTTGTCGGGAATCTGCTCGAAGGTCAGGTACTCGCCGAAGACCGAGGCGCCGGCGACGATCACCAGCAGGGTCGC
>Ga0102953_1000065_pt1 | contig 64788 bp, 56 predicted proteins | sample SalPon2A_C_D2_MG_FD_78509 | JGI IMG/M metagenome (GOLD analysis project Ga0102953, IMG submission 78509) | Soil microbial communities from South San Francisco under conditions of wetland restoration - Salt Pond MetaG R2A_C_D2_MG | ecosystem: Environmental > Terrestrial > Soil > Wetlands | place...
GACAATTCTGAGGTAATGCAATGAACGGGAACTGTCACAATCGTGGATTGCGATTGACGGAGAATCCTCGCCGCCGTTTCATTGCCGTATGACGTGCCTTCTGTCATATGATGCGCAACCCCGGGCCGTCGATTCCGTCAAAAGTTATCAATGCATGATTGTCCCTACTGGAGGAGGTTCGCCGTGTTGAAGATGGGATATCGGTTGGGAGTGCTGCTGGCCATCGTCGGCCTGCTGGCCAAGGCCGGCATCGAGGTTCGTTCGCAAGTCGAATATGCCGGCGAAATGCTTGCGGGCGAAGGCCATCTGTTCGGGCCGAAACCTGGCAGGGACATGATGCAGGACATTCGTTTCGGCTACACCCAGGCAAATGGCATCGCAGCCCTTGATATCGGTCAGACGGTGGTTGTGCAGCAGGGCGCCGTGCTGGCCGTGGAGGCCATCGAAGGCACCGATGAGGCCATTCGCCGCGGTGGCGGTCTCGGTAACGGCAAGGCCACCGTGGTCAAGGTGGGCAAACCGAAGCAGGACCTGCGCTTCGATGTTCCGGCATTCGGCCCGGACACTTTGGAAACCATGCATGCATCCGGCTGCAAGGCCCTCGCCGTGCAGGCGGGTATTACGTTGATGATCGATCGCCACCGCATCGCCGAACTCGCCGATCGCTATCGCATCAGCATCTACGGTTACCAGCCCGAAGCGGACTGAGGCCGCTGGTGAGGGTGTTCATTTCGGCCGGTGAGGCCTCGGGCGACCTGCACGCGGCAGGCGTCATCACAGCCCTGAAGGCGGCATATCCCGATGTCGACATCTGCGGTATTGCAGGACCAGCCATGCGACAGGCCGGCTGCATGGAGATCGCCGGCATGCATGAGCTGAACGTGATGGGCGTAGTGGATGTGATCAAATCACTGCCGCGCATCCACGCTGTACGCAAGCGGGTTCTGGATCACCTGGCAGGCCATCCGGTGGATGTCGCCATCCTGGTCGATTTTCCGGGCTTCCATATCAACATCGGCCGCCGCTTGCGCGCCATGGGAATCCCGGTGCTGCAATACATTGCCCCCAAGCTTTGGGCATGGGGCGCGTGGCGGGCCAAAAAGCTGCGAGCATCCCAGGACAGGCTGGCCAGTATTCTGCCCTTTGAGCCCGATTGGTTTACCGCGCGCGGCATCAGAGCCGAATATGTCGGCAACCCAAGTGCAGCAGCATGCACCACGGGCTGGAGCAGAACCGAATTCATGGCACAGGCCGAACTTGATGCCGGCGATACAGTGCTGGCCATCCTGCCTGGCAGCAGGCCATCGGAACTGGCGCATCACGTGCCACTGCTCGCTCAAGCCTGGTCGGAGCTTCGAGACCGCCATCCCGGTCTGCAGGCCGTGTTGCCGCTGGCACCGGGCGTGGATACCGGGCAGCTCGCACCTCTAACCGGTCAGGGCGGGGTGCATGTCATTGACCGCATGCAGAACGGTTACCGACTGCATGCCGATGCGGCCATTGCCGTATCCGGAACCGCCACGCTGGAGCTGGCGCTGTGGGACATCCCGACATTGCTGGTGTACCGCACCTCACCATTCACGGTGTTCATGGCGAGGCGCGTGGTGAAGCTGGAGCACATCGGGCTGGTCAACCTGCTCCTCGGCAGAACCGCCATGCCCGAACTGATTCAGGAGCAGGCCAGCATGGAGAATATAGTCGCTGGTGTTGGAGAGCTTCTGGCCGGGAACGGCAAGGCCGCAGCGCGGCAACGCACAGACTTTGCCGAGCTACGCGCCTTGCTCGGTCGGCAGGATCCCGCCGAAAGCGTGGTCAGGCTGGCGGCGGAACTGGTCGCCGATAAGTCTGTGGAATAAACCCTCAGGTCGTTTTTCTTGCGGCACGGCGCGAGGCGAAAAAGTCGCGCAGCAGGGCCGCGCAGGCTTCGGCTTCAACCCCGCCGACTATCTCAGGCTGATGATTCAGGCGGGCATCCGAAAGAATGCCGTATAACGACTCCACCGCACCGGTTTTCGGATCGCTGGCGCCGTACACCACCCGGCCGATGCGGGCATGCACGATGGCACCGGCGCACATCGTGCAGGGCTCCAGCGTGACATACAGGGTGCTTCCCCCAAGGCGGTAATTGCCGGCTGCCTTGCAGGCGGCTCGAATGGCACGCATCTCGGCATGTGCGGTGGCATCGTGCAGGGATATCGGCGCATTGTGCGCGGCATGCACCGACCCATCCTCAAGAAGCAGTACGGCGCCTACGGGAACCTCGCCTTTTTCCCCTGCTATTTCAGCCTGTTGGATGGCGAGATTCATGTAGTAGCTATCATCAATTTCGCGCTTCAATGCGTATCCCTCAGGCGCGGGTCCAGTGCGTCGCGCAGACCTTCACCGAGCAGGTTGTAGCCCAGCACGGTAATCAGGATGGCCAGGCCCGGATAGAAGGACAGCCACCAGGCTATCTGAATGTTGTCCTTGCCCTCGGTAAGAATATTGCCCCAGGAGGCATCCGGCGGCTGTACGCCGAGCCCGAGGAAGGACAGACCGGATTCGATCAGCACCGCCCCCGCGATACCCAGCACCGCAGACACCAGAATCGGCCCCATGGCATTGGGTAGCAGGTAGCGCCAGACCATGCGCAGGGCAGGGACGCCCAGGCTCTCGGCGGCCAGCACGAATTCACGATGGCGCAGCGAGAGCAATTCGGCGCGCACCAATCGGGCCACGCCCATCCACGAGGTCAGACCGATGACAATCATGATGTTCCAGATGGAGGGCTCGAGAAACGCGATCACCGCCAGGATCAGGAAAAAAGTCGGGAAACACAGCACCATATCAGTGACGCGCATGATCATGGCGTCGAGTCGGCCGCCTGCATAACCGGCCGTCGCTCCCAGCATCACCCCGATGGCGATGGCGATGCCGACCGCAACGAAACCCACTGCCAGCGATACGCGCGCACCGTAAAGCATGCGCGAAAACACATCCCGCCCAAGCGTATCGGTACCGCACCAGTGCTCGGCCGAGGGAGAAAGAAGAATCCATCTGACATTGATCTCGTTGGGATCAAAGGGGGCAATCCAGGGCGCCAGCACGGCAAGCACGGCTACCGTGGCAACAATACAAGCGCCGGCCAACATCAGGGGGTTCCTGATCATGACTTCCCGCCGTGCCGGATGCGCGGATCGGCCCATGCGTAGGCGATGTCCGCCAGCAGGTTGCCAAGCAGGGTCAGCACCGCGCCAATCACGGTAATGCCCATAACCAGCGGATAATCGCGTGCCAGCACCGCGCCGTAAAACAGCAGGCCCATGCCTGGAATGGAAAACAGCTGCTCGACAATGACCGAACCGCCGATCAGGCCGGGAACGGACAAGCCGAGCAGCGTGATAATGGGAAGCAGGGCGTTCTTCAGCGCGTGGCGGTAGCGGATGGTGCCTTCCGGCAGACCCATGGCCCGTGCCGTGGTGATGTAATCGGAGCGGATCACTTCAAGCATGCCCGAACGCATAAACCGGCTCATGCCGGCCAGTCCTCCGATGGCCGAAACAAACACCGGCAGCATCAGGTGCTGTGCCAGATCCCATTGCTGCCGCCAGAAACCCATCTGTTTCCAGTCGTAATCATGGATACCGGAGATCGGCAGCCAGGAAAGCTGCACGCCGAAGGCCATCATCAACAGCAGGCCAAGCCAGAAGGAGGGGATGGCAAAGCCGATGAACACGAACACCGTCATGCCGCGATCGAACCAGGAATCGCGCCGCACCGCAGACAGCACACCGATGGGAATGGCAATGGCGAAGATAAAGGCCATGGCCAGTACATTGATCCATATGGTGATAGGCAGACGCTCGACCACCTTGTCCAGCACAGGCCGGTGATCGGCGGCGAACGACTCACCGAAATCCAGTACGGCCAGGCGTTGCAGCCAGTTCCAGTATTGTTCGTAAAGCGGCTTATCGAGGCCGTAATAGGCGCGCAGGCGGTTGATATCCTCGGCCGATACCTTGGGATTGAACTCCTGCCCGACAACCACCGGCTCGCCCGGTGCCACATGCATAATGCCGAAGGAAATGATGGTGATGCCGAATAGCAGGGGAATCATGCCGGCCAGCCGCTTGAGCAGGTATCGCTTCATGCCCGGCATCCTAGAAGTGATGCGCCGGGAATGCATCCATCCCTTGCTTGACAGGCGATGCCTATATTGATGAATCCCCGGCCCGGGCAAACAGCTCGGCGCGGCGCGGGCTGTCCAGCGCCGAACAGCAGGCCTGCTGCGCGGCGCATGTCTCGATGCGACGGACAACGTCGGCTGCCTGCTCTGCATTGTCCGCAATACCCTCGTAAATCTCCATGAAGGTGGTTCTCCCCGGTTCGCTGCGCACCAGCAGTCGGGAGCGAACCTTCAACTGCCCTCCCATATCTTCCACCCAGGTCTGCAAGGAACCGCTCAGGCCTGCGTCTGCGTGGTACCAGATAAAGGCAGAGTAGGGTGCGGTCTGTTCAGACGACTCATGCATGGCATGGCCCCAGCACCCGGATGGGGGCATTATTTTCCAGTCTCAGGCTGGTGCCTTCATCCACAACGCTGATCGGCAGCAGGGCAATACCGAAGGCCTGCCCCTCCGGGTCGAGCGCCAGCGAACGCAACTCACCAATCCGACCACTGGTGAGCACGGGGCAGGGAAGGGATTCGGGAAGAGAGTCCGGCCGCGCTTCAGACAAAGCAACCCGGTAAAGCTTCTTTCTGATCCCGCCTCGCCAGTGCATGCGGCTGGTCACTTCCTGCCCGACATAACAGCCCTTGTCGAACGAAACGCCTTCGAATTCAACCAGATTGGCATTCAGCGGGTGCTCTTTTTCATCCCAGTCCGTTCCAAATTGCGGCAGGCCCTGGATGATACGCAAGGCCTCGCACTGATCGTCACCCAACGCATCATCAACAAGGCTGGCCAGCTGTTCGCCCGGACCGATCAGCCAGAAAAGATCTGGTTTTCCGGGCATGCGCAGGGCGAACAACTCATCCGATGCATGCCGGCCGCATGCCAGCCAGTCACCGTCCGGAGCAAGCAGGCCCAGCCTGGAAAGGGTTCGGTTCGCGCCGGCGCCATGCACGATGCAAACGCCGAAAGCATCGACAAGGCCGATACGCAGCCGGTAGCCGAGAGCAAAGCGCCTGAGCCTGGCGACGGTTTCCGTCGCGACATGCGAGGGGGTCAGCAGAATCAACTCCTCCCCGGCGCCCTGCAGGATGTACAGCTCACTGACTGCCTTGCCCTGCGGGGTGAGCAGGCATCCATGAATGCCGCGCGCGGCGCTCAGGCCCTTCATGTCCTGCGTGATCTGGCCCTGCAGATATTCGCGCAGGCCCTGACCGGAGGCCTTCAACACCGTCCAGTGCTGCTGCCGGCAGGCAATCGATTCCTGATTCAGCTGTTTCAGGGTTGCTGTTCTCAGGTGTGGAATATCGACAATCATAGGCTGATTCCAGCAAACCGGAGCCAAATGTCCACCATGCAGAACGCATGGTTGAAGGCCGAGTTTCCCCGTAGGCTGCGGCCATTGCTAATGACCGGCAGGGAGATACACATGGCATTGCGGGGCAAGCTTTCCAATAACAAGAAGCGCAAACTCAAGGAATGGCTGTCCGTCGCTTCAAGGGCCCTGCAACAATCCGACGCGGATAGCTGCCTGGCTGCCATCGGGCATATCAGGGCCATTCAGCCGGACAATGCCGATGCTGCTTATCTCGAGGCCCTGCTGGCCTGTGAGTTCGGCCAGCTTGAGCAGGCGGAAAGCCTGTTTGCACAGGCTATCGATGCCGAACCCGGGCGGGCGGCTTTTCATGCGGCGCTGGCCGGCCTGTATATGCGCAGCGGAAACAGCGACAAGGCCGAACCGTTTTACCGCAAGGCCCTTCAGATTGACCCGCAGCTGTTGCCCGCACAGCTCGGCCTGGCCGGTATCTGTGTGCGCAGGGAGGGCTATGGCGAGGCCATCGATATCCTCGAACAGGCACGCAAACGCCATCCCGGTGATGCGGATATCCGCATGGGGCTATTTCAGGCATGCCATCACGCGGGTCGCATCGGCGGAGCACGGGATCAGCTTGATGCTATTCTGGCCAACCATCCCGATCACGCTGCCGCCAGTTATAACCTGGCCTTGATGGATATGGAAGCCGGTGACCGGCAGCACGCCGAGACCGCGATTCGTCGTGCCATATCGAGCCACCCCGGCTATGCCGAGGCCTATGCCGTACTGGTGGATCTGAAGTCCTTCACCGACGAGGACGATGATGTCCGGGCCATGCAGAAGCTGTATGCGGCCTGCCCGCCGGATTCATTCGAACGCATGCAGATGGCCTTTGCCCTGGCCAAGGTGAGAGACGACCAGCACCGTTACGATGATGCCTTTGCCTTGCTTCAGGAGGCCAACCGCATCCGCCACCGCGCCGGTCGCTGGGATGAGGCAGCCGAACGGGAGCGCATGAGACAGGTGATGGGCGCTTTTCCGGTTGGATCGGTAGAGGCCGGGGCGACCGAGGCTGGCGATCAGGGGGGAGGCGGCCCGATTTTCGTGCTCGGCATGCCACGCTCGGGCACAACCCTGGTCGAACAAATCCTGGCCGCCCATCCCGATGTCGGCAGTTGCGGAGAAAACCGCATGCTGCTGTTCGCTCTGGAAGAGGCGGCCGGCGGTCCCGTGAACCCGGCCGAGGTTGCCGGATGGGCGCCCGGGCAATGCGCCGCGGCAGCCGCTGCTTATCTTCGAATGGCTGACAGGGCCTGCCCCGGTGTGCAGCACTTTACCGACAAGACGCTGTCGAATATCGCCAGCCTGGGCATCATGGCGCGCCTGTTCCCGAAAGCGCGCATCATTCATGTCCGTCGCGATGCGATGGCAACCTGCTGGTCGATCTACCGTCACAACCTGACCGGCTCCGATTTCGGTTACGCTTATGATCTTGCCGAGCTGGGGCGTTATTTCCGCATCCACGAGGAGTGGATGGCGCATTGGCGGCAGGTGTTGCCCGAAGGCATGCTGATTGAAGTGGGCTATGAACAGCTGGTGGGCCAACAGCGCGAGCAGACCGAGGCACTGCTGGCGGCCTGTGACCTGCCGTGGAATGAGCGCTGCCTTGCTTTCCAGGACAATCGCAACCGCGTGCAAACAGCCAGTATCCTGCAGGTTCGCCAGCCCATGTACCGCAGCGCCATTGACGCATGGCGGCATTACGAGAAGCACCTTCAACCCCTGGCCGGGGCGCTCGGCGAGGGACACACCCGCAGTGCATGAAAGGTTTTCCGGCTGCCGCCTATGCCCTACGCTTTAACTCGGCTATAGTTCCGGCCCGAACAACAGTACAGCTCAATCGGATCATGGAGGCAGAATGACAGGCAAGGCGAACAACCCGGAAAAGGCACATCAAGGCATGGACGCAAGACAACATACCACCCAGCAACTGCCCAATTCCAGCAAGGTCTACATCGAAGGTTCCCGCCCTGATATCCGTGTGCCGATGCGTCAGATCAGCCTGTCTCCAACCCATACCTCGGCCGGTGTGGAAGAGAATCCGCCGATTCTGGTTTACGACACCTCCGGCCCTTACACCGATCCTGAGGTCAGCATTGACCTTGAAAAAGGCCTTCCAGCGATCCGTGACGCATGGATCGAGGAACGCGCCGATACCGAACAACTCGAGGATCTGAGCTCTGACTACGGTCGCGAACGTCGCGACAACAGCGATCTGGAGGAGCTACGTTTCTCCCACCTGCGTCGTCCTCGCCGTGCCATGCGCGGCAAGAATGTCTCGCAGATGCATTATGCCCGCGCCGGTATTATCACGCCGGAAATGGAGTTCGTGGCCATCCGCGAAAACCAGCGCCGCGAGCACCTGCGCGAAATTACGCGTCAGCATCCGGGCCAGAGCTTCGGCGCATCGATTCCGCCGGTGATTACGCCGGAATTCGTGCGCTCCGAAATTGCACGGGGCAGGGCGATTATCCCGGCCAATGTCAACCACCCGGAACTTGAGCCGATGATTATCGGACGCAACTTCCTGGTGAAGATCAACGGCAATATCGGCAATTCAGCCGTGACATCCAGCATCGAGGAAGAGGTGGAAAAGATGACCTGGGCCACGCGCTGGGGCTCGGACACCATCATGGACCTGTCCACCGGCAAGAACATTCACGAAACGCGTGAATGGATCATCCGCAACTCCGCCGTGCCGATTGGCACCGTGCCGATCTATCAGGCGCTGGAAAAGGTGGACGGGGTTGCCGAGGATCTGACCTGGGAAATCTTCCGCGACACCCTGATCGAGCAGGCCGAGCAGGGCGTGGACTATTTCACCATCCATGCCGGCGTGCTGCTGCGTTATGTGCCGCTGACGGCCAAGCGCCTGGCCGGCATCGTGTCGCGCGGCGGCGCCATCATGGCCAAGTGGTGTCTGGCTCACCACGAGGAAAGCTTTCTGTACACCCATTTCGAGGACATTTGCGAGATTATGAAGGCCTATGATGTATCCTTCTCGCTGGGCGACGGCCTGCGTCCGGGCGCTATCGCCGATGCCAATGACGAGGCCCAGTTCGGGGAGCTGCGCACACTGGGCGAGTTGACCAAGATCGCCTGGAAACACGATGTGCAGACCATGATCGAAGGCCCTGGCCATGTGCCGATGCATATGATCAAGGAAAACATGGATGAGCAGCTCAAGCACTGCGATGAAGCCCCGTTCTACACCCTCGGTCCGCTGACCACCGATATTGCTCCGGGTTACGATCACATCACCTCCGGCATCGGTGCTGCACAGATCGGCTGGTATGGCTGTGCCATGCTGTGCTATGTGACGCCCAAGGAGCATCTGGGCCTGCCTAATCGTGATGATGTGAAAAGCGGCGTGATTACCTACAAGATTGCCGCGCATGCAGCCGATCTTGCCAAGGGCCACCCCGGCGCGCAGCAGCGCGACGATGCGCTCTCCAAGGCGCGCTTCGAATTCCGCTGGGAGGATCAGTTCAACCTGAGCCTCGACCCGGATACCGCGCGCGAATTCCACGACGAAACCCTGCCCAAGGAATCGGCCAAGGTGGCGCATTTCTGCTCGATGTGCGGCCCGAAGTTCTGCTCGATGAAGATCACCCAGGATGTGCGCGATTATGCCCGTGAACACGGGCTGGATTCGGAACATGCCCTGGAGGCAGGCATGCACGAGCAGGCAGAAGAATTCAATCGCCAGGGCGGCGAGATTTATCACAAGGCCTGAGCTATAATCGGACAGGAACCGGTGCGCCGGTGACGACTACAAACCAGGTCTGAGGAGACTGCCCATGCTTAAGGCGCGTGACATCATGAATACCGATCCGGCGTATTGCGAAGTGGATACGCCGCTTTCCGAGATTGCCCGGCGCTTTGCCAATGAAGGTATCAGCGGGCTGCTGGTGGTCGGCGATGACAAGCGTCTGCTTGGTGTGCTGACCGAATCGGACCTGATCGATCAGCAGGCCAGGCTGCACGTACCAACGGCCATCGCTATTTTCGACATGGTCATTCCTCTGGGCGAAGGTCGCTTCGAGCGGGAGCTCGAACGCATGCAGGCGCTGACGGCCGGCGACCTGATGAACGGCCCGGCGACGACAGTCGGCCTTGATGCCGGCCTGAACGATATCGCCGCGCTGATGAACGAACATGAACTTCACTGCCTGCCCGTGGTGGATGGCGATACCATCGAAGGCGTCATCACGCAGCATGATGTGATCCGTTCACTGGCTCGCCGCCAGGCCGTTTAAACCAACCGACCGTTATGCAAAAACGCCTGAACAGCGAGGCGGAAACACTTGTTTTTGCAAAGCAATTATCCTCCATTCTCAACCCCGGCGATGTACTGGCTATCAGCGGTGAGCTGGGGGCCGGCAAGAGTGTGCTGGCGCGTGCCGTGATGCGGGCTCTGGGTGTGACAGACAAGGCTCTGCCCAGCCCTACCTACACCATCATTCAGGAATACGAGGGCAGGGGATGCAGGCTTGCCCACATGGACTGGTATCGCCTGGCCGATGCGGACGAACTGGAGGCCATCGGGGTGCGCGAGTACATGCAGCCTCCATGGATTTGCCTGATCGAATGGCCCGAGCGGGGCGAAGAGTTGCTGGACGCATCGGCCATCCATATCCGGTTTGGCTGCGTTGACGACGATCCCGATGCCCGGGAGCTTGAAGTTAGTGGCGACAAGATAGGCGCACAGGCATTGAGTTGAATTCCGCGACTGAAGAGCCTGCCCGCAGGTGAGGCGCGTCACATCGCCCAGCCCCCGACAAGCCGATGTTTCGCTCAACAGACAAAACAGGCCTGTTGAATCGGATCAGGCTTCGTAAGGGGGATTAACCATGCAGTCTCATGCCCATAAGTTCTTCGGCGAATTTCGCCAGATGGTTGACATGTTCTGGTGGAGCTTTATCAAGGCTCCTGCAGCAGTAATTTCGGCATGGGCCTTTTTCAGCATGCTTAGCAACCCGGCCAATGTGGCCGCACAGAGCATGAACATCGCGCATTCAGGTGGACTCCCCCCCGAGATGATGACCGGCGTGCTAACCGTTTGGTTCCTCAGTGCCTGCATAGCATTCGGCCTGGCACTGTTTGCCCGTTTCGTATTCAGGGTACGCCTGTTTCAGGCTGAAGAAACAACACCCCGCACCGAGGACAGCGCCTGTTTCCATCCCTGAAGAACAGGTAACTACCACACTGTAAGGTAAGGCAGCGGAAGCGCCTGCGACGATACATGAACCGAACGTAATCGCTGTTGCGCGATTTTTCCCTTATATATTCAGGAAAATACACGATAGCCAAACGGATTTAAGAATATCCCGGGCCCTTGAAGGCTTTCGGACGTCGTGAACCTGCCGCATTCAGGCGTTCGGCAAGTCTTTCGTGAACACTGGTGATACCCTGTGTCGGTGACAAACGAAAATTTGAAATACAAGGTGTATGAACTTGCTGCCGGGCAGGGGTTCGACCTGTGCCGGGTGACCCGGCCGCAATTGCGCGAACCCCATCTTGCCGGGCTGGAGCAGTGGATCGGGCAGGGCATGCAGGGCGACATGGCATGGATGGCTGAACACGAACGTCTGGCCCGCCGCAGGAACCCTTCCGGCATGCTCGAAGGCGTGAAATCGGTCATCACGGTGGCCATGCGCTATGCTCCGCCTTCCTATTCGCTGCATGAGGCATGCAAAGCGACATCACGCGGCGCAATCTCGGCCTACGCACACGGCGTCGACTATCATGATGTGATGAAGCCGCGCCTGAAGGCGCTGGCCCGTGAACTCGATGTGCTGCTCGGTATTCACGATCAACGCGTGTACGTCGATACGGCCCCTGTGCTTGAGCATGCGCTGGCCGAGGGGGCTGGGCTGGGTTGGCAGGGCAAACATTCGCTGACGCTCAACCGTGAACTGGGTTCGTGGTTTCTGCTCGGTGAACTGTTTACCACGGCGGATATCGCACCGGACCAGGCGGCCAGCTTTCACTGCGGTACTTGCACGGCCTGCATCGACATCTGTCCGACGCGCGCCATCGTGGCGCCGTTCGTCGTCGACGCCCGCCTGTGCATCTCTTACCTGACGATCGAGTATAAGGGGATTGTCCTGCGCGACCTGCGCCCGCTGTTCGGCAACCGCATCTACGGCTGCGACGATTGCCAGATGCTTTGCCCGTGGAACAAGGACATGCAGCCGCCTGAGAGCGATTTCCTTGCTCCCCGGGGGGAGAATTGCCTGCCAGAGCTTGCTAGCCTGCTGCTGCTGGATGACGCAGCCTTCCGGTCTCGTTTTGCCAAAAGCCCGGTCAAACGCCTTGGCCGTGAGCGATTGGTGCGCAACTGCTGTATCGCGGCAGGCAACAGCGCTGATGCGGCTCTGCTGCCCACGCTATGGCAACTGGCGCAGGATGAGTCGGCATTGATTCGCGCTCACGCCATCTGGGCCATCGGGCGATTGAGCGCAGCAGGTGGCGACACCAGGACCGTGCAGTCCCGTCTCGAGGCCATACTGGCAAGCGAGGTGTCGCGGGAAGTATGTGAAGAGTTGGATTTAACTATAAAAGAAATAAAGGAAAAGACATGACATTACCCAAGGCTTTTATTTTCGATCTCGACGGTACACTGGTGGATGCGCTGCCGGACATCCGCGCCAATGCCAATCGGGCGCTCGAATCGCTTGGATACGATTTCAGGCTTTCCCCGGATGAGACCCGCCCGCATGTCGGTGGCGGCGCCCAGAAGCTGGCATCGAGCGTTCTCGGCAAGCCGATGGATGATCCGGATACCATGGCGCTGTACCATGCCTTTGCCGACATCTACGAAAAGCATCCGGCAGACTTTGGCCAGCCGTTCCCCGGCGTCATACAGGCCCTGGGCACTCTGAAGGAAAAGGGCATTCCGATGTGCTGCGTGACCGCCAAGCCGGCCAAGGCGCGCGTGCAGGTGCTTGATGCGCTGGGACTGACGTCCTACCTCTCGCTTGCCCTGTCGCCGGAGGATGGCTTCGCCAAGAAGCCCGCTCCGGACATGCTGGTGGAATGCTGCCGCGTGATGGGCGTGAGCACCGATGAAACCGTCATGGTCGGCGATACGCGCTTCGATATCGAAGCCGGCTTCAATGCCGGCTGCATGAAGGTGTGCTACTGCGAACACGGCTATCAAGCGCTACCTGCGGAGTTCGAGGGCAGGGTGGTTCGTTTGAAGCAATTCACAGAACTGCTGAACCTGCTGAATGACTGATTCGTCCCGTTCGATTCGCGGCATCTACGGCATTCTGCCGGACGGTCTGGAAACGGACGCGTTGCTGCGCATGGCCGAATCAGCCTTGAGCGGAGGTGTTAAAACCCTGCAGCTGAGGGACAAGGGAAGGGGATTCAAGGCATCACTCAAGCGGGCAACCGCGCTTTGCGAGCTTGCCAGGGCATATGATGCGCGCTTTATCGTCAACGACTCGCTGCAACTGGCCTGTGAGAGCGCTGCGCACGGTGTGCACCTGGGCCGAAGCGATATGCAGAGCATCGCCGCAATGCGCAGCGAGGCCGGCGATGACCTGCTGATAGGCATCTCGTGCCAGGGAGATGCCGCATTTGCCAGGCATGTACTCGGCGAAGGCGCCGATTATGTCTCGTTCGGGGCCATTTTCACGACCGGCAGCAAGCCGGAGGCAGCACCGATCGGACTTCCCAGACTGGCCAAGGCCCGGCAGATCTTTCCGGACAGCAATATCTGTGCAATCGGAGGCATCACCATCGAGGCCCTGCCGGCTATCCGACAGGCAGGCGCTGATTGCGCGGCAGTGATTGGTGCGCTGTTCGGCGCAGACGATGTGCAGGCCCGGGCACATAGCATGGTGGAAACATGGAACAACGCCCTGTCTGCCTGAGTATTGGAGGCTCGGACTCCTGCGCCGGCGCAGGCATCCAGGCCGATCTGCAGGTGTTCGCGGAAATGGGCGTGAAGGGCTGCTCGGCCATCACCGCGCTGACGGCCCAGAACCCGCGTGACATCTCGCGCATTGAGGGCGCTCCGCTGGCCCAACTCGATGCTGAGCTGCATGCGGTGTTCGATTATTACCAGATAGCCGTCGTCAAAACAGGCATGCTGCTTGATGCCGACCATATCGCTGTCGTAGCCGCGGCCCTGCAGGAGCATCATGCGGACCGTCCGCTGGTGATCGATCCGGTCATGGTAGCCAGCAGTGGTCGGCGCCTGCTTGATGCCGCCAGTATCGATACGCTGTGCAAGGCCCTAATGCCTCTGGCCACGCTGTTGACTCCGAACCTCGATGAAGCCGCTGTTCTGTTGGGAAGGCCGGTGCGCAACGCACGGGCCGATTGCCGGGAACTGGTGCAGATGTACGGTTGCGCGGTGCTTCTCAAGGGAGGGCATGGCACAGGCGATACGCTGCTGGACCTCCTGTGCGACACGCATGGCAAGTTCACGGACATAGAACACCCCAGGCTTGCGTGGGGCGAATCCAGCGCGCACGGCAGTGGCTGCCGGCTGGCTGCTGCCATCACAGCAGGGCTGGCACGTGGTAAGCCCATGCCGGATGCCCTGCGCCAGGCCGTTTCTTTTTGCAGCCCAGCTGAATAGACGTTACCTTGTCACGCAAAGTGACGGGGCAGCAGCCACATGGGCAGACCGAAATACATCATTACACCGCCTGACGGCAGCTTCGCGCGTCGTTGGGTCGAAGCAAAGCTGGCAAACCCCGCCTGGCTGGGTAGCGAACGCTCCTACGTCGCCTATCAGGACCTGAGCGCACGATGCGAGACCGCAGCTGAGCTCAACGCATGGTGCGAACAGTGGCTGGATGCCTCGCACTGGCGGCAATTAAAGAATGCCGTGCGGGCAGCGCGCAAAAGGGCAAGGGGCGATGACACCATATCCGTGACCCTGTCACGTAAAGCCTGGGGTATATTGAGCTATTGGGCTGAGCGTGATGGCGGCACCCTGTCGTCCGTGATCGAACAAAGGCTCGGCGCCCCCGCAGAGCAATAATTGCCAACGATGGCCTAACTGGAGGAATGTAAAAGCCGTTTGGCCTCCAGATACAGCTCTTCCATGGCCTGCAGGGACATATCGTCCAGCACAAGGCCTCGCTCGTCCGCGAGCCTTTCCATGGCCTGAAATCGCCCCGCGAACTTACGATTGGTGTGCATCAAGGCCAATTCGGCATCGATATCCAGCTTGCGCCCGAGATTCACCAGCGTGAAAAGCACATCGCCAAATTCATCCTGCAGGCGGGCATGCGGCGCGCCCTGTCGAACCTCATCCTCGAGTTCGCCGAGCTCCTCGTGCATCTTGTTCAGCACATCGTGTGCCTCAGCCCAGTCGAAACCCACGCGCGCGGCCCTGCGTTGCATCTTGTGTGCACGTGCCAGCGCAGGGAGAGGGGGGATTTCATCCATCAGGCTCTTTCGCCCGGCATGTTCCTTGTCCTTGAGCGATTCCCACTGGCGCCCGAGATCATTGGCCTCGCTATCTGCAAACACATGCGGGTGCCGGTACACCATTTTATCGATCAGGTTCTGAACCACATCGTCCAGATCAAAGCGCTGCTGATCTGCGGCAATGCGAGCATAGAACAGAACCTGGAAAAGCAGGTCGCCGAGTTCGGCCTGCAAGAGCTTCCAGTCATCCTTCTCAACTGCGTGCTCGATCGCCTCGAACACCTCGTGAACTTCTTCCAGCGTGTAGGTGCGAAGCGATTCGAGTGTCTGCTCTGCGTCCCAAGGGCACTCTTTACGCAGAACATTCATTAACTCTTTCAACTTATCGTAATTATTATCTTTACTGTGAATTCTATTCGGCATCCCGACTCCGTGTAACTTTACATAATATACATTATGCGACTATATCGAAAGCCACGAATTGCGACCTGGGTCACTTGCGTGGACATTGCATCTTGCCCTATCCTGCCAGACCGGTCTGAACAACCAAGGGATACAAGGGAGAGCTTCACGATGGACATATCCGAACTGCTTGCCTTCACCGTCAAGAACAAGGCATCCGATCTTCACATTTCATCCGCCGAGCCGCCGATGATCCGAATCCACGGAGACATCACCCGCATCAAGGTGCCAGCCATCGATGCTCGCACCGTGCAGGCCATGGTCTATGACATCATGACCGATGATCAGCGCAAACACTTCGAGGAACACCTCGAGCTGGATTTCTCATTTGCCCTGGGCGATGTTGCCCGTTTCCGTGTGAACGCATTCTGGCAGCACCGCGGCATGGCTGCCGCTTTCCGTGTTGTTCCGAGTGAAGTACTTACCCTTGAGACCCTGAACGCGCCGGATATCTTCAAGGAAATCGCCATGAAGCCGCGTGGCATCTGTCTGGTCACCGGACCGACCGGCTCCGGCAAATCGACCACTCTGGCGGCCATGATCAACCACCGCAACGAAAACGAACGCGGCCATATCCTGACCATTGAGGATCCGATCGAATTCGTGCACCAGTCCAAGAACTGCCTGATTTCGCAGCGTGAACTGGGCCCGCATACCCGATCGTTTGACAATGCCCTGCGCAGCGCCCTGCGTGAAGATCCGGATGTTGTACTGGTCGGTGAAATGCGCGACCTGGAAACCATCCGGCTGGCCCTGACCGCAGCGGAAACCGGCCATATGGTGTTCGGTACGCTGCATACCTCATCGGCACCGAAAACCATCGACCGCATCATTGATGTGTTTCCTTCGGGCGAACAGGCCATGGTGCGTTCCATGCTATCCGAATCCCTGCAGGCCGTGATTTCCCAGACCCTGCTGAAAACCGCCGACGGCAATGGTCGCATTGCCGCTCACGAAATCATGCTGGGCAGCTCCGCCATCCGTAACCTGATCCGTGAAAACAAGGTTCCGCAGATGGTATCCGTGCTGCAGACCTCGCAGAGAGACGGCATGCAGACGCTGGACCAGAATCTGCAGACGCTGCTCAAGGGCCGCAAGATCACCCAGCAGGCCGCGCTGGAGAAATGCATCAACCGCAAGCTGTTCGGCGAACAGTAAGTAAGTCATCAGGAGGATATTTATGAGCAGCAACCAGCCCGCACAGGCATTGAGCGTCAAACAACTCCTGATGGTCATGGTCAAAAAGGACGCATCGGACCTGTACATCACCACCGGCCTTCCACCTGCCTACCGCATTGAAGGCGTGGTATACCCGCTCAAACAGGATCCACTGAACGCCATCCAGTGCGAGCAGCTTGCCAACTCGACAATGAACGAAAAGCAGCGCGCCGCCTTTGCCGAGGACTACGAGATGAACCTTGCCCTCGCCTTCCCCGAGTTGGGACGCTTCCGGGTCAACATCTTCAGACAACGCGGAAACGTCGGCATGGTCATCCGCCAGATCAAGACCACCATCCCCACCATCGATGGCCTTGGCCTGCCGCAATCATTCAAGGACATCATCATGGCCAAGAACGGCCTGATCGTGATGGTTGGCGGCACGGGAAGCGGCAAATCAACCTCGCTGGCCGGCATGATCGACTGGCGCAACAGCAACCAGGCCGGACACATCATCACCGTCGAGGATCCGATCGAGTTCGTTCACGAACACAAGAAGAGTGTGATCACCCAGCGCGAAGTCGGCACGGACACGATGGAATTCGAGAACGCCCTGAAGAACACCCTGCGCCAGGCCCCGGATGTCATCCTGATCGGCGAAATACGCGACCGGAAAACCATGGAGCACGGCCTGGAGTTTGCGGAGACGGGCCACCTTTGCCTGGCCACCCTGCACGCCAACAACGCCAACCAGGCGCTGGAACGGATATTGAACTTCTTCCCGCGGGACATGCATGAACAGGTGGTTCTGAACCTGGCCATGAACATCCGGGCTATTCTATCGCAGCGTCTGGTCAAGACGCTGGACGGCAAACGCACCCCTGCGATCGAGATCATGATCAACTCTCCGCGCATCAGCGATCTGATCAAGAAGGGCGACATCTCCTCGATCAAGGAGGCCATGGCCGAGGGTGGCACCTACGGCATGCAGACCTTCGATCAGCATCTGCTGCGCCTGTGGCGCGACGGCGTTATCGCCGAAGAAGAAGCCATGCGGCATGCCGATGCAGTCAATGATCTCCGTCTGAAGATCAAGATGGCCAAGATCGAGGACAGCGGTGACAGTAGCTCGAGTTCACTGGACAGGTTGAGTGGTTCGGGCGACTCCGACCTCAAGATTTAAGCAGCCAGCATAAGACCAATAAGGAGCGTCCGGCATGTCTGAGTCACATATGATAGACGACCTGCTCAAGGTGGCTTGCAGGAACGGCGCCTCCGACCTGATGGTGCGCACCCATGATCGCATCCGCATGCGTATCCATGGCTCGATCGTCACCATACCAACCGAACGCATTGCGCCACCGACCCGTGAACAGGTTATCGACATGATTCACCATCTGGGAGACGAGCTCGATGGCGCCATCGATGTGGAATCCCTGCAACATCTCGATTTCCATTACCACCTTCCGGATACCGCCCGATTCCGTGTCCACGTGATGCGCACGCAGAACAACTTCGGCATCGTGGCCCGCGTCATTCCGGTCAAGGTGCCCGGTTTTGAGGAGCTGCGGCTGCCCGACGTGGTGCGCAGCATTGCCGAATACCGCAACGGCCTGGTTTTCATGGGCGGCGCCACCGGATCCGGCAAGAGCACCACGCTGGCCACCATGGTGAACCACGTCATCCATACCCGCCCGGTGCATACCGTGACTATCGAAGACCCGATCGAATTCGGCTATGACAATGTTTCCCAGGGGACAGTCTGCCAGCGCGAAATCGGTCGTGATGTCGGCACCTTTGCCCAGGGCATGCACGATGCTCTGCGCGAGGCTCCGGATGTCATCGTGGTCGGTGAGGTTCGTGACCGTTCGGTGGCCCAATCGGCGCTGCAGGCGGCGGAAACCGGTCACCTGGTGATGGCCACCGTTCACGCCACGACGGCAACCGGGGCACTGCAGCGCATCCTCGCAGCCTTCCAGCAGGAAGAGCATGCCGCCGTACGCAAGCGGCTGGCCGAGAATGTGCGGGCAATTATCGTGCAGAAGCTTCTGCCACTGAAAAACGGCAAGGGCCGCATCGTCGTGCTGGAAATCATGATCAAGAACTCGGTCATCAAGCATTTCATGCTCGATGCCGATCGCTGGCGCGAGATCCCCCGCGCCATGGAGGAAGGACACGCACTGTATGGCAGCCAGACCTTTGACCTTCACCTGCAGAGGCTGGTGGAAGAAGACCTGATCGAGTACGAGGAAGCATTGGCCAATGCTGTGAATCCCGAGGATTTCACGATGCGCATGGGGCACGACTAGGGCAAGTTCGGACCAGGCTTACCGGGAACAGACCGACCTAATCCGCCCGATTCATCATCTGCCGGAGTGACTGCTGCATCAGGCTTGTGGCGAGTCTGATCACCTCGCGATCACCACCGGCGTGCGGCACGGAGAACGGGGCCCCGAAACGCACCCTTCCCCTGCCCCGTCTGATGAACGAATCCCAGATATGCACATGATCAAAGGGCCAGGTTCCGGTAATCCGGAAGGGTATAATCGGGGCACCGGTTTCCATGGCTACGATCACGGCTCCGGGTAGCACCCGCTTGAGCGGAACATCCGGATTTGCCGCCCCTTCAGGAAACAGGCACAGCGTGTTGCCGGCGCGAACAGCTGCAATAGCCGCGTTCAACGAATGACGATTGGCGCCGCCGGGATTGACCGGAATGGCTCCGCAGGCATCGAAAAACCAACGTGCATACCACATCGACCGGTAATATTCGCGCGCCATCATAAAGCATAACGGCCGGTTCACTGAGGCCTGCACCAGCAGCGGATCCACCCCGGCGCGATGATTGCCAACCAGGATCAGGGGACCCTCGGGGAGGGTGACCACATCGCCCTCCAGCCGCTGCCAGTGCCGGCAATAGGCGCGGTCAAGCCAGCGGAAGAAACGGTTTGTACCCCTCTTCCCTGTCACCGTGCAGCCGGTATTCCGAGGGCCCGCATCAGGCCTTCGGCCTTGTGCCCGGTTTCCTTTAACTCAAGGGCCGGGTCCGAATCTGCCACAATGCCGGCTCCGGCGGCCCAGTGCAGACGATCCTCGTGCTGCCAGAAGGTACGAATCAGAATGTTCATGTCCGCCGACCCGTCCCAGGCGGAGAAACCAACGCCGCCGGTGTACGGCCCCCTCGCCCGGCCTTCCAGTTGTTGGATGATCTCCATGCAGCGGACCTTGGGACAGCCGGTAATGGTTCCGCCGGGAAACATGGCCTGGAACACGTCCACCAGACCGAGCCCGTCGCGCAATCTGCCGCGCACATTCGATACGATGTGCTGCACGGTCGCATAACCCTCGACGGCCATGGTCTCATTCACCTCCACACTGCCCGGAATACACACCCGACCCAGATCATTGCGCTCCAGATCAACGAGCATGATGTGCTCGGCCCGCTCCTTGTCCGACAGCAGCATCTCATCACGCAAAGCCATGTCCTGATCACCCTCGCCTCGCCGCCGCGTCCCGGCAATCGGACGGGTGTCCACCACGCCGTCCGGACTGATGCGGAACAGGCGCTCCGGCGAGGCAGAAAGCAGGTGCATCTCCTCCCCGACCCCCTGCCCGTCTCCGTCGTCCTGCATATGCAGGTAACAGGAGAACGGCGCGGGATTCACGCCGCGCAAGGTCCTGAACAGCTCGGCCAACTCGCTTTGTGCACAGGGCATCGACCAGAAGCGGGCAATATTGGCCTGGAAGATATCGCCTGCCGCGATCAGTTCCTTGACCCGGCAAACCTGCTGCATGTAAAGCCCGCCATCGGTTGCTTCCATCTCTGCTACAGCTTGCGTCTGCAGGCCTGCATGCGTTGCCCGATCACCCGCGCAGACCTCCAGCATGGCCAGCAGATCATCCATCTGTGCGTCACCGGTGGCGGCCAGATGCACCGCACCCCCGACAAAACAGATGGAAAAGTCCGGAAACAGCGACCACATGATGCCGAAAGGCGGTCGGGTGGCGGGAGACGGAAGGTTCTCGATCAGATCTGCCGCTTCGTAGGCTGCATAGAACAGGTTGGCGATGCAGGGCGAGGCATGCCTGCCGCAGCCCTGCAGTTGATGTCGCCATTCATTGAAGAAGGTCTCGCCTGTCCGCACGCCGGTTTCACGCAGCAATTGGCGATGCCCGCAGCGGGAGACAAGGTGCTGCGCCCCCCTGCCGGAAGGATCCTCGAGGATGGCTGAAAATTTCTCGGGAAAGCATGAAAAAAGGTCGTAAGCAGTACACTTACGACCTTCGAGTGAAACAGTGCGGAAACGCACGCGACGCGTACGCTTACCTAGTCAAACTTGCGCAGGACCAGGGATGCATTGGTGCCGCCAAAGCCGAAGGAATTGGAAACGGCAACGCGAATGTCCGCTTCACGCGCATGGTGCGGCACATAATCCAGGTCGCACCCCTCCCCCGGGTTGTCCAGGTTGATGGTCGGTGGAACGACGCCGTTATGCAGTGCCAGCACCGAGAATGCAGCCTCGATACCGCCCGCTGCTCCCAGCAGGTGTCCGGTCATCGATTTGGTGGACGATACCATCAGCTTGCTTGCATGGGCGCCGAACACCGATTTGATACCCTGCGTTTCGCACAGGTCACCGGCCGGCGTTGATGTACCGTGCGCGTTGATATAGTCAACCTCGTCGGTAGCCACCTTGGCGGCTGCAAGAGCCCCCTTCATGCAGCGTGCGCCACCCTCACCTTCCGGAGCCGGGGAAGTGATGTGGTAGGCATCACCCGACATACCGTAACCGGCAACCTCGGCCAGAATCTCTGCACCGCGTGCCTTGGCCGAATCAAGCGATTCAAGCATCAGCACACCGGCGCCCTCACCCATCACGAAGCCATCACGATCCTTATCCCATGGTCGGGAAGCCTTTTCGGGATCATCGTTACGCGTGGAAAGCGCACGCGAGGCCGAAAAACCGCCAACCGCCAGTTCGCAGACACAGGACTCGGTACCACCGGCAATCATGGCATCGGCATCACCGCGGGCAATGATCTCGAATGCATCGCCAATGGCATGCGTTGCCGTAGCACAAGCTGTCACCGTTGCCGAATTCGGACCCTTGGCCCCGGTGAGCATCGAAACCCAGCCGGAAGCCATATTGATGATGGTCATCGGAATGAAGAACGGTGAAATCTTGCGTGCACCGCCAGCCTCGTAGGCACGCATGGTGCGTTCGATAGCCGGCATGCCGCCGATACCCGAGCCGATCATTACACCAACGCGCTCTGCATTGGCCTCGGTAATTTCAAGGCCGGACTGCTCCAGCGCCATGCTTGCCGCTGCGATACCGTAATGGATAAAGGTATCCATTTTCCGGGCATCCTTGCGGTTTACATAATGTTCAACCTCGAAGTCGGGCACTTCACCGGCAATGGTGCAAGCCATACCGGTAGCTTCAGCATCAAAACGGCTGATCCGACGTATGCCGGACTTGCCTTCCAGCAAGGATGACCATGAGGTTTCAGTCCCAGTGCCGAGCGGTGTGACCAGCCCGACCCCGGTGACGACTACGCGTCGAGTCATGCAGAATTACTCTGCTTTGGCTGCGATATAGTCGATAGCGTTCTGAACCGACTGGATCTTCTCGGCGTCCTCGTCCGGAATCTCGATACCGAACTCTTCCTCGAATGCCATCACGAGCTCGACGGTGTCCAGCGAGTCGGCACCCAGATCGTCCACAAAGGAGGAATCGGAACTGATTTCGCCCTCATCAACATTCAGCTGATCAGCAACGATTTTAATAACTTTTGCTTCAATTTCTGCGGACATTTATATCTCCCTGATAAATGAATTGCCGGCTTCTATCATAGCCATTTGACTTGCACAAGCCGTTTTGCAAGCCGAGGCATTCGTTTCCCTCTCCGGCCGGTCCAGCCAGCCGAATCTACCCGATTTACATGTACATGCCACCGTTTACATGCACCACCTGTCCGGTGATGTAGGCGGCGCCTTCGCCGGCCAGAAAGGCCACGGCATGCGCAATATCCTCGGCCGAACCAAGACGGCCGAGAGGAATCTGCTCGCTCAACTTGGCATGCGCATCATCGCCGAGTTCGGCGGTCATATCCGTGGCAATAAAGCCCGGTGCGACGGCGTTCACGGTAATGCCACGCGAACCGATTTCACGTGCCAGCGAGCGCGTCATGGCATCAACGCCGCCCTTGCTTGCACAGTAGTTCAGTTGGCCGGGGTTGCCCATCGAGGCAACGACCGACGAAATATTGATAATACGACCGAAACGCCCCTTCATCATCGGACGGATGGCAGCCTGCGAGGCATGGAACACAGAACCGAGGTTGGTTTCAAGCACGGCCTGCCACTCATCCTCTTTCATGCGCATGGAAAGGTTGTCGCGCGTGATTCCGGCATTGTTGACCAGCACATCCAGGCGACCGAAGTGCTTCACCACATCAGCGACAAAGGACTGAACCGCTTCCCGGTCCGCCACATTGACCGCTGCCGGAAACACCTCAACGCCGTGCTCCGCAGCCAGCTTGTCGGCTGCCTGTCGGATGGTCTCCTCGCGCGTGCCGCAAATGGCCAGGTTATGCCCATCTGCTGCCAGCCTTGCAGCGATCGCATAACCGATGCCGCGGCTGGCGCCTGTCACCAGTGCTACACGCTTCTGGGTATCACTCATCTGATTCCTCCTGCTGCATGGCTGCAATCGCAGCGTCCATGGCCGGCGAACTGTCGGTGGCATGCACGCTCAGGTTGCGCTCGACGCGGCGCACAATACCGGCAAGCACCTTGCCAGGCCCCATTTCCACGGCGCGGTTCACGCCCTGCGCATGCATGCTGCGCACGGTCTCGGTCCAGCGTACCGGTGAGACCAGCTGGCTCACCAGCGCTTCGCGGATCGCATCGGCATTACTCAGCGGAATGGCCAGCGCATTGCTCCACACCGGCATGGCGGGCTGTGCGATTGCGATGCCGGCAAGGCGTTCCTGCAACTGATCGGCAGCCGGCTGCATCAACGGGGTGTGCGACGGTGCGCTGACCTGCAGGGCCATGGCGCGCCTGGCGCCGGCAGCCTTGGCAAGCTCAATCAATCGCTCTACGGCAGCCACATGCCCTGCCACAACCAGTTGCCCCGGGCAGTTATAATTGGCCGGCCAGACGCGGTTGTCTCCCTGACATGCTTCTTCACACAGTGTTTCAACCTTGTCGTCATCAAGCCCGAGAATAGCGGCCATCAGGCCGACACCGGCCGGCACGGCCTGGCTCATTGCCCTGCCGCGGAAGGCCACCAGCCTGACGCCATCGTCAAAGGCCAGGCTGCCTGCCGCAACCAGTGCGGAATATTCGCCCAGGCTGTGACCCGCGGCATAAGCGGCTTCATCGCCGCCGCGCTCGCGCCACAGGCGGAACAGCGCGGTGGATGCGGTCAGCAGCGCCGGCTGGGTATACTCGGTGTTGTCCAGCTTGCCATCGGGGTTGGCTGCAACAAGTTGCTGCATGTCGTAGCCAAGCGCATCGGATGCCTCGCTGAAGGTATCGGCAACCACGGCCTCGGTATCGAGCAGATCGCCCAGCATGCCAACGGCCTGCGAACCCTGCCCCGGAAATAGAAATGCAAAATCAGAACCGCTGCCTGTGCTCAACGCCTCATTCCCCTTTATCTGTGTTTTGTTCGAAAGAATCCTTGCTCCAGCGAACCAGGTTGGCACCCCACACGAAACCGGCGCCAAAGGCTTCCAGAAGCAATACCTGCCCTTTGCGGATCTTACCTTCGCGGTAATAGCTGTTCAACGCCAGCGGCACACTGGCCGCAGAGGTGTTGGCATGCCTTTCAACGGTGATGGCGATATGACCTGCATCGAGCTTCAACTTCTTCGCCGTGGCCTTGATAATGCGGATATTCGCCTGATGGGGAATCAGCCAGTCGACCTCATCCGGTCGCATCTCGCAATGCGCCAGCACGTCTCCCACCACCTCGCCGAGCTTGTTCACGGCGTTGCGGAACACCTCGTTGCCCTGCATCTCGACTGCGGCAACGCCGGCCGCGTCCACGGCCATGTCCGGCATGTCGGGGCTGGCACCCGGATGCGGGTGCTTGGCCATCAGCAGCGGACGATATGAGCCATCGGCCTTCAATACCGAGCCAATCACGCCGCCCTCATCTTCAGCAGCGTCTCGGCCTTCGAGAATCACCGCACCGGCACCATCACCGAACAGCACGCAGGTGGACCGATCTCCCCAATCCAGAATGCGCGACATCGACTCGGCGCCGATCAGCAGTACGCGCCTGAACATACCGGCACGGATCATCGCATCGGCCTGGCCCAGACCGTAAACAAAGCCGGAGCAGACCGCCTGGATATCCCATGCCGGGAAACCCGAAGCGCCCAGCTTGGATTGCACGATGGTGGCGGTGGAAGGGAAAATCATGTCCGGCGTGGTGGTAGCTACGATCAGTGCGTCGATATCCCCGACGTCAAGCCCGGCGTCCTGCAAGGCATGTCTTGCGGCGGCGGCAGCCAGATCGGATGTATACTCGCCCTCGGCAATGATATGACGCTCACGGATACCGGTGCGCTCGAAAATCCAGGCATCGTCGGTATCCACGATGGATTCGAGATCCTTGTTCGTCATCACGCGCTCGGGCAGGTAACCGCCGACGCCGGTAATATGGGTTCGAATCTGACTCAACGTTCCAGCCATGTGTTCATCGCCTCGACGATACGCGTCCCGAGCTGGGACTCAACCTCGCGGTGCGCCACCTCGATGGCACGTGAAAATCCCAGGGCATCTGCTCCACCATGGCTTTTCACCACCATGCCGTTCAGGCCGAGCAACGGTGCGCCGTTGTATTCGGAGGGGTTGATGCGTGCCTTGAGCTTGCGCATGGCACCCATGGCCAGCACCATGCCGGCCTTGGCCAGCAGGCTGCCGGTCAGCTTGCGCTTGAGGTTGCCCATCAGGAAGTGCGCCACACCCTCCATGGTTTTCAGGGCCACATTGCCGACAAACCCGTCGCACACCACCACATCGACATCGTCGCCGAACAGGTCGGTACCTTCGACATTGCCGACATAATTAAGATCTAGATTGCTGATACTGGCACCGGCCATTTTCACCACATCGGTACCCTTGATGTCCTCGGAACCGATATTAAGCACACCGACACGCGGCGAGGCAATGCCTTCGGCGGCCTGCATGTAGCAGGAGCCCATGATGGCGAACTGGGTCAGGTGTTCGGACGATGAGTCCACGTTGGCACCGGCATCGAGCAGCAGGGTCTTACCGCTGCCACCATCGGCGGGAATCATCGAGGCAATCGCCGGGCGGTCCACGCCTGGCATGGTTTTCAGAATCAGCTTGGAAATGGCCATCAGGGCACCGGTATTACCCGCGCTGACCAGCGCATCCCATTCACCGTCGCGCACCAGGCGGGCGCCGACATGCATCGAGGAATCCTTTTTGCGGCGCAGCGCATTGGCCGGCGACTCGCACATATCGATGATTTCGCTGGCCTGAACGATCTGCACTGCATCGGCCAGAGAGGCTGCTTGCAGCAGTGGCTGGAGCACATCGGTTTGCCCGACGATACCCAGGGTCATTTTGCCGGCGTATTCATGATGCACCCTTTTGAGGGCTTCGATCACGACACCGGGGGCGCTGTCGCCCCCGTGCCCGTCAACCAGGATGCGACTCATTGCGCGTCCCGTGTCTGTAAAAATGTAATCTCACGCAGCCATGCAGGATGCAGCAAGGGCTTATCAGACCTCGTCGGTCGCCACAACCTCGCGACCTTTGTAGTGACCGCAATGCTGGCAGGCGTGATGCGGACGCATCACCTCGCCGCAGTTCGGGCATTCGCTCATGGCGGACACGCCGACCGAGTCGTGCGCGCGGCGCATATTGCGCTTGGAAGCGCTGGTTTTTCTCTTTGGTACTGCCATATCCTTCTCCTGTGTTCGCAGCCAGAGTTCATCGACTGATTGGCAGATGCGCGCCGGCGCAACGGCCATCCCCCGCCGGAAGCATCAATGGCGCAGGGTCGCGGCATTATGGTGATACTGCCCTCCGGGTCAAGTTCGCATACTGCAGGCCAAAACCTGTACTGTCCAAGCGCCGCAGCATACACGAAGCGCGGGGTTCAGGCATCGGCTATACTCTCTCAACGCAGGGCCGCCGGTACGCATAAAGAGGCTGGCCGCGACGATGCCTTGCATGGCAGCCAGCAAGATCGACACACAAGGGGGTAATGCATGCCGTTTTCGTGTTTTCTGCTAGTCCTGCTTGCCACCCTGCTGACTCTGGCCTTCCTGCGTGCAGGCCTGCTTGTCTGGACGACATGCCTTATTGCCCTGCTGCTGATCATCAGCCTCGGCGGCCTGCTATCCTCCGACTTTCTTGTCGCCATCTGGCTGCTTTTTGCGCTGATCCTTGTTCCGTTGAACATCTTTCCGCTGCGCAGGAGGCTCATCAGTCGCCCGCTACTCGGCCTTTTCCGGAGCATGATGCCCGATATGTCCGATACCGAGAAACAGGCTCTGGAAGCCGGCACCGTGTGGTGGGATGCGGAACTCTTCTCCGGCAAACCCGATTGGAAAAAACTGCTGACCCAGCCGCCCCCATCGCTCAGCGAGCAGGAGCAGGCCTTCCTGAACGGGCCTGTGGAAACGCTCTGCGGGATGCTGGACGACTGGCGCATCAATCATGAGTGGCACGACCTGCCACCCGAGGTATGGCAGTACATCCGTACAAACGGTTTCTTCGGCATGATTATTCCCAGGCAATACGGTGGACTCGAGTTCTCAGCCCAGGCCCATTCCGCCGTGGTGATGAAGCTGGCCAGTCGCAGCATCACCGCCGCAGTCACGGTGATGGTGCCCAACTCGCTCGGCCCGGGACAATTGCTGATCAACTACGGCACCGAGGAGCAGAAGAGGCACTATCTTCCGCGCCTGGCCGATGGCACGGAAATACCGTGCTTTGCCCTGACCAGCTCATGGGCCGGAAGCGATGCGGCCTCGATGCGCGATACCGGCATCGTGTGCAAGGGCCGATTCGAAGGCGAGGACATTACCGGTATAAGGCTGAACTGGGAAAAGCGCTACATCACGCTGGCCCCGGTAGCCACCCTGCTGGGCCTGGCATTCAGGCTCCACGACCCGGATCACCTGATTGGCGAGGAACAGGATCGCGGCATCACCCTGGCGCTGATACCAACATCAACCCGGGGCGTTGAGCATGGAAGACGGCACCTGCCGCTCGATCAGGCATTCCAGAACGGTCCGGTCGAGGGACACGATGTGTTTATTCCCATGGACTGGATCATCGGCGGTCCGGACTATGCCGGTCAGGGCTGGCGCATGCTGATGGAATGCCTGGCCGATGGCCGCGCAATCTCCCTGCCCTCGCTCTCCGCAGGAGCTGGCAAGCTGTGCAGCCGCGCAACCGGTGCATATGCACGCATCCGCAGCCAGTTCCACACACCGATTGCTCGCATGGAAGGCGTTACCGAGGCGCTCGCCCGTATAGCCGGCAACACCTACGCCATCGATGCCACGCGCCAGTTCACGGGCATCAGCGTGGACCAGGGGGAGAAACCCTCGGTGATGTCAGCCATCGCCAAGTACCACTGCACCGAGCGCATGCGCAGCGCGGTTAACGATGCGATGGACGTGTTTGGTGGCGCGGGCATCATCATGGGGCCACGTAACTTATTGGCACGAATCTACGAGGCCATTCCGATCAGCATTACCGTGGAGGGCGCAAACATCCTGACGCGCAGCCTGATCGTGTTCGGCCAGGGCGTGGTCCGTTGTCATCCATGGTTGCGCGATGAGATCGATGCGCTCGCCATGCAGGACAGCACGACCGCACTTGAACAATTCGATCGGGCCCTGTTCGCCCACCTGGGCTTTGCCGGCAGCAACAAGGTGCGCAGCCTGCTGTTGGGCCTGACTGGCGGCCTGCTGAGCAGGCCGCCGTTTTCCGGCACGGCGCTTGCCTATGCCCGCCAGATCGAACGCTACAGCGCAAACCTGGCCTGGGTTTCGGATGTCACGCTTGGCGTGCTAGGTGGCGACCTGAAGCGCAGGGAATCACTGTCGGCCAGGCTTGGAGACGTGCTGGCACAGTTGTACATCACATCTGCCGCCCTCAAGCGATTCGTGGCCGATGGCTCACCGCCGGACGACGAGGCTCTGCTGCGCTGGACATGCGAGGATGCGCTGTGGCGCACCCAAACGGCGCTGGACAACTTCCTGCACAATTTCCCCAACCCGGCCCTCGCCCTGCTGCTCCGCATCACGGTGTTTCCGCTGGGTAAGCGCCGCCTCCCGCCATCCGACCAACTGTCCCGCTCCGCAGCGGCGAGCATCGTTGAGCCGGGGGATGCACGTGAACGCCTGACTGAAGGCATCTATCTTGGTAAAGACAATAGCGGCGACCCGCTCGGCCGAATTGAAGCCGCCTACCGGGCTGTATTGAAGGCTGAGGATGCAGAAAAAAAACTGAAACAGGCCATGAAATCTTCCGGAATCGATCACACCGGCGAGGATGCAGCCATCGACATGCTGGAAAAATCCGGCGACCTCAGCTACGGCGAAGCCTCCCTGCTGCGGGATGCGCGAAAGGCCGTTGAACAGGCCATAGTCGTCGATTCCTTTGCCGACTGGCTTATCGAGGCGGGTCAAAACATAAAAGAAAAATAAACCTTTTACTCCATTCGGGCTCGGGTTAATCTATTCCATATATGGAGCATGCCCATCGTTCGCTACGCTATGCTTTGACTCGTGCCATCCTGGTCTGGGCCGGGGTGTTCTTCACGCTGTTCGGCATCATTTTCATGCTCACCTTCGACGATGTGCGTAATTACACCCTGCAGAAGGTCGCTGAATACCGCCTGAACTACCAGACGCAGGAATTCGCCAAGCACCTGACAGAACAGGACAAAACCTCTATCGCCGAGGAAAGCGATGCGCTGGTTCAGGATCCGGAAATCGCCGGCATTGTGCTGATCGATGCCAGCGGGGAATTGCTGCACACCTCGATACATGACGATCGCCTGACCCTGGGCTCGTTCACCCATGTCACCCCGTCCAGTCTGGTCGCCAAGATCTATGACACGCCTCATCTGCATCTGTTCCAAAGCAACATCCCGAATTCCAGCGTAAAGCTTTACCTCGTGCTCGATGACCGACCGATCACGCGCGCCATCCAGACATCAACGCTGCTGGCCTGCCTGATGTTGCTGATGTTGCTCGCGCTTTCCATTATTGCCCTGCACCGGGTGCTGCGCATACAGCTGATCGAGCCGCTGATGCAGCTCAAATCGATCATGGGTAGTGGAGAAAGCATGCCGGACAAGGTCATCAGGGATCTTGAAAATGCTTTACCCAGTGAAGCTGGCGATATTCTCGAAACCTATGACCACCTGGTGCATGCCGAGCACGATATGGCACAGCGCTTGCACGATATGCTGGACAGCGTGCCGAGTTGCGTCTGGTCGGCTTCACCTGCCCTGAGTTACATCGAGGCTTCCGCACGCGCCATGCAGGTATTCAACTGTCCGCCCAAGCAAATCAGCGGCTGCGAGCTATGGTCATGGCTACCGGACAAACGCCAGCGCGACAGGAACCTCAAACGGCTGCGCAAGGCCATCGCAGCGCACGCCCCCGGCGTTGAAATGGTCTATAGCATTCGCAGCAACGGCCAGGATCAGTGGTTCGGGGAAAGCATCAGCCTTTATTATAAACAGTCGGAGGATGGCCACAGCCCCGAGCTTGCAGGTCTGTTCGGCATCAGCAACGACATCACCCGGCGCAAGGCCGAAGAAGCCGCTATGCAAGGCATGCAGCATCAGGCCCGCAAGATGGAGGCCGTCGGCACGCTGGTCGGCGGCATTGCGCATGAATTCAACAACATGCTGGCCGGCATTATCGGCAATGTGTTCCTGCTCAAGACAGAGGTCGAGGAAGGCAGCAAGTCCGCCACACGCCTGGCTCGCATCGAAAAGCTGGGCAACCGGGCTTCCGGGCTGGTAGATCAACTGCTGGCCTTCGGGCGCAAGAACCGCGTGGCCGTGCGCGATGTGGACCTGATCCCCCTGCTGGAAAATATCCGGGCCATCGAGGAGGCCGGTCTGCCACCGCAGGTAAAACTGACGATTGATGCGAACGGGCTGCCCGACGATACACCTGTCGCAGTGCGCGCCGATCCCTCCCAGCTCCGCCAGGCTCTGGCCAGCCTGATCTGCAACGCGGCCGATGCCTGTGCCGATGTGTCGAACGGGGAAATTACCCTGCAGGTCCGCACACTGGATGCGGAATCCACGCTGACCCTGGCCGATAAATTCCCGCAACTGGCTGAGTCGGAACTTTTGTGCCTGTCCGTCCACGACAATGGCTCGGGCATTCGCAAGGAGCTTCTCGAACGGGTATTTGATCCGTTCTTCACCACCAAGGAGGTGGGTCAAGGCACTGGCATGGGGCTCGCCATGGTGTACGGCCTGATGCAGGGCTTCGGGGGTGCGGTCGAACTGGACAGCCAACTGGGCGTTGGCACCACGGTCAACCTCTACCTGCTGCGCGGTGATGCATCCCGGGTGACCGGTGTGCTGCACAATGCACCGGACGACCTGTCTTTCGGCCAGGGCCAGACCGTGCTGGTGGCCGACGATGAAGAGCTGCTGCGCGATGCGGCGGCCGAAATGCTGGAAAAGCTGCGCTACAAGCCGGTCGTCGCGGAAAACGGCAAGGAGGCCGTGCAGTATGTCGAGCAGCACGCGCAGAGCGTAGCCATCGTGCTGCTTGACCTGATCATGCCGGAAATGGGAGGCACCGAAGCCGCTGCCCGCATACGCGAGATCAGACCGGACCTGCCGATCATTTTCATCACCGGCTACAACCTCAGCAAATCCGATAGCGCGGATCTCAAAATGCCACGTTCGCAGATCGTTACCAAGCCTTACCAGATTTCTCACTTGAGCCACATCATGGCGGCCCTGCTAAGGAAAAAAGTATAAGCGGCGCGTTGCCGCCGGGCGGTAAGTCGCTATGCTTCCGCAATGCCATCAACCACCAGCCCCACTTCCAAGATCGACCTTTCGACCACGTTTGCCGGACTGCCTCTGCAAACACCACTGGTACTGCTTTCAGGCTGCGTAGGCTTCGGTGAGGAATACACCCGCGTGGAGGGCTTCAGCAATGCCGATATCGGTGCTGTCATCCTCAAGGGCACCACGCTCGAGCCACGCATGGGCAATGCCCCGCACCGGGTCTACGAAACACCTTCGGGCATGCTCAATGCCATTGGCCTGCAGAATCCCGGCGCCCGCCATGTCATCGAACATATTCTTCCCTCGCTGCCGCACGATCAAACCCAGTTCTGGGCCAATGCCAACGGCTCATCGCTGGATGAATACGCCGAAGTGGCAAGGATGTTCGACGACTCGCCGGTCACCGCGATCGAGATCAACATCTCCTGCCCGAATGTGAAGGCCGGCGGCGTGCATTTCGGCAACGACCCCGCCATGGCCGCCAAGGTGGTCGAAGCGATGCGGCCGATGACCGGCAAACCGCTGATTACCAAGCTCTCGCCCAACAATGCCGATATTGCCGAGGTTGCCCGTTGCGTGATCGAGGCCGGCAGCGACGGCCTGTCGGTGATCAATACCCTGGTCGGCATGGCGGTGGATATCGAAAGTCGCAAGCCGGTCATCGGCAACATCTCGGGCGGCCTTTCCGGCCCGGCGATCAAACCGGTCGCGCTGTGGAAGATTCACCAGACACGCGCCGTGGCGGCAAAGCACGGCATCCCGATGCTCGGCCAGGGCGGCATCTGCTCGGCCCGCGACGGCATTGAATTCGCCATCGCCGGCTCCGATGCGCTGGGGCTGGGTACCGGGCTGTTCTACGACCCGCTGCTACCGGCCAGAATGCTGAACGAACTGCGCGACTATCTTGATCGGCATGGAATGGCTTCCTACCGTGAACTGGTCGGAACACTCAGCGTCTAGGCACCTGTTTGCCAGCGCGGCAGCCTTATGCCTGCTGCTGCAGTGCATTGCTATTGCGCCGGCAGAAGGCGGTACTTTATCCATCGTTTCGCAGAGCCGCTGGGTGGATGTCGGCCGGGTGCTTGATGGCGACACATTCATCAGCCGCAAGGGTGAACATATCCGCCTGCTGGGTATCAATACCCCCGAGATCCAGCATGACGCTTCACCAGCCCAGCCGATGGGCAACAAAGCCACACAGGCACTGCGTCGCATGATCGGCGGGGAAAGCGTCAGGCTCGATTTCGACAAGCAACACAAGGACAAATACGGCCGCACTCTGGCACAGGTGTATCTACGTGACGGTCGCTGGGTAAACGGCGAAATGGTTCGCCTGGGGATGGCGCATGTGTACACCTTCACCCCCAACCTGCACTGGGCCGGACAACTCACACGGCTTGAGGGAACGGCTCGCCGGCAAGGTCTCGGCATCTGGAAAACCCGGCGATTTGCCATGCTTGAATCTGATGATGTGGGCTCAACCCACCTCGGGCAGTTCCGGGTCATCTACGGCACGGTGAAGCGCGTGGGCAAAAAGGGTTACGGTTTCAGCATGCCTGGCATCAGGGTCAGCGTGCCACGGAAATACCGCACCTGGTTCAAGCAACTTCCGGTGGCTGCCAATGGAAGCGACGTCGTTGTGCGCGGCGTAGTCCGCTCAGCATCATCCGGCCTGTATGTCGCCTTGCATAGTCCATTCGATATAGAGAAAATATCGCCATGACAACGTTGACAACAGCCTCCTCCGGTTACTTCCTGCGAACCATCATCCCGATGTGCCTGCTAGCCGTCATGATGACAGCCTGTTCCACCAATCCGGTCAGCAAACAAAAAGAAGTGGTGATGATGAGCGAGACCCAGGAACTTGAACTGGGACAAAAAGCAGCCGCCCAGGTGGCCCAGCAGATGACCCTGATGCCTGAGGACGACCCGCTGGTGAAGTATGTCAATAAGGTCGGCCAGCGGGTGGCTGCGGTTTCGGACCGCCCGGAGCTGTTCTATCGTTTCCATGTGGTGGACGACACCACCATCAACGCCTTCGCCCTGCCCGGCGGCTATATCTATATTTACCGCGGCCTGCTGATCCACATGAACAGCGAGGCGGAACTCGCCGCCGTGCTCGGTCATGAGATCGGCCATGTCACCGCCCGCCATGCCGTGCAGCAGTACACCAAGGCGCAGCTGTACCAGATCGGCGCCATGGCCGCCTCCATCTTCGTTCCGGGGGCCAGCCAGATGGGACAGGTTTCCAACCTCGTCGCCAATGCCGTGATCGCCGGCTACGGTCGCGAGGACGAGCTGCAATCGGATGAGCTTTCCATCAAGTACATTGCCAGGGCCGGCTACGATGTCGATGCCACGGAGAACATTCTGAAGACCCTGAAGCGCCTGGACGACCTGGACACCAGGGAACAGGAGGACACCACAGGCAAACGCCCCGAGAAGTATCACGGCGCTTTCGCCAGCCATCCGGAAACCATCAAGCGCATCGATGAAGTCGTACAGAAGTCGAAGGAGGCATCCACCACCGGACTCGGCGAGGTCGGTCACAATGCCATGCTGGCTGCCCTTGACGGCTATCCATACGGTGACAGCCCCGCCCAGGGAGCCATGCTCGGGCGGCTGTTCATCCATCCGGAGCTAGGCATCAAGATGACCTTCCCCGAGGGATGGGTGGTGGATAACACCCCGACCGCGCTGGTGGCCCGCAAGCGTCAGCAGAAGGCCTTCTTCCGACTACAGCCGAGGGAGTTACAAAAACGCCAGAGCGGCGAAGAATTCCTGAGGGAAATGGCCGGCAGCCGGGCCGATGTGACCGGCGTAGTGACTGAAAATCGAGACGGATTCCAGGTGACCCAGGCCATGATCGATCTGTCGGTGCGTAACGTCGGTTCCGCTCGCATGCTGGCCACCGTGTTCATGCGCGGCCCCAAGGCCTTCCTGATGAGCTCCTGGTGCAAGCGCGCAGAGTACAGCCAGTTCAGCGCGGACTTCCATGCCATGGCCGATTCCTTCCATTCCTTCGATTCCAGGAAGGAAGGCGATGTGCCGCGTATTGCGCTGTACACCTGGAAGCCCGGCGACACCTGGACAGGCCTGGCCAAACGCAGCAAGGATATCCTCGGCCGCTTCACAACGGATAAACTGGCCGTCCTGAACGGCGAGGGGCCGAAGGAGTTCCCGAAGGCCGGCACCATTATCAAGATTGTGAAGTAAGGAGGTTCGCTGATGTCGCGAACGATCGCGGTCTACATCAGCGGCCACGGCTATGGCCATCTTTCGCAGATCGCGCCGGTGCTTAACCGGCTTGGCGAATTATCGCCCGACGCGCATTTCCTGCTGCGCACCGAGCTTCCCGAAGCGCTCGTCGCGCGCCGCGTGCGCGTGCCCCATTCATTGCTCAGCGGTGCGGTCGATGTCGGCGTGGTACAAAACAATGCCGTCAGCGAGGACATCCCGGCCACCATCGACGCCGCCAGGGCGTTTTACGCAGATTTTGCGGCTCGTATCAATAGCGAGGCCGCAGGCCTCATCCCGCAGCGCCCTGTGGCCATCCTGTCCGACATTGCGCCTGTCGCCTTTCCCGTAGCGAAAAAGCTCGGCATCCCCTCCTTCGCCATTGCCAGCCTCGACTGGCACGACATCTACCGTGCCTACCTGCCGGCCGATGATGCCCTTCTGAGCGCCCTGCAACAGGCCCACGAAGCCTGCGACCTGCTCATCCAGCCGCCGCTGTCCATGCCGATGACAAGCTTTCCGGAGCGCAAACCGATTACCGTGATCGTGGACGACGCATGGACTGTGAAGAAAAAGCAAAAAACTGCCGGCAAAACCGCCCTGGTGATGTTCGGTGGCGCCGGCGATCCGCCCTTCGATATACAGGCACTCGGCAGCATGCCCGACTGGCAGTTTTTAACGCTAAATCCGCTCCCGGAAGGCACGCCTGACAACATCCGGCAGGCATCACCTGGACAAGGCACCGCCGCCCTGATGCAGGCCTGCGATGTGGTCATCACCAAGCCCGGCTATGGCACGCTGGCCGAGGCCTGGCAAACCAAAACCCCGCTGGTCTACATCCCGCGCAAGGCCTTCCCCGAATACCCGTATCTGGACGACTGGTTGCAGTCATCCGCACCTGCCGCACGCATGGATTTGCAGGATTTCATCAACGGCAACTGGCTCCCCGCCATGCAGCAGGCACAAGCCTGCCCGCACCACTACCCGCCCATCCCCGCCAGCGGAGCTCTACAGGCAGCCCAAATCATCACTGATCAAATCACCTGACTGCCTTTTCACGAGCTGATTCGTGCAATCGACCACATCAGAAAATCCTTGAAACGATACTGCAAGGCACAGTCGAATACGAAACCTCCCCCGTAAAAATGTGCTCCTGATTCGCAAGGTGACGCTGTAAATGTATAAAAAATATGTGCTTAATTGAGTCTGGATGCATTTGCCTACCTATACCGGATATCCTACAGTGGGAACACAAGATGGATATTCACCGTAACGATCAGACGATGACGACGATCCTTGAGCCCGGGCGCAACTGTCGCACAATCAAGCAAGCACAAGGCTTGCGTTTCCTTATCGATGGCGAGGCCTGTTTCGAGTCGCTGCACGAATCGCTGCAACTGGCCGAACGTCGGATCATGATCATATGCTGGGACATCAACAGCAGCCTTCGCCTTATTCGCGACCCGGATAGCGGCGACGGGGAAACACTGAGCGACCTTCTCAACCGTCTGGCGGATGAAAAGCCGGGGCTGGAGATTTATATCCTCGACTGGGATTTTGCCATGATCTACCTGCCGGATCGCGAATTTTTGCCGATCTACAAGCTGGACTGGAAAAGCCACCCTCGCGTTCATTTCCATCTCGATAACCAACATCCGGAAGGCGCATCCCAGCACCAGAAGATAATCCTCATCGACGACATTCTGGCCTTTGTCGGCGGTCTCGACCCGACGCTGGGACGGTGGGACACCTGCGAGCATCGACCCGACGATCAGCGGCGCGATACCCTGGACAAACAACTGGCCAGACCCTATCACGATGTTCAAGTCATGCTTAACGGCGAAGCCGCCGCTAGCCTGGCCGAGCTGGCACGAGAACGCTGGTTAATCGCTACCGGCGAGGAGTTGGCCCCGCTCGCATCTATGTCAACGCAACCGTTGTGGCCTCACCAGCACCCGCCCGACATCGAGTCAGGCAAGATCGCCATTGCCTGCACCATGCCGGCATGGAACGGGCAACAACAATGTCAGGAGATACAACGGCTTTACTGCGATGCGATTCGCCACGCCGAGTCGATAATTTATATCGAGAACCAGTATTTCACCGCACCGGCAATCGCCGATGCTTTGGCCGAACAACTTCGCCGCCCGCAAGGCGCCGAAATCACCGTCGTACTGCCAAAACAGACCGACGGCTGGTTATCGCAACACACCATGGATGTGCTACGCGTTCGCCAGATCCGTCGACTGATCGAAATAGATCACGGCAAGCGCCTGCGTGTTTTTTATCCCGATGCCCCCGGCCTGGAAGATGCGCCGATCAATGTGCATGCCAAGGTGATGGTCGTAGACGAGAGCCTGGCCACGGTCGGCTCGGCCAACCTCAACAACCGTTCGATGGGGCTGGACAGCGAGTGCAATATCGTCATCGAAGGCGACAATGAAAACGCAAAGCGCGGCATCGCCGGCTTCCGCAATCGCCTGCTGGCAGAGCACCTTGGCTGCGAGCAACAACAGCTCGAAACAGAACTGCAGCAGAAAAACTCGCTGCATACCGCCATCAAAAGCCTTGGTGACAACAGCCGCCGCCACCTGCACCTGCTGCCGCTGCAACTCTCGCCGGACATCGAACGCAATGTGCCGGATACCTCCGTCGTGGACCCCGAACATCCAATCACCCCGGAGCTGATGTTGCCGCGCTTTCTGCCGAAAAAGACGCAAAAACCGGCGCGCTCCCGCCTGATTCAATGGCTGTTGCTGATCTCGGCCATCTCTCTGCTGGCAGCATTGTGGCACTGGACCCCGCTGAGAGACTGGGCCAATGTCGATACAGTCTCGTCGCTGATCACCACTTTTCGCGAGATGGCAATGGCACCGTTGTGGGTCATCGGCGGCTTTCTGGTGGCCGGCTTGGTCGCATTCCCCTTTTCGCTATTGATTCTTGCCACCGTCGCCGTGTTCGGTCCGTTGGAGGGCTTTTTCTATTCGCTAGCCGGCGGCTTGCTCAGTGCGGTCGGCGTTTACGGCATCGGCGAATTGCTTGGGCGCAGCATGGTCAGGCAACTCGCAGGAGAGAAGCTGAATACCATTAGCCAGACGCTGGCTCGAAACGGATTGCTGACTATCATCGCGGTACGCATTATCCCGGTCGCACCATTTAGCATCATCAACCTCGTCGCCGGTGCCTCGCACATCAATTTTCGCGACTATGTCATCGGTACGGTGCTGGGAATGACGCCGGGCATGCTCGCCCTCATTATCATTGCCGGTCAGGTCCGCAACGCTATCAGCGAACCCGGCATAACGACCACGATCAGTCTGTTGCTATCAACGTCCATCATTGCTGCTGCGGCCTTCCTTCTGGTACGCTGGTTAAAGCACCGCTCAAGCCAGCCATGAGCAGCGACTTGCCGCAGCGAATTCAGGTTGCCTCCTATAATATCCATCGCTGCATCGGCAACGACGGCAGATTCGATGCAGAGCGAACCATTGAAGCCATCTCACAACTCGAAGCGGATATCATTGCCCTGCAGGAACTGGAGACAAGCGACGATGGCGGCCTCGACTTGCTGGCTCACTTTCGTGACGAAATCGGCATGTTTGCTGTCGCAGGCCCCACGGTATACAGGCATGACAGCCATTACGGCAATGCTCTGCTATGCCGACAAGAGCCGAAAGACATTCGCCTGCTCGATATCAGTGTCCCGCATCGCGAACCGCGCGGTGCCATCAGCTGCAGGTTGGCGTGCGGCAAACGCACGATCTCGGTCATTGCTACCCATTTCGGTCTGCTGCCGTCGGAGCGCAGGTATCAGGCTGAGCTGCTGCTCAGCTCGATGGAGCACAAAGAAGAGGAAATATCCATCCTGATGGGTGATATCAACGAATGGTTTATGTGGGGGCGGCCGCTGCGACGGCTACAACGCCACTTCAATACAACCGATTCGCCTCCGCGTACCTTCCCGGCCCGTTTTCCCCTGTTTGCCCTGGATCGCATCTGGGTCGAACCGGGAACACACCTGGAACAGCTAAGCGTGGTTGACACCTCTCTGACACGACAGGCCTCGGATCACCTGCCGCTCACGGCACTGCTGCGACTCTAGGTCTATTAATCGCCCGCTATTGGCCTGAAGTCCGGGGTTGCTCTATAGGCTATTTATCGGAACAGGCGCTATGCTTCGGCGCGATGGATTCTGAGGCAGAGAAACAAGCAGCAGGCAGGGACGATGCGAAGGCGGAGATCGGGCTGCTTAGGGGCATGCTCGATGATTGCATGCTGCGTGATCGGAAGCCGCTGAAGAAGCGGCTGCAAGGGCTGTCGCGCCGGGTCAAACAGGGGCTGCCTGTTGATCGCTCATTGGGAAAGCTGCGCAGGCAGCTTGAGCAATCCATCGCCATCGTCGCGGCCAGAAAGCAGGCTGCGCCGGAAATCGAGTACCCCGCTTCCCTGCCCGTATCCGAACAGCGGCAGCGTATCGCCGAGACTATCCGGAAAAACCCCGTGGTGATCGTGGCAGGCGAAACCGGTTCGGGGAAAACCACGCAGCTGCCGAAGATCTGCCTGGAGCTCGGGCGCGGGCTGCACGGGCTGATTGGCCACACCCAGCCGCGCCGGATTGCGGCGCGCAGCGTGGCAGGCCGCATTGCACAGGAACTGGGCGGAAGCATCGGGGATGTGGTCGGCTTCAAGGTGCGCTTCTCCGACCAGACCAGGCGCGAGGGCAGCATCAAGCTGATGACCGACGGCATCCTGCTGGCGGAAATCCGCTCCGATCCGGAGCTCTGGGCCTACGACACCATCATCGTCGATGAAGCACACGAGCGCAGCCTGAACATCGATTTCCTGCTCGGTTATCTCAAGCGTCTCATGCCCCGCCGTCCGGAGCTGAAAATCATCATCACCTCGGCCACCATCAATACCGAAGCCTTCTCCCGCTTTTTCGACAATGCACCGGTCATCGAGGTGTCCGGGCGCAGCCATCCGGTGGAGATCATCCATGAGCCACTGAATGGCGACGAGGACGATCAGGACCGCGACCTTCCGGAAGCCATCGTGCATGCGGTGGAGAAGCTGGGGCAGATTGATGCGACCGGCGATACGCTGGTCTTCCTGCCCGGCGAGCGCGAAATACGCGAGGCGACCGATGCCCTGCATCATCACAGCCTGCCCCATACCGAGATCGTCCCCCTGTTCTCCCGCCTCTCCGCCGCCGAGCAGGACAGGGTATTCCAGCCGCACAAGGGGCGGCGCATTGTGCTGTCCACCAATGTGGCCGAAACCTCACTAACCGTGCCCGGCATCCGTTTCGTGATTGATTCCGGCCTGGCACGCATCAGTCGCTATTCCCCCCGCACCAAGGTGCAGCGCCTGCCCATCGAACCGGTCTCGCAGGCCAGCGCCAGGCAGCGCGCCGGTCGCTGCGGGCGCATCGCGGCCGGCACCTGCATCCGCCTGTATGCCGAGGATGATCTGGCCAAGCGCCCGGCGCAGACCGATCCGGAGATATTGCGCACCAATCTGGCCAGCGTGATTCTTCAGATGGCCAGTCTCGGCCTCGGGGATGTGGCCGCCTTCCCGTTCATGGACGGCCCCGAGGCGCGTGCGATTGGTGATGGCTATCGCCTGCTGGCCGAACTCGGCGCCGTGGACGATGCGCGGCGGCTGACAGAGGTCGGGAAAAAGCTGGCCCATATGTCGCTGGACCCGCGCCTGGCACGCATGCTGATCGAGGCCGATACCAAGCGCTCGCTGCACGAGGTGCTGATTATCGTGGCAGCCCTTTCCGTGCAGGACCCGCGATTGCGCCCGGCCGAGGAACGCCGGGAGGCCGACCAGAGGCAGGCCATATTCAAGGATGAAACCTCCGACTTTCTCACCTGGCTGAAGCTGTGGAACTGGTATCACGAACAGTCCCGTCACCTGACCCGTGCAAAGCTGCGCAAGCTCTGCCACGAGCATTTCCTCTCCTATGTGCGGCTGCGCGAGTGGCACGACCTGCACGGCCAGCTTCTGGCACAGACGCGCGAGCTGGGCATGCAGCCGAACAGGAAGCCCGCCGGCAGCGATGACATCCATCAGGCGCTGCTCTCAGGCCTGCTCAGCCATGTCGGCATGCAGGGCGAGGACAAGCAGTATCTCGGGGCGCGCGGTCTGAAGTTCGCCATCTTTCCCGGCTCCTCGCTACGCAGGAAGCCGCCGAAGTGGCTGATGGCCGCCGAACTGGTCGAGACCTCGCGCCTGTTTGCCCGCACGGTGGCCGCCATCGATCCGGCCTGGCTGGAGACACAGGCCGCCCACCTGATCAGGCGCAACTACGGCGAAGCGGTCTGGTCGGCCAGGCGAGCCCAGGTGGTGGCCGGTGAGAAAATCACCCTGTTCGGGCTGCCGATTGCATCGAGAAAAGCACACTTCGGACCGATCGATCCATCCGTCTCGCGCGAGCTGTTCATCCGCCATGCGCTGGTGCAGGGCGAATTCAAGACGTCCGGCCGCTTTGCCGCGCACAACAAGCGGCTGATCGGCGAGATTGAGGTGCAAGAGATCAAATCCAGGCGGCACGATCTGTTGATTTCCGAGGAGAAACGCGCAGCACTATTCGATGCCGTGATTCCCGAGGGCATCTATTCCGGCAAGCTCTTCGAGCAGTGGCGCAGAAAGGCGGAGGCCGGAGCGCCGCAGCTGCTCTATCTGAGCCGCGAACAACTGCTGCGCAGCCAAACCACACACAGCAGGCACGACTATCCGGACCTCTGGCAGAAAAATGGACTAAAACTCAAGCTGCGTTACCGCTTCGATATCGCCCACCATGCCGATGGCGTAACCCTGCTGGTGCCCCGGGCTGCACTCGGCCAGCTGGAGGCTGCCGATTTCGACTGGCTGGTGCCGGGCATGCTCAGGGAAAAGCTGACACTGCTCATCAAGGGCCTGCCCAAGGCGTTACGCGTGCACTTCGTTCCCGCCCCCACCTTTGCCGAGACCGCCATGCGGGCCATGGCCTTCGGCAAGGGGCACCTGCTGCTGGAGTTTTCTAAAGAGCTCAAACGCATGACCGGCGTGGATGTGCCGCTGATGCAGTGGCAGACCTTAAAGTTGCCCGCACACCTGCAGATGGGCTTCCGCATCCTCGGTGATGACGGCGAAACACTTGCCGAGGACACAGACCTGAACCTGCTCAAGATGCGCTTCGCCCGGGCTGACGATGCAACCGAATCCCCAGCGGAGACTTCGATCGAACGCAGCGGCATACGCAGCTGGGATTTCGGCAGCCTGCCGGAGAGCGTGGTAGTCCGCCGCGGCAAGCTGCAATTGCAAGCCTGGCCCACCCTGGTTGATGAGGGTGACAGCGTGGCGCTGCGCCTGCTCGAGAACAGGACGGAATCGCTTACCGCCATGCGCGCGGGCATCTGCCGCCTGTTCATGCTGTCTTTACATCAACAAGTCGCCATGCTGAACAGGGAAATGCCGGGGCTGAAAGAACTGATGCTCTACTACGCCACCCTGGGCGATGCCAGAAGGCTAAAGGACGATTTGATCAGGGCGGCGTTCATGCAGCAGTTTTTTGCCGATGGCCTGCCCCGCGATCAGCGGGATTTCGACAGTCGCCTGAATGCCGGGCGTGCAGGCCTGGTGACAACCGCCCATAAACTGAGCCGCTGTATGTCTGAAGCCATCAAGGCCTTTGTGACGCTGCAGCAGGAACTGGATGCCTCGCGTGCCGCCGTCCTGCAAGCGGCGGTGGCCGATATCCGCAGCCAGATGGCACGCCTGTTCGAACAGGGCTTCATGGCCCGTACCCGGGCCTGCTGGCTGCTGCAATATCCACGCTATATCGAGGCGGCACGCATCCGCCTGCAAAAGGCCGGCCGCAATATCGCGCAGGACCAGCGCCGGCAGGCGGATGTTCAGCGACTGTGGGACGCTTACATCGCCCGCTGCAATGACCTGGCGAAAAAAGGCATCGTGCAGCCGGAACTGGAATCCTTCCGCTGGCAGATCGAAGAGCTGCGCGTGGCCCTGTTCGCGCAGGCCCTGAAGTCGGCTGAGCCGATTTCGGTGCAACGCCTGCAAAAGCGTTGGCAGGAGCTGCAGTTCTAGCGCCTGTTAGCTGAACAGATTAAAGGCTTAAGCGGACGCTGATGCCCAGGGATTCGATACGCGTGGCAAGCGACTGCATCCATGCATCGGAAAGTTTGCAGAGGTGTACGGCCTCTGGCTGCATCGAAGGGCGCGCAAGACCATAGAGCAGCACGCCTTCGAGCCGGATGCCGCGCTTTTTTGCCTCGCGTAACACATCGAGATAGGCGGTGATCTCCCCTTCCGCCGGCTCCTTGCCGTCCCAGGCGAACATGCAGGTCTGGATCCAGATCGGACAATGGGTTGCTGCGATTTCGAGCTGTTCAAGCTGCCGCATCGCCGAAAGGCTCACGCCGTTGATGCGTCGAATCGCTTCATCGCTGCCCGCGTCCAGCTTGAACCATACCTGGCCACGGTGCCGCGCCATCAGCTCCAGTCCACGCACCACCTCCGGACGATGCACGTAGGAGCCGTTGCTGATCAGAACGATGTTGATGGCGTCCAGCAGGTCTGCGGATTGCAGGCGATCGACAATACATTGAACGACCTGATCGAACTGACGGCAGCTGGTTGGCTCGCCGTTGCCCGAAATCGCCACATCGCGCACCTTGCGACATTCCTGAGGTACATGCTCCTGCATGAAGTCACCATGCATCAACACTTTAAGAAATTCTTCCAACTCGCTGTTTAACATAGTTATATCTATTTCAGGTGCGCTGCCGCGGGCAAGGTCCGGAACCTGGCAGTAGGCACAATGCCAATTGCAGGCATTGTTCGGATTCAGATTCACCCCGATCGACACCCCACCCGCCCGACGGGAGACCACCGGATACACATAGGTCATGCCCGCCGCATCGCGGTCGTGGTTGGCGGTGGACAACATGCCCTGTCCGTTACTGCTACTCATGCGGCGAAGCCTAGCACGCAGCGCTACAGCAGACAGGGATTGTAGTGGCCGCGAAAAAGCCTTTGCGGCATGATTCGCCGCTCATGGCAACCCCTTTACAAACCCCGATGAGCCCGAACACCCCCGGACTGGCATACCAACTCTCGTTGCTGGCGCGCAGTGGCGGGTTGCACGTCTATGTGTGCGATGACCTGCGCAGCTATCGCACGCTTTCCGAGGAACTGGCCTTTTTTCTGCAAGAACAATCGGATTTGCTGTGGCGCTTTCCTGCCTGGGAGGTGCTTCCTTACGACCGGGTAAGCCCGCATCACGCCATCGTCGGCGAACGTTTTTCCACGCTGGCAAGGCTGCTGCGCGAGCCCTCCCCGGCCGGCATCCTGCTGACATCCCTGCCCGCATGGCTGCAACGCATCGCCCCGCCGGCCTCGGTGGCGGCGCATGTCTGGCAACTGAAAACCGGGGATACGCTGGATATCACGCAGCTCAAGGATCGTCTGAGCCTGGCCGGCATGCAGGCCACGGACCGGGTGCTGGAGCGCGGCGAGTTTGCCGCCCGCGGCGGCATCCTCGATATCTGGCCGGCCACCGAGGAGGCGCCGCTGCGTCTCGATATGTTCGGCGACAGCATCGATTCCATCCGTCGCTTCGATGCGGAAACCCAGCGATCCGGGGAGATGCTGGACCACTTCGTGTCCGTACCGGTGCGCGAGGTGATCCTGGATAAGGCCGGCAAACAAACCTTTGCTGCCGCCTTCCGCGCACGCTTCCCGCACCTCCGCAAGCATCCGATGCTGAGTGCAGCAGAGGCGGGCCGACCGCATCCCGGCATCGAGGCACTGCTTCCGCTGGCCTATGAATCCACCGCGCGCCTGCCCGATTACCTGCCGGGTGGCACAGGCCTTTACGCTCCGGATGATGTAGAGCGTGCGCGCGAGGGATTTGCAGGCCAGGTGCGCAACCAGTTCGAGATGGTGCGCAGCAGCGACGAACCACAGATCAGTCCACAGGAGCTGTATGCCGTGGAAACACCGGTGAATGCGGCAAGCCTCCCGGCAAACAGCGACATCGTGCCGCCCCCCGCCCTGCCCCAGTTCCAGGAGGCCAGGCAACCGCTGCATGCGCTTAACGAACGCCTGGCAGACTTCCTGGATCAAGGCTGGCGACTGCTGCTGGTCGGCCACGGACCGGGCCAGCAGGAACGCATGCTGGAGGGCTGCGCCAATCTTCCCGGTGCCGAAAGGGCAGTGAACTGCCGCGGCCTGCACGACATCCCGAAACAGGGAATAGCCTCCTGCATCGGCTACCTCGACGAAGGCATGCTGATGCAGCAGGAGCGCATCGTACTGCTCACCGGCCGCGAGCTGTTGGGGCAGCGATTGCCTCGCAAGCGCGGCGGACGCAGTGCTGCCCTGATCCGCGCCGATGTGTTCTCCTCGTTGCAGGAGCTGGGCATCGGCGATTGCGTGGTGCATGAAGATCATGGCGTGGGCCGCTACAAGGGGCTGATCAGCCTGCCATCCGGCGAGGTGGAAGCAGACTTCCTGCACATCGAATACGACGGCGACGCGAGCATCTATGTGCCGGTGGAGGATCTGGACCGGCTGCATCGCTATACCGGTGAGGACAACCCGCCACTCAACAAGCTCGGCTCGGAGAAGTGGAAGCGCACCCGCCAGCGCGTGGAGCGCGACCTGCTGGCCATGGCGCACGAATTGATCGACACGGAGGCCGCACGCAAACAGGTGAAGCGTCAGCCGGCAAAGCTTGACGGTGAAGCTGCCGGCGACTACGAAGAATTTGCCGCCCGCTTCCCGTTCGAGGAAACCGACGACCAGGTGGAGGCCATCGATGCGGTTCTGCGCGACCTGGCGGCGGATACACCGATGGATCGTGTGATTTGCGGCGATGTCGGTTTCGGCAAGACCGAGGTTGCCATGCGCGCGGCATTCACCGTCGCCCGGAGCGGCCGGCAGGTAGCCATCCTTGCGCCGACCACGGTGTTGGCCAATCAGCATTTCAGCAACTTCGTCGAACGCTTTGCCGGCACGGGCTTCGGCATCGAACTGCTCACCCGCCTGCAGGGCAAGAAGGAGGCCGAGCGCATCGCTCGCGAGCTGAAAAACGGCAAGACCCGCATTGTGGTCGGCACACACCGCCTGCTGTCGGAGTCATTCGATTTCGCCGACCTCGGGCTGGTTATCGTCGATGAGGAACAGCGCTTCGGGGTGAAGCACAAGGAGAAGCTCAAGGCCCTGCATGCCGCCAGCGACCTGCTTACCCTCACCGCCACGCCGATTCCCCGCACCCTGCACCAGACCCTGTCCGGCCTGCGCAGCGTATCGATTATCAGTACCCCACCAGCCGAGCGCGAACCGATCCGCACCATGGTGAGCAGCTTCGACCCGCATCTGGCAAGCGAAGCCATCCGGCGCGAAATGTATCGCGGCGGTCAGGTGTATTATCTGCACAACCATGTGAAGAGTATCGAGCGCATCGCCGCCCGCCTGCGCGACGACATTCCCGAGGCCGAAATCGGCATCGCGCACGGCCAGATGAGTCCGGCCGAGCTGGATCGCCAGATGATGCAGTTCTACGAGGGGCGATTGCATGTGCTTGTGTGCACAACGATTGTCGAATCCGGGCTGGATGTACCCAATGCCAACACCCTGATCGTGGAGCGCGCCGATATGCTGGGGCTGGCGCAGTTGCACCAGATACGCGGCCGTGTGGGGCGCAGCCACCACCAGGCCTATGCCTACCTGTTCACCCCGGATGCACGCGCCATGACGCCCGATGCCAGGGAACGCCTGCAGGCCATCGCGCAACACACCGAGCTCGGCGCCGGATTCATGCTGGCCCGGCACGACATGGAGATTCGCGGCGCCGGAAACCTGCTCGGCGAACAGCAATCCGGACAGATCGAGGCGATTGGACTCGACCTTTATCTCGACATGCTCGCACGCGCCGTAGCCGAATCGCGCGGCGCCCCTGCCAGACCCAAATCGCGCGTCGAGGTGCGTCTGTCCGCCAACACCACCCTGCCGCCCGACTACATCCCGCAGATCGGCGAACGCCTGGGCATGTACCGCCGCATCGCGCAGATCGAATCCGATGCGCAGGCCAGCCTGCTGTTCGAGGAGATGACCGACCGCTTCGGCAAGCTTCCGGACGCCGCCAAGCTGGCCCTGGAATCCGCCCGCCTGCGCTGGCGCGCGGCGCAGCTGAACCTGAGCCGCCTGGATCGCTCGCAGGAGGGTATCCGCCTGAGCTTCACCGCCGACTCACCCATCGATACCGGCATGCTGCTGATGCGCGTGCAGCGGGAACCGCAGCGCTTCCGTCTCACCCCCGACGGCAACCTGACCCTGCTGAGCGGAGCAAAGAGCGAGCGCGGCGTGCTACAGGAAGCCTGCGATTTCCTCGACGAGCTACTGCCGCAATAGTGCAGCAGGCAGACATCTCCAGAGAATGCAAATACCCAAGGCGACCTGCAATCGGTGGTTATTTAGGCAGCTCTGAATTATCGTTGCACCAACCCTCGAACTCACAGGATTAAACCCACATGCTGAGCAACTTCCTATTACCGCCCGGCTATCAACTGCCGATTACCCTCAACTCGCCTGTTTTCGCGGCCCCCGGCGGTGGTCGGTTGCTGGTATGCAGCACGCACGATGCATGGCGGCTGCGCGAGCACTACGCATGTGAGAGCCTGTCGGATGTTCAGATGCACATCAGCTCACGTGAGGGTATGCGGCTGGATATCTGGCAATCGGAGCTCGATGCGGCGCATATGAATGCCCATATCCATGGCTGCAGTGGTCACGAAAGCTTCAAGGAAATCTGTGAATCGCTGGCGCTTGAACGTATTGGCGTACTCCAGGTGAGCTTTCCGGACGGCGGGCACTCGGAGCACTGCCGCATGCTGCTGTCGGGCGGAACCGATGCGAAAACCATGACCGCAAGGCTGCGCCCGCTTGCCGAACGACTGGGCGTGGATATCGCCATTACCTCGCTTAAGCCCTCCCCTCGCCTGTCCGAACCCGGCCTGCTGCTGATGGATATGGATTCCACGCTGATCCAGTGCGAGTGCATCGATGAAATTGCCGATTTCATGGGCATCAAGCCGCAGATCGCAGCCATCACCCAGCTTTCGATGGAGGGTAAACTGGATTTCGCCGCCTCTTTCAGCGAACGCGTCAAACTGCTGGCCGGGCTGGATGCCTCTGTGTTGCAAACGGTGCTGGATGAGCGCATCCGGCTGACCGATGGTGCAGAGGCACTGGTGCGCGGCCTGAAGGCACACGGCTGGAAAACAGCGCTGGTTTCAGGCGGCTTTACCTTCTACACCGAACATTTCCGCCAAACACTGGGGCTGGATTTTGCGCTGGGCAACATGCTGGAGATAGAGAACGGCAAACTCACCGGGGGGTATATCGGGGATATCGTGGATGCCGAAACCAAGCGCCGCACCCTGCTCGCCAAGACCGAGGAATGGGGCATACCGATCGAGCAGACCATCGCCATCGGTGACGGTGCCAACGACCTGCCGATGATTGAAGCCGCCGGTATGGGCATTGCCTTCCACGCCAAGCCAAGGGTCCGGGAGCTTGCACCCTACGCGCTTTCACGCGGCGGCCTGGACCGAGCCCTCGATCTGCTTTGATCAGTTGAAGGCTACGGGCTAACGGTCGCGGGATCCTCAAGCGGCGGCTGTCCGCGCCGGATGCGCATCGCATTGACCCTGCGCAATACGGCAGGCTGATGGATGAACCAGCGTTCAAGTCGGTACTTGCCAGGGAAGTTCATCAGGTAGAAACCGAAAAACATGGTGATCAGGCCCGGTCCCGGGCCGAGCAACATGATCATGCCGGCCAGCAGCAGCAGACCGCCAAGCCCATTCTTCAACGCCATGATCAGCCCGCCGATCAGCGGATGTCGCTGACCGCGGCGCAGGCAGTGACGATCCGGGTAGGAGAAGTAATCAACCGGAATCCGCACCACGACGAATGGCGACAACACCAGGCCCGCGAGAAAAAGCAGGCTTGAGACCAGTGTTATCCAGCCGCCCCATGCCTCTAAAAAGGCAAGCAGCTCAAGCCACAAGGTTTCGCTCACTTCTCAGGCATCCATGCCGCGGGAAAGCTGGTTGGGGGCATGCTCTGTCCTCGGTCTGTTCGGCTTTGGGAATAAGCGGGTGATGAGAATACGGGGCCATACGGCCCCGTATTCCATGATGGACGGACTTAGTAGGTCTTCCTGAACTCCGTAGCATGGCACTTCGGGCACGGCGGTACACGGCCGGTCTTCTTCTTGTGAATCTCATGCCCGCAGGCCGTGCAGATCAGGGTACCCGCGCTGGTCACCTCGCCCGAACGGCATTTCAGGTTGCGGTCGGCGCGATTGGCGACATCGGAAAGCACAGAGCCTGCGCCGCGCAGCAGGCCGGCAATCGAGGACATCGCACCGGCGCTCAAACGGTTCGGATCAAGCTTCTCGCGTGCCTCATCGCGCATCTCTGTGGCCATATGATTGAAATCGCGCTCCATGAACTTCTTCAGTTTCTGGCCCTGTTCTTCACTGAACGTGCCGGCTGAAGTCAGGTTTCTGCGCGCACGCTCCAGCGCGGTCTGTGCGAATGAAGAGGTCTTTTCGGCACCGGACTCGAAAAACTCGACGAAGCTGGCCGCCAACTGGTCGTACTGGTCTGCCACCACTTCTTCGTCATCCATATGGGTGATTACCGCATCGCCGAAGGCCGAAGTGGACAGCTTGGTGGCACCCTTCATCAGGCGCTCGAAATCATAGGTCACGGTCTTGGCGGCAATCGCACCGTTAATGCCCTTGATGATCATGTCGGCAGCTTCGGTCCAGCCCATGTAGCGCAGCATCATTTCGCCGGAGAGCACCACCGAGGACGGATTCACCATGTCCTTGTCGGCATACTTCGGTGCGGTGCCATGGGTCGCCTCGAAGATGGCATGCCCGCTGACATAGTTGATGTTCGCGCCAGGCGCGATGCCGATGCCCCCCACCTGCGCGGCCAGCGCGTCGGACAGGTAGTCGCCGTTCAGGTTCAGCGTGGCGATCACATCGAATTCGGTGGCACGGGTCAGCACCTGCTGCAGCGCGATGTCGGCAATCGCATCCTTGATCACGATGCCGTTCGGAAGCTGGCACCACGGGCCGCCGTCAATCTCCACGGCGCCGAATTCCTTCTTGGCCAGATCGTAGCCCCAGTTGCGGAAGCCGCCCTCGGTGAACTTCATGATATTGCCCTTGTGCACCAGGGTCACGGACTTGCGGTCGTTGTCGATGGCGTACTGGATGGCAGCGCGCACCAGTCGCTCGGTGCCTTCGCGACTGACCGGCTTGATACCGATGCCGGAGGATTCCGGGAAGCGGATTTTGCTCACGCCCATCTCGTTCCGCAGGAAGTCGATCACCTTCTTCACTTCATCCGAGCCAGCCGCCCACTCGATACCGGCATAGATATCCTCCGAGTTCTCGCGGAAAATCACCATGTCCACATCCTCCGGCTTCTTCACCGGAGAGGGCACGCCGTCGAAATACTTCACAGGGCGCAGGCAGGTATAGAGGTCGAGTTTCTGACGCAGGGCCACGTTCAGCGAGGTGATGCCGCCACCGATCGGCGTGGTCAGCGGGCCCTTGATACCGATCAGGTATTCGTTGAACGCATCAAGAGTGGCTTGCGGCAGCCATGCCTCGTCGGTCTTGCCGTAAAGATTCCATGCCTTTTCACCGGCATAGACCTCCATCCAGGCAATCTTCTTCTGACCGCCGTATGCCTTCTCGACAGCCGCATCAAGGATGCGCTGTGAGGCGCGCCAGATATCGCGTCCGGTGCCGTCGCCCTCGATGAAGGTGACGATGGGCTGGTCCGGCACACTCAGCTTGCCGTCCTTCCCCATGCTGATTTTCTGGCCGAATTCCGGCGCGCTGATTGTTGGCGTGCTCATCACATTCCCCTTTAGTACTTAATCCAGTTTGATTCTGGTTTGATTTCTGATTCGATAACGGTACGGATCGTCGCGATGCAGGCTGACCTGAACTCAGGGCTTCTGCTTGTACTGCACGGCGCTCTGTGCCTTGCGCTTGGCGGCCAGCGCCATTTGCCGGGCCTGCTCGTAGTGTTCCTTGCGGATGGCCTCGGCAGCCTCGGCGAGCAGCTGCTCGGCACTCTTCAGGGCAGTATCGGCCGGCATGTTGGAGTGCGGTATTTCCTTGGCTGCCTGAATGGCCGAACGGGCGTCGGCCATTTCCTGTACCGGAGGCGATGTCGCGCACGACGCCAGCATCAGGGCAAGGGCCAATCCTACAGGTCGCAAACTCATGAAGGCCATATTCGACTGTTTACCCCCGCTTGTCAAAGCTGCAAAGGCCCGCTTCAGGAGGCCGCCGGCAGACGACTGCGGCGCAGGCCGAGTTCCTGCAACTGCGCATCGGAAACCTCAGAAGGCGACTCGCACATCAGGTCCGCGGCACGCTGCGTTTTCGGGAATGCAATCACATCGCGGATCGATTCCGTGCCCAGCATCAGGGCCAGCACACGATCCAGACCGAAGGCCAGACCGCCGTGCGGCGGCGCGCCATATTGCAGGGCATCGAGCAGGAAGCCGAACTTGGACTGTGCCTCTTCATCCGAAATGCCCAACGCATCGAACACCGCTGCCTGGGTTTCCTGCTCGTGAATACGGATCGAACCACCGCCGATCTCGGTGCCGTTCCACACCAGGTCGTAGGCCTGCGAACGCATGTCCAGCGGCTCGCTGCGCAGCTTACCCATATCCTCGGGATACGGTGCGGTAAACGGATGATGCAGCGCCTCCAGGCGCTTCTCGTCGGCATTCCAGCCGAACATCGGGAAATCCACCACCCAGACAAAGCTGTGCGCGTTCTCGTCATACAGCTTCATATCGCGGCCCAGTTCGACGCGCAGATGGCCGAGCGCATCGTTGACCACCTTGGCATCGCCGGCACCGAAAAACAGGAGGTCGCCATCCTTCGCATTCACACGCTCCAGGATTTCGCGCAGCACATCTTCCGGGAGGAACTTCACGATCGGCGACTGCAGGCCCTCGGGGATGTTCGTTACATCGTTGGCCTTGATCCATGCCAGGCCCTTGGCGCCGTAAATGCCGACGAACCTGGTGTAATCGTCGATCTGCTTGCGGGAGAGCGTGCCGCCTCCCGGCACGTGCAACACCTTGACCAGCCCGCCCTTCTCGGCCGGCTCGCGGAACACCTTGAACTCCACCTTGCGCATCAGATCCGAGATATCGGTGTGCGGCAGGTCGAAACGCATGTCCGGACGATCCAGACCGTATTGATCGATGGCCTCATGGTAGTCGATACGGGCAAACGGGGTATCAAGCTTGACGCCCAGTCCCGCCTCCATCATCACCGAAATCAGGCCTTCGGCCAGGCGCATTACATCTTCCTGATCGACAAAGGACATCTCCAGATCCACCTGGGTGAATTCCGGCTGACGATCGGCGCGCAGATCCTCGTCGCGGAAGCAGCGGGCGATCTGGTAGTAGCGATCCATGCCCGAAACCATCAGCAACTGCTTGAAGATCTGCGGGCTCTGCGGCAGTGCGAAGCAGGAGCCGGGATAGGTGCGGCTGGGCACGAGATAATCGCGTGCGCCTTCGGGCGTGGACTTGTTCAGGATCGGGGTTTCGACCTCGAGGAAGTCCTGCTGGTCGAGGAAGTTGCGCGCAGCGTGGATCACCTTGTGGCGCAGCACCATGCGCTGCTGCATCACCGGGCGGCGCAGATCGAGATAGCGGTATTCGAGCCGGTGCTGCTCACCGGCATCGCACTCGTCGTCAAGGATGAAAGGCGGCGTCTTGGCACGGTTGAGTACGGTGATTTCGCTGGCGGATACCTCGATCTCGCCGGTCGCCAGCTTCGGGTTCACGGTTTCGGCCGAGCGGGCAATTACCTCGCCACTCACCTCAACCACATCCTGCTGGCGCAGTGAATGGGCCAGCTTATGGGTTTCCGGTGACTCCGGATGCACCACCACCTGCACCAGGCCGTAGCGATCGCGAATATCGAGGAACACCACGCCACCATGGTCGCGATTGGTCTGCACCCAGCCGTTCAGGCGGACCTGCTGGCCGATATTCGCGGCCGAAAAATCACTGCAACGCGTGCGTTCTGTCATGGTTGTGAACCTCCGGAATTCAAGGCGGCGGAGACTACCCTCCGCCCCTGCCGCATGCAAAGCACGACATCATGGAGACGGCTTGATGGTCGCGGCCTTTTCAAGGCCCTCCTGCAAGCTCGCCATCGGGGTATAGAAATGCGGCGAAAAACGGATACCACCACCTCTCAGGGCGCAGATCACACCCTGTTGCATCAGCTGGCGATACAGGCTCGCATGGCCGGCACCGTCCAGCTCGCGACGCCTGAAACTGACGATGCCCGACATGCGCGATTGATCGCGCGCGGACAACAATTCAAACCTGTCGTCGTTCAGCACGGCCTGCGTAAGCCAGACCGTGCGCCTGAGAACCCCCTCCTCGACATGCGCCATGCCAGCCTCTTCAAACAGGCCCAGCGAGGCATCCAGTGCATGAATGCCCAGCATGTTCGGGCTGCCCGGCTCGAAGCGACGCGCGCTGGCGGCTGGCGTCCAGTCGGCGGCATCGAAATCCCCGGCCCGCTCCACCATATGCCAGCCGAACTGGTTTAAACGCAGCCGATCGCGGGCCTCAGGGGTCGAATAGAATACGGCAACCCCCTCAGGGCCGAGCATCCATTTGTGCCCGTCGGCGACCACAAAGTCGGCCTTGCAGGCCGGGGCATTGAAGGCGAGCGCACCGAGGCTCTGGATGGCATCCACGCAAAACAGCACGCCGCGCTCGCGGCACGCCTCACCAAGCCGCTGCAGGTCCAGTCGCAGGCCATCGGCGAACTGTACCGAGGAAATGCTGAGCAGGCGCGTATGCTCGTCCAGGGCCTCGATGATGGCCCCTTCCGGATCTTCGCCCGAGATATCCACCTGTTTCAGAGCGACGCCCTGCCCGGTCAGTGATTCCCAGACGATGCGATTGGACGGAAACTCGCGGTCGGAAATGACAATGTTGTCACCCGCATCCCAGTCCAGCCCTCCGGCGATCAGTGACAGCCCCTCGGAAGTATTCTTGAGCAGCGCGATATCGTTCGCCGAACCCGTGCCGACAAGCCATGCCAACCGTCGACGCAGCGAGTGTTCGCGCTGCATCCAGCGGGGATAATCCTGCGCACCCTGCCGCATGTTCTCCTCGGCGAAGCGTTGCACTGCTTCAGTGGTACGCCGCGGCCAGACACCGACTGCGGCATGATTCAGATAGATCAGCCCGTCACGCAGGGGAAACTCCCCGGAGAAAGGCATATCCCCGGCCAATGCCCGACTATCCCTTGCTGCTGTCCGGGGTCGATTCTCCGGCCTGGGCATCGGCCTGGGTGGCAGGCTGCTCATCCGTCCGGCGGGGCTTTGCCGGGGCCTTGCGCGTCGTCGACTTGCGTGGAGCAGCCGCCTTTCTCGTTGCCGGTTTCTTTGAACTTTTCGCAGTTGCCGGCTTGGCAGCCGCTTCCGGAGCCTTGGAGCCGGAAGGCCAGTCGGAAAACGGGTAGGGCCGCTCGTCGGTATTGTAGGTGAGGTAGCGCAGCACATGGTAAAGGAAGTCGGAGAGCTGGCCGCCCAGTTTCAATACCTGTGCGTTTTTTCCGCCGGTGAACAGCACGCAGAAAAACTGGAATATCACCACCATGGTCAGCACGACCTCGCCGACGCTGTAGATCACGGCAAACAGCAGGATATAAAACAGGCGCATCCATGCACCGCCATCCTGCAGGTTCTGTTTCAGTTCTTGTGTGTCAACGTTTTCCATGATTTCCCCCGTTATTCATATCTCAAACTAGCCGAGCAGCGGCGCAATCACCAGTGACACAATGGCCATCACATTGATCAGGATGTTCATCGAAGGACCGGCGGTATCCTTGAACGGATCGCCGACGGTATCACCGACCACCGCAGCCTTATGAACCTCCGAACCCTTGCCGCCGAAGTGCCCTTTCTCGACATGCTTCTTGGCATTATCCCACGCCCCGCCGGCATTGGCCATGGTCAGGGCGAGCAGCACGCAGCCGACCAGCGCGCCGCCGAGCATGCCGCCCAGCGCCTCCGGGCCGAGCCCGAAACCGACGATCACCGGCGCCGCCACGGCCAGTACGCCGGGCAGGATCATTTTGCGCAGCGCCGCATCGGTCGCAATGCTGATGCAGCTGGCATGGTCCGGCGTGCCCGTCCCCTCCATCAGGCCGGGAATTTCATGGAACTGGCGGCGAATCTCCTTGATCATCTCGAAGGCCGCGTCGCCCACAGCCGTCATGGTCAACGAAGCGACCAGGAATGGAAACACGCCGCCGATGAACAGGCCGATCAGTACGATCGGGTTGTTCAGCAGCAACGCGAAATCCGGCACATGGATGGAAACCGTCTGCACATAGGCCGTGATAATGGCCAACGCAGCCAGCGCAGCGGCACCGATGGCGAAGCCCTTGCCGATAGCTGCCGTGGTGTTGCCCAGCTCATCGAGCGAATCGGTGATGCGGCGGGTTTCACTGCTCATGCCTGCCATTTCTGCAATCCCGCCGGCATTGTCCGCCACAGGTCCATAGGCATCGATGGCCATGGTCATACCCACCGTGGCCAGCATACCGACCGCCGCGATGCCAACGCCGTACAGACCGCACAGCTGGGTGGAAACGAAGATGATGCCGCAGATCGTAAACACCGGGATCATCACCGATTGCATGCCGATGGCGAGTCCCGAAATCATCACCGTAGCCGGTCCTGTTTCGCCGGATTGCGCGATGTCGCGTACCGGTTTGCCGCCGGTGTAATACTCGGTGACCATGCCGATGATGATGCCGCCGCCCGCACCGGACAGCACCGCCCCCCACACGCCCATGGCCACATCCACCGAGGCGATGACAAACGCTGCGGCCATGATGAACAGGAAGGATGCCCCGATGGTACCAATGCGCAGCGCCAGCTGCGGATCGCGATGCGAGAACATCCGTACCAGAGCGATGCCGAGCAGCGAGCAGATCAGCCCCGCCGAGGCCAGCGCCAGCGGCAGGAACATCAGACTTTGCTGCGATCCCAGCATCTGCAGCGCCTCAATGCCCATGGTCGAGGCCATGGCGATGGTGGCGATGATCGCGCCACAGTAGGACTCGAAGATATCCGAACCCATGCCGGCCACATCACCCACGTTGTCGCCCACATTGTCGGCGATCACGCCCGGATTGCGGGGATCATCCTCCGGTATGCCCGCTTCCACCTTGCCGACCAGGTCCGCGCCAACATCCGCGCTCTTGGTAAAGATACCGCCACCGACACGCGAGAACAGCGCCACCGAGGAAGCGCCCATGCCGAAGCCGTGGATGGCGTGCGCCGTTTCCGGGTCGCCGCCGAAAAACAGGTAGAGTGAACCCAGTCCGAACAGACCGAGCGCCGCTACCGTCAGGCCCATGATCGAGCCGCCGTAGAAGGCCACGATCAGCGCCTCCGACTGTCCTTTCCCGCTGGCCGCCGTGGCGGTGCGCACATTGGCCCGGGTAGCGGCGAACATGCCGCAATAGCCGGCCAGCGCCGAGCACAGTGCACCGGCCAGGAAAGCGATGGTGGTATTCGTGCCGAGGCTGACCGCGAGCAGCACGGCGACGATGGCCACAAAGGCCGCAAGAATGGAGTATTCGCGACGCAGAAACACCATCGCCCCGAGGTGAATGGCAGCGCCGATCTCCGCCACCCTGCCCTCCCCGGGTGCATAGCGCAGCACGATGCGATACAGCAGATAAGCCGCCATCAGCCCCACCACGCCCATGATCACCGGAATCGATGTCTCCATCATAAACCCTCCCTCGAGTCGGATGAATATCCACTGAAACATTACTATTTAACAATCACTTACCGCGCCAGCTTGCCAAAACACTGTAATACTTACAATGTCGGCGGTGCGAAGCGGGCAAGCCAAACCAGAAACGGCGACCCTTCCGGGCCGCCGTTTCACATCCCGGCTCAGGTAAGGCTCAAGCCTTGCCCTCTGCCTTGTAGCGGGCGATGGATTCAACAATCTCCTGCTTGGCGGCCGCGGCATCGCGCCAGCCGACCACCTTCACCCATTTGTTGGATTCGAGATCCTTGTAGTGCTCGAAGAAGTGCTGGATCTGGTCGAGCAGGAAACGCGGCATATCGTCCGGGCCCTGCACATGGTCGTACACCGGCTTGAGGTGCGAAGACGGAACCGCAAGCACCTTGGCATCCAGACCCTTCTCGTCCTCCATCAACAGCACGCCAACCGGTCGGGCGTTGATCACGCAGCCGGTAATCAGCGAGAAGGTGGAAACTACCAGCGCATCGACCGGATCACCGTCTTCGGACAGGGTGTTCGGCACGAAGCCGTAATTGCTCGGATAGTGCATGGCCGTATGCATGAAGCGATCGACAAAGAAGGCCCGCGAATCCTTGTCCAGTTCATACTTCACCGGATCGGCGTGCTGCGGCACCTCGATGACTACATTGATATCCTCCGGCGGGTTGTTACCGGGTGGGATTTTGTCGATATCCATGACGACTCCTGATGTTTGTATTGGCTCCGCTTGAGGCGGAGAATCTGAAAAAAGTCCCGACATTGTAGGCAAACGCCCCTCACACACAAGCCAAAGCTGCGCCGCGCGGCTATGCTTGCGCCATGATTATCATCAGTATCGCGCAGCAAACCCTGATCCATCGCAGGCCTTCCGGGGTAAGGCTGTGCTACCCCGTATCCACCGCATCCAGGGGGCCTGGAAACAGGCAGAACAGCCTGCAGACCCCGCTTGGCAGGCATCGTATCGCCTGCAAAATCGGCGCCGGCGAGCCTGTGGGCACGGCCTTTGTCGGGCGGGTTCCGGTCGGCATCCACAATCCGGATGCTGACAATCCCGACAAGGACTGGATCCTGACGCGCATCCTGTGGCTGGAAGGCTGCCAGACCGGCATCAACCGTCGCGGCCGTGTGGATACCTTCGGGCGATATATCTATATCCATGGCACGCACCGGGACGACCTGATCGGTACGCCCGCCTCGCACGGCTGCATCCGCATGCGGAACGAGGATATCCTCGATCTTTTTGCCCATGCCCGAGAGGGCGAAACCGTCTATATCCGGCCCTGAGTCAAGCCTCCGGTCTACCGTTTGTGGTGATGCCAAGGGCAGGCTAGCATGCCCGCACTTCAACTCACCGGATGAGGAGTACGCCTTTGTTTAAACGAATCCTGGTCGCCAACCGTGGCGAATGCGCCGTCCGCATTATCCGTTCCTGCCGCGAACTGGGCATAGAATCGGTTGCCATCTATTCGGACGCCGACGCCCATGCACTGCATGTGAAAAAGGCCGACCGCGCCGTGATGATCGGCCCCGATCCGGTGAAGAGCTACCTGAACATTCACCGCATCGTGAATATCGCTCTGGAAGCCGGCTGTGATGCCGTGCACCCGGGCTACGGCTTCCTCTCCGAGAATGCGGATTTCGCCCGCGAGGTGGTCAAGGCAGGCATCGCCTACATCGGCCCGTCCCCCGAGGCCATCGAGGACATGGGCAGCAAGACCAAGGCACGTGCCGCGATGATTGCCGCAGGCGTGCCGGTCATTCCCGGTTCCGAATCAGCGCTGGAAACCGTCGAGGAAGCCGTCCGTGTCGCCGAGAACATGGGGTATCCCGTGATGCTCAAGGCCGCCGCTGGCGGTGGCGGGCGCGGTATTCGCCGCTGCGACGACGAGGCTGAGCTGCGCGAGAACTATGTAATCACCCAGCGCGAAGCTATGGCCGCATTCGGCTCCGACGAACTATTCATGGAAAAATGCATCGTCGAGCCGCACCATATCGAGTTCCAGATTCTGGCCGACAAACATGGCCACTGCGTTCACCTGTTCGAGCGCGACTGCTCGATCCAGCGCCGCAACCAGAAGCTGATCGAGATTGCCCCGAGCCAGTACCTCACCCCCGAGCTGCGCGAGCAAATGGGCGCCATCGCCGTGAAGGCGGCCAGGGCCGTGAACTATGCCAATGCCGGCACGGTCGAGTTCCTGGTCGACAAGGATCGCAACTTCTGGTTCATGGAAATGAATACCCGCCTGCAGGTGGAGCATCCCATCACCGAGGCGATTACAGGCGTGGACCTGGTGGCCCAGCAGATCGGTATTGCCGCAGGCAACCCGCTGCCCTTCAAGCAGGAGGAACTTACCCATCAGGGCTTCGCCATCGAGTTCCGCGTCAATGCAGAGGATCCGAAGAACAACTTTCTGCCCACCCCCGGCACATTGACCCGCTATTTCTCACCGGGCGGCCCGGGCGTGCGTGTGGACGGCTGCGTGTACCCCGGCTACACCATTCCGCCCCACTACGACTCGATGTGCGCCAAGCTCACGGTATGGGGATCGGACTGGCCGCATGCCGTAAGCCGGGCTCAGCGCGCGCTGAACGAGTATGACATCCGTGGTGTGCGCACCACCCTGCCTTACTACCGGCAAATCGCCTCCAGCGGCGACTTTCTGCGCGGCGAGTTTCACACCGGCTTTATCGACGAGCATCCGGAACTGCTCGATTACAAACCCTATGAAGCGCGCGAAGACATCGCTGCGGCGGTTGCCGTAGCCATTGCAGCGCATGCCGGGCTTTAAGCTGTGCCCGGCGGACAGACCATGAAAAAGGAATCTGGCATGACAAACGCGAACAAGAAAAAACTGGCAATCACCGAACTGGCACTGCGCGACGGTCACCAGTCCCTGCTGGCCACCCGCATGCGGCTGGACGATATGCTGCCCATCTGCGAGAAGCTCGATGCGGTCGGCTACTGGTCGATCGAGGCCTGGGGCGGAGCCACCTTCGACACCTGCCTGCGTTACCTCAAGGAAGGCCCGTGGATTCGCCTGCGCGAGTTGAAAAAGGCCATGCCGAACACACCGCTGCAGATGCTGCTGCGCGGCCAGAACCTGCTTGGCTACCGCCATTACGCCGATGACGTGGTGAAGAAATTCGTCGACATGGCCGCAGCCAACGGCGTCGATGTGTTCCGGATTTTCGATGCCATGAACGACCTGCGCAATGTGCGCACCGCCGTGGCGCAGGTGAAGGCCAACGGCAAGCATGCCGAGGGCGCCATCAGCTATACCGTCAGCCCGGTACATACGCTGGACCATTACGTCGAACTGGCGCGCGGCTTCGAGGAACTCGGCTGCAACACCGTAGCCATCAAGGACATGGCCGGCCTGCTCACCCCGACTTCCACCCGCGAACTGGTGTCGGCCATCAAGCAGGCCACCTCGATTCCGCTCCACCTGCACTGCCATGCCACCTCCGGCGTGGCCGAGATGGTGCAGTGGGAAGCGGTGCATGCCGGCTGTGACATCATTGACACAGCCATCAGCCCGCTGGCCGGCGGCACCAGCCATCCGGCCACCGAATCGATGGTGGCAGCCTTTGCCGGCACCGAGTACGACACGGGGCTGGATATCGTTGCGCTGCAGGACATCGCCGCCTACTTCCGCGATGTGCGAAAAAAGTACAGCCGTTTCGAATCGCATGTCACCGGCGTGGATACGCGCGTGTTCGTCAACCAGATTCCGGGCGGCATGATATCGAACCTGGCCAATCAGCTGCGCGATCAGGGCGCACTGGAAAAAATGGATGAGGTGCTCGACGAAATCCCGCGCGTGCGCAAGGACTTCGGTTACCCTCCGCTGGTCACCCCGACCAGTCAGATCGTCGGCACGCAGGCCGTGCTGAACGTGGTTTCCGGCAAGAAATACAAAGTGATCACCAACGAGACCAAGGGCTATCTCAAGGGTATGTACGGCCGTCCGCTGGGCGAGGTAAACGAGGAGGTCCGCAAGCTTGCGCTGGGCGATGAAGAGGCCATCGATACGCGCCCGGCCGACCTGATCGCCCCCGAGCTCGATGCACTGACCCGTGAAGTAGGCGACAAGGCCAAATCCATCGAGGATGTGCTCTCCTATGCCATGTTCCCGACCATTGCGCTGGAGTTCTTCGAAGAGCGCGAGAGTGGCAACTTCAAGCCGGAGCCGCTCGATATGCCGGTCGATTCCACTGCGGAGATTCAGCCGGCAAGCACGCCTGGTCTGGCCCCGACGGAATTCAACGTGACCATTCACGGCGAGGAATACCACATCAAGATCGAAGGCTCCGGACACAAGAGCGAAGATGTGCGACCGTTCTATGTGAAGATCGACAATGTGCTCGAAGAGGTGATGGTCGAAACCCTCACCGAGGTGGTACCCACAGCTGACGGCAACATTGACGCGAAGAAGGCCTCCAAGGGCTCCAAACGCCCGAAGGCCAAGAAGGATTCGGATGTCACCACGCCGATGCCCGGACGCATCGTGGCCCTGCATGTCGAGGTAGGCAGCAAGGTCGTGGCCGGAGAAACCGTGCTGGTGGTCGAGGCCATGAAGATGGAGAACCCTGTGTCCGCACCCGAATCGGGCACGGTTACGGCCATCCATGCGGCTGTCGGCGACAACGTTAATCCGGACGAGTGCCTGATCGAAATCGGCTGAACTCCGGTCTTATGATACTCCGGCGGCGCTGATGACGACTCAGCATGCTTCACCGCACTGGCATCCGATGCGCAATCGGGTGATGGCGCTTGCCGCCATGGTTCAGGCGGCGCATCTGGTGCAGGGCATCGCACGCAAGGGCATGATCGACAGCGCCGAGATGCAATCTGCCATCGACAGCATTCTTGCAACCCCCGGTAAAGAGCACCTGCATGCAGGTCACCTGTACAAACAGGCAGGGCAACTGCGCACCGGGCTTATTCTCCTGCAGCGCCTGCTGTCCGGCGAGCAGGTCGGTTCGGATGTCAAGCAGGCCAAGGAAATGATGGCCTATTGCGCGGCGATGATGTCGCTCGAACGCAAACTCGGCCGCAACCGTGAGATGCTAGGCAAGCTTGGCGAGGGCATCGAACGCATCGGCAAGCAGCGCGACTATTTCGGCAGCACGATGCACGACAGCGTTATTGCCGCCATCTCCTCGCTATATGGCGAAACCATCAGCACCATGACCCCGCGCATCATCGTGCATGGCAAGCCCGAGCTGCTCAGCCAGAGCGGCAACACCGACAAGGTCCGCGCCCTGCTGTTCGCCGGCATCCGTGCAGCCCATCTGTGGCGCAGCCACGGCGGCAGTCATTTCCAGCTTCTGATGCGTCGCCGCGCGCTGGCCCGCGAGGCAGGACAATTGCTGCACGACATCGAACATGCCTGACCGCCGGCGCCTGCCCGCGTGGATGGGCCGGGCGCAGGATGCATTCGTTCTCTGGGTGTTGCTGGCGGCCCTGTGGGGCTTTGCCCAACCCGAGACAGCTGCTGCCGGCAGGAACTGGATACCTGAGATGCTGGCCGCGATCATGCTCGGCATGGGGCTGACCATCCGGCCTGCCGACCTGCTGGCACTGAAAAGTGCGGGAAGGCCCCTGCTGGTCGGCGTTTGCCTGCAATTTCTTGTCATGCCGCTGTGCGCATGGGGACTTGCCGTGCTGGCCGGCCTGCCGCGCGAACTCGCTATCGGCATGGTGCTGGTGGGCGCGGCACCCGGCGGCACTGCTTCCAATGTGGTGGCATGGCTGGCACGCGGCGATGTCGCCCTGTCTGTTGCCATGACCACCACATCTACCCTGCTTGCCCCGCTGCTGACCCCGCTGTGGATTTGGGTTCTGGCCTCGGCGTGGCTACCGATCGATCCCCTTCCGCTTTTCCTCACCGTGCTGAAAATCGTGCTCGCCCCGGTATTGCTCGGCGTGGCGATTCGTCGTTGGTGGACACCGGGAGATGTGGTTCTGCAGGGCTGGCTGCCGTTGTTTTCCATTGCCGTGATCGCCTGGATTGTCGGCGTCATTACGGGGCTGAACCATGCCAGCCTGGCGGGAGTGGCTGCTGTCCTTCTGTTGTGCGTGGTGCTGCTCAATGGCGCCGGCCTTCTGCTGGGCTATCGCGGTGCGGCTCTGTGCGAGCCTTCGGTGAGCAGGCGCAGAACGGTGGCCATCGAGGTCGGCATGCAGAACTCGGGCCTGGCGGTGGCCCTGGCGGTTGCACACTTCAGCCCGCTGGCCGCCCTCCCCGCCGCCCTGTTCAGTATCTGGCACAACGTATCCGGCCCGCTGCTTGCCGGCATCTGGCGCAGGCGATCAGCAGCGGATTAAGGCTGCCGCTCTGAAACCCATCGGCTCAGATATTGCTGGATATCGCTCTGGAACCCCTGCTTGTGCCTTAGCATATAAAACTGGCGTTCAAGCCGCTTGCCGCGGATATCCAGGGTGACCAGTTCACCGCTGGCGACCTCCTTTTTTACCGTTATTTCCGACAGACAGGCGAGATAGCCACCACCCGCAACAAGCGTCTTGATCGTCGGCACATGACCTAACTCTGTCTGAATATTGAAGCCGGTCAGAAAGCGGCTGAAGGCGTGTTCGAAGATGGCGCGCGTGCCGGAACCTGTTTCACGCATGATCCATGTTGTATTTGCCAGCGCCTCGACCGGCAAGGAAGCACTTGCGGACTGCCTGGCCAGCGGATGCGACGGGGAGGCAATAATGACCAGTCGGTCCGTCCGCCATGGCGTGGCTGTAACCTGGGGGTGCTGGCAAACCCCCTCAACCAGACCAAGCTCGATTTTACGTGCCAGCAACAAACTCAGGATGGTGCTGCTATTGCCTGTTTCCAGGTGCAATTCCAGATCGGGAAATCGGCCGTATAGATGAGCGGCAAGGGAGGGATAAAGGCAGTCTGCAATGGTGGTGCTGGCGCCGATAGCAAGCGTCTGACGGCTCGCATGGCCCAAATCGCGCCCGATGGATTGAACCTGTTCAAGGATATGCTGCGCTCTGGGAAGCAGCCAATGGCCCTGCCGGTTCATCAGCATCCGCTTGCCTGCCCGGTCGAACAGCTGCAGGCCCAGCTGAAGCTCCAGTTCCTTCAACGCCATGCTGACGGCAGACTGACTCAGGGAAAGCCTTTCCGAGGCGCGCGACACATTTTCCGTTGCGGCTACCGCCACAAAGATGCGCAATTGTTTCAGGGTGATATTCATATCAACAAATCCAATAATAGATATATATAATATTCGTTTTTATTGAATGTTACACCAACCTATCCTTTGCGCCACTCCTTCAACAGGCGGTGACGATCATGCACGGACAGGGAAAGCAGAAGGCATGGTATGCCGTAAGCAGCGGTATGGTATTGGTGGCGACCATCGTGGCTTTTGCCTGGTGGCTGGGCAGGTCCTTATCACTCGAGCAATACGGCATCGGCACACTTTCTCTGGCACTGCTTTGCGGCATCGTGCTCGGCAACATGATTCGGCTGCCGGCGCGCATGCAGCCAGGCATCCATTTCTCCCAGCAGCGTTTGCTGCGGGCCGGGGTCATGCTGTTCGGCCTGCATGTCAGCATCGGCCAGCTGCTGCATGTCGGGGGCGAGGCGTTCGGCATCGACCTGATCGTGATGGCCACCATCCTGATCGTCGGCATCTGGATTGGCATCCGCGTGTTCGGACTGGAACGCGACCTCGCCGTCATGACGGCTGCAGGCAGTGCGATCTGCGGCGCAGCAGCCATCCTGGCCACCGAACCCGTGGTTCGCGGCAGCAGCGCCCACACCAGCATGGCGGTAGCCAGTGTCGTGGTGTTCGGCAGCCTTGCCATCCTGATCTACCCGATTATCTACCATTTCACCGGTGCCCTCCCCGAATCGTTCGGTATCTATATCGGAGCGACCGTGCATGAGGTGGCGCAGGTGGTGGCCGTCGGCCACAGCATCGGCAACGGGGTCGAGGAAACGGCCGTGATCGTCAAGCTGATGCGCGTCATGATGCTGGCCCC
>Ga0102953_1000066_pt1 | contig 64733 bp, 72 predicted proteins | sample SalPon2A_C_D2_MG_FD_78509 | JGI IMG/M metagenome (GOLD analysis project Ga0102953, IMG submission 78509) | Soil microbial communities from South San Francisco under conditions of wetland restoration - Salt Pond MetaG R2A_C_D2_MG | ecosystem: Environmental > Terrestrial > Soil > Wetlands | place...
CACCTTCGATATCGATGCCAACGGCATCATGCATGTGCATGCCAAGGACAAGGGTACGAATAAGGAAGCCTCGATCCGCATCGAGGCCGGTTCCGGCCTGTCCAAGGATGAGATCGAACGCATGCAGAAGGATGCCGAGGCGCATGCCGAGGAAGACAAGAAGCTGAAGGAAGGCATCGAGACCAAGAACCGTGCCGATGCACTGGCCTACTCCACGGAGAAGGCACTCAAGGAGCATGGCGACAAGGTGGATGAGGAAACCCGCAAGTCCATCGAGGATGCCCTGGCCACGCTGCGCAAGGAGCTCGAAGGCAACGATATCGAGGCCATCCAGAAGGCCGAGGAGGATCTCTCCACCAAGTCGCAGAAGCTTGGCGAAGAGGTGTACAAGCAGATGCAGGCCGAGGCGCAGGCAGCCGAAGGCGCGGCCGGTGAGGCCAGCGGCGGCAACGATGCCAATGGCGCGACCGATGCCGAGGTGGTCGATGCCGAGGTGGTCGACGACAAGAAGTAAGCCGGACCGGAAGTGAACACGACCGGCCTTCGCCGACCGACCCCGTGACTGCGGGGCTGTCGGCGGAGGCTGTCGGCGTTTTGGGCAATGGACGATTACTTAGGTTAATTTGAGCAGAGAACAGGGAGACAGCGTGGCAACCAAACGCGATTATTACGAGATTCTTGGTGTGCAGAAGGGCGATGATGTGAACACCATCAAGCGTTCCTACCGCAAGCTGGCCATGAAATACCATCCGGACCGCAATAAGGACGATGCCGAGGCCGCGGAGAAATTCCGCGAGGTGACCGAGGCCTACGAAGTGTTGTCCGATAAGGAGAAGCGGGCGCGCTACGATCAGTACGGACATGCCGGCGTGGACGACCAGATGAACGACTTCTGGGCGCGCGGCGGTTTCCAGGATTCGCATGCCTTCCGCGATTTCGGCGATGTGTTCGGCGATGTGTTCGGCGATATCTTCGGCTTCGGGGGCGGTGCAGGCGGTGGACGTCCCAATCGCGGCTCGGACCTGCGCTACCAGCTTGAGATGTCGCTGGAGGATGCGGCCAGCGGGCGAGAGGTGGAACTGGAGATTCCCAAGCATGTTGCCTGCGGAACCTGCAAGGGCAGCGGCGCGCGGCCGGGCACCAATCCGGTTCCATGTCGCACCTGCGGTGGCCACGGCCAGGTACAGATGCAGCAGGGCTTCTTTGCCTTGCGCCGCACCTGTCCGGAATGCCAGGGCCAGGGCACGAAGATCGAATCGCCATGCACGGATTGCTCCGGCAGCGGACGGGTACAGACCATCAAGAAGCTCAAGGTGCGCATTCCGTCCGGTGTGTATGATGGGGCCCAGGTGCGTGTCGGCGGCGAGGGCGAGGCCGGGCCGCAGGGCGGCGCTGCCGGCGACCTGTATATCGTGGTGCGTCTGAAGAAGCACGCCATGTTCGAGCGCGACGGCGCCGACCTGTATTGCGATATGCCGATCACCTTTCCTCAGGCTGCGCTGGGTGCGGAGGTTGATGCCCCCACGCTCGGCGGACGTATCAAGATCAAGATTCCGGCCGGCACCGATAGCGGCAGGGTCTTCCGCTTGCGCGGCAAGGGCGTGCCGGACATCCGGGTGAATCGCACGGGTGACCTGTTCGTGCGCGTCAACGTGGCCGTGCCCAAGAAGCTTTCCCGCCAGCAGGAGGATCTGCTGCGCCAGTTTGCAAACGAGACGGGTGACGAGGTGTATCCGGAGCGTGCTTCCTTCCTCGACAAGGCCAAGCATTTCTGGGATGAGCTTTCCGGGGAGACAAAATAATGCAGGTGATCATTACGGGTGCCTCCGGGCGCATGGGCCGCATGCTGGTCCGCGCGGTCAGCGACATGCAGGGGGCTGTGCTGGCCGGGGCCACCGAGCGGCCCGGCTCGGAATTCCTGGGCCGCGATGCCGGGGAATTGGCCGGTGTCGAAACCCTGGGCGTGAAACTGACCGATACGCTTGATGGCCTGGGCGATGCCGATGTGCTGATCGATTTCACCGCACCGGCTGCGTGCCTTGCGCATGCCCGCTTTGCCGCAGCCAACGATGTCGCCATGGTGATTGGCACCACGGGGCATACGAGCGAAGAACTGGATGAACTGCGCAGCATTCTCGGCAACACACCGGTGGTGATGGCTGCCAATTACTCGGTGGGCGTGAATCTTGCCCTGAACCTGATCGAACAGGCCGCTTCGGTGCTGGATGCGGATTATGACGCGGAAATCTTCGAGGCCCACCATCGCCACAAGGTGGACGCGCCGAGCGGCACGGCTCTGGCCATGGGGCGGTCGCTGGCAGCCGGCCGTGGTGTGAAGCTGGAAGATGCGGCGGTGTATGCCCGCGAGGGCATTACCGGTGCCCGCAAGTCCGGAGACATCGGTTTCTCGGTGATGCGGGCAGGTGCGATTGTCGGCGAGCACAAGGCGATGTTCGTGTCCGATGCCGAGCGTATCGAGATCAATCATATCGCGACCGATCGCATGGTGTTCGCGCGCGGTGCGGTTCGGGCAGCTGCCTGGCTCAAGGGGCAACCTGCCGGCTGGTACGGCATGCGCGAGGTTCTGGGCCTGAATTAGGGCCTGTTTACCGGATCAATAAGGCTGACTTGCATGGTTTCGATCTACGGCATCCAGAACTGCGACACGATGAAGAAGGCCATGCGCTGGCTGGACGAGGCCGGTGTGGATTATCGATTCCACGATTATCGCAAGCAGGGGCTGGATGCGGAACTGCTCGCGGGCTGGTGTGCACAGCTTGGCTGGGAGGCGCTGCTGAATCGTCGTGGAACCACCTGGCGCAAGCTGGACGATGCGGTCAAACAGGACCTCGACGAGGCGCAGGCGATTGCATTGATGTGTGAGCACCCTGCGATGATCAAGCGTCCTGTGCTGGTCATGCCGGAGCGTGTCGAGGTTGGTTTTTCTGCTGAGCGCTACAGCGAACTGTTTGCCTGATTGCATCCCTTCGCCGGGGGCGTGGCGCCTTGCCGCATCAGCCGCTAGCGTCTGCCCATGCATGATTCTTCTCTGAATACCACGCTTTTCCGCCTGATCAACGATGCGCACAACACGCCGCTGGATAGCTTTTTCGGTATAGTCAGCGGCCTGGGCGACGGGCTGGTGCTTGCGCTGTTGTGCGCGCTGATCATGCTTTTCCGGCTGCGACTCGGGCTGGCCGCAATGCTGGCCTTTATTGGTTCCGGATTGCTGACCCAATTGCTCAAGCACCTGTTCGACATGCCGCGACCGCCTGCGGTGCTCGATCAGGTACATGTGCTCGGTGCGCCCTATACCTCGCATTCCTTCCCTTCCGGGCATGCCACCTCCGATGGCGTGATGCTGCTGGCGGCCTTCCTGCTGTGGAACGTGCGCGATGCGCGTGCATGGATCGTGGCCGGACTCTTTGCGCTGGCCGCCCTTGGCAGGGTGTACGGCGGTGTGCACTTTCCTCTGGATATCACCGTCGGTCTGGTGCTCGGTGCCCTGTGCATGCACGGCTTCTGGCGCTGGTCGGCTGTCTGGCCGGTGGATCGCTGGCAGGCATCGGCATGGCCGTGGAAGCTGTCCGGCATGCTGGTGGCCGTTCTTGCCGCGGTGCTCGGGCTGGGCTATCACATGCAGCCGGCCACCGCGCAATCGCTGGCCGTGATCCTGCCGGTTGTTTCGCTGCTGATGCTGGGCAAGCGCTGGAAACAGATCGCAGGGGCAGGGCGTGGATAGCAAGGTCTATTTTGAGCATCTGGACGAGCCGGATCGCATCGAGGGCATTGCCCGCCTGCTGCTCCGCCGCGGACGGCTGACCCCGCATGTGGCCATCCTGTGCCCGGATGCCGGCTTCATGGCCAAGCTGGACGAACGCCTGTGGACGATTCACCCGGAATCCTTTCTGGCGCACGGTCTTGCCGGCGCGGATGCGGCGGAAAATGCACAGCACCCCATCCTGCTGGCGCTTGAGGTTTGCCGGGACAATCAGCCTGCTGTACTGATCAACGGCACCTGCGAAGTGCCGCCTGACCTGGAAGGCTTTGCCAATATTGTCGATTTTGTCGATGCATGGAATGCGGGCCTGCTACAGGCATCGCGCGAGCGTTTCCGCAGCTACCGCCAGATGGATTTGAACCCGCAATACCTGGCTCGAACAGGTCATAAGGAAACCTAAGCCAACCTTTGCCAAGCTGCCGGCTATTCGTAGCATGCTTGCATGGCCGACGATACGAATATCGACGATATCCTGAAAAGCATCGATGCCCTGCTCAAGGAGAGCGAGGCCGATGAGGCAGGTGGCGATAGCGAGAAGCGCCGCAGCCATGAGGCCATCAATGATGATGAGCAGGATGCGGAGCCAGGGGCACCTGAGTTTGGGGATGTCGGCGAATCAGGCGATGAAGAGCCGCTGCCGGAAGGGCATGATGAGCACCTTCCGGATGAAGGGCATATCAGCGCGTTGCAGCAGGCCGGTGATGCGGCAGAGATGGATGATCATCCCACCAATCGTCTTGTGGCAGTGGATGCCCTGGCGGGCGGGCAAGTCCCGGAGGAGCAAGCCACGGACGACGAGCACATCAGTGCGTTGCAGCAGGCCGGCGATGCGGCGGAGATGGACGATCATCCGACCAACCGCCTGTCGGTGGTGGAAACGCCGGATCCGGGCGCGGCTTCCGGGTCGCAGCCCGCAGCCAAACGGATTGTTCTGAGTGAGGATATGCTGGTCGAGCAAACGCCCGACCTGCTTGCCTTTGTCGAACAGTCCGTCATTGAGGAAGCCTCCGCAGCAGAGGCGGAACCTGCAGCTGAGGAGGAACCTGCAGCTGAGGAGGAACCTGCAGCTGAGGAGGAACCCGCCGATGAGAAAGGGTTTGAGTCGGCCGTGCGGGAAGCCTCCGAGGCACTGGATGAAGCCGCGCCGATCGATATGGAGCTGTTGATCGAACAGATCAGCCGCGATATTACCGCCCGGTTGCAGGACAAGCTGCCCAGGCTGGTTGCCAAGGCCGTGCGCAAGCATCTCGTGGCACAGCTGGCTGGCGAAAAGAAATAAGCCGATCCGTCGGCCCCACACTACAGGTGAATCAGGAAACAAGATGAACGAACAAGCCCCGGAACTGGTCAAGGCATTTGAGCCGCATGCAATGGAGTCGGCAATCTCCGAACAATGGTTGCAATCCGACGCCTTCCTGCCGAAACAAGGCGATGATGCCTACAGTATCGTGATTCCGCCGCCGAATGTGACGGGCACCCTGCACATGGGGCACGCATTCTCCTACACCCTGCAGGACATTCTGATCCGCTGGCAGCGCATGAAGGGCCGTGAAACCCTCTGGCAGCCGGGGACCGATCACGCGGGCATTGCCACGCAGATGGTGGTCGAGCGCCTGCTGGACAAGGAAGGGTTGCACCGCCGCGACATGGGGCGCGAACGCTTCCTCGACCGGGTCTGGGAGTGGAAGGAGCATTCCGGCGGCACCATCGTCGGCCAGCTGAAGCGGTTGGGCTGCTCCTGCGACTGGTCGCGCGAGCGCTTCACGCTGGACGAGGGACTCTCCGAAGCCGTGCGCGAGGTGTTCGTGCGTCTGTATGACGAGGACCTGATTTATCGTGGGAAACGGCTGGTTAACTGGGATCCGGTGCTGGAAACAGCCGTGTCTGATCTCGAGGTGCAGCACGAGGAAGAGAATGGTCACCTGTGGCATATGTGCTATCCGCTGGCGGATCATCCTGAGAAGCACATCATCGTGGCGACCACGCGTCCGGAAACCATGTTCGGCGATGCGGCCGTGGCCGTGCATCCGGAGGACGAACGTTATAAGGAGCTGATCGGCAAGCAGGTGCAGTTGCCGCTGACCGATCGCACCATTCCTGTGATTGCCGACGAATACGTGGATCGTGAGTTCGGCACGGGCTGCGTGAAGATCACCCCGGCACACGACTTCAACGATTACGAAGTCGGTAAACGTCATGACCTGCCGCTGATCAATATCCTCACGCCGCGCGCCCATATGGTGGACGAGGACACGGTGCCTGAGAAATACCGCGGCATGGAGCGCTATGAAGCGCGAGAGAACGTGGTCGCAGATCTGGATGCGGCGGGCCTGCTTTACAAGATTGACGAGCACACCCATCAGGTCGGTCGTGGCGACCGCTCGCACGCGGTACTCGAGCCGTACCTCACCGACCAGTGGTATGTGAAAATCCAGCCGCTGGCCGATCCGGCCATCAAGGCCGTGGAAGACGGCGATATCCGCTTCGTGCCGCAACACTGGGAAAAGACCTATTTCGAGTGGATGCGCAATATCCAGGACTGGTGCATCTCCCGCCAGTTGTGGTGGGGGCATCGCATCCCGGCATGGTATTGCGACGACTGCGACCATATCACCGTGTCGCGAACCACGCCTGAGCGCTGCGAAGGCTGCGGTGGCGCGCATATCCGGCAGGACGAGGATGTGCTGGACACCTGGTTCTCCTCCGGCCTGTGGCCGTTCTCGACCCTCGGCTGGCCGGACGAAACGAAGGAGCTGGAAACCTTCTACCCGACCAATGTGCTGGTCACCGGCTTCGATATCATCTTCTTCTGGGTGGCCCGCATGATCATGATGGGCATGAAGTTCACCGGAAAGGTGCCATTCCGCGATGTGTATATCCATGCGCTGATCCGCGATGCCTCGGGCCAGAAGATGAGTAAATCCAAGGGCAATGTGGTTGATCCGCTGGAAATGGTCGAGCAATACGGCAGCGATGCGCTGCGTTTCACGCTGGCGCACATGGCCACGCCGGGTCGAGATGTGAAGCTGGATGTCGAGCGCATCGCATCGAACCGCAATTTCATGAACAAGATATGGAACGCGGCGCGTTTTGTGTTCATGAACCGTGGCGATGCCAGGCCAGAAACAGGCCCTGATGCCGGCTTTGTGCCGACCTCGGACATCAATCGCTGGGTGCTGTTCGAGCTTGATGCCTGCGCCCGCGAGGTGGATCAGGCGCTTACCGAGTACCGTTTCAACGAGGCGGCTTCGAGCCTGTATGCCTTTGTCTGGGGAGTGTACTGCGACTGGTATGTGGAGGCAGCCAAGGTGTCTCTTTATGGTGAAGACGAAGAGGCCAGGCGCGAAACGCAGGTTACCATGCTCACCGCGCTGGATGGCTGGTTGCGTCTGCTGCACCCGATCTGCCCGTTCATCTCCGAGGCCCTGTGGCAGACGCTGCACGGGGAATCGGCAAGGCTGGTATCGAGTGCATGGATCGGCGGGAGCTGGAACAGCGAGGAGTTTGTCGAAGCCGGAATCAGTATGCGTCATGTGATGAATGTGGTGTCGGGCATCCGCTCGATCCGCGGCGAGATGAACATCTCTCCGGCAAAGCTGCTTGCCGCGAGTGTAGCCTGCGATGCTGATTTGCAGGCATCGCTGGCAGCGCATCAGGACACCATTCGTGCGCTGGCGCGTCTGGAATCGCTCGACTGGCTGCCGCGCGATGCGGAGCTGGAGGGCGCTGCCGTGGCGCCGATCAGCGATGCGACGGTTTATGTGCCGCTGGCGGGGCTTGTGGATGTGGAAGAAGAGCTTGCACGTCTCGGCAAGGCGCATGCCAAGCTGGAGAAGGAAATCGCCAAATTGAACGGCCGTATTTCGAATCCCAGATACCGGGAAAATGCACCAGCCGAGGTGGTTGCCAAGGCTGAGGGAGATATCGCCGCGCTGTGCGCTCAGCAGTCAGAGATTCAGGCGGCGGTAAAGCGTATGCAGGCTTTGAAGGCGGCGACGGAGGGATAATCGGGTTAAACCCCCGTGATTTGTGACAGGGCTCATGCCCTGGCGGGCGGCACCGGCTTATTGTTGGCGCGGTTTATGCGATAAGAGAAATTGATTCAAACGCGTAAACCGGAGCAACAAGGTTAAACCAGGGAGCCCGCTATGAATATTCAACGTGCCCGTCAGATCGCCCGAATGTTTGCCGGTGTCGGCGAACTGCATGTCGAGGAAGCATCCAGAGGCCTGTTGGTGCAACACCAGGGAACCTCATGCTACTTCGTACGTGAATCCTGCTTCTGGCCCTTTGTTTTCAAGGCTGCCGGAGCATCGGGCGCCAAGGTCCTGGAAATCGAATTGCGCATGGACAGGCAGGCCGCCTGACCTTCTGCCTTCTTCTTCCGTCTCTTTGGCATCGCTGAACATCGCCGTGTAATTTCGGGGCGAGAAGTCCGACCAAGTATATACCCGCCCGTCAGCAAGACAGCGCAGGGGGACAATCTGCTGCTGTCCGTTTGTGCATGCGGCGGGCAAGATGATGCTCGGGAGCCCATGGATGCAAGATATAAGTCAAAAATCAGGCCTGAGATGGAAGCGCCTGCTGGCACCGCTGCTGTTGCTTGCCGGGCTGGTCGCCTTTTTTGCTTTTGATCTGGACCGCCAGCTGAGCTTTGCGGCGCTGAGCGAGCACCGTCAGGCCCTGCTTGAGTATGTGGCACGGCATACCCTGCAAGCGCCGCTGGCTTATATTGCGCTGTACTTCATCGTGGTGTTGTTTTCCCTGCCCGGCGGCGCGCTGATGACGGTCAGCGGCGGCTTTCTTTTCGGTGCCCTGGCCGGAGGCCTGTATGCCATTATCGGCGCCACGCTCGGCGCAACCGGTCTGTTTCTGCTGGCCCGTTCCTCGTTGGGCGATTTCCTGCTCGCAAAGGCCGGCCCGGTGGTGCAGCGCATGCATGCAGGTTTCGCGGCCGATGCCTGGAGCTATATGTTCGTGCTTCGTCTGGTTCCCCTGTTTCCGTTCTTTCTGGTTAACCTGGCACCGGCCTTCCTCGGAGTGCCGCTGCGCATTTACGTGATAGCCACGCTGTTCGGCATCATGCCGGCGGCGTTCGTGTTCGCCCTGTTCGGCTCGGGTCTGGGCAGCGTGTTCGACAGCGGAGAGTCGCTGAGCCTTGCCGGTGTGATGTCGCCGGAGTTGATCGGCGCCCTGTGCGGGCTCGGCCTGCTGGCGCTGGTGCCTGTGATCTACAAGCGTTTGCGCGCCCGTGAAGGTGGGGGTGTGGTATGAGTGAGATGTTGAAAACGGACGTGTGTGTCATCGGCGCGGGCTCCGGCGGCCTGTCCGTGGCGGCGGGTGCCGTGCAAATGGGGGCGGGCGTGGTGCTGGTCGAAAAGGGCGAGATGGGTGGTGATTGCCTGAACACCGGCTGCGTGCCGTCCAAGGCACTGTTGGCCGCGGCTGAAAAGGCACAGGCGGCGCGTGATGCTTCCGGCTTCGGTGTGCAGGTTTCCCGACCGAAGATTGACTGGACGGCCGTGAACCGGCACGTGCATGGGGTGATTGCAGCGATTGCGCCGAATGATTCGGTCGCGCGCTTCGAAGGGCTCGGCGTGCAGGTGGTTCGCGCCAGGGCGGAGTTCGTGGACGGAAGAACCCTGTGCGCCGGGGATACAACCATCCGGGCGAAGTATTTTGTGATTGCGACGGGATCATCGCCATTCGTGCCGCCGATTCCCGGTCTGGACGAGGTCGATTATTTCACCAATGAAACGCTTTTCGCCAACGAGCAGGTGATTGAGCACCTGATCGTGATTGGCGGAGGGCCGATCGGCATCGAGATGGCCCAGGCGCATCGCAGGCTCGGGGCGAAGGTGACGGTGATCGAGCTTGCACGCATGTTGCCCAAGGATGATCCGGAGCTGAGCGCGGTGGTGCTCGGGCGGCTTGCGGAGGAGGGAATCGCGCTTCACGAGGGAGCCGACTCGCTTCGCTTCGAAAGGGCGGGTGAGGGGGCTGTTGCACATTTCCGGACCACTACAGGCAGCCATGCGGTGCAGGGATCGCATGTACTGATCTCTACCGGGCGCCGTGCCAACGTGAACGGCCTGAACCTTGAAGCGGCGGGCGTGGATTATAAGCCGCAGGGCATCAGGGTGGATGCGCGTCTGCGCAGCTCGAACAAGCGGATGTTTGCCATTGGCGATGTTGCCGGTCCGTATCAGTTCACGCATATGGCGGCCTATCAGGCGGGTATCGTGATTCGCAATATACTGTTCCGCCTGCCTGCCAGGGTGGATTATTCGGCTGTGCCGTGGGTGACCTATACCGATCCCGAACTGGCCCAGGTCGGCATGACCGAGGCCGATGCGGTTAAATCCGGGCGGAAGATAAAAGTGCTGCGCTGGAGCTTTGCAGAAAACGACCGGGCGCAGGCGGAACAGCGTACCGAAGGTCTGGTGAAAGTTGTGCTTGACCGACGGGGTCGGATTCTGGGTGCCGGCATGGCAGGACTGCATGCCGGGGAATTGATCCAGCCCTGGGTGCTGGCCATCTCGCAGCGTATGAAAATCGGCGACATGGCAGGCGTGATCGCTCCCTATCCCACACTGGGCGAGGTGAACAAACGAATCGCCGGCAGCTACTTTACCCCGACCCTTTTCGGCGGACGTATCCGGCGTTTGGTAAGGTTTTTATTGCGAATTTAGCTTGCGCTCCCCGTGATTTCCCCTTTATGCTGTCCTGCATCGAGGGATATATAGAGGGAGGAAGCATGAAACCATTTTGTATCAAGTCATCAGTTCACTGGGCCGTTGCGGTCGGGGTTTTTGCCGGTTCGACATCGCTTGCCATGGCCGGTGGTTTCCAGATTCACGAGATGGCGACGCGTGCATCCGGCATGGGCAGTGCATTCACGGCCGTCGCGGACGACGCCTCGGCTGCCTGGCATAACCCGGCGGGGGCGGGCTTCACGCACGGCAGCCAGGTGATGGGCGGTATTGTCGACTTGATTGTTCCCGGTGCCAAGTACTCGCCGAACGCCTCTTCCACGGGGGTTGGCGGTGCTGCGGTCACTGCTACCGCCCAGGCGGCGAGCAATAACTTCGCCGTACCGCATGCCTACTACACCTACATGAACGACGAGTACCGCGTGGGTGCCACCCTGGGCTTTAATTCTCCGTTCGGCCTGGAAACCGACTGGCCGACAACCGGTCCGTTCGCTTCCAAGAACACCTTCTCGCGTATCCAGATGTTCGAGCTGAACCCGAGCCTGGTTTACAGGATTAGCGATAACATCTCCATTGCCGGCGGCGCGGCCTATGCCAAGCTGACCAAGGTAAACCTTAACAGTACGAACCAGTTGCTGAGTGGCAAGGGAGATGGATGGGGGGGCAATGCATCCTTGCTGTACCGGGACGAGAAACTTTCGTTCGGCGTTTCCTACCGCAGCAAGATCAAGGTAAACATTGATGGAAGTGCGACAGCCCAGGCGACACTGGCAGGTCTCGGTGGAACGACCAGCACGGCGACCACCAAGGTAACCCTGCCGGACCAGGTGAACGTTGGTGTGGCCTATCGTCCGAACAGGCAATGGCTGCTCAGTCTCGATGTGGACTGGGTAAACTGGAAAACCTATGACGCCATCAACATTACCTACAACAGCGCAACCTACCGCACTGCGGTTTCCACATTGCAGACGGCCATTGGAGCTACCGCGACGGGAGCGACCAACGACCCGCGCAACTGGAAGGCAACCACAGCCTTCAAGGTCGGCGTGGAGTGGGCCTACACGGACCACTCCCGCACGCGTTTCGGTTACGTGTTCGACCCGACCCCCAGTTCGGACGTGAACTATTCGCCGTCCACGCCGGATAATGACAGGCATATCATTTCTGTCGGTTATGGCTACGACTTCAACGAGCACGCGACGCTGGATCTGATGTACGGCTATGTGTATTTCGCCAAGCGCAATCAGACGGCTTCCCCGACCACCCCGGCTGGCTCGCCGAATTCGGTCAAGAACGGCGACTACAAGTCGCAGGTGCATATGTTGGCCGCTTCGATCAACTACAAGTTCTAGGAAGTCGGTAGCCAGTCATGACAAAGGGGCTCGCAAGAGCCCCTTTTTATATGGTGATGGATTAGCGTCTACAGGCCGCTGCTGATTTTCCAGCCATCATCGGTACGCGTGAGGCTCAACTCTTCGCGCTGCAGCATTTCGCGCCAGCTTCCATCCATCAGTACCTTCAGGCGGTAGGACTGTGCGGCGCGTGCGTGATCATCGTCGGCAATATAGATATCGCGCCCGAAGCTCTGCATCTTGAGTTGGTTGAATTGCTTGAACAGTTGCTGCATGTGATCAACGATCTCGGCCTTGCCCTGATTGCGGCCGTGGTAGTCATCGGCAATCAACGCATCGTAGGCGCCGATATCACGCTCGGTTATGGCCGCATCGCGAGCATCAAGCAGCTTGTTGACGCCGCTGAGCGGTGAGTCGCCGCAGGCCGTGAGGAAGAGCGCTGCGCACAGGGCCATGCCGGTTGCCGCGCGGGTGGCTTTGAGGGAGGTCAGCGGATGCAAGCGGCGCATCTGCCGGCTTACAGAAACGGCTCGGCCTTGCGGCTCCACTCGCTATCGGGGTAGTTGTGCTTGAGCAGTATGGCGGTTTGCCTTGCGTTGTCCTTGATGCCCATCTTGTCAAAGGAGGCAGCCAGATAGTAAAGGCCTTCCTCGATGGACGGGGTCGTCTGGTATTTCTCGACGATCATCTGGAAACGGTTGGCCGCAGCCACGAAGCGGTCATGGTTGAAGTAGTATTTACCGACATTCAGTTCATGTCCTGCCAGGCGGTTGTACAACAACTGCAGGCGGCGCTCCCCGTCCTTGGCGTACTCACTGTCCGGGTGATCCCTGAGCAGGCGCTTGAAGGTTTCCACGGCGAGGTTGGTCTGTTCCTGGTCCTTCTCCGCCGGATTGGATTGCTTGTAATGGCTCATTGCCAGCATGTACTTGGCATAGTCCACATTCGGATGACGCGGGTGGCGATCCACGAACTCCTTGCTGAGTACCTCGGTCAGAATATATTCGCCGCCCTTGTAACTGGAGAAGATCCGCAGGATCTCGGCCTGGCCCGTGTACTTGCTGTACGGATGCTTGGTGCCGTAGCTCTCCAGTTTCTGGGTAGCCACGCCATAGCGACCCTTGTCAATCTCAGCCTTGGCCAGCAGGTAATCGGTTTCGGCCTCTGTTTTTCCGAGCGGCTCGCTCGCGCAGCCTGCGGCCAGCAGGGCGATGAATGCGTAACTAACAACTTTTTTCATGCCGGCACTCTAAGCAGACACCATGGGGGCGACAATGGCGAGATGCCGGCCGCTTTGCTTCCCATCGCGCCGGTAGGAAAAGAACTCACGGCTGTGGCAACAGGTGCAGCCGGCAGTCGATGTGCGCAGTTGCTCGATGTTGGCCGGCGTAAGGCCGGCATGCAGTAATTGCAGGCGGTTAATGCCCGCCAGGTCGGAGTGCAGTCCACCTTTCTTCTCTATCAGCATGCCATCAGCTTCCGGACAGCTGTTCCTCAGCGCATCGGCGGCATCGTCACCAATCTCGAAGCAGCATGGTCCGATGCAGGGGCCGATGCTGGCAATGATATTGGAGGTGTTCGCGCCGCGCGCCTCCAGCGCGCGTACGGCATGCCCGGCCACATCCATGGCCGTGCCCCGCCAGCCGGCATGCACGGCCGCCAGCAGCCCACGCTCCGGTTCGGCCAACAGCACGGGGGCGCAATCGGCCACACGCACCCCCAGTACACTGCCGTCGCTACTGACGAGGATGTCCGCGGCATCGTTGTGCACGCGTCCTTCGCCGCTGCACCGCAGTACTTCCCGGCCATGCACCTGACGGGCGCGATGCGGCTTGCGCGCGATACCGCTTTCCCTGAGCAGGGTGCCCAGGTTTTGTTGTACATGCCCGGGCACATCGCCGGTGTCATCGGCCAGATTCATGCTATCGAAAGGTGGCGGGCTGACCCCGCCCGTACGCAAGCTGAAAACGCCATGCAAGCCATGCCGGGCAAACAGCTTAGAGCGCAGAAAGCAGGGTTCAGGCATAGGCTTCTTCCAGCGCCGAGGAGAGACGCATCAGGTCGTCGGGCAGCGGGGCGGTGAACAGCAGCGGAGTGCCGCTGACCGGGTGATGCATGCCGAGGATTTGGGCATGCAAGGCCTGCCGTTTTTGTGCCAGCAGCGCCGGGCGCGCGGCGGCCGGAATGTTCGGGCCCGGGTGGTAGCTGCGGCCATACACCGCATCGCCGAGGATGGGCAACTGGTGATGGCTCAGGTGGACACGAATCTGATGCGTGCGTCCGGTGTGCAGGGTAAGGCGCATGCGGCAGAAATCACGACCGTAACGCGCCTCGACGCACGCATCGGTGATGGCATGCCTGCCGTGATCCTGCACGCTCATCTTCTGTCTGTGCTGCGGGTGACGCGCGATGGGCAGATCGAAGCGCTGCTCCTGCCAGAGCGGGGCGCCGCGACACCAGGCCAGGTATTCGCGTCTGATATCGTGGCTGGAGAACATCGCGACCAGATTCTGGTGAGCGATCTCTGTTTTGGCGACGACCAGGCTTCCGGAGGTGTCCTTGTCGATGCGGTGCACGATACCGGGGCGTTCCACCCCGTTGATGCCGGGCAGATTCGGGCAGTGATGCAACAGGGCATGCACCAGTGTGCCGCTGTCGTGACCGTGCGAGGGATGCACAACCATGCCGGGTGGCTTGTTGATGACGATGATGTGCTCGTCCTCGAACAGGATATCGAGCGGGATGTCCTCGGCCCGCAAATCCAGCGGGGCGCTTTCCGGAACGTGGATGTCGTAGCTCTGGCGCAGCGCCACACGCGCGGAATGTTTTTGCACCGGTGCAGTTGACGGCGGGGAGGTGCGCTGCACCCTGCCCTCGGCAATCAGTTGCTGAATCCGGCTGCGTGACAGATCGCAGGCCGAGGCGAGGGCATGATCCAGACGCTGGCCGCTCAGTGCATCATCAATGGTGATGCTGATGCACCGGGCGGCCTGTTCCTGTTGCTTCATTCGCTCCCGGATGTCGCGGCAGGTTCAGTGGGGGCTGCCGGGGCGCTTTCCGCGCCTGCGGATGGCGAAGATTTGCGCTCACCTTCTCCCTGTGAGCCGGACTCATTCGAGCCCTGTTCGCCGCTACGTTCACCGGCGGGTTTGCGCGGACGGCGGCGACGGCGGCGGCGTGCGCCTCCATTGCCCTCACCGGTAGCACCATCCTGAGAAGCGGACTGTGTCTGATCCCTGTCCGCACCGGTTGCAGGCTTTTCGCCTGCCTTGTCCGGTGAGCCTTCCGCCTGCTTGCCGGCCTCGTTGCCCGATGCGCTCCTGCCCTCGTCGGCAGCCTTGTCGCTTGCGCTCTTGCGTCTGCGACGGCGCGGCTTGGCCTGCTTGCCTTCGCCCTTGTTTTCGCCTTTCGGTTTGTCGGTGTCGGCTGCATCAGTCGACGACTTTTCCTTGCCCCCGGCTGCGGCCTGCGAATGACCCTGCGCACCTTCATCCTTGTTGCGGCGACCACGCCCACCACGGCGACGACCGCCACGGCGACGATTGCGGTTGCGTTCGGCGCGCTCTTCTTCCTCTTTGGCCTTGCGCTCTTCCTCGGCTTTCTTCTCGGCTTCTTCCTTGCGACGCTGGGCCGACCCGAACAGCAGGTCGGAGATCTTGGTCAGCAGACCACCCTTTTCCTGCGTCTCGCTTTCGGATGGCTCATCGTCCTCGAAGCTCGGGATGCCGACTACCGGGGTGGACGGCTTGAGCTTGCGGCCACCACGCGCCGGCTTCTTACCCTTCATGGTATCTTCCAGCACCTCGATGCGTTGCTGGCCCTCGTCGGTCCACTGTCGCTCGATGCGGTAGTGCGGAATCTCCAGGTCCGGGCGAATCTGCAGGCTGATCTGAATTTCGTAGTTTTGCTCGATGCGGTTCAGATAGTTGCGCTTGTTATTCATCAGGTATTCGCCGGTATCCTTGGGCACCTGAACCAGCAGGGTCGGGCCCTTGCCGGACTGGGCCCAGTCTTCCATGCGGGTAAGCATCTGCAGGGCCATGGATTCGACAATACGCACCCGGCCGCGACCGCCACAGCGCGGGCAGGTCTCGGTGGTTGATTCGCGGATCGACGGACGCAGGCGCTGGCGGGACATCTCCAGCAGGCCGAAGCGGGAAATACGGGCGAATTGCACGCGTGCCTTATCCGGCTTGCATGAGTCGCGCAGCATTTCCTCGACCTGCTGCGCATGTTTGCGGTTGGCCATGTCGATGAAGTCGATGACGATCAGGCCGCCGATATCCCGGATACGCAGCTGGCGGGCGATTTCCTGCGCGGCCTCCAGGTTGGTGGCGAGCGCGGTATCGTCAATGTGTTTCTGACCGGTCGAGCGTGAGGAGTTGATGTCGATGGAGGTCAGAGCCTCGGTCGGGTCGAGCACGATGGAGCCGCCGGAAGGCAGGCGGATTTCACGCTCGTGGATTTCCTCGCACTGATCTTCCACCTTGTAATGACGGAACAGCGGCTTCTTGCCGCGATACAGCTTGACCAGCTTCTCCTTGCCCGGCAGCACGGCATGCACGAACTGCTTGGTGCGCTGGTAGATATCCTGCTGGTCCACCCAGATTTCCTGGATGTCGTCGGTGAAGTGGTCGCGGATGGCGCGCGTGGCCAGATCGCCCTCGAGGTAGATCAGCGACGGGGAGGGGGCACTTTCGCTCTTGATGCGGATCTCGTCCCACAGGCGCTGCAGGTAGGAGAAGTCGCGCTGCAGGGATTCGAGTTTCTGGTCCTTGCCGGCGGTGCGCACGATCAGGCTGAGGTGTTCCGGCACATTCAGCTGCGACAGGATTTCCTTGATGGCCCTGCGCTCGGCATCAGCCAGCTTGCGCGAAATGCCGCCGCGTCCCGCGTTCGGCGTGAGCACCAGGTAGCGTCCTGCCAGTGAGATGTAGGTGGTCAGTGCCGCGCCCTTGTTGCCGCGCTCTTCCTTGACCACCTGAACCAGAATGCTGCGCTTGGCTTCCAGCACGTCCTGGATATTGATCTTGCGCGGGTCGGTGCTCTTGTCCACGCCATCCTTCCAGTAATCCGGATGGATGTCCTGCAGCGGGAGGAAGCCCTGCCGGCCGGCGCCGTATTCGACAAACGCGGCCTGCAGACTGGCCTCGACCTTGGTGACTGTTCCCTTGTAGATATTGCTCTTGGTTTGAACCTTGTGCGCGGACTCGATGTCCAGTTCCTGCAGGTATTGATCCTCAACAATGGCGACACGGCTTTCCTCGTCGTGTACGGCATTGATGAGCATGAGTTTCTTTTTCATGCCCGTTCCTTTCGGCGGCTGCAGGAGGGCTTACAAAAGCACGCTGTCCGGCCTTAATCGAACGGATTGGCGTTGCGAGTTGTATGTCACGGCCTTGCTCGCTGGCCCTCGGGCAAACGAACATGGACATGGCTAACCTGTAGCGGCCTTGCTTTATGTGGCAGGCTCAACGCGGATTGCATTCATCATGTGCCCGTGTGGTGAGCGATACGTTCAAACATCACACCGGAAAGCATGGTTTGCATGTCCCTTACCCGTTAGTCTGACGCACCTTCGACATTCGTTCTCCGGTTGCGTATGTGGTTCGCGATGTTTTGCGCCCATCGGATAAACGCGGAGCAGCTGCCCGCCGGCAGCTTAATGCAAGAGAGGTGTTTGTGGCAAGCACAGAGCGCTCCGGGGGTCTGCTTACGGTGACCTCCGACGAAGACGGAAGCCGGCTGGACCGCGTCCTTTTACGCCGTCTGGGGAACGGTTATCGCAGCCTGATCATGCGCCTGGTGCGCAAGGGGAATGTGCGCGTCAACGGCAAGCGCGCGAAGCCGGACAGCCGCCTGGTGGCGGGTGATACGGTTTTCCTGCCGGCCAGCCTGCGGGGCGAGGGGCCCCCTTCCGCTGAAAAGGGCGCTGTCGTACCCCGCGCGCTGTTGGACAGGGTGTCAGCCCTTCCCGTGCTGTTCGAGGACGACAATCTCCTGGTGGTGAACAAACCCGCCGGCATGGTGGTGCACGGCGGTTCCGGACATGAGGCGGGACTGATCGAGGCACTGAAGGCTCAGCGAGGCCTGTCCGACCTGCGCCTGGCCCACCGGCTGGATCGCGACACATCCGGCGTATTGCTGATGGCCAAGAACCTTTCCTCGCTGCGTCAGCTGACAGAAGGCTTCCGTGAGAGAGAGATGCAGAAGACCTATTTCGCGCTGGTCGCGGGGCATCCGTATCCGTATGCAGGGCGCATGCAGTCGCACCTGGCCAAGGGGGTGGAGGTCGGCGGCGAGCGGATGGTGGTGGATGATGCGCATGGCAAGGAGGCCATCACCGATTATCAGGTGGTCATGCAATTCGCACATGACGGGCTCGATTACGCCTTGCTGGCGCTCAAGCCGCATTCCGGCCGCACCCATCAGTTGCGCGTGCAACTCCAGCAGGAAGGTCATGCCATCCTCGGCGATCAGAAGTATGCCGGAAAAGATGAACTGGCGGCATTCCGCGCCCTTGGCGGAAAAGGGTTGATGTTGCATGCCTGGCGGCTGCGTTTTGCGCACCCGCAGAACGACAAGGCGATGGAATTGCGCGTAGCTTTGCCGCAGGCCTGGTACAGGCTGATGGAAGAAGGGAGGGTGTGATGCGAGGAAGTTGTTTGTGCGGGGCGATTGCCTACGAGGTTGATGAGCATTCCGGGCGGGTGGTTCACTGCCATTGCCGGACCTGTCAGAAGGCGCAGTCGGCGGCTTTTTCGTCGAACATCTTCGCGTCGCGCGAGCATTTTCGATGGATTCACGGCCAGGAGTTGCTGTCGTTTTACCAGTCTTCGCCCGGTAAGAGCCGCTATTTCTGCTCGGAATGCGGCTCGCACCTGGTGGCCATGCGCGAAGGCCAGCCGAATGTGATCGTGCGCGCGCTGAGCCTTGATGAGGACCCGAAGGTCGAATCATTTACGCACATCTGGACCTCGCATGACCTGCCATGGCTGGATTTCGGCGACGGCGTTCCCGCATATCCGGAGTTCCCCGAAGCCGATTAGTAGGCGTCGGCCCGTTCGGGTTTCGGGCGGCAAATCGCTGATTATCCTCGTTGCCATATATCTCTCGACGTCACGCACGGACCAATGATCTACACTTGGATACCACGCTGCAGGCTGTAACCCGTCTGTCAAAGGAGATGTCCTGATTTGAAATTGCGCAGCAAAAGCTATCTGTTCATCGGATCTGCCACCCTGGTGCTGGTTGTGGTATCGATGCTGGCATCGCTGTATGCCTTTCGGAGCTATTCGCTTGATAGCGTGCGCGAGCAGGGGCAAATGGCTGCGGAACTTGTACTTAACACCCTCACGCAGGAGATGATGAGTGGCAATATGGGACACCATGAGGAACTCATCATGGGTCTCAAGAAAACCCCCGGTTTGAAGGATATAGAGGTCGTTCCATCCGAGATTGTCATCGAACAGTACGGTCAGCGTCCCGGCGACACCCATGTGGCCAGTCCCTATGAAAGGCAGGCCATGGATACCGGCCGAATGGTTGAGAGTCTGGACGAAACAAGTGATGAAGTAATTTATCACGTCGCTATTCCCTATATTGCATCGTCCGCCGGTGAAGTGAACTGCATCCAGTGCCATGATGTGGTTGAAGGAACAGTGCTTGGCGCTGTCGGCCTTAGTATTGATATGACCGAGCAGCGTGCAGGCGGGATAGCAGCCATTTCGCTGATCGCAGCTTTGATTCTTTTGTTCGGCGGATTTATTGCCTTTATCCCCAGGTGGTTGCTTAAACCGGTGATCGATACGACGGCTCAACTGAAGGAGGTGGTGGAGGCTGCCGGGAATGGCGATTTCTCGGGACGGCTGATTCGCCGAACCAATGACGAGGTGGGAGAGATTGCCATTCATGCGAACCATTTGATGACAACGCTTGAAAAGCATGTTGGTGGCATCTTCAGGCAGGTTGCTACGCTGGTCGGGCATGATGAGGAGGGCAGGGGGAAAGGCAACCTGCTCAAGCGGACTGCCGGTATGGTAACCAATATGGTAGAGGCCTCGCATTTCAAGCATGCCATCGAGAATGACCGCGATCTTGACGAGGTGTACGCACGCTTGCAGCGCACGCTCAAAAATCACTTCGGTCTGGGCCGGTTTTCGATGTATGAGGTCAACAACAGCAAGAACCGGCTCAAGCTGATTTTTTCAGAAGGGCTGCCCAGGGATTGCGATCTCTGGTGTAAACAGGACATCCTTGTGCAGAGCGAGGCCTGCCGATGTGCACGAACCGCGCTTCTTGTTTCCTCCATTGATGAGCCTGAGATCTGTCCGTATTTCGCAGGAAACAACATCCAGGAGGAAGCGGAGCTGTTGCATATTTGCCTGCCCTTGATGCTCGGCAGCAGCGTCGGTGGTGTCTTGCAGCTTGTTTTTTCTCCCGGGGAGGCGGAGAAGGTCCAGGATATCTGCGGCGCCATCCGCACCTATCTCAACGAGGCTGCTCCGGTAGTCGAAGCCAAGCGCCTGGCGATGTCGCTGCGCGAATCGGCCATGCGCGATGCCATGACAGGTCTGTATAACCGTCGCTTCCTGGAAGAATACCTTGAAACGCTGACTGCGGATGTAGCTCGCCGGAAGGTGTCCGTCGGTATATTGATGTGCGATGTGGATTTCTTTAAACAGGTGAACGACGCCCTGGGTCATGAAGTCGGCGATGCCGTCCTTAAATCGGTGGCCGATATTCTGAGGCAGGCGGTGCGTGCATCGGATTTTGTTATTCGTTACGGCGGCGAGGAATTCCTGGCGCTACTCATCGATTCAGATGAGAGCAAAACCATGGAGGTTGCCGAGCGCATACGCAGCAATATGGAAGAAAGTTCCTTTAAGACGGCATCCGGTCCGCTAAGCAAAACCCTGTCCGTCGGCGTGTCCATGTATCCTGACGATACCGATGGTTTCTGGGGTGCGGTGAAGTTTGCTGATGTCGCCCTGTATAAAGCCAAGGAGACAGGGCGCAACAAGGTTTTGCGTTTTACCAAAGACATGTGGAATGGAGAGGAAGAGTATTAAGGCCGCCTGGTTAGCTGGTTGACCAGCCTGGCCGGAGCAAGACATGGCCAAGGTACTTCTTCCAGGCCGGAGTTCCGTCCGCATCGACCAACCGGTGACAATGAAACGTCAGTGCACCTGTTGGATACCGGCCAGATACCAGGTCGGATCATCCGACTTCGGGTCGTGACGGAATATCCAGGTTTCAACCATATCGCTGTCCGACTGTTCGAGTACGTTGCCATCGTTATCCAGCTGCTGTTCTCGCAGCATGGCGTTGAAATGCACGGCGGCCCATTCGAGGTCCGATTCGATCCAGGTATCGGCAATGCGCGCATCCAGTGTGGTGACTTCGGTGCGGTTTTCGCCCGCGCCGCGCATATCGGCGGCTACCCTTTCTGCCACGTCATCCGTACAGAAGCGGCGGATGTCCTCCAGGTCTTTATTATCCCAGGCCGTTTGCATGCGCATGAAAATATCGCGCGCGGCCTTCAGGAAATGCTTCTCGTTGATATTCGGGCGAAGCATGGAGACCTGCGATGCCGACGGCTCAGTGAAGCTGTTGCCATGACCTGAGGCAAAGGGTTGAGCGTGGCCGCCGGCATAGGCCATGGAACCCTGGGCCTTGCGGCGAAGAAACCAGACGGCCAGAAAAACCAGGCCGCCGATCACCAGGATGTCGAAGAAGTTGATGCCCTCGAAGGCACCGCCGAAGAACATCGCGCCAAGCAGGCCACCAAGCGCCAGTCCACCAAGCATGCCCATCATGCCGGTGCCGGCAGCCCCGCGCTGCGTGTTGGTCGCGGCCGGTCGGCTGAACTTCTTTTGTTGCGAGAAGCCTTGCGGTGCGCCTGGCTGCATGCGCTGCTTGCCGAAGCTGGACCCGCCACCAAAGCGCCGGGCATCGGCGTCCGGGGTCATTACGGCGAGCGTGAAAACAGCAAGCAGGGTAAGGATCAGGCATTTCTTCATCGGGCAGACCTCATATTGAGAATAGTGGGGTCGGATGATTGGACTCACGGACCACAAGTCAAGCAGCGGCACTTTTTCTGTCTTGAAATGCGACGCAGCGCACAGAAATGCTTTACTTATATCAGCAACTTGCGGCATGCTTAAAAAGCATGACTTGAAGTGTGTCCGGATTGCATGCCTTTTGAAGGGGTTCAGGTGGTCCGGAAGATGAGGAGGAAGGTATGAAACACATGATATGGGTGGCCGGACTGGCGCTTTTGCTTCCCGGTTGTATCAGTGCCGACTATTACGATGACATGGTCAGGTCGGTGCATGAGGTTGATTCGCTCAAGAGTAATGACAACAGGCAGGACATGCAGATTCGTGAACTTGAAAAGCGGGTTGATGAATTGCAGTCGCGCCTGGGTTCAGCCATGCAGGAGCAAGGGGTGAAGGTAGAGAGCGCATCGGCTGAAGGGGTGCGTGTCACCCTGCCTCAGTCGGTGCTGTTCGCCTCAGGCTCGACCGAGATCAATGAAGAGGGACGCAAGGTTCTGGCCAGCGTGGCAGAGGCTGCTCTGAAGGGCTCCGAGGAAAACGTCCGCATCGTCGGGCACAGTGATGCCCTGCCGGTTGGCGGTGAATTGAAAAACAGGTTTACGGATAACTGGGAGTTGTCCGCTGCACGCGCGGCGTCCGTGGCGCGCGTACTGGTCTGGGGTGAAGGCGTTGATCAGGGGCGCATTCTTGTCGAGGGTCGCGGCGCAGCCGAACCGGTTGCCGACAATGCCACGGCCGAGGGGCGTGATCAGAACCGTCGTATCGAAATCTTCATCGCAGGCTGAGCTTATCTCCGCACCGGGGGTTCCCCTGCGGTGCTTCATATGATGTTTGTCTGAAGGGTGCTTCCTGCCCGCTTGTCAGGCGTCGTTCGATTCCTCAAAGCGCAGTTGATTGACCCGTGCCTCGAACATGGCGCGGCGCAGCGGCTTGTTCCGCACCGACCGTATTTCTCTCGCCACGGCTTTTTTATCGCTCAGCGAAAGCGGCCGCGCCCTGCGCATACTTGCCGATCGCACCGGCATGCCGGCGCCCGGCTGATGACGACTTCGGATGTTGCTGATACCGGTTACGCGGCATTGCTTGAAGCAAGCCTGGCGGATTTCCTCGTGCAGGAAGCGGAGCTGCTGGGCCATAGCCGGGTGATCTACCGCGATGTGCAGGCAGCCATCGACGATATTCAGCGGTTCGGTATGCGTGGCCAGCACGGCGCCGACAATCTTCGCCCAGTCGCGGCGAATGTGCCCGATATCGGAGAGTTGCTTGAGTTGCTTCGCCCCCAGCACCTCGGAAAGCCCTGATTGAATCGCGGTCAGATGTGATCGGGCGCGGAATTTCATGCTCTAACAGCCCTGTCCGTCAGAACGGTAGCTTCTTGCCGCCGAGGATATGCACATGCAGGTGGAACACCTCCTGCCCGCCGCCTTCGCGCACATTGATGACCAGCCGGTAACCCGGCGCAAGATTCAGCACCTCGTCGGCAATGGTTCGCACGCGGTTCATCAGGGTGCCGAGCAGTACAGGATCCTCGCATTCGGAGAGCGTGGCCACATGGGTTTTGGGAATGACCAGCACATGCGTCGGCGCCTTCGGATGGATGTCACTGAAGGCATAGACATCATCATCTTCATAAACCTTGCCGGAAGGGATCTCCCCGGCGGCGATTTTGCAGAACAGGCAGTCGCTCATTGTTTGCTCCCGTGTTGATTTGTTACAACGATAATAAACTATCGGAGGCAGACGGGGAGTCCAGCCTGTCCGGCAGCAATCAGCGAGTCAGGGCTTCCAGTGCTGGAAGCCCTCGAGCAGGGCCATGCCGGCTTTCTGGGATTTCTCCGGGTGGAATTGCACGCCGATAAAGTTGTCGCGGCCAACGGCCGCGGCGAACGGATAGTCGCCGTAGGAGCAGGCAGCGAGAATATGCGCCGGGTTCTGCGGTGCACAGTAGTAGGAATGCACATAATAGGCCTGCATGCCGGCCAGCGGTGCCAGTACCGGGTGCGGCGTCGTGGCCGAGGAGAGCACGACATCATTCCAGCCCATGTGCGGGATCTTGAAACCGCGCTCGGGGTGAGTATCCGGGAACTTCTTCACCGTGCCGGGGATCAGCCCCAGGCCGCGGTATTCTCCGAACTCGAAGGATGCATCCATGAGTACCTGCATGCCCAGGCAGATGCCCAGAAACGGCTTGCCGGAGTTGATGAAGTCCTTAATGGCGCCATCCATGCCGGTTTCGGTGAGCGCACCGATGCAGTCGCGGAAGGCGCCCACGCCCGGCAGGACGATGCGCGAGGCCTCGGCCAGTTGCCCGGGTCTCTTGGCCAGCATGACCTTGCCGCCGGTCGCTTCCAGGGCCTTGGCAACCGAGTGCAGGTTGCCCATACCGTAATCAATCAGTGCAATCATCTTGTCGAGTATCCCGCTTTCCTGTTGCTTAAAATCTCTACTTTTTTGCTCAAGGCTCCACCGGTCAGACGCTCATGCAGGCACGGCTACAAGTGGGGCTGGAAGGTTAAACCCTTTACTTACAACGCGCCCTTGGTGGAGGGAATGCCGCTCTGTCGCGGGTCGGGCTCGACAGCCATGCGCAGGGCACGACCGAAGGCCTTGAACACTGTCTCGATGATGTGATGGTTGTTCGCGCCGCGAATCGAATCGATGTGCAGCGTGATCTTGCCATGGTTGCACACCGCCTGAAAAAACTCCTTGAACAGGTCCACATCGAAATCGCCGACCCGATCCTTGGGAAAATCGATGTGATATTCCAGTCCCGGGCGACCGGACAGATCGAGCACAACCCGGGAAAGGGCTTCATCCAGCGGTACATAGGCATGCCCGTAGCGGCGCACCCCGGCCTTGTCGCCGAGCGCATCGCGCAGCGCTTCGCCGAGACAGATGCCGATGTCTTCCACGGTGTGGTGGTCATCAATCTCGCGATCACCCTTGGCATCCACGCTCAGGTCGATCAGCCCATGCCGCGAAATCTGCTCGAGCATGTGATCGAGAAACGGGATAGAGCTGCCCAACTCGACCTTGCCGGACCCGTCGAGGTTCAGGCTCAGGCGGATGTCGGTTTCCTTGGTGGTACGTGTGATCGAGGCTTGGCGGCTCATATCAGCTCCTTGAGTGCGCTGGCAAAGCGGTTGTTTTCATCGGGTGTGCCGATGGTGACGCGCAGGCATCCTTCCAGCAAGCTGCCCTTGGCATGCAGGTTCTTGATAAGAATGCCGGCCTGCTTCAGGCCTTCGAACACGGCAACCGGGTCGGTCACGCGCAGCAGCAGGAAATTGGTCTGCGACGGGAATACTTGCACCCCGTCCATGGCCTGCAGGCTGGCCTTCAGGCATTCGCGCTCCAGGCAGATCTTCTTCGCCTGCTCTTCGAATACCTCGAAATGCTCGAGGAAGAAGGCAGCCGAGGCCTGCGAAAGGCTGTTGATGTTGTACGGCAGGCGCACCTTGTTCAACTCTTTGATCAGGGATGCATCGCCCAGCGCATAGCCCAGACGCAGGCCGGCCATGCCGAGCTTGGAGAAGGTTCGCAGCAGCAGCACGTTTCGCCCGATCATGTCGCGGTAGCTTTCCTCGGCAAACGGCCCGTAGGCCTCGTCGATGATCAGCAGGCCCCGGAAATTATCGGCGATATACTGAATGTCCTCGCGCGGCCACATATTGCCAGTCGGGTTGTTCGGGCAGGCGAGGAAGGCAAGGCTGGCCTTTTCGCGGGCGCACATGCTCAGAAACGCCCTGGCATCGAGCGAGAAATCCTGCCTCAGGGTCATCGAGGCAATCGGACGCTTCAGCCATTTGGCTACGCCCTCGTACATCACGAAGGTGGGCTTCGGCACCGCGCACGGGCCGGTATCGGCGGCCATAATGAGCATCTGGATGATTTCGTCCGAGCCGTTGCCGATCAGTACCTGGTCGGCATTTACCCCTTCCAGCTCGGCAATCTGCTGCCTGAGCGGCAGCATGTCGGCATCCGGATAACGGTTTACCTCGCATGCGGCCAGCCGCTCCGCCCACTGTTTGCGTAGCGCATCGGGCAGGGAGTACGGGTTTTCCATGGCATCCAGCTTGATCAGGCCGGATGAGTCCGGCACGTGATAGGCTGACAGGGCGCGAATATCGCTGCGGATCATGGTATTCAGTCCTTGTTAGTTGTCCTTCCGGCTATCCTGCAAACGCAGTTCGACGCTCAGCGCATGCGCCTGCAGGCCTTCACGGTGAGCCAGGTGGGCGGCGGCCGGGCCGACGGCTTCCACCGAGGCAGGCGTGGCGCGAATCAGGCTGCTGCGCTTGGTGAAATCGTACACCCCGAGCGCCGAGGAAAAGCGCGCCGTGCGGTTGGTCGGCAACACGTGGTTGGGGCCTGCAACATAGTCACCCAGCGCCTCGGGCACGAAATGCCCTGCAAAGATCGCGCCGGCATGGCGGATCGCTGGCAGGATCACATCCGGGTCTTTCAGCGCCAATTCCAGGTGTTCCGGTGCGATATGATTGACTACCTCGGCAGCGGCCGCCAGATCCGGCACATGGATCAGTGCGCCGTGGGTTTCCACCGAGCTGCGTGCAATCGCGGCACGTGGCAGCACGGCCAGATGAGCCTCGACAGCTGCGGCCACGGCATCGATCAGTGCGGTATCGGTGGAGATAAAAATGCTCTGCGCGGCTTCATCGTGCTCGGCCTGCGACAGAAAATCGGCGGCCAGCCATTCCGGGTGTCCGCCGTCGGCGACCACGACGATTTCGGACGGGCCGGCAATCATGTCGATACCGCAGGTGCCGAATACCTGGCGCTTGGCGGCTGCCACGAACTTGTTGCCCGGCCCGACGATTTTATCGACCGCCGGTACGCTTTCGGTGCCATATGCCAGTGCTGCCACGGCCTGTGCTCCACCCAGTGCGAAGGCGCGCTGTACGCCGCACAGGTGGGCGGCGGCCAGCACCAGTTCGTTGACCTCGCCTTCCGGGGTCGGCACGACCATCACGATGTCGCGTACGCCGGCAACCAGGGCAGGGATGGCGTTCATCAGCACGGAAGAGGGATAGGCTGCCTTGCCACCCGGCACGTACAGGCCGACCGAATCCAGCGGCGTGATACGCTGGCCGAGGGTCAGGCCGGCATCATCGGTGTATTCCCAGTTTTCCTGTTTCTGATGCTCGTGGTAGGCGCGGATGCGGTCGGCCGCCAGTTGCAGGGATTCGCGGTCCATGTCGCTCAGCGAGTCCCATGCCTCGGCCAGCCGGGCGTGCGGAATTTCCATCGTGTCCGGGGCGCAGTTCCAGCCGTCGAAGCGAGAGGTGTATTCGCACACAGCTGTATCGCCGCGCGTTTTTACCGCCTCAAGGATGTCTGCCACGATGTGTTGCACGTCAGCGCCCGTGTCGGTCTCGCGCGACAGCAGGGCATCGAGTTGTGCCGAGAAACCGGCCTGAGTCGCGTCCAGTCGCCTGATGTTATGGCTCAAGTTGTTGCTCATTCCTGTCCCCCTTGATTCACCGCCGCAGTCATGGCGGCGATGATCGGTTGAATCTCAGTGCTGCGCGTTGCCATGCTGGCCGGGTTGATCACCAGCCGGCTGGAAATATCGAACAGGGTTGTCTCTTCGATCAGGTTGTTGGCGCGCAAGGTGCCGCCGGTTTCCACCAGGTCGACGATGCGGTCGGCCATGCCGACCAGCGGGGCCAACTCCATCGAGCCGTACAGGTGGATGATGTCGGCATGCACGCCGTGCGCCGTGTAATACTGTTCGGTCAGGTGGTCGTACTTGGTGGCCACGCGGATGCGGCTGCCCGGCTCCGGCTCGCCCTGTTCCACCAGTTCGCGTGGTCCGGCCACACACAGACGGCAGCAGCCGATGCGAAGGTCGAGCGGTTGCAGCACATGGGGGCGGTGCTCCAGCAGCAGGTCGCGCCCGACAATGCCCATGTCGGCGGCGCCGTGCTCCACATAGGTGGCCACATCGGCGGCGCGGATCAGCAGGAAGCGTACGCCACCTTCGGCCTCGACCATCAGCTTGCGGGTCTTGTGCAGGTCCTCCTGCGGCATCAGGCCGGCGCTTGCCAGCAGAGGCAGCGTGTCGTCCAGGATGCGCCCCTTGGAAAGGGCAATGGTGAGCGGTCGGTTGTTCATGGTGTTCTCAGCTTGTGACAATGTCGGGTCTCCGGAACATATCGGTATGCGGCGTGTTGCGGCGGATGCAGGCGCCCAGCGCGCCGAGCTTCTCCTCGATGCGTTCGTAGCCGCGGTCGATGTGGTAAACGCGGGAAATCACCGTTTCACCCTGTGCGGCGAGCCCGGCGAGCACAAGGCTTGCCGAGGCGCGCAGGTCGGTGGCCATCACCGGTGCGCCGGAGAGTTCGCTTACCCCCTCGACCACGGCGGTATTGCCGTTGAGCACGATGCGTGCGCCCAGCCGGCGTAGCTCCTGCACGTGCATGAAACGGTTTTCAAAAATTGTTTCGCGGATCACGCTGCTTCCTTCGGCGACGCACATCAGGGCCATGAACTGGGCCTGCAGGTCGGTCGGGAAACCGGGGTGCGGGCTGGTCTCGATATTCACGCCCTTCAGGCGGGCATCGGCCTTGCAGCGGATCCAGCTCTCGCCGTCGCTGTTGCCGACTTCGACGAAAGCACCGGCATCGCGCAGACGGGCCAGGAAGGCATCCAGCAGGCCGGCCTCCACCTTGCGAACGGTCACATCGCCGCCCGAGATTAATCCGGCGGCGAGATAGGTGGCTGCCTCGATGCGGTCTGCAATCACCGAAAGCTCGGCGCCATTCAGCGAAGCTACGCCCCGGATGCGGACGGTACTCGAGCCTTCACCCTCGATATCCGCGCCCATCAGGCGCAGCGATTCGGCCAGGTTGACCACCTCGGGTTCGCGCGCGGCATTTTCCAGTACGGTTTCCCCGTCGGCCAGCGCAGCGGCCATCATCAGGTTCTCGGTGCCGGTCACGGTGACCTTGTCGAAGGCGATGCGCGCACCGTGCAGGCGACCGTTCGGCACTGTCGCATCGACATAGCCGTGCTCGACTGTGATGACCGCGCCCATGGCCTCCAGTCCCTTCAGGTGCATGTCCATCGGACGGGCGCCAATGGCGCAGCCGCCTGGCAGGCTGACGTGCGCCTTGCCGAATCGGGCCAGCAGCGGACCCAGCACAAGGGCGGAAGCGCGCATGGTTTTCACCAGTTCATAAGGGGCCTCGGGGTTGTTGCTGGTCGAGGTGTCGACGCGCACGCGCCCCTGATCGTCCATGGAAACATCCGCTCCCTGGTTGGCCAGCAGCGTGATCATGGTGGTGATATCACGCAGGTGTGGCATGCGCTGAAATACCACCGGCTGGTCGGTCAGGATGGCAGCCGCCAGCAGCGGCAGCGCCGCATTCTTTGCGCCGCTGGCCTCCACGCTCCCGTTAAGCGGGCGTCCGCCCTGTATGATAATACTGTCCATGGTTGCCTTCCGTTAGGGCCTTTTGCTACCCCTGATGAAGGCCGAAAGGTAGCCGATGAAGGCCGGCCATGCCACAGCCTTGGCCGGGACCCCGCCGCGCCGCCGGGCTTGCAATCGCACATCGAGGCGGGACAATCGCCACATTATCCGCCGCCGGGAGTCCCATGTCTGTCTACACCGAACTGAAACAAGCCGATGTTGCCGCAATTCTCGGGGATTACGCGATCGGCAGCCTGCAATCCTTCGAGGGCATCGCCGCCGGCATTGAGAACAGCAATTTCTTCGTGACCACTGATCAGGGCCGTTTCGTGCTGACCATTTTCGAGCGTATGGACGAGCAGGAATTACCGTATTTCATGCGCCTGATGAAGCATCTCTCGCACCATGGTCTGTCCTGTCCGGATGTGATGGTGCGCCGTGACGGCTCGCTGCTGTTTACCGTGCACAGCGATGAAGGCGCCAAGCAGGGCTGCATCGTGTCATGTCTGTGCGGACGCACGCTGGATGAACTGAACATGGCGCAGCTGCACTCCTCGGGACGCGCTTTGGCCACCCTGCACCTGGCAGGGGCGGGCTTTGACGAGCATCGCGACAATCCGGCCGGTATCCGCTGGCTGTCCGACACCATTCTCGCCATGCTGGGCGATGTCGAGGCGCGTTATGGCCCTGATGCCGCCGGGCTGCTGCATGATGAGCTGGTGTTCCAGCAATCGCAGGATGTGGACCTGCCGGGCGGCGTGATCCACGGCGACCTGTTTGTCGACAACATCCTGTTCGAGGGTGATGAAGTGAGCGGCGTGATTGATTTCTATTATGCGCACGACGCCCCCTATGCCATGGATATCGCCATTTCCCTGAATGCCCAGGCCATCCTGCTCGGTCCGGATGATGCCGCCCGTATGCGGGCCTTTCTTGACGGCTACGAGTCGCTGCGTCGGCTGGAAGGTGCCGAGAAGGAAGCGCTTTCCGGTCTGTTGCGCCTGGGTGCACTGCGCTTCTGGACCTCTCGCCTGTTCGATGCGCTGTATCCGCGCGGTGGAGCGATGACGCAGACCAAGGATCCGGAAGAATATCGGCTGAAGCTTCTGTTCCATCGCAGCGCCTGAGCCGGCATGCAACACAAGCGTATTTTTATTCAGGGTCCGTGCGGCCGGCTGCAGGCACTGTACAGGCCGTTTACCAGACCGCGCGCGGCGGTGGTTGTATGTCATCCTCATCCGCAGTTCGGCGGGACGATGCACAACAAGGTGGTGTACTGGATGGCGCGCGCCTTCGAGTCGTTGGATTGCAGTGTGCTGCGTTTCAATTTCCGCGGTGTGAAGCAGAGCGAGGGTCACTGGGACGAAGGCGACGGTGAGGCTGCGGACGCTATGAGTGTGCTGGACTGGATGCATGCCGAGCATTCCGATGTGCCGCTCTGGCTGGCCGGGTTTTCTTTCGGCGCCTACGCAGGGCTGAAGGCGGCGCGTGACGATGTGCGCGTTTCCCGCCTGTTCGCGGTGGCTCCGGCCGTGAACCTGTGGGACTTTGCCTTCATGCAGGGGGAGGAGAGGCCGCTGACCGTGGTGGCAGGCACACGCGATAAAATCGTGCCGTTCACGGCCATTGCCGCTGCTACCCGCCTGTTGCCCGGCGCCGTTCTGCATACGATTCCGGAGGCTGGCCATTTTTTCGATGAGCAACGCACCGAACTGGCCAGCGCGCTGTTGTCAGGTGTACCCGAGGTTGACGGCAGGGGGGGTTAGGGGCTCTATTTCAACAGTTTCACTGCATCAGGCAGGTCGGCGATCGAGGGCACCACAAGATCAGCTTTGATGCCGCTCTGTTTGACGAACCCGGCGCGGTATTTGCCGGTTTTGACCAGTGCGGTCTGCAGCCCGGCCTGCTGTGCCCCGCCGATATCCGATTCGATGTCATCCCCGACCATCAGTGCTTCGCCGGCTTTGGCTCCGAGGCTTTCGCAGATACCCAGAAAGAAATCCGGACTCGGTTTGCCGAGTACGGAGGCTTGCCTGCCGGTGGCATACTCGATGGCCGCCACGAACACTCCGAGGTCGAGATGCAGGCCGTCCGGTTTCTGCCAGAAGCGGTTCTTGTGCAGGGCCAGCAGTTCGGCGCCGTCCATCACATGCGCGAATACCTCGCGCAACACTTCGGGCGGATAGCCTTCGCCGCCAATATCGCCCATCACCACCACCTCGGGATGGGTTTCATCCTCGCGCAGGCCGGCGAAATCCTCGCGCAGGCCGTCGCGCACGAACAGGCGGACCCGGCGCGTGCCGATGGCCGCCATGGCCAGTGCTGCCGGCGTGCGGATGTCGTTCACCTGCAGGCAGAATCCCAGCGCATTCAGTTTTTCGGCGATCCTGCGGCGCGATTGGGTGGTGGTGTTGGTTACCCCCGCCAGACTGAATCCGGTATCATGCAACTGTTGCACGGCATGCACGGCATCAGGCAACACCTTGTCGCCGACATACAGTACGCCGTCGAGATCAAGCAGAATGGCTGTCAGTTTCGAGACCCTGGGCATCGTCCTTTCTCCTTTTGTTGGCCCTGTCGTCGGGCCGCCTGAATCCAATAGCAAGGCTAGCAGAAGAAGCGCACCGGCGGGTTGTTTTGTGCGCCATGTCGCTTGCTTTGTGGGGCTGGCGAATACTGTTACACTCCGGCAAAATTTATATGCTTTTCCAACGTTTCAGACGACGGAAGGGTTCAGGGAAGGTCATGAACGAACAGCAAATGCTAGCCATTTACGAGGACGCCGGTGCCCTGCTCACCGGCCATTTTGTTTTATCCAGCGGCCGTCACTCGCCGCGCTACCTGCAATCCGCACTTGTGCTGATGCATCCGCAGCATGCCGAAAAGCTGGGTCGTGAGCTGGCAAAAGCGGTATCGGCCGCGGATGTGGATGTGGTGGTCGCCCCCGCACTCGGTGGCTTGATTATCGGTCACGAAGTGGCGCGCGCGCTGGGCAAGCCCCTGGTGTTCACCGAGCGCAAGGAAGGCGAGATGAGTCTCAGGCGCGGGTTTTCCTTTGACCAGGGAGCGCGCGTGCTGGTTGTCGAGGATGTGATCACCACCGGTGGTTCGGTGTGCGAGTGCGTGGCCGTTGTGCGCGAGCATGGCGGCGTGCCTTTCAAGGTGCTGGCAGTGGTGGACCGCGCACCGGATATGGAAGGGCGTTTCGATGTGCCGCACCAGACACTGCTGCAGCTGGAAGTGCCATCCTATGAGCCGGACGATTGCCCGCTGTGCCGTGAGGGCATCCTGCCGGCGGTGAAGCCGGGAAGCAGACACAAGGCATGACGGATCAGAGCAATAAGCTGCCTCCGCTGCGCCTTTTCCCCTTTGGCGGGGTCGGGGAGTTCGGCAAGAACATGATGTTATACGCGCTCGGCAACGAGGGCGTGATCGTGGACTGCGGCATGGGCTTTCCTGAGCCGGGACAGCACGGCGTGGACGTGGTGATTCCGGATATCGCGGCACTCGAAACCCTCGGCATTACATTGCATGGCGTACTGCTCACGCACGGTCATGAGGATCATATTGGCGGGCTGTCCTACCTGCTACCCAAGCTTAATGTGCCGGTGTACGGCACCGAAATGACACTCGGCCTGCTGGGCGGGAGGATGAGCGAGGTGCAGGGCTTCAAGGCCGATCTTCGCCCGCTGTCCGAAACCGATGTAATCCAGGTCGGACCGTTCGGCGTCGAGGCGATACCGGTCACGCATTCGATCATGGATGCGGTGTCCATTGCCTTGCATACCCCGCATGGCGCGATTGTGCATACCGGGGATTTCAAGTTCGATCCCGCGCCCATCGACGGGAGGCATACCGAACTGCACCGCTTTGCCGCGCTCGGCGATAAGGGTGTGGCCGTGCTTGCCTCGGATTCGACCAATGCCACGCGCGGCGGCAGCGGACCGACCGAGCGGAGCGTCGGCCCGGCGCTGAAACAGGCCGTAGCCGGTTGCAGCGGACTGGTGGTGGTTACCACCTTTTCCTCGAACATGTTCCGTATCCAGCAGATTATCGATGCCGCCGTGGCTGCCGGTCGCTGCGTGGCGCTGGCCGGCCGCAGCCTGGAGCGCAATGTCGGCATCGCGCGCCAGATGAACCGCCTGAACGTGGAAGCCGGGCAGCTGATCGATGTCAAGCAGGCCGGACAGATTCCGCATGCCAATCTGCTGATCATCGCCACAGGCTCGCAGGGCGAGTCGCGCGCGGCGCTCGGACGTATCGCTTTCGGACAGTTCCCCGGCATCAACCTGGGTAAGGGTGATCTGGTGATTTTCTCGTCCTCCCAGATTCCCGGAAACGAACGTATTATCCACGGCCTGTTCAGCCATATCTATCGCAGGGGCGCGCGCGTCATGCATGCCGGTCAGGCGCCACTGCATGTCTCCGGGCATGCCCAGGCACATGAATTGAAGACCATGATCCAGTTGACCCGTCCGCGCTACCTGTATCCGGTACACGGCGAATACCGCAACCTGATCGAGCATGGCCTTCTGGGTATGTCGACAGGCATACCCGAAGACCATGTGTTGATTGCCGAGAATGGCCAGTCCATTGTCATGGACGATAGCGGCGCACGGCTTGGTGACACCTTCTCTGCGGGTGCCGTGTTCGTGGACGGTGCGCAGCGCGATGCCATTGACGGCATGGTACTCAGGGATCGCCGCATTCTGGCCGAGGACGGCATCGTGACCGCTTTCGTGCTGATCGATCGGCAGCGCGGTACGGTGGTTCGTACGCCCGAGATCGCAGCCCGCGGTGTGCTGCATCAGGAGGTTGGCGAGGAGGTGCTGGAGAGCGTGGCACGGGAAATGGAAACGCATCTTCAGGGCCTGGGCCGGGAGGTGCTGGCCGATGATGAGGCGGCCAGCGAAGAGGTGCGTCTGTTTCTGCGGCGCTGGTTCAAACGTCATGTCGGTCGCCGACCGATGCTGTTACCGGTGGTCCTCGAGGCGTGAATGTGCGTCACCTGATGGGTGAGGCTGCGGCTTTTCTTCTGGGGGCGCTGACCCTTGCCCTTGCCCTGGCGCTGGCGAGCTTTTCGCCTGCCGACCCATCGTTCAATCATGCGGTGTCGGGCAATGTGGTGAGCAACCATATTGGCCTGTTCGGCGCCTTTGCGTCGGATTTTCTGTATCAACTGTTCGGCTTCGGGGCGTGGTTGTGCCTGCCGCTTCTCCTCGCCGTAGTGTATCGCATGGCGCGTGGCATCAAGCCTGTTATGGGCGGCTGGACCTCGCTGTTCTGGCTGCCGCTGGTGCTCGGTATTTGCGGCCTGATGGCGGCGCATGGCGGGGAGCTTGGCTCGCTATTCGGATCGTTCGCCGGCCAGCTGCCTGCCGGAGCAGGCGGCGCGTTGGGCGGTATGATCGCCGATGCCCTGAGCCATCCCCTGCATGCGCTGGGGCGGGATATGCTGCTACTGGCACTGGTGCTGAGCAGCTTCGTGGCCGCCTCGCATATTTCCCTGTTGACTGCGACGCGCCGTTTGTTTGCCGCATCGCATGTCGCATCACTGTACCTGATCGGCCTGACCAGCCGGTTGCGCGCACGCCTTGCCGGACGCAAGGAGCGCATGGTTGCCCGCGAGCAGCGCGCCGAGGTCAAGCGTGCCGCGCCGCCCAAGCAGCCCAGGTCCGAGCCGGAAGTGGCGCCCAAGGTCGAGATTCAGGTTTCGCGCCAGGCACGCGAGCAGCAACAGGCCGACCAGCAGCCCGAACTTCCGTTGGAGAAACCGAGGCAAACAGGCTTCAAGCTTCCGGCGCTCGGTCTGTTCAACAAACCCGCCAGGCGTTCGCGTGGCCACGACGAGGCATCGCTCACCGCCATGGCGCGCATGCTGGAAAAGAAGCTGATGGACTACCGCGTGGAGGGCGAGGTGATTGCCGTGCAACCCGGCCCGGTGGTCACGCAGTTCGAGTTCGAGCCGGCGCCGGGCACCAAGGTCAGCCGTATCGTGGCCCTGCAGGAGGATCTGGCGCGTGCCATGAGCGCGGTGTCGGTGCGCGTGGCAGGCAACATCCCCGGCAAGAGCGTGATCGGCATCGAGTTACCGAACGAAGAGCGCGAGATGGTGTACATGCAGGAGGTACTGTCCAGTAAGGAGTTCTCCGACAAGAAGCATAGTCTGCCGCTGGCACTGGGCGTGGATATCTCCGGCCATCCGGTCGTGGCGGATCTGGCACGTATGCCGCATCTGCTGATCGCCGGTACAACCGGTTCGGGTAAATCGGTGGGCGTGAACGGCATGATCTGCTCGATGCTGATGACCCATTCACCCAAGGATCTGCGCCTGATCATGGTCGATCCGAAGATGCTGGAACTCTCGATGTATAACGACATCCCGCACCTGCTGGTGCCGGTGGTCATCGATCCGCACAAGGCGGCCAAGGCACTGGCCTGGGCGGTGTACGAAATGGAGCGGCGCTACCGGCTGATGTCCGAGGCCAAGGTGCGCAACCTGGAGGGCTACAACAAGGCGGTCAGCAAGGACCCGGAGGCCGAGCGTCTTCCGTATATCGTGATTGTCATCGACGAACTCGCCGACCTGATGATGGTGGCTGGCAAGGAGGTGGAACAGTCCATCTGCCGCCTGGCACAGAAGGCGCGCGCGGCGGGGCTGCACCTGATCCTGGCCACCCAGCGGCCGAGCGTGGATGTGATTACCGGCCTGATCAAGGCCAACCTGCCGACCCGTATCTCGTTCCAGGTTTCCTCTCGCATCGATTCGCGCACCATTCTCGATTCCATGGGCGCGGAGCAGTTGCTCGGCCACGGCGATTCGCTGCTACTGGCCGGCGGGCGCGATCTGAAGCGCGTGCACGGCGCGTTTGTCTCCGATGCCGAGGTGTCCGGGCTGGTTGAGCACCTCAAGGCGCAGGGTAAGCCGGAATACCGTGAAGAGGTGTTCCGGATAGCGGACGAGGCCGGTGAAAGCGGGCCGGGTGGTGACGAGGCCGATGATCGGTACGACGAGGCTGCCGACCTGGTGGTGCAGAAAGGGCAATGCTCGGTGTCGATGGTGCAGCGCTATCTTCGGGTTGGCTACAATCGTGCCAGCCGTATTGTCGAGCAAATGGAGCGCGAGGGGCTGGTTTCCCCGCCCGCTTCCGGCGGTATGCGCAAGGTGCTGGCACGTTCAATGGAGGACGGCGGCGGGGTGGTGGAGTGATTCGCCTGTCTGCTTGCATGTCCGTCGGTCTGATGCTTGCCCTTCTGCTGGTCTGTGGGTTGCCGCATGGAGCCGCGCTGGCCGCGTCAGTAACGGCGGATGGCCCCCAAGTCAGGCCGGTCACGCAGCCCGGGAAGATGCCGGCGGAGCTTTCCCATCTGTTGCAGAACCTGAAGGATGCACGCGGTTTTTCTGCCGCTTTCCGCCAGACGCTGCATTTTTCCGACGGTTCGCAGCAGGCCTATCGCGGTGAACTGGACGTGTTGCCGCCGGGCCGTTTCCGCTGGCGCTATACCGAGCCCTATGAGCAGCTCTTCATCAGCGATGGCTTCACCATCTGGCACTATGAGCCGGACCTGATGCAGGTGACGGTGCTCAGGGAGATGCGCGATGTGGACCCGACGGTCATGCAACTTCTGGGCGGGCGCCTCGGCTTGCAGGATGTTCACCTGCTGGAGGCCAAGCCATCGGAACACCGCTATCATGTGCGCCTTGGTGCGGACACGCAGGTATGGATATCGGTGCGACGCGGTCTGCTGGACTACATCGAGGGGCAGGATGCGCTGGGTAATACCAATCGTATCACCCTGAGTGATATGCGGCTGAGAGCCCCGGATGCCGGGCGTTTTGCCTTTGTCGCCCCCGAGGGTGTGGATGTGGTGCCGCTGCACTAGCCACTTGAGTGCTGACACGAACGATACGCATGAATAACGAACAACAAACGAAATAACGAAAACGGACGGATAGTAATGAAACGTAGCTGGATGATGGTATTGATACTGGCAGGAGCCCTGACGGTGCTGTGGCTTGCTCCGCAGCAGGCGCGGGCATCGGGCTATGCCGCGCAGGATATTTCGGCTTCGGCAGCAGGCGTGGGCAATGCCTTCACCGCCACGGCCGATGATCCGACCGCCATGCACTACAACCCGGCGGGTATCGCCTGGCAGCCGGGCCTCAACCTGGCCTTCTCCGGTGCGATGCGCTTCGAAAACCTGTCCGTGCAGCAGAGCGCGGCACGCGGCACACCATTCAATTCCCGCAAGCCGGGCAGCCTGGCCGGTGTTTACGGTAGCTGGATGCCTGCCGGCAGTGATTGGGGCATCGGTCTTTCCATCGACCGGCCCTTCACACTGAATACCGGCTGGGGCACGGCCTTCGGCGGCGCAGCCCAGCGCACGACCATCGACACGCTGCACGGCGGAATGAATGTGGTGTATGCACTGAGCAGCAGCCTGGCCGTGTCGCTCGGCGGCGACCTGTATTCGGCGCAGGGTGATGTGGATAGCGCGACCACCGTCTTCAGCGGCAAGGACCGGGCCAGCTTCGGCGGCAATGTCAGCATGATGTGGCATCCACGCCCGGCCTGGTCGGTCGGTGCCATGCTCAGAAGCGGCTCCACCATCAAGCTGAACGGTACGGCAACCGGTGCGGTGAGTGGCAATGCCAGCGTCAAGGTCAAGCTGCCGGACGTGGCGCGTGTGGGCGTGATGCATGTATTCAACGATAAGTACCGCATCGAACTGGATACCTCGTGGACGCGCTGGTCCACGCAGAAGAATTTTAATGTGCAGGGCACGACCGTCGAGCTCAATGCCCTGAACCTGCGCGACAGCTTTGGCGTGATGACCGGCTTAAGCTGGTTCTGGCGCGAGAATACCGCTTTCCGCTTCGGCTATGCATTCGACCAGGCGGCCGCCAGGGATGGCGGGTTTAATGCGCGCATCGCCGATAGCAATGCGCATCGCTTTTCGCTCGGCGCGGGCGGCGATATCTTCGAGGTGCATATCGATCTGGCTTATGTGTACAGCTTCTATCCGAAGCGCACGATCAGCAACGGCACAGCCTTCGATGGTACCTATCGCAACCGCAGGCAGAGCCTGGCTCTGACCGTCGCCAAGCAGTTCTGAGGCTTCACTGAACGTCCAGGAGTTGTTCGACGACACAACGGGCGATGCGCCGCTGGCCCATCGCCTGCGTCCGCGTACGCTTGATGAGGTGGTGGGGCAGGACGAGCTGACAGCCGGTGATTCCTGGTTCGCGGCATTGCTGCGCGAGGGGCGCGCCGCCTCCTGCATTTTCTGGGGGCCACCGGGCGTGGGCAAGACCACGCTGGCCAATATCATGGCCGCCGCTGCCGATATGCCGTTCGCGCATCTCTCCGCAGTCTCTGCCGGCAAGGCCGAGGTGCAGGAGGTGGTCAAGCGGGCCAAGGCCCAGGGGCGCTGTCATTTGCTGTTCCTGGATGAAATCCATCGTTTCAACAAGGCGCAGCAGGATGTGCTGCTTCCCTATATCGAGGAGGGCACGCTGATCCTGGTCGGTGCGACCACCGAGAACCCGTCCTTTTCGCTGAACAACGCCTTGCTGTCGCGCTGCCGTGTCATTGTTCTGGAGGCTATCGATGCCGAGGGTCTGCAGAAGATCATCAGGCGCGCCGTGGCCACCCTTGCAACAGCCTATCCGGGTTTCGCCATTAGCAGTGATGCCATGGCCTGGCTGGCGCAAGCGGCATCCGGAGATGCACGCTATGTGCTCAATGCGCTGGAGGCACTGTGCGATGCCGGGCCAGCGAAGGCCTGGGGGTTGGATGAGGTGATGGCCCACTGGAGCCGAAAGTCCGCTTCCTACGACCGCGACGGGGATTTCCACTACGACCTGATATCCGCGCTGCATAAATGCGTGCGCGATTCCGATGCCGATGCTGCGGCCTACTGGCTGGCACGCATGCTGGCGGCAGGCGAGGAACCCTTGTATATCGCCCGCCGCCTGATTCGCATGGCCACCGAGGATATCGGGCTGGCCGACCCGCACGCCTTGAGCATTACTCTGCAGGCAAGACAGATGTACGAGGTGCTTGGTTCCCCGGAGGGTGAGCAGGGATTGTTCGAGGCTGCCATTTACCTGGCGCTGGCTCCAAAAAGCAATGCCGCCTATATGGCCGAAAAAGCGGCCAGACGACTGGCGAAGGAGCATCCCGATGCGCCGGTTCCGATGCATCTGCGCAACGCCCCGACCAGGCTGATGAAGGAACTCGGACACGGGGCGGGCTACCAGTATGCCCACGATGATGCCGACGGTGTTGTCGCGCAGGCCCATTTCCCCGAGGGTGTGCCGGGTAAGGGGCTTTATACCCCGGCAGACCGGGGGTTCGAGAAGAAGCTGGGCGAGCGTATTCGCTGGCTGGAGGAGCGCAGGGGCGTGAAGGTCAGGGGTAACTCGTGAGGCAATTGCTTGCCGTGGCGGCCGGAGGGGCCATAGGCGCAAGCCTGCGCTGGCTGCTGGCCGGCGCGATTCAGCGTGCTTCCGGCAGCGCGTTCCCGTGGGGAACGTTCGCGGTCAATGCGATTGGCAGCTTTGCCCTGGGCTTCCTGTTCGTCTATCTGATCGAGCGCTCGACATACGGCGAGATCATGCGTCTGTTGCTCACCGTCGGCCTGCTCGGCGCCTTTACCACCTTCTCCACCTACTCACTGGAATCCATCCGCCTGCTGGAGCAGGGAGCCCTGGGACTTGCCGCGGCGAATGTGCTCGGCCAGGTCGTTCTCTGTCTTCTCCTGACCTGGGTAGGCATCCAGGCTGCGCGGCTTATTTAGTCAGGCACATCGCGAATACCGTGAGAGGTGGTGAGGTTAGCCTTTCGCGGGGAAGTCACCGGCTTGCAGCATGTCGCGGATCACGAAGCCGGCGAGCATGAAGCCGAAGATGTTCGGCATGTAGGAGATGGTGCCGTTCGTGGATCGTGGCTGGGCATCCGGGTCGCCCGGGATCGCCTGCAGGGGAATCGGCGGCAGCGAGGGCTCGGGGGAGAACACCACGGGATAATCCAGCGACGCACTGCGCTTGCGAAGCCGACGTCGCAATCCTCCTGCAAGTCCACACGTATGTGTGTCTTTCAGCTTCGTGATACAGGCCTGCGTGACATCCAGCCGCCCGCCGGCGCCCATGCTGGAGGCCACCGGGATGGAGAGTGCCTGACAGGTGGCAACCAGTTCGGCCTTGCAGGCCAGCGAGTCGATGCAGTCCAGCACGTAGTCGAAGCCGGCGTTTGAGAGCTTGTCGTGGATGTTCTCAGAGCTGAGGAATTCGCTCCACACGTCCAGTTGCAGCTCGGGGTTGATGCGCCGGATTCGTTCCCCCATCACCTCGGCCTTGCCGCGTCCGATGGCATCCACGGTGCACACCAGCTGGCGGTTCATGTTTGAAAGCCCCACATCGTCGTGATCCACGATGGTCATGCGGCCGATGCCGGTGCGCGCCACGGCCTCGGCCGCCGCACCGCCCACGCCGCCCAGACCGATCACAGCGACATGCTTCGATGCGAGGAAGTCCAGCCCCTCGCGGCCGAGCAGAATCTCGGTGCGTTCCTGGGCAGTTTGCGCGCTGTATTCGGGGTTCATAGGCGGAAAACCTCCCTTGCATTGGCATTGCATCGCTCTGCCATTTGTTCGGCCGGGAGTCTGCGAACTTCGGCCAGTGCATCAAGCACTCCGATAAGTGCAGCCGGTTCATTATAGGTGCCCGGATGGCCGGGCAGAGCCTGATCGGGAGAGTCGGTTTCGATGCAGATTCGCTCTATTGGAAGTTCGCGCACTAGCTCGCGGAAACGATCGGCTTCGGGGCGTGCGATGCGTGTGCCGATGCCGAGGTGATAGCCCATGGCGAGAAGCTGATCAGCCTGCTGCCTGCTTCCCGCAAAGCCGTGTACTACGCCGCGCAAGTCGGGAAAGGACTTCAGTTCATGCATCACACCATCCAGCGACTTGTTCGCATGCAGAATCACCGGGATGTTCAGTTCTCCGGCGAGTTCCAGCTGCTTGCGAAGCCATTCGCGTTGTGTGTCTTCATCGGGCCGGCCGGGGCCGAAATCGAGGCCGCACTCGCCCAGCGCGACAGCCCCCGCGAGTCTTTCCCGCAACGCCTGCAGGTCGGCATCGTCATGCCCTTCGCAATACCAGGGATGAATGCCGTAAGCGGCATGTAGCCCATCAAATCGGCGCGCGAGATTTGCAAGGCCTTTCCATTCTCCGGCCTGTGCCGTGGGGACGACCCATTCATTGACCTTCGCGGCACGGGATCGCGCGATAACCTCGTTGATGTGCGGTGTCACGCGGGCATCGGACAGGTGACAATGGGAGTCGATTAACTGCATGGTTTAAGGGTGCCAAATTACCGTCTCCGGCTCCAGTTCTTGATGATGTTTTTTTGTCGCATCTCATCCTTTAGGTGGATATTCAAATTCTTCAAACCGCGTAATATCTCAGCTGGTTGATATCCTGAATCTCAATGGACTCGGGGATTTGCAATGAGGAGGGGGCATCCATAAGAATCTTTCCATCAAAAGTATCGCTTTATGTTCCGGCTTGCTGTTTGCGATGGTGAAACTTTGCCCAGCCATCGTTTGCCGACGACATGAATAAGAAACAAAAGAGACAAACCTGAAACCAGGGTGATCAAGCTGGTCGGCCCGCAGGGTCCGGCTGGGCCTCTTGTATGGTCGAAATATCAGATTCGCGTCAGTTGATATCCCAGTTCGAAGCGGCCGTTGCGGTGCGGCGTGAATACAGGCTCGATTACCGGCCACTCCCAGCGGCTGTCGGGGAACAGGCGCCGCATGGCCAGAAGATCACAGTGGAAAGGTGGTCCATCCCCGGCACCGGTCTGCATGAACAGTGCGAACAGGGCCCCGCCGGGCCTGATCCAGGTGTGCAGCCGCCGCTCATATGCTTCGCGCTGTTCCGGCTGGATGGCGCACAGGCAGGTCTGCTCATAGACGGCATCGAAGGCATGAGCCGGGCGGTATTCGAACAGGTCGGCATGCAGGACTGCGGCCTTCAAACCCTTGTCCGTGAGTGCCTTCTGCAAATGGGTGATGGCGGAGGGGGCGATATCGATACCGGTGACCTGAAAACCGAGTCCGGCCAGATGCACCACCTCATGCCCTCGCCCGCAGCCGGGCACGAGGATGCGGCTGCCGTGCTCCAACCCGCCTGACTGTAACCATGCCGACAGGGCCGGGCTGCTGGCTCCACGGTCCCACCCGGTTTCGCCCGCCTGATAACGCATTTCCCAATCTGTCATGTTCCGCTCCGGTTTACTGGGTGTTCCGTCTACTGGCGATAGGTCGCATGGCACCGGATGCAGTAATTCATCGTGCGGTTCAGGGCCTGCATGGATTGCTTCAGATCACCCTTCTTCAAGGTGTCGCCAAGTTCGTCGGCACTGCGATGGAAGGCCAGCCCCAGCTCCCTGAAGTTCGCATTGCTGAACATGCTGCACATCTTCTGCATCTCGGGTGTGAGTCCAAGCTTCTCGTGGGCCACTGCCGAGGCCTCGTCGAAGCGTTTTTCAGAGATCATGCCGACGATGTCCTGCACGGCCTTGAGATGCGAGCGCATATTGGCCAGTTGATGCTGCTTCTGCATCGGGGCGAGGCCGAGTGAAATCCGCTCATCACCGGTGTTTGCCTGCATCGGATGCATACTGCCTGACTGCATGCCATCTCCGTGCATCATGTCTCCGTGGAGCCGATGGCTTGTATCCTGGGCTTGCAGGAGGGCGGGTGCGGCCAGTATGCAGATGGCCGCGAGCATGATCCGGGTCTTCATGGATCAGGCTTCCGAGAATTCTTCGAAGGCCTGCATGGCCTCCGCGGCATACATCAGGGAAGGACCGCCGCCCATGTAGATAGCCATGCCGAGCACCTCGGCCAATTCCTCGCGGGTGATGCCCAGTGCGATCAGCGCCTTTACATGGAAGCCGATGCAGCCCTTGCAGTGCGTGGCCACGCCGATGGCCAGCGCGATCATTTCCTTGTGTTTCTTGCTCAGAGCGCCGTCTTCCAGCGCGGCCGAAGCCATGGCCGAAAAGCCCTTCATGACATCCGGTATATCCTTGCGGATACCGCCAATACTGCCGGACAGCTCCTGCGTCAGTAGTTTGTATGCATCGCTCATATATTCTCCTTGTTCGTGTTGTAGCGGAAGTAGGGTGAAAAAGTCAGGGGTGGGAAACCAGCGGGGGCTTCTCATCCTGCTTGATCAGGCGCACGAGGATCACCGCCTCCAATGCCAGTCCGGCCATGGCAATGGCTCCCAGGTCGATATGCTTGAGCCACTGACAGAACATCACCCATGCAACCACGCCGGCCAGTGCGAACAGCCCGCCGACACCCTGCACCAACTCGCGCAGAATTACGGGCATGCCGGATGCCAATCGGAACAGCAGGCCGAAGGGCCAGCGAACGACCGATTCAAAGCGCTCGAAGGCCGAGATGCGTTTACCGAGCGTCCAGCCCAGCGCAATGATGATCAGGGCGAACACGCCGTAGTCCACCAGCAGCCAGCTGACATCGACACCGTCTATCCATTCGGGGGGACCCTGGCGTGAGGTATAGGTTTCCCCACGGTCCAGCGGGTCGGCCTGGGCAGCGATCGGCAGCAGGGTGGTAAAGATGGCGGTAAGGCCGGCTATTTTTCGCATAATGATTTCTCCAGTTTTTGTTGTTCTTCAGCCTTTCGAAGCAATTCCAGACCGACGGTCATGGCGATCAGGATGCCGCCGGCCGCCGTGGCATGCCAGCCCGCGGTGTTCACCCGGTGGCAGAGCATCAGCCATCCAACCGATAGTGGCGCAAAGCAAAGTAGTTGGCCCCAGAACCCCCGACCATACAGTAGCCGGGAAAGCAGTTGCCCGACAAAGGGCAGCCAGGTGCCATGGCCACGGTAACCGCGCCAGCATAGCAAGACGATAGCGATCAGAACGGCGACATCCATGGCGATGATCATATCGATGATTCCTTGTTCTTTTGCCTGGCGGGCTTGCCCGGACCCTCGTGGCCGATGCTTACGTTACAGGTCGCCGATTTGGGCACGAACAGGCGAAGCACAAGCCATAGCAGCGGCCATGCATGCCAGAAGATGTCAAAAATATCGATCGGGCGAAGGTGTTCACCGTTTGTCAGCATGCGCGCCTTCTCGACAAGGTGGGGTTCGGGGTAGAAGGGTGCCATGCCGAGCAACAGGGCAGCGAATACCAGCATCGACAACGGTGGACAGCGTAACCAGTTCAGCATCGGTATCTCCTTAGTGCCCTGCAGTCAGGTGTGTCTGAAGGCGCTGGGTGATGGCCATAGCGGACATCGCACCATTCAGTGTTTCGACCACCTTGCCTCGATTGAACATCAGCATGGTCGGCACCGAGCGGATGTTGAATTGCGCGGCCAGCGCCGGGTTTTCGTCAATATTGACTTTCACCACCTTCAGGCGCCCGGCCAGCTGCCCGGAGAGCTTTTCCAGTTCCGGCCCGAGCATGCGGCAGGGTGCGCACCACGGCGCCCAGAAGTCCACCAGCACGGGTAGCGGGGCTTCCAGTACGGCCGCGGCAAATCCGGCCTGCGTGCAGGGCGCTACGCCGGCCGGTTGCAGGTCCGCGCCACACTTGCCGCAACGCAATGTCTTGCCAGCGCTTTCTGCCGACACACGGTTCTGAGCGCCGCATGCCACGCAGCCGAGCAGGGTGGTTTGCGTCATGATGACCGCCTCAGACCTGCCGTTCGGCGCTCTTCACGCCGACATACACGGCAAATGCCGCCACACATAACCAGATCAGATACCACATCCTTGCCTCCTGTCGCGTTTAGTACGTGCTGTGTTCGTTGCTGCGGATGTGATCCACCGTAACCCGGCCGCGCAGCACATGAAATACCCATGCCGTGTAAGCCAGGATCAACGGCACGAAGATCACGGCTGCGACAAACATCAGGAACAGGGTCTGCTCACTCGATGTCGCGTCCCACATGGTCAGGCTGTGCGCCGGATGGGTGGAAGAAGGCAGCACGAAGGGGAACATTGAGATGCCCGCCGTGGCAATAATGCCGGCCACGCTCAGGCCGGAGGCGATAAACCGGTTGCCGTCGCGCTGCATCAGCATCACCGACAGCGCACCAAGCACGCCCAGCGCCGGGAAGATCCATAGCAGCGGCATGGCGTGGAAATTGGCCAGCCACGCACCGGATTGCATGCTTACATCCTTGAGTAGCGGGTTGGACGGACCATCGTGCGGCAATGCCGAGGCCAGAACGAAGCCGTCAATGCCGGTCGCGATCCAGATGCCGGCCAGCACGAACAGGATGGCGGTAAGCAGGGCGGAACCTCTGGCTACGCTGTATGAACGCGCGTAAAGGCCGTGGTCGGTCTTCATGGCCAGGAAGGCCGCGCCCTGCATGACCAGCATGCTGACCGACAGCAGGCCGGCGAGTAGCGCGAACGGATTGAGCAGGCCGAGCAAGTCGCCGGTATAGAAGCTACGCATGGTGTCGTCGAAGTGGAACGGCACGCCCTGCAACAGGTTGCCGAAGGTCACACCGAAAATCAGCGCCGGCACAATGCCTGATACGAACAGCCCCCAGTCCCAGAAGCTGCGCCAGGTCCGGCTTTGCAACTTGCTGCGGTAGTCGATGGCGACGGGTCGCATGAATAGCGCAAACAAAACGATCAACAGGGCTGCATAAAGACCGGAGAAGGCCACTGCGTAAACCGTCGGCCATGCGGCCAGCACGGCGCCGGCACCGAGGATCAACCACACCTGGTTACCGTCCCAGGTCGGGCCGATGCTGTTGAGCAGCACCCGACGCTCATCATCGTTGCGCGCGATGAAGGGGTGAAGCGTGGCGACGCCCAGGTCGAAGCCGTCCATGATGGCAAAACCGATCAACAGCACGCCGACCAGTGCCCACCAGATAAGTCTGAGCCCTTCGTAATCGAGAAATTCCATGCTATGCCTCCTGGGACTCGTAGTGATAACGACCGGTATGCAGGCTGCTCGGGCCAAGTCGCGCGTATTTGATCATCAGGAACATTTCCACTGCGAACAATGCGGCATACATCAGCACGAAGGCGGCAAGGCTGTTCCTGACCTGTGCGAAGTCGAGGCTGGAAACGCTCAGGTGGGTCGGCAGGATGCCGTAGATCGTCCACGGCTGGCGCCCGAATTCGGCAACAAACCAGCCCAGCTCGGCCGCCACCCAGGGCAGGGGAAGCGCAAGCAACGCCACCCACAGCAGGCTACGACGATTCTCGAGGCCATCTTTTCGCGCCGCAAAAAATGCCCAGAGCATCAGCACGAACAGGGCCATGCCGATCGCCACCATGATGCGGAAGGTCCAGAACATCGGGGCCACTGCAGGCACGGTGTCGCGTGCGGCCTGTGCGATCTGTGCCTCGGTGGCTGAAGCCACGTCGTCGGTGTATTTCTTCAGCAGAAGTGCATGCCCGAGGTTGTCCTGATGCGCCTCGAAGCTGGCCCTGGTCGCGTCGGAAAGGTCACCTTGACGCATGGCGCGCAGGGCCGACCAGGCGATAATGCCGTCACGGATGCGTATCTGGTTGGCCTCAACGAGGTTGGCCACGCCGGGCACTTCCTTGTCCAGCGAACGTGTGCCGATCAGGCCCAGCGCACCGGGGATTTTCAGAGCCATGTGCGTGGTGCCGGTTGCCTCGTCTGGCAAACCGATGACAGTGAAATCTGCAGGAGCCGGTTCGGTTTCCCACTCGGCCTCAATGGCGGCCATCTTTTCGGGCTGGAACTCGGCAACATGGTAGCCGGACTCGTCGCCCAGCACGATGGCAGAAACGGATACCACCAGGCCGAAACCGGCCGCCACAGCGAACGAGCGACGGGCGAATTCGAGATCCCTGCCACGCAGCATGTACCATGCGCTGATAGCCAGCACAAACACAGCACCGGTCAGGTAGCCGGCTGACAGCGTGTGAAGAAATTTGACCTGTGCAACCGGGTTGAACAACAGATCTGTGAAGCTGGCCAGCTCGGTGCGCATGGTGTCCGGATTGAACACGGTGCCGACCGGATGCTGCATCCAGCCGTTGGCGACCAGGATCCACAGGGCTGAGAGATTTGAGCCGAAGGCAACCAGCGCGGTCACCATCAAATGCTTACCCTTGCTCAGGCGATCCCAACCGAAAAAAAACAGGCCGACAAAGGTTGATTCGAGGAAGAAGGCCATCATACCCTCGATGGCCAGCGGAACACCGAAGATGTCGCCGACATAGTGCGAGTAGTAGGCCCAGTTGGTGCCGAACTGGAATTCCATGGTCAGTCCGGTGACCACACCCATCGCAAAGTTAATGGCGAACAGCTTGCCCCAGAACTGGGTCATGTCTTTGTATATCCTGCGGCCCGTGATGACATACAGGCTTTCCATTGTCACCAGCATCAGGGACAGGCCCAGGGTGAGCGGGACGAACAGGAAATGGGTTAAGGCGGTGAAGGCGAATTGCAGTCTTGATGCGTCAACCAGTGCTTCCATGGTGCTCTCTCCTTATTTGATCTACAAAAAGGTTTTCATCGGTTCGATGACGGGGGCGTTTGCAGAGAAAAACAGGTACCAGACAAGCGCAATCGCAATGACCTTGATGGTCAGGATGATGCTCAGTTCTTTGGCCAGTTCGGAACGCATGAAACCTCCGTTCGGACATTGGATGGTTGAAACGACTATCTTGTATGATTGATAAAAAACAGGCGGTTGCCGGCGTGGCAACCGCCTGTTCCTGCATCCTATTTGATGCGCTCGATGCCCATGCGCTTCAGGAAGGCCTTCTCGACAAACGGCTCGGACACGCCGGTCTTCATCTTGCGAATGAAATACTTCTCGAAACCCACCTTGGCGACATGCACCCAGCCGCCCGCCTTGGCCCACACCTTGTTGCGTGGCGGGATCTGCGGGTAGGCAACCAGGGCTACGCCACCGTCACCGAAGTCGGCCAGACAGATGGCACCCCAGGTGCCGCTCTTCTCGGGCTCCTCACCCTTCAGATCATGCACGATGTTATGCACGATGGCGGTGGTCATGGATTCGATCATGAAGCCGGTCTTCGGCGTACCCACTGGCAGCGGGGTAGCCTCGACCGGCGGGATGGCAACGATCACGCCGGTGGCGTAGATGTTCTTGAAGGTCGGGTTCTGCTGGAAGTCGTTGATGTTCACGAAGCCCATCGGGTTGACCAGGCCTTCGCAGTTGGCAACCGGGCCGGTGCCGCGGAACGGCGGCATCAGCATGGCGAACTTGTGATCCAGCGAACCGGAGGCAATCACTTCACCGTGGCGATCCACCTCCTCGTAGTCGAGGCTGTGCTCGTGCACCTTCACGGTCTTGCAATTGGTGATGAACTTGATGTCCCTTTTCCTGAGCTCGGATTCCAGTAATGCCTTGGAATCTTCCACGCCGCCCAGACCCAGATGGCCGATATACGGCTCCGGGGTGATGAAGGTCATCGGCACCTTATCGCGAATCTTTCTGCGCCTGAGCTCCGTATCAAGAATGGCGGCATATTCATAGGCCGGACCGTAGCAGGAAACGCCCTGCACGGCGCCGATCACGATCGGGCCGGGATTCTTGCAGAATTCTTCGAAGGCTTCATGGGCCTTCACGGCATGATCGACATGGCAGATCGAGTGGGTGTGGCCCTCCGGGCCCATGCCATCGATCAATTCGAAGGCCAGACGCGGGCCGGTGGCCACGATCAGGTAATCGTAGTCCAGCATCTGGCCATTACCCAGGCGCAGGCGATTCTCGTCGGCCAGGATTTCGTCCACGCCGACGGACAGGAAGTTGATGCCTTTCTTGTTCAGGTAGGGCGAGCACTGGAAGCTGATCTGTTCTTTGTCGCGCCAGCCGATGGCGACCCACGGGTTGGACGGTGTGAAGTGGAAATAATCCACGTTCGATACCACCGTGACCTCGTGCTGGCCGCCCAGCTTTTTCAGGGCATCCTTCATTTCGTAAGCAGCAGGCATGCCCCCGATTCCTGCTCCCATAATGACCACATGTGCCATAGTATTCGTCTCCTTATAGGGGCCACTGTGCGTGCTGCCCTTGTAGTGCCTGCCCTCAGGCAGGTGGGTGGGGAGCCGGCATGCTCCGGCTCCCCGGTATCCGCTCAACCGTCCGGGTGTTTTGAAAAAAAACGCGGTTGAGCGGAAAGTGGACGGGCGCCTGGTTGCTGCCGGGCGTCCGTTTAATTCTTATTGGCAGATTACGTTGTTGATGTTGTGCGCAATCCGATGGCCGCATAGAAAGGGCATAGGCCCTGCCATGCCGTGGCCACAAGCAGGATTCCCACCATGCTCCATGGCAGTAAGTCATGGTTCAGGAAGCTGCCGACAATCATGGACAGTCCGAGCCATACCCGTACGGACCTGTCCAGTCTGCTGATATTCTTCACCGGGCGCCGGCCTGTTCGGTCGGATAGCCGGCCTTGATCCAGGCCATCGTGCCGCCGTTGATGTTTACCAGATTATCCAGGCCGTGCTCGCGCTTCAGGTAATCCAGCGCCTGCAGTGAGCGTACGCCGCCCTGACAGATCAGGTAGACCGGTTCATCACGCTCGATGTCATGTGCGGCACCCGGCAGGGTGTTCAGCGGCACAAGCCTGGCTGAGGGGATATGCCCGCAGGCATATTCCTCGGACGAGCGCACATCAATCACCTTGCAAGCCTCGCCCTTCTCGCCGGCCACCAGCCAGCGCGGGTAGAATTCATCGACACTGATATGACGGATGCTTGTATCCATTATTTCACCACCTCATAGCCGGCCTCTTTCCATGCCTCGATGCCGCCCTGCATATTCTCGACACGGGTAAAACCGTGAGAGGCGAGCAGTTTGGCGGCTCGCGCCGAGCGGTTCCCGGAATGGCAGTAGACATACACCTGCCTGTCCTTCGGGATATCCGCCAGGTGCTTCTCGAGAAAATTCAACGGCATCAGTCTGGCCCCTTTGATATGACCGGCCTTGTATTCCTCGACGGTGCGGACATCCACCACCATGAACGGAATCGGCGATGCCTCGCCCTGCACGACATGCTCATGCACATGCGATACCGGTGCGTTCTCGTAACCGTCGGCGCTCATTTCGCCGATGCCGCATGCGCCCGCTATCAGAGGCAGGGCCGCGATCAGCGACAGGGTCAGAAAGAATCGTTTCATGCTTGTGCTCCTTTGCGTTGTTTCATATGCCTTAGGCTGGACGGCGAACCGCCATTGTTCTGTGAGTTTATCACCCTCAAACCCCTTGCTATTTTCCGGCTTTGACCGGCAGGCCGGCCGAGCGCCAGGCCCCCATGCCTCCGGCGAAGTTGTACACCGGGTCGAAGCCGTTTTTGGCCAGCGCGGTGGCAGCCATCGCCGAGCGGTTCCCCGAGGCGCATACCACGACCACCGGCTTGCCTTCGGGGATCTCGCGCATGCGACGGGAGATGTCGCCGACGGGGATGTGCAAGGCCTTCGGCGCGTGCCCCGATGCCCATTCCGATGGCGTACGCACGTCTACCAGCACATGCTCGTTATTGCGCAGCTTCATATAGGCCGCCGCATCCAGCTTTTTCACGCCGGAAAGCATCGGGGCAAGTATGCGCTGCCACAGCATCCAGCCCACGAGCAGGGCCATGAAAAGGTATACGGCATTGGCTTGCATCCAGTCGGACATGGGTTCGTACTCCTGATTCAGTTTCTCATTCAGTGATGTAATAAGCAGTTAAACGTAAAAGGCGGCGGGAGCGGACGAGGTTCCGGGGAGGGGAGAGGGATGGAGGAAACATCGTCCGCCCCCGCCATTCGGTGGCAGGGCTCAGCCCTGTTCGCAGCAGGACTTCATGCCGAGCTTCCTCAGGATGACCTCCATCAGGCACCACTGCGTAAAGCCGGACTGCAGCAGGTTGGCGCCGACAAACAGCGTGAACCACAGCCAGGTCGGCTCGGAGAGTACGACGCCGTTGTAGATCGAGGACAGAAAGACGGACAGCAGGATGAAGCTGCCTGCGATGATTCGAATGGTGCGTTGAATGGTCATGGTGTTACTCCTTTGGTCATGGTATTGGTATCGGGCAATTGCCAGCCGGCGTGACAGGCAATGCAGTTTTTCATGGTGTCGGCCAGCTTGATCTGGATGCGCTTCGGTTCGGCATTTTCAGCGGCCAGTGCAGCGATGTCGTCGAAGGCCTGATGCGTGGCGAAGCCGAGCTGCTTGAAATCCAGCGGCAGCTTGGCTTTCAGTTTTACATCCATCGTGGTGGTAGCCTGCATGCCGACTGCACTGGCGGCCTGCGCAACCTGCTGCATGTCGCCTGCGGCCATGCCTTCGGTTATCTGCTGCGTGCTTTCCAGCAAGGCGCGCATCTCGCCGAGTACCAACTGGCGCTCGCCGCCATCGAGCAGGATGGCGGTACGGCCGTCCGGAGCCTGTGAAGTACTGCCCAGCACGACGAACTTCACGCCGATGCCGATCAGTGCGGCGGACAGGATCAGAACCAGTATCCAGGGCAACCTCGAACAGTTTTTCACCGTGCATGCTCCTCTTCTTCAGGTGTTGTCCAGGGTTTGTTGCGCTGCCACAGGTAGTAGGCCAGTGGGATGATGAACATGGTCAGTACGGTCGCGGCGACGGTACCGAAGGCCATCGAAACACCCAGTCCGCCGAACACCGGATCAGAAATCATGATCGAGGTGCCGGCCACCACGGCCAGCGCGGTGAGCAGAATCGGGCGGGCGCGCACGGCACCGGCTTCCAGCACGGCGGTCTTCACATCATGCCCCCGATTGCGGTAATCGATGATGAAATCGATCAGCAGCGTGGAGTTGCGCACCACGATACCGGCCAGCGCGATCATGCCGATCATCGAGGTGGCGGTGAACGGTTGGCCGGTAACCAGATGGCCGGGGAAGATGCCGATCATGGTCAGCGCAGTCGGCGCCATGACCAGCATGGGCAGGATGAACTGGCCGTAGTAGGCCACCATCAAGAGATAGATCAGCAGCAGCGCCACGATGAAGGCGGCCCCGAGATCGCGGAATACATCAAGGGTCAGGCGCATCTCGCCATTCCACAGCATGTGGTAGCCGAAGGTGTCCTCGGGCGCGGTATTGGTGAAGCGCATGCCGCCAGTCTTCAACGGGTAGCCGGGGACCAACTCGGTGCCATCGAGCTTGTTGTCCATGTCGAGCAGGGAATAGACCTGCGAGCCCTGTTTCGGCTCTCCCGTTACATAGACCACGGGATGACCGTCCTTGGTGAACACGGGCTTGCTGGCCACGGATTTGCGAATGCTGGCAATGCTTGAGAGCGGCACAGCGCCCGCACTACCCGCGACGTAGATGCGGTCGAGATCCTCTGCATGGGCGCGCATCTCCAGCGGAAGCTGCACATGCAGGCGCACGGCGTGGCGCTCGTCGGAGGAGTGCACTGCGCCAATATCGTAGCCTTGCAGAAAGTCGCGAAGCACACCTTCTACCTGAGCGGTGGTAATACCCAGACGGGCGGCCTTTTCCTTATTGATCTCGATGCTCCACTGCTCCTGATCGGCGCCCACCGAATCGTCCACATCGACGACATCGTAGGTGTCACTGAACAGCGTGCGGACCTTGCCGGCCATCCGGCGCAGGATGTTGTAGTCCGGGCCGTACAGCTCCGCCAGCAGGGTGGCGCGTACCGGCGGGCCGGGCGGATCCTCCACCAGTTTGATGTTGGCTTCCGGATGCGCAGCCATCACCGGCTGCAGCATGTCACGCAATTCCAGTACGATCTCCGAGGATTGCTCGCTGCGCTCGCGCTTGTCGATCAGGTTCACGCGGATCTCGGCCATATGCGGACCGCTGCGGAACAGGGCTGCGCCGCGCAGCATGCCGTTGAAATCAATCGCCCCCGGCTGACCTGTGAAGGTTTCGTAGTCGGTGACATATGGGTGCTGGCGAAGCACGTCGGCCACATTGCGCAGCACGCGGTCGGTCGCTTCAAGCGTCGTTCCTTCAGGCATATCGAGGGTGATGTTGAAGGTATTCTGGTTGCCCTTGGGCAACATCTTCAGTTCCACCGTGCCCGGAGTCATCGGACCGTTGATGCCGGCCGGCCGGATGAATTGCCACAGCGGCTGCAGCATGGCCGCGACAAACAGCAAGGCCACCACGATCCAGAAGCTGCGGCGCACACCCGGGCTTTCGATCAGCGGTGTCGCCAGCCTGAGATAGCCGCGATGCACCCAGTCCTGCGAGCTTTCGTCTTTCTCTTCCAGATTGGGCTCGTTCATCTTGCAGGGCAGCCAGCGCTGGGCGATCCACGGGGTGAGTATATAGGCAATGACCAGCGATGCAGCCATGGCCAGCGGGGCATTGAAGGGAATCGGACCCATGTACGGCCCCATCATGCCGGTCACAAAGGCCATCGGAATAAAAGCCAGAATCACGGCGATGGTGGCGATGATGGTCGGACGTCCGGTTTCGTTGGTCGCCGTGATAATGATGCGCGCCTTATCTTTCAGATCGCGTGCGCCCTTGTGCAGATGACGATGAATGTTCTCCACGACCACAATGGCATCGTCCACCAGGAGGCCCAGGGCCAGAATCAGGGCGAACAGGGTAATACGGTTAATGGTCTGGTCGGCAAGCAGGCCGATGGCCAGCACGATGAACAGGATCAGCGGTATGTTCATGGTCACGATGCTTGCTTCGCGCCAGCCCAGGAAGAGCAACAGGATAATAATCACACTGGCGATGGCGATGCCGAGATGCTCGACCAGCATGTCCACAGCGGCATCGGCGCGCAGGCCGGAGTCGCGGCTGATGGTGACGCTGACATTGTCGGGGATGAAATCGCCTTTCAGTTCTTCGAGCTTGCCTTCGATGCGCTGTGTGACGACCACGGCATTGGTATGTGGCTTCTTGGCCAGCGTGATGGATACAGCCGGGATTTCGGGCTCGCCCTTGAGTGACGATTTGGCCGCAGGTCCGAAGCCGATGCGATGCAGGGCGGAGAGTTCGGCGGGGCCATCGGTAACGCTGGCGACATCGCCCAGATAGATGGGTTGTCCGCTGGCGCCGTCCGAGGCCTTGCGCTCGCCGACGATCAGCCGGGAGACGTCCAAGGCGCTGGTCAGAAAGCCATCCAGCCAGATGCGACTGACATGGTTGTCGCCGACCAGTGTGCCGACCGGACCGCCGGCATTGGCCGAGGTCAGCACGCGGTGCAGCTGACCAAGCGTGATGTGGTAGGCGGCCAGGCGGGCCGGGTCGATGTTGATGCGTATTTCGCGTTTGCGACCGCCGATGATGTCGGCCACCGAGACGCCCTGAAGCGGTGCAAGCTGTTCGCGTACACGCTCGGCCAGTTGACGCAGCGCCAGGCCGTCGAGATCATTGGAGGCCAGTGTAATGACCGAAACCGGTACATCGTCCACATCCATCGGCTTGACCAGCGGCTGGCTGGCACCCGGCGGGATGCGATCGAGATTGTGCATGACACGGTCATAGAGTTTGACCAGCGAGGCTTCCTTGTCTTCGCCGACCTTGAACATCACGGTGACCACGCCCATCGAATCCATGGCCGTACCAAAGGTATGGTCCACGCCGTTCATCTCGCGCAGCACCATTTCCATCGGACGCACGATCAGGTTCTGCACCTCTTCGGGGCTGGCCCCCTGCATCTGCACGAGCACGTTGGCTGCCGGCACATCGATCTGCGGGTTCTCCTCGCGTGGCGTGACAAACAGCGCTACCACGCCGATCAGGAAGATCAGAATGCTCATGATCGGCGTGAGGTGCGAATTCATTGCCGCCGCACCCAGGCGGCCGGCAATGTTCAATTTGGGTTCGTTGGCCATCGGGATCAGTTTCCTGCGACCTTCATGCCGGAAGCCATGGCAGGAAGAACCTCGGCAGCAATGCGATCACCTTCGTTCAGGCCGGCCAGTGCTTCGATGCTTCCGTTGATTTTCCGGCCGGCGCGGATCAGGCGATAGTGCAGGATGTTGTCGGCATCGGCCACGTACACACCGTGCAGCCCGTTGCGTTGTACCACGGCGGATGAGGGCAGGATAATCACCTTGCGATTGCCGATTGCGAAACGCACCTCGGCGAACATGCCGGGCAGAATCTCTGCCATTTGCGGCAGGCTGAGCTTGACCAGGAACTGGTGGGTGAGCGGGTCGGCAGCGGGCACGACCTGGCGGACCACGGCTTTGACCGGTTGTTTCATCGATGCCAGCTCGACGCTGGCTTCGTCGCCTTCATGAATGGCGGAGATGAAGCGCTCGGAAACATGGGTTTCGACGGATAACTGCTGGGCATTTTCCAGGATCAGTACGGCTACGCCCGGCGAAGCCAGATCGCCCGTATTCAGGAGTTTCTTGACCACGGTGCCATCCACCGGGGCCTTGATTTTGGCGTACTGCAGCTGGTTTTCTGCCTGCATCAGCTTCGATTCGGCGAGTGTATGACGCAGCTTCACCTTGTCGAATTGCTGCTTGCTGACCGCGTTCTCCCTGAGCAGCGAGCGGTAACGTTCAAGATCAGCCCCGGCATCGCGCATATCTGCCTTTGCCTGGTTCACGGCCTGCATTACATCTACCGGATCAACGCGGAACAGGGCGTCACCCTGCTTCACTTTGTCGCCTTCCCGGACAGCGATATCGCCGATATAGCCGGACAGTCGGGAGGAGATCGTGATGCGCTTGTCGGAGGTTACGCTGCCGCTACTGATGGTATGCGCAGGAACATCCTCGGCGGTCAGGCTGATCAGCGGCACATCGATACTCACCTGCTCGATCGGGGAGGTCGTTGCATCATTCGAGCAGGATGCGAGCAGGCCCAGCACGGGCAGGATGGCTGCGAAGCGTTTCAGTTTAATGGTCATGGCTCAGAACCTCCGGGGTCAGGCGGCCGGCGGCGAGCAGCAGGGCCGCGCGGTTGACTATCAGGTTGAATCGGGCGTCGATATCGTTGGCCACGGCGCGGTCGTTGCGCGTGTGAGCATCGAGTACGTCGGTACTTTTCTCCAGGCCCTGCTCGAAGCGCAGCTTCTGGATGCGCAGTGATTCTGCGGTCTGACGCAGGGTGTCCCGGCGGGCCGATGCGGTTTCAATGGATTCGTTCAGTTGCCGGCGGGCATCGTTCAGGGTGTTTTGCAGGGCAATGCGTTCGTCCTGTAGCTGGTATTGCAGATGGGCATAGCTCGCCTCGGCGGCGCGACGTGCGGCCAGGTCGGAGCCGCCGGCAAACAGGTTGATGCTGACCTCGGCGCCGATGCTGGTGTTCGGATGACGCGGCGCGAGGCTCTGATTGTTCCATTCCTGCGTGGCCAGCAGCCCGACATGCGGAAGCAGGCCTGCAGAAGCCTCACGAATGCCTGCGCGGGCGGCATCGAGTTGGCGATTCAGTGCGGCCAGACGCGGGTGGGCATCAACGATGGCATCGTCCTGCATGCTGTTGCCGAGCGATTGCAGGTGAATCTCTCCGGCCTGTTGCAGCCGCATGGAGCGGCCCGTACGATCGGCTTCACCCAGCAGGCGGCGCAGTTCATCTATGGCGCGCAGACGTGAGTTGCGTGTTTGGGTCAACTCCAGGCGGGTGTCCGAGAGATGCGCCCTGGCATCGAGGATGTCGCTCTGGATGCCGATGCCGCGACCGAGCAGGGCGGAGGTCTGCCTCAGGTGGCTTTGTGCGGCTTCGACTGCGCTCCGGGCGGCCTTTTCGCGCGACTGCAGGCGCAGTACATTGGTGTAGGCGCGAACGACGGCGAAGACCACCTGCTGGCGGGCCAGCGTCAACTCGTGCCTGGTGGCCTGCTCGCTCTGTGCAGCTCGCTCCCTTGCCGCCCAGTTGCGCCCGCCCTGATAGATCGGGGCTTCCAGCGTTACGGCGCTGCGGTAATTATTCAGATAGCTCGGGTTATTCAGCACGGCCGGCGAGAAATCGGCTGTGGTTACGCGCTCCTGCAACAATTTTCCGGCAAAGGTGTTCATCGGCGAATTGGAGCGGGAGACGGCGGAGGATGCGCTCAGGCGGGGCATCAGCATGCCGTCTGCCTGATCGGAGCGTGCCGATGCTTCGTCCATGCGGGCTTCTTCGGCGAGCAGCAGGCGGTTGTTCTTCAGGGCTGTGCCCACCGCTTTTTGCAGGCTCAGGGTGCCCATGTTCGTGCTGCCATTGTCCGGGTTGCTGATATCGGCACTGCCGGCAAAGGCCAGCGAGGAGGCGAAGAAGGCCAGCGGGCCGATTAGCATGCGCAACGCAAAGCATTTCATAAATACATTCTTATTTACTGATATGTTTCTGCAAAAAAAAGCCATGGGTGACCCCCTCAATCCATGTCCGGGCAGTCGTCGGGGCAATAGATACGACGCAGCGCGACAAGCAGACCGCCGATATCGGGGGACGCGATGGAATAGATCACGCGCTGCCCGTCTTTTTCGGTGTTCAGCAGACCCATCATGCGCATCTTGGCCAGGTGCTGCGACAGGTTGGACTGCGAGGAACCGGTGGCGGCCATCAAATCCTGCACGCAAAGCGGTCCGTTCATCAAGTGGCAAAGTACCGACAGGCGGACTTCATGCGCAATGGCGCGCAGACCTTCGCTGGCGGAGCGGATTTTCTCTTCAGGTATCGCTTGCATGTGGCGAACTATATTCGATACTCGTTATATACGCAATAGCTAATATATAAGGGTTACTCATATTGCGGGTTCCATGTTCTATCGATCTAATAGATACATGCACTGAAAAGACCATCCTGCCGGGAAATGCAGGGTTTGCTGACGGGTGGAGGGCTATGCTAAGCTGCCGCACTCCGCGCGCCGGGTGTCGGAACAGCTTGATTCAGCAGATCGAAGATCAACAAGAGAGATTGTGATTATGCCAAGAAAAAATCAGCCGTTGAAGCCCGGCGAGAAGATTCTGTTTACCGTTGCCGGCGCCTTCGTCGTCTTTGCGATTATCGCTTATATCATCATGCAGGTTGTCATCTCCAATTCTGACAAGCCGCTGTTCGAGGTGAAAACCACTGCGAACCTGTCCGCCGAAGGGCAGCAGGGCTCCTACCTGTTTCGTACCAATGGTTGCACGACCTGCCATCGCGCGCTGCGCAATGGCACCAATATGGGGCAGACGGCCGACCTGGACGGTATCGGTTCGCGTCGCACGATGCAGTGGATGTTTGCCTTCCTGCAGGATCCGGAAAAGAATTACCCGTCGAAGACCATCGATCATGCTCCGGGTGAGCGCTCGGCCGCTTATGTGGCCAGGATGCCGAAGCAAGAGCTGCATGCCATTGCCGTGTTCCTTTCCGAGCTGAAGTCGGAGCAGGGGTCCTCGTCCGCGCCGATTCCGCCGAAGGGTGATTCGCCGTTCATCGATTCGATGGTCAAGACATGGGCCCCGAAGGAATGGAAGGAAAAGTATCGGGATGTGCGTGATGACCCCGAAGCATTCAAGCGCGCCAACGAGGCCGCTGCCCAGGAGATGACGCAGCCATGAGCCAGCCGTGGGAAGATGAAGAGTACGTCAAATATACGCTGTGGTTCGTGTTTGCCTGCGTCATTTACAGCATTATCGGTTTCTCATGGGGTGCCCTGATGGGGGGTATCCACGAGTTTCGTCACTTTGTCGATCACCGCATGTTCGGCAAGCTGATTGTGCGCGCCCATACCCACATCAACCTGCTGGGCTGGGTGGAGATGGCCATCTTCGCTGCCGTTTATTATATCATTCCCCGCCTGGTGAAAAAGCCGATCTACAGCATGAAGCTGGTCAAGGTGCATTTCTGGACACATAACTTCGGCCTGCTCGGCATGGTGATCTTCTTCAGTGTCGCCGGCACCATCGGCGGCATGGCAAGCGTGACCATGACGCCTTCCGATGTGGAATTGCTGGTTCGTCCGTGGCTGGCCGTGATGGGTATCTTCGGCACGCTGGTGCTTCTGGCCAACTGCATCTGGGCCTACAATATCTTCCGCACCTGTGCCGGATGGCGGAAGGCGCGATGAGGGGATTCCCGTATGTGTTGATGCTGCTGGCGGCAGGTGCGCTGGCCGCATGTGATATGGATTTCGGCAGCATTGGCGGCGGCGGCGTGTTCATGCAGGGCAAGCCCGCCCCTTCGGTGAAGACCAAGACGCTGGCCGATGTGGGTGGCGATATGGCCAAGTTGACCAGCTACCGCTATCCCGACCCGCGCATGTACCAATTGTCTTTCGACGACGCGCTCAAGCAGAAGAAGCCGATCGTTCTCGAATTCGCCACGCCCGGTCACTGCACGCAGTGCGACAAGCAGTTGCAGCTGATGAAGGAAATGATGAACAAGTACGAGCACAAGGTGCTTTTCCTGCACATGGACCAGTACTACAACCCGGAAGCGTACGACGCCTTCCAGGTGCGCGGCGAGCCATGGACCTTCGTGATTAACGCGGCAGGCAATGTCGAGGTGGTGTACCCCGGGCGCATGCTGTACCAGGAGATCGATCCGGTGCTGGCAGACCTGACAGGGCAGGGTAAGTCAAATGGCAAATAACTGGCAGGAAGTGCAATGCGAGCTGCATCCCGACAAGGTCGGGACGCTATGGGATCTGGCGCTGTATGTGCCGACGGTCGGTGTGTTGTTGCTGTGGGGGCTGAAGCTCTGGTATGCGGGTGGCGACGACCAGTGGATCGGCTATGCGCTGATGTTTCTGGGCTTCTTCTTCATGATGGTTGGCGGCGGTCGCATCATGCGGCGCCTTTTGATTCATCCGATGGCGCCGGTATCGCTGGACGTCAATCGCGAGCGTGTGCGCATGCAGCTCAAGGGCGGGCAGAGCGCGGCGCTGATGAAAGATATCCGTTTCTTTGCGGACCAGGCGGGAAAATCGTTCGGCCTGACGGGTATGGATGCGACCGGCGTGAAGCGGCAATACGTGTTCCATCGCAAACAGTTCTCGGAAGATGATTTTATGGCTGTGGTGAAGGCGCTGGATCGCTACAAGTAACCCGCCTCTGGGCGATTACATGCGCCGGTTCAGCATGGCATCGCGGATGAACCATATTTCGGCGGCTGCGGCGATAATGACAACCACTGCAATCAGGATGATTTCGAGCTGTTCGCTGACCAGGCCGCCGACGAACATGTGCACGCTGTAGCCGAAGATGAAAAGCGAGGCGATGCCGCTTACCAGATATATCAATATTTCTTTCATCGCCAAATGATGAACGGAAGCCGCGTCACGGGCAAGCCGAATGCTTGATATTGCAAGCTGTTCGGACCTGTCGCGGCATAAGCTTGTCCGGCTTGTCGTGAGGTATCACGAAGCTTGACATGAATCGGGCTGAAGATATTGTTCCGGTTTGATTAAAGGGAATTCATCTTGAGTTCATAGAAAGGAAGAGGAGGGCTGAATGAAAAGTTCAATCTGGTTGACGATTGTTGCCGGCTTTACCACTGGCATGGGCAATGGCTCGGTGTTTACCGCTGCATTCCTGCTGGCAGTGGGTCGCGGTCCGTTCGGTGAGGCTGGCCTGTGGTACATGGATCCGTACGATCCGCGCACCTATCAGGGTACCGCGGACTGGATCATGTTTATTTTCGGCATCGCATTTGTGATGATTCTTGGTTATGCGCTCAAGCAGCATGCTTTGCTTGAAGGCCTGCGGAAGGAGGAATAGAAAATGGATACAGTCGCATCAATTCTGGGTGTTTTGCTTGCTTTTTCGAGCATGTGGTTTGCTTGGTATCTGCTGATGCCGGGCCAGCATGACGAAGAGCATGAAGATTAATAGTGCGTTTGTTTTGAAATCCTTGACTAAAATCTCTAGGGGGTCTTTTTAAAGATGCTGAAATATTTGTTTGCAAAAGAAGATGATATCCCGCAGGGCACTGCGGCGATATTCTTTGGCGTTTCGTCCATTGCCTGGTTCATTATCGGAACCGGCCTTGGTTCGTTCAACGCTGCCAAGCTGGCCTTTCCGGATATGTTCCATGGCCTGTATGCCCTGCAGTTCGGCCACATGCGCCAGGTTCACGTTCATGCCGTGATTTTCGGCTGGATCGCCATGGCATTTGCCGCTTCCATGATGTACATCACCCCGGCTCTGGGTAACACCAAGCTGTGGTCCGAGAAGCTCGGTGTGTGGAACTGCCTGCTGTACAATGTGGGCCTGTGCCTTGCTCTGGCCCTGCTTTGGGCCGGCGTGACCTCCGGCCGTGAGTATTCCGACCACATCTGGCCGATCGATCTGTATATTGCTCTGATCATGGTTCTGCCGTGGTGCCTGAATGTCTGGATGACCGTCATTAACCGTCGTACCCAGGGTATCTACACCACCAACTGGTTCTTCGCCGGTTGCATGTTCATGACCGTGATTGTGTTCCTCGTCGGCAACATGCCGGAATGGCTGCACCTGACCGGCCTGAACGAGGCCTACATGACCTGGTGGTTCGCCCATAATATTCTGGGCCTGCTGATCACTCCGGTGGCAGCTGCTATCACCTACTACATCGTGCCGAAGATCACCGGTAACCCGCTGTATTCGCACCGTGTGGGTCATCTTCACTTCTGGTCGATCGTGGTGTTCTACTCCACCCCGGCTGCCCATCACCTGATGAGCTCCCCGCTGCCGGAATGGCTGAAGTCCTTCGCATCCGTGGAAGGTGTGCTGATCCTGGTGCCGGCCATTGCCTACGTGTGCAACATCCTGCTGACCATGCAGGGTCGTTGGTCCATGTTCGTCGAGAATATCGAGATCAAGTTCACCATCACCGGTGTGCTGCTCGCTATTCCGCTGAACATGCAGGGTGGCTTCCAGCAGACCCGCGCCATCAACTGGTACATCCATGGTACCGGCTGGATCGTGGCTCATGCCCATCTGGCGCTGCTCGGCTTCTCCACCTTTGCCGAGGCCGCTTCGGTGTACTACGGCATGCAGGTGCTGCTGCGTCGTAAGCTGTGGTCCGCTTCGCTGGCCAACTTCCACTTCTGGATGCTGCTGATCGGCTTCTCGCTGTACTGGACGTCGATGACCATCTCCGGCCTGATCCAGGGTGCTGCCAAGATCTACGAGGTCCCTTATGTGGACGTGGTGATCGCAGAGCATCCTTACATGATCGTCCGTTGGCTGGGTGGCACGATGGTGTTCTTCGGTAACATCGTCTGGCTGTACAATATGGTCATGACAGCACGTGCCGGTGATCCGGTTCCGGTTGGTCGTCAGCCGGCTGAAATCGCCTACACGCGTTAACAGTAACTATTTCTGAAGGGCCGGCTCCGGCCGGCCCCTCAATACACATTTAATTATAGGGAGGAGATTTCCGTGGCATTTAGAGAATATAGAATCGGATGTGTGATGTTTGGCGTGGCTCTGAGTCTTTCGATGTTCATTACCATCGTGCTGCCAGGCCTTGATATTTCGTCGATGTCATCGACAAAGATTGCTTTGGAAAAGCAGTTGACCTACGGCTGGGAAACCGGCTTTAACTACTTCGATCCGTTCCTGCAGGGCAAGGACAAGCCGATCAAGGTAACACTGACCAAGAACCCGAAGACGGGCGCACCGATGGATAAGCGTAATGCATACGTGTTCCCCGCCGGTACGCACTTCCCGAATGGTCTGACCCACGATGGTATCCTGGGTGATGATGTCCAGAAGGCTTCGCAGGAGATCGGCAAGATCGATCAGGCCAGTGAAGAGCAGGGAGGCGTGTTCGTGGTGTCCACCACCAGTGATGACACCCCGTATATCGAATTTGCCAGTGCCACCAAGGGCTGGACTGTCGATGCAACCCTGAAGGCTGCCGACGCGCAGTACCTGGCAGGTTCGGGCAAGACGATGTTCGTGCGTGAAGGCTGCTGGTGGTGCCATACCCTGCTGCCTGAGCAGACGCAGGACTGGCAGTCCTTCGGTCGTCCGCCGCTGGTGGGTGACTTCAATGGTGAGAGCCCGACCACGTTCGGTTCTGACCGCAAGGCGCCTGACCTGCTGCATGTCGGTTCCCGCAACTCTTCGCGTGAATGGATGACGATGCACTTCTTCAATCCGCGCCTGGTGCAGCCACACTCGATCATGCCGCGCTACGACTACCTGTGGGGCGATGTCGATGTGAATGGTCAGCCGATCGACCTGAAGGCCTGGGATGAGGCTTATCTCTCCTATGCTGCAGGTGAAAGCATCTATGCTCCTGATGTGCCGATTCCGGCAGCAGACAGTGAAGCCCGCATGCTGATCGACTTCATCATCAATCTGAAATAAGGGAGAGAATAATGGGATGGACATTTAATAATCCGCTGTATTCGCTGACCACGAAGGATCAGAACAGGGCAGCGCAGGATATCTGGGAAGGCGAAAGCCTTGGCGGCATTGCGGAGAACAACAATCCGCTTCCGCGCCCGGTGATCGGCCTGCTTCTGCTGACCTTCGCGACGGCAATCGCCATTACGTTCCCGCTGTATGGTCAACGCCCGACGGCAGCCATCTACCTGGACTATGTCTCGCTGATGAACAGCACCATGGTGCAGGAAGTGATGAATGATCGTACGATCACCCATCACGAGGCCAACACCAAGGCGATGAACCTGATCACCGATGCGCTGGCGCACTTTGATTCGAAGTACACCTTCCAGCGCGACCAGCATCCGATCGATCTTGATCAGCTGCGCGTGATTGCTCCGAAGATTCTGGAGAAGCAGCGTGCCGGTGTGGATCTGGAGGAGTACATCGTGGTGGGGCCGGAAGTGATCAAGTCCAACTTCTTCAACCTCCAGCCGGACGGAACCGTGATCGCCAAGCAGCCCTGGTGGGATAAGGGATACCTGATCTCGTTCTGGTACTTCATCGGCTTCTGCCTGGCCGTCATTGTCACCGTGAAGCGCCTGCCTCCGCACGCATGGCGCCCAGACCACTCGATTGCACACTAAGGAGAGATATAGATGATTGATTTGGATAGCCCACTCATTGCAGGACTGTTCTGCACCCTGACCGCACTGATTGTCCCGATTATCTACAGCTTCTTCGTGGATAATCACAAAAAGGGAAGCCCCGATCCGCGCAAGAACACGTTCTGATCGAAGCTTGACCCGCAAGACAAACGCCGCCCTTCGGGGCGGCGTTTTTTTGTCTGCATACGTGACTGATGTGCGGGTGTTTGTATGCAGGCCCGGTTGATGTATGCTGCACCACCCTATGAATCAGGAGAGTACCCGGTGCCGTTGCACATTCCGGATTTTATGTCCCAGGCCTTCATCTCGCTAACCCTGCTGGTCGCTGACAGCTACCAGAGCTTCGACCTGGGGATCGAAAGCATGCGCAGTCATGGCTATAGCGTGGCGATCTTCATTTTCATGATGATTGCCATTGCCGTGTTTGTCGGCATTATCTGGGCCTTCA